>Ga0210401_10003525_pt1 | contig 16710 bp, 15 predicted proteins | sample IncBWH32MmetaG_FD_150866 | JGI IMG/M metagenome (GOLD analysis project Ga0210401, IMG submission 150866) | Forest soil microbial communities from Barre Woods Harvard Forest LTER site, Petersham, Massachusetts, United States - Inc-BW-H-32-M | ecosystem: Environmental > Terrestrial > Soil >... | reverse complement strand
CGGCGGTCAGCATTCGATTCCGAATATGGGCGAGGCACTGCGGCCTTACTTCAATGACGTGACGTCCGTCGTGATTCCGGATTCAGGCCACTTCGTTCCCGAGGAGCAGCCCGAAGCGCTCGCCAAGGCTCTGAAGGGTTTTCTTGGACGAGCCGCGTAGCCTGAGCATTGCCGGTGAAAGGAGTACGTCGTGTCTACTTCCCTGAGCGAAGGGCTGCCTGAATCGCTGAAAAGCCTGCGCACCCCGTCCGCTTTTCGTGTTGCGAGAAGAGGTTCCACCTCTTCTCGTTGTGGGTCAGACTCCCAACGCCTTCCGCCGCGTTGGCGTAATTCAAGGAGGCTCGTTTGAGGGCGAGCGGCTGCCAGGAGAAGTTGTGAGCGGCAACGACTGGCAGTCGGTTCGCGCTGACTCCTGCCTCAGATTGGACGTGCGCTTGGTGCTGCAGACCACAGACTGCGCTTTGATTCTGATGACTTATCAATGCCTGCGCGCGGGTCCGCCGGCCGTCGTCGAGAAACTGGACAGAGGCGAAGAAGTCGATCCCGCGACGTACTATTTCCGTATGAGTCCGATGTTCGAAACGAGTGCGCCCCAATACGACTGGATGAACCGCATCATCGGCGCCGGCTACCGGCGAGCTGACGGCCCAATCTACAGCATCTTTGAGGTGCTCTGATACACGAAGGATTTTGTCTCACTCAGGAGGCGCAATGGCAGAAAAGACGAGTTATGCGACGGACATCCGGCCGCTCTTTACGGACCGGGACATTCATGGCATGAGCAAGGCGTTCAATCTGGCGAGTCACGACGACGTGAAGGCGCACGCCGCCGCCATCTATGACCGCATTCGCGGAATCGGCGGCGCCGTCATGCCTCCTCCCCCGCCGCGCGGAGAAGGCCCGTGGCCGCAGTCGCGCATCGAACTGTTCGCGAAGTGGATGGCCGATGGCTACCAGCCGTAGACGGTCCAAGTGCGGGGAGGGTGAGGCAGCAAGAAAGGAACACGACCTCCGCAAGAGATCGTCCGAACCTGCCCCTCCCCCAACTCCGCGTTCTTAAGAGAAAATCAAACTGAGTCACTACCGCGAATACGGCAAAAGAAAGCCTGCGCGCATCGGATCTCCCCGGCGGGGGCTGGAGAGGCGGCGCACAAGATGGCAATTCGCGCCCGGGCTTGCGGGTCGAAGTTCAGTTGCGCAGGGCGTTGACTCTTGCTTCGGCGGACTCGCGCGAGCGGATCTTTTCGAGGCGGCCGCGGAGATCCTCCGGGTTGATGCCCGCGGAGTGACAAACTGTTCGGTAATCTTTATTGTCGATAAACAGAAACCTCTCGGCCTCGCGTTGTTGCCGCAGCGGGCCGTTCACCCATTCGTCCACGGTGCTGGCGATCACCGCGCGCCACAATCTCCGTTCGGCTGTCTCTTCCACTTTGACGCTCTGCAGCATGTTCATTGACATTTGGTTTCCCTCAGGTTTTCGCCCAACGCCGCTCCCGGCTTCGTTGGCCGCACGAGCAGAAGGAAAGGCATCTGGGTCGCCACTTCGAGCGAGCTGGCACGGCAAGGCGCGCAATATCTTTTGTGGAATGAGGGCGTTAGTGGAGTTTCATTTTGGAACGGGGCCGCCGGAGCGTGGCTCTGTTCCTGGGGGGCACAGTTGCGGCTTTATCGTATCAAGCCGTTACAACTCTGGAGATGGGTCGGGTCCGTGAAAGGAAGGGGACCAGCAGGCTACGCAGATTTCTCAGCAATCCATTTTGCAGCACTAGCAGCGGTGGTTTGGGGTAGCTAGCCGGAGACCCACGCCGGAGGGCGCTCGTACTTGCGCCGATAAGTGATTCTGCTTTTCTTGCCGCCGGAGACAAACTCAAAAATGATCTGCTTGTTGTTGCCGTCGAGGCGCGCACGCCCGTGGTTCTTGGAGGCTGAGAGAACCAGCCAATGCCCCCTAAGGATTTCGTAGGTTCCGTGCTCGGAAAGGATCTGGTAACTGCCGTCGGAATTCATCTCGAGCGAGGGGGCGGTGCAATGCTTGGCCTTACCGGCGACCTCGACGCTCACGCAGCGGTAGGTGCCGGAGAGGACGGGTTGTTCCGCCTGGGCCGCCTGCGCGGATGCGCCGGGGAGAAACAGCAGGGCGAAAGCGCCGACAAGCACCGGAGCGAAGCGGAGGAAGAGTCGGTTATGATTTCTCATAGTTGACGGGTCCCAGTCCCGAGCGGCCCAAATTGGCCCGCGGCGAGCAATTTGGCGCGCACTCGACAGAAAATAATGCAAGCCTTGTGCCATAAGGGTAACCATTCAATACACTGAAAATATTAGAGTTAGCAGGCAATGACGCCTAAATCGGAGGCGGGTTGTGCACAATTGGTGCTTGCGCTGCACACTAAGGGAAGCGTTTTTCTCTTCGCGCAGTTCCGGAGCGGCGGCCGCAACCCCATCCTGCCACCTCCGGGCAGCCGCCGGTCCTTTATTTGCTGCTCGTTCCCCCAATGGAACCGGGGCCTGTTAGAATGGACTGGGTGCCCAGCCCTGTAGTTCTGCTCAGGGGAAAGGATCAGTTTGAGCGCTACAAAGCCTTCTTCGGCGGGTGTCTCTGCCGAACCGGAACTGTTAAGCGAATTTGATCGCGACGTCGCCCTGCTCTTGCGCGCCGAAAATCGCGACCCATTTCGCCTGCTCGGTCCTCACGTCGTGGAAAATGGCGACGAAAGGCGTCTCGTTGCGCGCGGGTATTTCCCCCATGCGAGCTATGCCTCCGTTGTACTGAAGGACCGCTCCGACGGAATTCCTGCGGCGCGCATTCGCGACGAGGGCGTGTTCGAGGCTGTCCTGCCGCTGCATCCTCACTTGCCGATTTCACCGGACAGCTACCGATGGAGAATCTCAGTCCCGGGGCAACCGGACCGGGAGGAATACGACACGTACGCGTTTCCGCCGCTGCTCTCGGATTTTGATCTCTACCTGATGGGCGAGGGCACGCACTACCAGAAATACGAAAAGATGGGCGCGCATCCCGTGACCGTTAACGGAGTGGCGGGCGTGCAGTTCGGCGTGTGGGCGCCGAACGCGATGCGCGTGAGCGTGGTCGGCGACTTCAATCAGTGGGACGGGCGGCTCAACCCGATGCGGCACCGCGGCAGCTCGGGCGTGTGGGAACTCGTTGTGCCGGGGCTCGCGGAGGGCGCGATTTACAAGTACGAGATTCGGCCGATGTCCGGCGGTGTTCCGCTGCTGAAGAGCGATCCGTACGGTTTCCGCTCGGAGCTTCGCCCCAACACCGGATCGATTGTCACTAGGCTCGACCATCACCAGTGGAATGACGCGGGCTGGATGGAATGGCGCGCGAGGAACGACTGGCTGTCTTCGCCCATTTCCGTTTACGAAGTTCATCTCGGTTCGTGGCGACGAAGCGTCGACGACGGTGGGCGTTGGCTGACGTACGCGGAACTCGCCGATCAACTCATTCCATATTTGAAGCGGATGAGCTATACGCATATCGAGCTGATGCCGGTGATGGAGCATCCGTTCGACGGCTCGTGGGGATACCAGACGCTCGGCTACTTTGCGGCCACCAGCCGATACGGGAAGCCGGAAGACTTTATGGCGTTCGTGGACCGCTTCCATCAGGCCGGGATCGGAGTGCTTCTCGACTGGACGCCGGCGCACTTTCCGAGCGACGGCCACGGCCTCGGTGAATTTGACGGCACGCATTTGTACGAACACGCGGACCCGCGCCAGGGCCGCCACCCGGATTGGGGAACGCTGGTCTTCAACTACGGGCGCAACGAAGTCCAGAATTTCCTGATTTCCAATGCGCTCTTCTGGATCGACAAGTATCACATCGACGGCCTGCGCGTGGATGCTGTGGCCTCGATGCTGTATCTGGATTATTCGCGCCGCGAGGGCGAGTGGATTCCGAACGAATTCGGCGGGCGCGAAAATCTCGCCGCCATCGGGTTCCTCAAGCGATTGAACGAAGTGATCTACGCGCGCCACCCCGGTGTTCTGACGATCGCGGAAGAGTCCACTTCGTGGCCCATGGTTTCGCGGCCCACCTACCTCGGCGGGCTGGGCTTCAGCTTGAAATGGAACATGGGATGGATGAATGACACGCTGAATTACTTCGCCGTGGATCCCATCTACCGCAAGTACCATCACAATCGCATGACGTTTTCGATGCTGTACGCCTTCACGGAAAATTTCGTCCTTCCGTTGTCGCACGACGAGGTTGTGCACGGCAAGGCTTCGCTGATCAATAAAATGCCGGGCGATCTCTGGCAGCAGTTCGCCAACATGCGCCTGTTTTTCGGATATCTCACGGCCCATCCGGGGAAGAAATTGATGTTCATGGGCGGCGAGTTCGGCCAGCGAAGCGAATGGAACGCCGAGTGGAGCCTCGAGTGGAACCTGCTCGAGTATGACACGCATCGCGGGCTCCAAAATCTCGCCGCGGATCTGAACGCCGCTTATCAAAATGAGCCCGCGCTTCACCAGGTGGATTTCGATTGGCACGGGTTTGAATGGATCGATTGCAATGACGCGGATTCGAGCATCCTGTCCTTCATTCGCCGCGCGAAGGACCCAGCGGATTTTATCCTCGTGGCCGCGAATTTTACGCCGGTGCAGCGCGACGTCTACCGCGTGGGCGTACCCGAGCCGGGTTTTTATCGCGAAATCGTGAATACGGACGCCGAGAAATATGGCGGAACAAATACGGGCAATTTAGGCGGCGTTCACGCGGAAGCGGTGCCCTGGAACAACAAGCCGTACTCGATTTACGTGCGCTTGCCGGCGCTTGGGGTGATCTACTTCAAGCACGAACGCTGGTAAGAACAGCGCACGCCTCACTGGTTTACGAAACACTCACCAATACTGTCATTCCGAGCGCTCGCACCGAGGCTCGCGCCGAGGCGAAGCGAGGAATCTGCTTTTCGGTTTAGACGCGGGGAAAAGCAGATCCCTCGCTTTGCTCGGGATGACAAAAAGTGGGACGGTGCGCCCGGATCATGCTTTCAGCAGCTTCGGAAATTTCGCAGAGCTGTTGTCAAATCCGGGAAACACGGAATGAAGGTTGCTCGTGCCGAGGTGGCCGCTGATCACTTCGCCAAGGACCGAGCGGAAGTCTGTTGTGAGCGCGAGGTCGCGGCCTTCGTTGAGCTGCCCAGGACCAAGCCCCGGCCACCTACCGTAAACTTTTCCGCCCTTTACCGGCCCGCCCATCACGAACATGCAATTCGCGTGGCCGTGATCTGTCCCGCGATTTCCGTTTTCGTGCGCCGTTCGGCCGAATTCGGACATCGTGACAATCACGACGTCTTCCATTCGATCGCCCAGATCCTGATGCAGCGCGGCGAGGCCCTGTCCCAGGTCGCGCAGCAGATTCGCCATTTGCCCTTGCGCGCCGCCTTCGTTCACGTGATTGTCCCAGCCGCCCGTATCGACGAAGCCGACTTCCATGCCGATGTCGGCCTTCAGGAGCTGCGCGACCTGCTGCAGCGTCTGGCCGATGCGGCCCTTGGGATAATCGGCGCCGTGTTCCGGCTGAAATTGCGAAGGGTCGGCCTTGCGCAGCATGTCGATGGCTTCAAACGTTTCCGTGCCTGTGCCGCGCAGGACTTTATCGACGGTCTGCGCGTAAAGAGCCTCGAACCCGCCTTCGACGGCGTTGGACTGGCTCATGACGCGAAATTGTTTGACGTCTGGAAGCGCGATCGCGGGCGCCGAGCCGCGCAGCGTGAGCGGAAGATTCGGGCCCATGGCCACCGCGCGAAAGGGAGTTGCGTCCTGTTCGGACGTCGCGCCGACGGTGCGATTGAGCCAGCCGTCTTCGGTGGACTTCACGCCCGGCGTGCCGGACTCCATGAAATCCTGCGCGTCAAAGTGCGAGCGCGTCGTATCCGGCGAACCGGCCGCGTGGACGATGGCCAGCTGCCCTTTGTGAAACAGCGGCCCGAGTGGCGCGAGAGACGGGTGCAGGCCGAAGAAGCCGTCGAGGTCTACTGCCGCGTTCTCGGCGCCGTTGCGCGGCTGCGGGATCGCGATTGTGGGACGGATGCGGTAGTAATTTTCTTCGCCGAAGGGAACCACAATGTTCAGGCCGTCGGCGGCGCCGCGCTGGAAGAGGACGATGAGTTTTTTCTTGTTCGGCATCGGCGTGGCCGCCACCGCGCGCTGCAGGAACGCGGGAATGGTGCTCGTGCCGATCATGGCCACGCCGCCGCTCTTCAGGAAAATGCGCCGCGAAACTTTCATGGTGGTTCTCCTATTATTTTAGCCCGCGTCTTTAGACGCGGCGATCGTCCGAAGCTTCTGAAAATTTGCGCTGCCGGAACCGAAACCCCTCGCCTCTAAAGAGGCGAGCTACAGTAGAACTGAATCCGCTGCCAGAAAATGGTGAACCGCAAGGCTTCCTATCGCCGCTGAAACTCCGGCGAACCTAGCACCAGGCCCGCGATCATCGCTACGTTCACTTGCTTGACTTTGTCGTCCAGCGTGGCCTGCAGGATCTGCGGGTCGTCCATTTGCTTTCCGAGCGTGTCGCGCGTTTCCTGGGATGCGTCTCCGCCCAGGATCAGTTGGATCGCGCGATTGAGCGTCGCGTGCGGGTCGACGCCCATCTCGCCGCCGAAAACCGCATCGATATCCGTTTGCGCGCCGCGAACGCGATTCGCGGTCAGCGCCAAAGAAAAATTCATGCGGCTCAGCAACGAACCCGTATTCACCCAGGCGTCGGCCTTGTTGGAATATCCGGTGGGAGGCTCGCATTGGTAGAGCGGCTGGCCGATGCGGCTCGTCCACTGCACGAGCGCGAGCGGGACTTCCACTTCCGCGCCCACGGCTCGCGTGGCTGAGGCGACCAGCTCGAACGGCGTTTTGACTTTCGCGTGATAGGCGTCCTTGGACCAGAATTCCGGCGAGTAAATCATCGTGCGCAGAACTTCGCGAATGTTTCCGTCGGTTTTCAAGAACGTCTGCGCCATGCGATCGACGAGCGCGTCCGGCGGCGTGTCGGAAACAAAGCGCTGCGCCAGTTCGAACGAAATGTGGTGAGCCGTATGCGGGTCGCGCGCCAGGATGTCGAGAACTTCCTCGCCGTCCTTCATGCCGCCGGCCTTGATCTGATGGCCGAGCACGGTCTTTACGCTGGTGTCATGGAGGCGCTCCTCAAAGAAAAATTCCGGGTCGCGCCGCGGCTGGCGGATGCTCCAGCCGGTAAAGGCTTTCGCGACGTTGATGACGTCGTCCTGCGTGTATCCGCCATCGACGCCGAGGGTATGCAGTTCCATCAGCTCGCGGCCATAGTTTTCATTCAGGCCGCGCTCCTGTTTTGGTTTCTCATTCGCGGTGGGATCGTTCGGATCGGCATTTGGTCTGGGGCGTCCCTGCGGGAATCGCGGCCCGCCGAATGGGCCGCCGCGCATCTCCCGCATCTCGCGGCGCGCCTCCATCTGCTCTTTCAATTTTTGCCAGGCCACGGGATCGGCGGAGAGCCAGTTGTCCAGATAAAACAGCATCGCGGGACTTTTGGCGGTGGCTTCGAGAAGATCGCGGAACTTGCCCATCGCGTGTGGGCGAATCGCGTCGCGCTCGTACTCGGTGATCAGCCAGCGGTCCGCGCCCTTGGCCGCATACACATTGAAATGGTTGTACCAGAAGTCGGCCATCACTTCCTGAAGCTGGCGTTCGCTGTAGACGGCGCGCGTCATCTTGGCCATCGAGAGCTCGGCGACGATTCGCTGCGGCAGGTGAATCTGCTCGTAGTTGAACATCCCGTTGCCGATTCCGCCGCCTTGTCCCTTGCCCTGGCCTTTTTGCTTCCCTGGATTTGCATTCAGATCGTTGTCGACGCTCTCAAAGTCCGGCATGTGCATGGCGTCGGCCTTCTGGACGTCGGTTTGCATGGTCTCGGGCGCTGCGTCCTGCGTCGACTGGACGGCCGAGCGCATCTGCTCCTGCTGCTCTTTCCGGTATTCCTCGACGGTGACGCCCTCGCGCCGCGCCGCGAGTTGCGGCTCCGGAAATTCGTTCAGGAGCTGGGCGGCTGACATTTTCAGGGTAGGGAAGCGTTCGAGCCGGGTCTGCAGCGCGGAGTCATCGATCGAGTCGGGATGAAGCTGCTGCTCGATCCATTTTTGAAGGCCGATCTCCTTCACGCGGTCGAGGTCGCCGGGACGCGGGCCGAATCCAAGGCGATTGAGCGCCTGCAAAATGGCTTCATCTTCCGTCAGGTTCGTGACGGGTAGTCTCTTCAAAACTTTTGAAGAATCCCCAGACTTCGCCTTGCTCTCATTCTGGTCGGATCCGCCGGGTGTGGCGAAGAGAACCGGGCCTGCGAATGCGGCGGCGAGGAGGAAAAAAATCGCCATCATTCCGGCAAGCGGGAGAGGGTGCGCCACGCGCAATTTGGCTTTGGTGGATGAGGCTCTCGTCATTTTCCAGTCTCCTGCGGGAGGAGTGAGGCATTTCGCGCGCCCCGATCAGGGCGAATTCACTCACGCAGTCAGTTTAACCCTGGGGATCGTGAAAAGTTGCGTCGGGGAACGATAGGGTGCTCGAACAGTACGTAACGCAACCAAAAGGCGTTCACCACAGAGGGCACAGAGAAAAACGAAGGAGGCGTGCCGATCAGCTCAGCGCAACCTCGTTAGCTTCCGGCAGTGCGGCGCGTTCGCGAGCCGAGCGGAATGCATCGACGCTCCACACATCTTGAGGCTCGTCGTGGCGCAGTACGAAGTAATCTCCGTCCCGCGTGCGAACCCGGAAGTAGATCGCGCCGGGCGAATACCAGCGATCTTCCACTTCCATGATTTCAAAGGTGTGGCCGCGCAAGGTAAACCTGGTGGGACGCTCATCAGCCCGATAACCGGCATAGCACTCGACGCGCATATCGCCCATCGCTGCCTCCCGCAATCGAACTCCCGGCTAGTCTACTCCTTTTGGCGCTGGAAGTCAGTCGAGGGATTCAGCACTTCGGCGTTGTATGCGGCGCCGATCAAAACAATGGTGGCGGTCAGTTGCATCCACAGCATCAAGCTGATGGTGACGGCCAAACCGCCGTAAATGAGGTTGTAGGGCACGGTGCGCAAATAAAAACCGAACGCAATGCTGACCACCCACCACATCACCGTCGCGACTCCCGCGCCGGGCAGATGCATGCGCAAACCGTGATGGCCGGGCCGGCCGACGCGGTAAATCACGGTCAGCACCGCGAGGGCGATCAGCAGGGAAATGACGACGTACAAAGCGCTCCAGGTCCAGCGAATGAGCGCGGGCATCGAGGAAATGTGCAGCATCCGGTTGCGCACCTGCCGGCCGAACACGACGAGGTTCACGATCAGGATGGAAGGCAAGATCGTTGCCGTCAGCAGCAACAAAGCCCGCACGTGCAGGCTGATGACGTCGAGTTTGTTTTTGTCGCCGTAGACGCTGCGAAAGCCCTCAATCAGTAGCTTCATCATCTGTGTTCCGGCGATCAGCGTTCCGCCCAGGCCCAGCAAAACCCATTCCCACGGCTGTCGGGGATGCCGGCCGACAAAATTATTAAGGACGCTGAGCATTCCCGGCGGGAACACGATCCGCAGCCGATCGATAATCCCCTCGAGCGTCTGGCGGAATGCGACCGATCCGGCGGCCGCCCCGAGCACGACGAGAATCATCGGCGAGAACGCCAGGAACATATTGAAGGCGACGGCCTGCGAGAGGGTGACGCAACTGGGAAAGACGCGGAGAACCGCACCGTAAAATCGAGGCAAAAATTTTGGCGTGGGCTCTCGGCTCAAAGTTTTTCCAGGATAAACCCCGACAGGATAGCCTACTTTTCTCCGTTTGGGTCACGCAGAGATTTTTTGCGGGAGTTCTCCGAACCGCTTGACTTGGGCCCCCGCTCGGTTCTACGCTCAGCGGCAAAGAGTCCCACAGTCCAACAAGTAAGGAGCCTTTGAACCATGAACTCGACCACCGGAAAAAGACATTCCTGCGCGCGAAGAAACGCCTGGCTGCCGCTCGGGCTATTGCTTGTGGTGGCGCCGCTCGCGGCGGCCACGGTCCAAGTGTACGTGGCGAATCGTGGCGGCACCACGATCGACGTGATCGACACTTCGACGAACAAGGTGGTTGAGGTGATCAAGGGAATCGAGTCGCCGGAAGTAATCCGCTTCTCGCCCGACGGCAGCCGGCTCTACATCACGAGCCGCAGCGAAGACGTGCTCGACGTCCGGGACCGAAAGAGCGGCAAGACGATCAAGAAAGTGCCCCTCAGCGGATGGGCCAACGACGCTATGGTCACGAGTGACGGCAAGCTGATAGTCGTGTGCATCCGCAACACCGGCGTCGAGGCCGTGGATGCAGGCGCGCTTGACATCATCGATTCAAAATCGCTGGAGAAGGTCAAGAGCATTCCGGTGCGCCGCGGTTTGCATGACGTGTCGCTCACGCAAGACGGCCACTTCGCGGCGGCCGGCTCGCCGGGAGGGCAATTCATTACCGTCTTCGACCTGCAAAAAATGGAAATCGCGTGGGAGGTTCCGTACGACCAGGGCGTACTGCCCTTAATCATTGAGAGTAATCCCGACGGCTCCGGCCACCGCATCTTCGCAAACCTGAATCGAACGAACGGATTCTCAGTAGTCGATTTTGAGACCCACAAGGAAGTGGCGAGAATCAAGAATCCCGACCAGCCTTCGGGGTTTCCTCCAGGGTGCGAAGGCATCAGCCACGGCATCGGCATCGCGCCGGACCACAAGACCCTGTGGACCAACAGCAGGCCGGCGAATGCCGTATTCGTGTACTCGCTTCCGGATCTCCAATTATTGGGGCATGTCTCCCTGCCGGAAACCGAAGTGCCGGGAAAGTCCCCGCGAGGCGGCGGACCGGCGTGGATCACGTTCACACCTGACAGCAAGACGGTTTACGTATCGACGTGCGGAACCAAGTCGATCACCGCCATCGACGTGAACGCAATCAAGGAGATCACTCGCATCCCGGTCCACGAAATGCCGGATCGGATCAGCACACTCGCCCTGAAGTAGGACAGGCTTCAGCCTGTCGGGTACGGCGGGCTTGAGCCTGCCAGGTTGCACCGCGCATATTTGAAAACAAACTTCCGAGGAACCCATGAAGGCAAAATCTCTGCAGAAAATAATCGCCGCAACCTTCGCACTTGCAACCGCGATCCTGCTCTACGCCGCAGCCCCGCGCGCGAAAGCCCAAACGCAGGCCAGCGCGCCCGACGATGCAAAGCCGCAGCTGGACTACGAATTTTTCAAGACGCGAGTCGAACCAATCTTCCTCAAGCGGCGCTCGGACGAGCACGCCCGCTGCTACGTGTGCCACCAAATGATGCGCCACGGCGGCGGCCCGCTAAGCCTGGAGATGTTGCCGTCCGGAGCCGATTTCTGGACCGAGGAGCAATCCCGCAAAAACTTCGAAACCGTTTCGAAACTGGTGGTACCCGGCAACCCGGACTTGAGCCTCTTTCTGCGAATGCCGCTCGCGCCGGAGGTGGGCGGGATCGCAGACACCCACCAGGGCGGAAGGCAATTCGGTTCCCAGGACGACCCGGACTGGAAGAACATGAAGGCCTGGGTCCTCGGCGAAAAACCGAAGTGACCCTCTGCGCAGTAGCTCCGTAGTGGTCCGGCCTGTGGAGTAATTTGAAATCCTCGACTGAACTTCACATCGTCAGCACGACGCGGAACTGTGCTTTGCCGCTCATCATGCGCGCGTAAGCCTCGCCCGCTTTTTCGAGCGGATAAGTTTCGATCATGGGGCGCACGCCGCTCAGCTCGGCAAAGCGCAGCGTGTCTTCGGAATCGGCGGCCGTTCCGGCGGCCCAGCCTTGAATACTTCGGCTTCCAGAAATGAGCTGCACCGGCGTGACCTCGATGGGATCCGATGTTGCCCCGATCACGATGAGCTTCCCGTTCGGTCCCAGACCGTTGAACAGCTCGGTCATCGCTTTCGAGCTCGGCGCCGTCGCCAGAATGACCTGGGCGCCGCCAAGCTTTTGCAATTCCTCAGCTGCGTTCGTCGCTTTGCTGTCAATGTACACGCTCGCTCCGAGTTTCTTCGCGAGCGCCGCGTCTTCGGAGCCGCGGCCGACCGCCGCGACCTTGTAGCCGAACTTGTTCGCGAATTGAATACCAAGGTGGCCTAGGCCGCCGATGCCTAACACCGCAACAACGTCGCCGGGGTAAGCGCCGCTGTGCCGCAGCGCGTTAAACGTGGTAATTCCGGCGCAGAGCAGCGGCGCCGCTTCGACGTCGCTGAGGCTCTCGGGTATCGCGGCCAGCGCCTCCACGGGCGCAACCGTGTATTGCTGGTACCCACCGTCATAGCTGATGCCGGGAATCTTCAGATTTCGGCAGTTGCGAAAATCCCCGCGCCGGCACGCGACACACGTGCCGTCCTGGCCGCCGTGCCAGCCGACGCCGACCCGCTGGCCCTTTTTCCATGCGGTGACGCCGGCCCCCAGTTCGTCGATGACCCCCGCGATTTCGTGCCCCGGAACGCGGGGATACTGAATGCCGGGCCAGGCGCCTTCCTTCGTGAACATGTCACTGTGGCAGACGCCGCAAGCCTGCACCTTAAGGCGGACCTGTCCCGCACCGGGCTTCGGAATGTCACGCTCAACGATTTCGAAATCGGCTCCTGCCTTGGGAATCTGCGCCGCTTTCATCGGTGCGATTGCGAATTTTGTAGTTGCCATGATGTCCTCCTGTAACTCTTTCAACCTGGTGCCGAAAGCCGTGTGCCGGTGGGTCGCCGAATGTTGCTGGCCGCACCGCCTGTTATCTTTTGGGGATAGTTCGTTGGTCTTAGTCTTCGGTTGGTGGACTTCGTGGACCAGCTTCGAACTAGCCTGGTGCACAGCCAAATCCAGAGGCCGCCGCCGGACCGTGGAACCGAGGCGAGAATAGTAGGTGAAAATCGGCTAATCCATCGGGTATTTAGTGTAGGTTGCGACCGAGTTGGTTTTCTTTGCGACTCATTGACTCCGAAACAGCTCTCGCCATCTCGAAGGTCAGGCACTCGGTCATTGACACGCGCACGCCAAACGGTGTATCCGATGTGTTGCCAATCAGTTTGCGAGCAGTCGAGTAGAACGGATGTGTAAGGGCCGAGTGCCGGCAAGGCTCCGCGGCGGGGTGGCTTAGGGGCTTTCTATTCCGAGTGCAACGCAATCCAATCGATTTTTCAAGGAGATTTCCATGGATCTGAATTTTCTGCTCAAGTCCGGATTCGGGCGGCGCGGTTTTCTTTCCGGGTCCGGCCTGTTGCTGACGGGCGCGCTGCTGGGCGCGCCGGAAGAAGCGAAGGCGGGAAAATTATCGCCGGCGCCCACGTCCCCCGAACCTGAGCCGCAGGACAAGCAAGATAAGGATTCCTTGCTGAAGGACCTCGTCACCGCGAACCACATTTTGCAGGACCAGGGCATCGTCGACGGTTACGGGCACGTGAGCGTGCGCAATCCCGCGAATCCGAACCACTTTTTCATTTCGCGCTGGCTGGCGCCGGATCTCGTCACGGTGAGCGACGTCGTCGAGCTGGATTATGATTGCGTTCCGGCGAACGGCGACACGCGCAAGCTGTACAGCGAGCGCTGGATTCACGCGGAAATTTACAGGAAGCGGCCGGACGTCAAGTCGATCGTCCACACGCACGCGCCCACCGTCGTGCTCATGGGCGTGATTAACGAAACGCTTCTCCCGATCTATCACATGGGCGGATTCATCGGCACCGGCTTGCCGACGTTCGATATTCGCAAGAGCTTTGGCGCAACGAATATGCTGATCAACAACGCGGAAAAAGGGAAGGCGCTGGCCGAAACGCTGGGCGACAAGCCGGGGGCGTTCATGCGCGGGCACGGCGGGATTACCGTCGGCAACAGCATCATGCATTCCGTCGGGCGGAGCGTGTATTTGAAAATCAATTCGGAGATGCACCTGCAGGCGGGCGGCAGGAAGATTGAGACGCTCTCGCCGGATGAGGCTCACCAGGCTGAAGCCGGCAATCAGGAATTCCCGAAGGACTGGGATCTGTGGGCGCGCAAGGTGATGAAGAGCTAAGCGGCGATTGCAGCGCCGCTATCGATGTGGTCGCGTCTTGGGCCCGGTTGTTGTAGCCCGCGTCTTTAGACGCGGGGAAGTTCAATGAACGCGGGAAAATACGTTTCCCGCCTCTAAAGAGGCGGGCTACAGCGGGCGGGTCACAACGGCCGTATTGAGATCGGAAGCTGACGGAGGTTGGCAATGGAAAAGCGGCCGGACCGCAGGCGATTTCTGAAAAGTGGCGCCATTTTTGCCGGACTTGCGGCTGGAGGATTGCGGACCACCGCTGCTGAGAGTGCCGCGGCCGACACTCCGGAAATTCGGCCGAAGGATTTGCACGCGTACGGGGAGCGCTCTCGATTCGAGACCGCGATCCGCACCGGCGCGCTCGGCACATGGCCGCAACCCACGAGCCCGCCGGACTACCACAAGGATTTCGGATATCGAACGCCCTTGCAGAATTCGGTGGGCTACCTCACGCCGCCGGCTCTCCACTACATTGTTTCGCACGGCTACGATCCGCCGGACATCGATCCGAACGCGCATCGTTTGCTGATCCACGGAATGGTCGATCGTCCGATCATTTTTTCGCTCGAAGACTTGCGGCGCTTGCCTTCGGTCTCGCGCGTTCATTTCGTCGAATGCAACGGCAACAGCGCGCCCACCGGCCCGACGGGAGAGATTCGCCGATCCGCGAAGGCCAACGCGCAGGACACGCATGGGCTGACGAGTTGCAGCATCTGGACCGGCGTTCCGGTTTCGCTTTTGCTCAAACAGGCCGGCGTGCAGCCCGGCGGGAAATGGATCATCGCGGAAGGCGCGGAGAAGGGAAAGCATTCCAAGAGCATCCCGATTGAAAAGGCAGTGGACGACATGATGGTCGCGTACGGCCAAAATGGCGAAGCGATTCGCCCGGAGCAGGGCTATCCTCTGCGACTCCTTGTGCCCGGGTGGGAAGGGATCAACAATGTCAAATGGCTGCGGCGGATCAAAGTTGTCGACGAGCCCGTGATGGCCATGCGCGAAACCACGAAGTACCCCAGTTTGAGAATGGATGGCAAAGCGCGGTGGTTCCAATCGCAGCTTGGACCCAAATCGGTCATCACGCGCCCCTCGGGCGGACAGAAACTCGCCGGACCCGGGTTCCATGAGATCTCAGGATTGGCATGGTCGGGCGGCGGCGCGATTACGAAGATCGAAGTCTCGACCGATGGCGGGGGCAATTGGAAAGACGCGGAAATGCAGGGACCGGCATATAGGAAGGCGCACACCCGCTTCGGCTTTGCATGGGAATGGAATGGAGAGGAAACCGTGCTGCAGTCCCGCGCGACGGACGATCAGGGCGAAGTCCAGCCGACCGTCGCTGAAATCGCCGAATTCTGGCGCGTCAAACCCGATTTCCTCGAAGAAACCGGCACAGTCGTGGGCCATTTCAACGCCATCCAGCCGTGGAAGGTCAGGCGCGACGGCAGCATCGAGAACGCGATCGCGTTTTGAGTTTGAATCCACAGATGAACACAGATTAACACTGATAAAGCCCGTGGCCCGTGGTTCGTGACCCGTGTCCCGTGTCCCGCCCACTCACCCCTCGCCGAGTGGGCGCGAAACACAAAAAGAGGAGCTTTTATCAGTGTGAATCAGTGTTCATCTGTGGATAATCTCGCCTTCCCACCCGCCACTTGTCGCGCGCTGCCGCGGCAGAGTACACTCGCAGGGCAAATTTCCCGGAGGTGCGGCATGGCTCGAATCGTGCGTTGCGGCCTTATTCAGGCCCATTGTGAGTGGTCTCCCACGAAGTTCTCGCTGGAGCAGATCAAGGAAAAGATGATCGTCAAGCACGAGAAGCTGATCGCCGACGCCGCGAAGAAAAAAGTCCAGATTCTCGGCCTCCAAGAACTCTTCTACGGGCCTTACTTTTGCGCCGAACAGCAGGAAAAGTGGTACGGGCTGACGGAGCCAGTCCCCAGCGGCCCCACCGCCACGCGCATGCAAAAGCTGGCCAAAAAATACGGCATGGTCATGGTCGTTCCCGTCTACGAGGTGGAGATGACCGGCGTGTATTTCAATACCGCCGCGGTGTTCGACGCGGACGGAAAGTATCTTGGGAAATATCGCAAGCACCACATCCCGCACTGCCACCCCGGCTTCTGGGAGAAATTTTATTTCACGCCGGGAAATGCGGGCTACCCGGTGTTTGACACGCGCTTTGGCAAAGTGGGCGTCTATATTTGCTACGACCGTCACTTCCCCGAAGGCGCGCGGATTCTCGGCCTGAACGGCGCCGAAATTGTGTTCAATCCCTCGGCTACGGTGGCTGGACTCTCCGAATATCTGTGGGAGCTTGAGCAGCCCGCGCACGCCGCTGCGAACGGCTATTTCGTGGCCGCGTCCAATCGCGTGGGCGTCGAAAAACCCTGGCAAATCGGCGAATTCTACGGGAAGAGCTACTTCTGCAATCCGCGCGGAAAGATTGTCGCGCAAGCCAGCCGCGACAAGGATGAACTGCTCGTCTCCGATCTGAATCTCAACGAAATCCAGCAGGTGCGCGCCACCTGGCAGTTCTACCGCGACCGCCGCCCGGAGACCTACGGCGAAATCACGCGCACGCTAAGCGCGGGCAGCGCCGTGGCGGCCGACTGAGAATTTGAATCCACAGATG
>Ga0210401_10003523_pt1 | contig 16717 bp, 13 predicted proteins | sample IncBWH32MmetaG_FD_150866 | JGI IMG/M metagenome (GOLD analysis project Ga0210401, IMG submission 150866) | Forest soil microbial communities from Barre Woods Harvard Forest LTER site, Petersham, Massachusetts, United States - Inc-BW-H-32-M | ecosystem: Environmental > Terrestrial > Soil >... | reverse complement strand
CCGTAGCTCATTAGATGTCGGCTCAGGATGAGTCGCTCGCTGCGACGGTTCCTGCTGTCCCTGGTATTGAGTGTAGACATCTTTGTGGCTGATGCGATGCAAATGACGCAACGACATTCTCAGAAAAATAAATGCTCTCGTTCGAAATATCCAATCAGGCCAAAGCCCTCGGTACCCGCGCGTGGTGCTTCTCCATCGGGTATACTTGCCTTTAACGTATAGTCATTAGTATACTCTGCCCCCACTTAGCTGTCGGAGTCCTACACATGATTGCACCGAATCGCGTCAGATCGCAGGCGAGGCGGCATGTGCCACTACTCGGTTTTCTCCTCATCGTCATCGTCCAGACTCCGCTTCTCAGCGGACAGGTTCAGGGGACACGACCTACTCATGCATCAGATATTTTGCCCACGGAAGTCGGCACCAACGGCTTCGCTGCGGGAAATACGACCGGCGCCCTGCAAGTCTCAAGTGACGGAGACCTGGTCTATGACTTTCCGATATGGGTACCTGCTGGGCGAAATGGGATGCAGCCGGAGCTGTCTCTAAAATATCGCGGCCGAACCGGAAACGGACTCTTGGGGGTAGGGTGGTTGCTTAGCGGTCTTTCTCAAATCGAACGCTGTGCGCGAACGAAGGCGCAGAGCGGAGACTTTCGCCCAGTTACATTTGATTCCTCCGATCAGTTCTGCCTTGACGGCCAACCGCTGCTTGTCGTGAACGGAGGTGTCTACGGCGCTGACGGCACCGAATACCGCACCGAGAACGATATGTTTGCAAAAATCGTTTCGCGCGGTGTGGATGCTTGGGGCCCCATTTCATTTATTGTCTATCTCAGAAACGGCCGAATCCTGACTTACACCGAAGGAGTCGTGGGTAATCCCCTTTCCAGAATGGTCCCGGATGAGAGTCAACCGGTCGCTTCTACGATTGTGGGTCAGACAATACGCTACTCGTGGGTTATGTCCTGTGCCGAAGACCGCTTCGGAAATCAGGTCTCCTATTTCTATGTCTCCAAAGGCCACTTCGATCTGACTTCGGATTACGCGATAGAGCTGCTTCCTGACCACATTGTGTATACCGATCGAACAGATAAACGATGGCCGGCCCTGAAATATATTCAGTTTGGATACGAAGATAGGCCGGACGCCTACAACATTTATGTAAGCGGGCTCCAGTTGCAATACGCAAGTCGATTGACCAGTATCGCCGTTTCTGGTCCTGAGCTGCAGACTGGAGCGACCGTTGTTCGTCGGACGTATACATTCAAATACGAAATTACAAGCATCACGAAGCGCAGTCTCCTAACGAGCATCACCGAGTGCGATGGTGCAGCGGTCTGCAAGGCACCGCTGAAATTTGAGTGGGAGCAGGGACTAAACGCGTTCCACGATTTCGATACTGGTTACCACGATGGCACCAACGGGATAGTAGCACCCCCTTGGCACTTCACTTCAATCAAAGCGGTGGACATGAACGGGGACGGCCTCGACGACCTCGTCATGGGTACGGGGTTTACCCCTCCAAATCTGCTGTCGTGGTGGTATCTGCAGAACACAGGTACCTACACAGGGCAAGGATCGAGACGGTACTTCTATCCTACCTTCAATCAGCAGAGCGCGATGGTGCCCGGCTCTCCCGGATGGACTAGCTTCATCGATATGGATCGAAATGGACGAGCCGACATTCTCACAGAGTTCGTTCTTTGCTCTAATAACCCTCAATCTGGTTCCGGAGGGTGCCCAGGGGGTGGGGTTGAGTATCGATTGAATACATTCCCTGGCTTCAGTACTGCCGCTAGTTATACCAACGATCTGATGTACGGATTTGGCCCCCCCTGGGGGCCACTGACTCTGAAAGGCTACTACGTCGCCGACCTGAATGGCGACGGATACCCTGACCTGCTTGTCGCCCAAGAGGATGCGGGCGGGAACTCAAATTGGAACTACTATTTCGGGCCGTCGTTTGGAAACATGCCTGACGGCGCATTCGCAGCATCGCCGGCGCCACACAATATATATACAGTTGATGTGGACGGCATCGGAACCCCTTCGCTCCTGGACCGTAGTTCCCCATCGAGTAGCTCTCCGCTCGGCTTAGGTCTTTGGTATGTCGCCCACCGTATGCTTTCTAACGGAGCGCCTCTGCCGCCGAGAAACCTAGGCTTGCTTGCCGGAGAATCCCTGAATTGCTCAAGCAGCAGCGGGACCAATTGCGGAGACACAGATGTCTTTATCGATCTTCGGGGAGACGGACACCCAGACGTCCTCTCCTACGACAGCTATAACGGCGGTGACTATTTTTTCGCGAGGAATACCGGAAATGGATTTCTTGATCGATATGAAACTGGACCTGAGCCAGGTGCTACAGATGGCTCTTCTGGTTTTGCTCCTCCATACTGGATCAACGGGTGCGGCCCCGGGATTCCTGGATGCAGTCCGAACCCTGGCATCGTCGTGGCTGACCTGAATGCCGACGGCAAGCAAGACATTTTAATCACGAGCGGCGCGAACGGGAATACAGGTTTGGCTGCGGCGCTTGGCCACGGTTGGACATGGCCGCTCGACCCGCCAAGTTATTTGTCGGCTGTCAGCGATCAGGGCGTGAATATCATACCGTTGCCTGATGATCCAACGCTCATCACGATTGGAGATTTTAACGGAGACGGACTCGCTGATATTGCAGAGATTGTGAATGGTGAACTACACGTTTACGTTCATATGGGCAACCGTCCAGATGTAATTACGCGCATTATCGAGGGCACGGACGAAGATCACACGATCTCATGGTCTCCAATTTCAGACCCAGATGTCTATCATCTCAATGGAACTTGCTCGTTTCCCACGGTTTGCCTCAACAGCGGCATTTGGGCTGTCAGGGACGTAGCAAGGTTCGATGCAACAGGCGGGACAACCCATCTCACGTATAGCTATGCCAACGCGCGCTCTGACGCGTTGGGTCGTGGATGGCTTGGTTTTGAACAAAAGGAAGAAATAGATTCTGCAACCGGCATCACATACCAAACCAGCTACGATAACTACACAACGAAATCCTGGCAGCAAAACCAGGCTTACGGTTACAACTATCCGTTCGTCGGGCTGCCCCAGTCAGACGGTTACAACGCATCCCTTGAACTGCTGAATTCCTTTTCAGATGTTCGTTTCACGACCTACCAATACGTAGTATCCAACGCTAATCCGGCGGTTTATTCGGTAGCGCCGTCGCAGGTCGTCGAAAAGCAGTACGACACGACGTACAATTTTGCCGAACCGTTTCGACAAACAACCACAACGTATCAGTATGACCCCTTCCAGAACCCAACGAACGTCACGCGGACAAGTGGCGATGGGTACAAAAACGTTAAGGTTACAGATTATCAGAATGACACGAGCAGTTGGCTGATCTCCCTCCCTACACGAACAACAGAAACCGACACCACGCCTTCGGGTGAAGCTGTGACACGCACTGTCACATTTGGCTACGACAGTTTCGGTGGCTTAAGCGAACTGATTGTCGAGCCCCAAGGGGACATTTCAGTAAAACTAACTCGCCAGTTTTCACGAGACCTAACGGGTCTCGTGACGAACATTTTAGAAAGTGGCAATAATGTGCGCCGTTCAACGCAAATAGGATACGACCCTCTCGAGAACATTTGGCCATCGTATACGATCAATGCTTTGCTTCAAAGGGAGCAGTACACGTACGATCCGTCGTTTGGCGTAAACGTTGAGCTGCAAGACGTAAATAACAATCTCACAACGCAACAATTGGATGGATTTGGTCGAATCCGTACACTAACTCCTCCCGATGGGGCACAAACGACCGTATCGTACGTCAGCAGCAACACCGGTTACTCCATGACCGTCCGCAAGGCAGGCGGTCAGGAGATCGAGTCTTGGATAGATCGTCTGGGCAATGAACAACTGTCCAACAAACGCGCATTTGACGCGAGCTGGATGAGCGCAATCAACTTGTACGATGCTGCCAACCGCTTAGTGCAAACAGGATCTACAACGTTCACTTATGATTCTCTTGGGCGTTTGCTTAGATTGACTCACGACGACGGCAGCTTTGTTGAACGCACTTATTCTGGACCCATAACCTCCAGCTTCGACGAACTCCGAAACCAAACAACAACGACCGAAGATCAGCTCGGCCAGGTTATAGCCGTAAACGAACAATTGGATACCAGCCACCAAGTTTCAACTCGATACAGTTATGGCCCCTTCGGAGTACTTGAATCCGTCGCGGATGCTTTTGGTAACACATCTAATGCGCGATACGATGTCTTAGGTAGGCGCGCACTGTTCGTCGATCCTGATGCTGGACCGCAACAGATCGGCTGGAACGCGTTCAATGAAATCGTTCTGGAAACAAATGCAATGGGAGACATTTTCACTTATCAACGTGACGCGTTAGGTCGGCCAGTCAAGATCAGGAGCAAAGAAGGAACAACTGCGATTCAATGGGACACTGCACCCCACGGGATTGGTAGTGTTGCGCGAGCGATTAGCCCGGACGGGATAACGACCTCCTTTAACTATGACAATTTATCGCGACTTTCTGCAGAGACACTCCACATACCGGGCCAAAAAAGCTACAAGCTGTCATATGCATATGACCCACTCGGTCGCCTTTCGATTATTAGCTATCCCCCGCCACCGAGCACACCGACCGTCCCCGTCTTGACGATCGCTTACGAATACACTCCATACGGTGCCATAAGAGCGGTAAATGATGTCACGACCAATTCGCCGATCAATCTGTGGACGAATACAGATCGAAATGACTTCGGCCAGATCACCGGAGAAACGTTCGCAAATGGTATTGCAACTACTCGGCAATTCAACTCCCGCGCTCGACTGACCAAAATCACGAGCCTTAAGCAACAGACACCTATTCAGGATTTGCAATATCAATACTTTGCTAACGGGAATTTGAGTTCCCGCACTGATGACTTAACAAGTGTAATTGAGGGCTACAAATACGACAGCCTCAACCGTCTGATGGAATGGGATGTGAATAAATATGACAACACTGGGGGGGTTGTTCCCATCGCGGTCTCTGAATTCAAGTACAACGACATTGGCAACCTAGAATCCCGCACTGCTACGTTAGGGCCGGGTACAAGTCTAACTTATGGTTACAGCGGAATACATTCCGGGCCTCACGCCGTTACCTCAGTCAACGGTGGGACTTTCACATATGACGCGGCCGGCCGGGAAACGGGGGGACCAGGGAGGATTACAAAGTATCTCTCGTGGGGTCTACCCAAGAGCATTCGCGGGACGACGCAGACACTGACGTTCAAATACGATTTTGAGCGTAAACGGGTACTGTCCTCGTCTTCTAATGGAGCGCGTATCGCTTCGATGCGTGGTCTTTTTGAACGCTCGTGGAAAGGCACCAGTTCCGCAAAGGACACGTACACGGTACGAATCGGGGACCGCGTGATTGCGGCTGTAACTTGGGACGAGATCGCGCAAGGTCGATCAGTGCGATACCTTCATGATGATCGCTTAGGATCAATCGCAACCATCACTAACGAAAACGGCAGCGTTGTCGAGGAGCGAGCCTATGATCCATTCGGAAGTGACCGGCGCCCAGACAATCCCACGCTACTTACGCAACCTCCAATATTGGATGGTCTGGGTTTTACTGAACGACAGCCAGATCAGGGTACGGGTTTACTGAACTTTCTGGGTCGTCTCTATGACCCGGCGGTCGGGCGATTGACAACGCCAGATCTGTTTGTAAACGCCCCATTTTCAAGTCAATCATACAACCGATACAGCTATGTCGCCAATAACCCTCTGCGGTGGATCGATCCGACAGGGTTCCAATCAGACCAACAAGATGTGGTCCCCACATATTTCCCCGAATATGGTCTTTGGGGTGTCACTGTCGATGTCGGCCCCCCGCCGCCCGATTGGACGGTGTGGTGGTCGCTAGCCACCCCGGCTGGCGTAGCGGACGATGACACGACTAGATATCAGCCATCTACCTCTCAGCCAACTAGCCCTACCACACAACCCGCAAGTGGAAGTCAAGCGACAACGGCTTTCCATGGGGATGTCCCGGGAGCTTGCTTCGCTTGCCATTATCCACCTGGGAGCCCCGGTGCGTATTTTCGCCCGAAGCCCATGACGCCACGGAGGTGGATTGAGGCTACGATCCCATCCCTGGCCGCTCTTTCAGTTGTTGGTGCGGCCGTTGGTGGGGTGTACGTGCTGGAAGCAGTCTATGGAGCGGAGGTTCTCGTCGGAGGAGGAACGACTGCCACCGTCGCAGGCGCTAAGGCCGTGGCTGACACTCCCGAGGGTGAGCGCCTTGCTTTAGGCCTGAGTCGATTCCTTGACGATTTTGCAGAGTCACAAAATGCAACAACTTGGGAGGATTTTGATGATGTCGTCAACTGGAGACCAGAAATGATGGAAAAGCTTGCTGATCCCGATGTAACAAAAGTGTTTAACCTCGAAGGGGTGAACGCGTGGGAGGGTGTCTCCCGCGTGACCGCTGGAGGTAACTTTGGCCCGACGGATTGGGAGCTCTTCCAGATTCAGCAGCATCCAGAATATTGGCCTTCGATTCAATGGTTTCTAAACGGCCAACCAGCTCCGAATCCCTTTCAGTAAGGTTCACTAACGGATGAATCGGTTGTTGGATTTAACTACAATACATTTTATGTCCGATTACAACGAGAAAACGGAACGACTGAAGATGCTGTATCCAGAAATCATATCTGCAGGGCAATTAAGTCACGCGATTGCGCAAATGCTCACCACATCTTGGAAATCAATTGAGGTGAGCCAAGAGTCGGAAAGCCCTTTTTGGACCAGCCTTAGGAAGAATGATCGGCTGATGCGAGCAACAGTATCTACGGATGAGCACATGTTTATTTCTGACTTCTGGTGGAGAGGCACACATGCAGCGACGTTAAAGAGTTCCACCTTAGAGCAGGTGGCCGAAGCCTGTAGACTTTGGCTCGTCGATTCTCTCACGCTGCAATCTATGAGCTTGAAGATTCCGGATTTTAAACCAACCGAGATGGCCTATGAATTCGAAGCTGGTAGGGGCGTAGAAGCCAATTGGAGATATTTTCTCTCGCCAAATGCATTGACTAAGCCCACACTGGCACCACTCGGTCCCCTTATTCGTGAGGCTGCTAAGCAGCCACTTCTTCGCCAACTGTTTCCTTATCAGAGCATGAATTCTTTACGTTTTAGCCGCACAACCGGTCACCCGTACACAAATGATTGCCCTTGGGCAGAGGTAATTGGAATCGGAAGTTGGGATGAACCTGCGAATTTCAGACGCTATCGTGCAGTCGGACCAGACGGTACAATCCTCGGGGAAGGAACTGCACGCGACGTTGTAGGCCTACTTGTTAAATTTCTGCCTGTAGATGTGGGTCCTGCTGTAAACGGAACAGCTGAAGATCTAAAGTCGAGAACGCCTGGTACTAAATAAATTCGACAACAGAACGACCCACGGGCTCAACGTGGCTGGTAATGGAGCTAATGGAAGTCCTTCATTCGATGGCACGGGTACGTGGGTGATTATCGATTCGTGTTAGCGGCGAGAATCGACGAGCCGATCCCGGAAGAATGTCGTTCAATCCCGGCAGTTTTCCGAACTGCTTGAAGAGAACATCCGTAAATATCAGAACCGTTCACTTCAGGCGGCGCAGATCATTCAGGAGTTGATTGACCTTGCCAAAGATATGCGCGAAGCACACCGACACGGCGAAAAGCTCGGACTTTCGGACGAAGAGCTAGCCTTTTATGACGCGCTGGAGACAGACGATAGCGCCGTTCAGGTCCTCGGAGACGAGACGCTACGGAAGATCGCGCTGGAATTGCTCGATACAGTCCGTAAGAACACCACAATTGATTGGACCGTGAAGGAGAGCGTCCGCGCAAAGCTCCGTGCTCTGGTCAAACGCATTTTGCGCAAGTACGGCTATCCGCCAGATAAACAGGAAAAAGCGACGCAAACTGTCTTGGAGCAAGCTGAGTTACTTTGTAAGGATTAGGCCGCGTGACAACGCCCCCTCACGGTATTGATGCCCGATTACGCCGGGACTAGACGCGCCCTAAATTTGAGAAAGGAAATTGTGCCGTGCTTTGTGACCTAACCCTGCCATGCTAGCCGGTGCAACTGGCTGCAAATCGGTCCTCATCAGAAGAGGAGCGCGAGATGTAGCGGCAAAGACGGCTTGAGGCAACCGAACCTCGACCGGATGGAGGCTGGCCGACATACGGCTCAACGAAGAAAGGAGGGAAGTACCGAATACGGGTCGATAAGCAAAATAACTGCAACAACAACCTCCCTCGTGCATCATCTGAGTGGATTCGGGATCAATGCTTTTAGAGGGGGCAATCTGCCGAGCCGCGTGCAGGCCGATAACAGGGAGAGTGGGCGAAGTACGGAATGCCAGCAAGCTAACTTTATATTACTATATAGATATTTAATGGAATGGTGAAATAACTGCAACAAATCTGCCTTTTCCCGCATCAAATTGGTGTGGAAATTTCTCCCCGCAGGCCCCTCGCAACTGATACTCGAAAGGCGGTGAAGAGCAAAATTGTCGTATTCGCACCTACCCCTTTTAGAGTGATCTCCATACCGTAGTTCGTCCCCTCATGTCGGCATTGGTCCCCAATGGGCCTTCGTGTGCCCCAAGAACCCTAGTCTGAAACTCAAAGGAGATGAATGGTCACTAAAACACCTAAGAAAAGCGATGTCGCCCCGAATGACGGTGTCCAAAGTCGCGGCCTCGGTCGAAAAGCCGTCCGCCAAATCATCGCGCTTGCGGCTGCACGGGGGCTGGAAGCTTCGCGCAATGGCGCGGACAGCCTTTGTCTTGCCGGTCGCTTAGCGCGGCTCAAGGTCGCCTACAGCGGTTACGAGCGCTTACAAAGGATGCTGCAAGATGTCGAGGTATGCTTTATGCGGTTCGGTAGAAAAGGCCAATGGGTGGCCCTTTTGCCAGCAGAGTCGTTGATGAGCCTCTTAGAGATTGGATATCTCACCAACTTAGCCCCTCGGTAGTTCCCACGGACAATCAATAACAAGACCCTCGGCGTCGGCATTCGACGCCTGAGTACCGGAGTACGTAGATGAAAACGCATGACTGCACCAAAGAAGCGGCTCCAACATTCACAACCGAGCGACTGCCACTCGCCGTGTTCCTCCATGCAACGGACCGGCTGCGGTTCATGGAGTGCAAGCCAGCGAGCCACCGTGGCAAGGTGATGTTCGTATTCGCAGACCCGCATTTCATCGGCTCCCAAGCTGAACTTGAATTTGACCGGGGCGCCGTCGTCCCGGCCACGGCCCTATTTGCAAGTCAAAGGTTCCTTCGTCGCAGGATGAGCGAAGCCCTTAATAATCTAACAATCGGAGAATCTGATGAGCACCGTTACCCTAGTTGAACACGCACGTCTATCTGCAAGTCTCGATATCCCCACACCCGAACTTCCGCCAAAGCCTAGTGGCATCGCCCAACTGAGAACGTCCCTGTCTCGCTGGCTTTCGATACCTCCCGAGGACGAGGACCTCATAGACTTTTGTCTCGCTGTCTATAAATCGCATGGGATACCCGGCGACCCGTTGTGGGGCATCATCATTGATGCCAGCGGCGGAGGAAAGACAGAGCTATTGCGGGCATTTCGTCCTCTAAAGAACACCTTCTTTCTTTCCAAATTGTCTGAGAGAACGCTGGTCAGCGGCTATCGCGACCCCAAAAACCCTCAAGACCCTAGTCTTCTTCCGAAATTGAACGGCAAAGTACTTATCATCAAGGACCTCGCGCCATTGCTCTCGATGCGCCGGGAATCGCGAAATATGGTCATTGCTGACTTGAGGGATGCTTATGACGGCTTCACAGACCAAGGACTGGGGAACTTAGGCCACGTAGGTTACACATCTCGCTTCACCCTTCTCGCGGCCTCCACTCTGGCTATCGAGCGCAGTGATGCAGTGGACCAAGAACTCGGCGAACGCTTCATCAAAATCCGGGCACGTGGAGATGGCAATCGCAAAAAGGTCGAACAGGCAATCTGCAACATCGGCTCAGACGACACTGTGCGCAAGCAAATCGAAGGAACCATTTGCAGCTTCTTGGACGCGGTACCGGCAGCGAGCAATATGGCAATACCTTCCGCAATGCAGGGAGAACTCGCAGACCTCGCTGACTTCACGGCTAGGGCGCGATCCTGTGTCGTGCGGAATCGGGGCGGGGATATTCAATACGTTCCACGTCCAGAGGTTGGAACGAGACTTGGCAAGGAATTAGGAAAGCTGTTGCTTTCACTAGCGCTCGTTCGTGGCAAGAGTATGCCGAACCACGATGACCTTCTTACTGTCCGTCGCGTCGCTGAGGATTGCCTCCCACCGAACCGCCTTGCGGTAATCACGTTGCTGCGTACAGACGACAGCGCCCCGTTGAGGCTAATCCAAGATGCTACCCATTTACCCTATTCGACCGCTCGGCGAACCCTGGAGGATCTGGAAGCCTTACGATTGGTTATCAAAACAGGCACAAACACTACTGATAACAAAGTTTTATGGGCGCTAGAAACCAAAATGAACCGCTTCTTAATCCCGCAACGTACGGGGTATATAGAATTTAATAAGGCATCTCACCCCGACACTCCCCCGGACGGTGCGGAATAACCATGACCGACAGCCGCGACTCAGACCTAACCGCCGCCATCCGCGCATTGGTGGCCGAAGGCCGGCCAACTACCCATCAAGCGGTGCTTGACTGGTTGGCGCAGCACGGGCGACGGTCTTTGCCACCTCCACCCGCAGCGCAGGAGCCTCGGACCGCACAGACCTGCGAAGCGCCAAGGGATGAGCCACAGCCCGCCCCTCCTGTGGCATCTCGTCCGGCACCTTCGGCAGCGGAAAACAAGCGTGGTAGGCCGCCACGTGTCGCCAGTTGGTTTCCAGCCGTCGCTAAGACGATGGCCGACGGCACGACTTTGCGCATGGCGCTCCTGCTAAATAGCATCCGGCTCGACGCCTGTGAGATTCGTCGCCTTTATCGCCTCGTTGAGTTCCGGCGGCTCTACAGCCTCGAACGCCGTATGTATCAGCTACAAAAGTGGGGTCGCATCCCACAGGATGAGCTTGAGCGGACGCGCAAACGCCTGCTGGCGCGGATTCTGTAACTGGCGGGTACGTTTTTCAGTAATGCAAATTTCTGAAATCGTCTGTACGGGGGCGCGCTAAAGGCTATTTTCATGTCAGTAATGTCAGTAATTCGCGCCCCCACCACCTCGTAAGCTATTGAAACTGTGGACTGTCCTACCTGAGCCAAAAGAGTCGGCAGAAAGGCTCATGTACTTTGGCAACACAAACAGTGCTGTCCCTCATGCAGGAGTCCGCCAATCTGCACGCGGATTCCAACCACGAAGTGGCGGTGACATCGCAAGCGCTCAATGCTAATGTTCCCGTCCGCGACACCAGAACGGCACGGACAGGAAAATCCATGTCGCGTCGATCTGGTCAGGACGGCAGTATTCAGAAAGAAGGAAAATGGTATGTCGTTCGATGGTGGATGGATGTCGAGGGGCAAGAGAAACGGGAGCGCAAGTACGCTCGCATCTGTCCAGTCTCCGGCCCAGGCAAGCTATCTGCTTCCGAACGGGAACGCAAGGCGAAGGAAATCATCGCGGCCAGCGGAGCGGACAGCGTGGAACACTTCGAGAGAGTCGTGCGCTCTGACCACGGCATCACTTTCCGCGAGCAGGCAGCGATCTGGCTCGACTACATACGCAATCGGAAGCGCAAACCTGTGGCTCCGTCAACACTGAGCAACTGGGAAAGCGCTCTCGATAATTGGCTCAACCCAAACATTGGGGACATGCCGTTGGACGCGGTCAACAATCTTGCGATGAAACAACTTGTAGCTGCGATGGTTGCCTCTGGAGAACTCGGCCCGAAATCCATTGGGAACTACACGCAGGTCGTAAAGATGGTTGTCGCCTCCGCAGTCAATGAACAGGGTGAACAACTTCATCCCCGCAAATGGAATCATCAGTTCATTGACATGCCCATTGTAGATAAGAGCCAGCAAAAGAAGCCCAGCTTCACGAGCGAAGTCGTTAGTGCAATCGTTCGCGTTAGCAAGGGTCACTACCGGATGATATTCATCCTTTGTGCGGCCTGTGGATTGCGAATCGGTGAGGCGCTTGGGATTCGTATTGGAGATATTTCCCCAGACTGCCTAACGATCAAAGTCCAACAGAAGGCATGGAGGGGTCAAATCCACGAGCGGCTCAAGACGGAAAATGGTAAGCGGGAAATCGACCTACACCCGACCGTTGCGGCCCTGCTAAAGGATTACGTCGGCGACCGGAGTTCTGGCCTGTTGTTCTGTTCACGGACAGGCAAGCAACTCTGGCAAACGAATATCCTGCGGCGAGGTCTCCATCCAGCGCTTAGGAAAATCGGCTGGAAAGACGAGCAGCTTGGGATCGAAAAGTCCGGCAGTCACGCGTTCCGTCGTTTCCGTAACACCTACCTGCGAAACTACACTGCGACGCCCGAAGGAGTTTATAAATTCTGGATGGGGCATGCCGGTGAGGATATGTCCGACCTCTACGACATGATTCGCCGCGACGTGAAGTTTCGGAGAGAACAGGCAGAGAAAGCGGGTATCGGCTTCACACTTCCATCCAAAACAGCCGTTGTTGGACGGAATGGACGGAAAAATGAACCCGAGCCTGTTTTGGAAAGCGCTGCAACTGCTTGATTCAAGAGAGAAAAATGGTCGGGGCGAGAGGATTTGAACCTCCGACCCCCTGGTCCCGAACCAGGTGCGCTACCAGGCTGCGCTACGCCCCGACCGAGGGCATTCTGCTCTTTCCCTTTGAGTCTAACATCTTAGGCTGCGCTTACAATCTGGACTTCTTCGCGAAAATTCGGTGCAATCGGTGCAATTGAAGGCGGCAACTCGAACCCGATGCCGGTTCGCTCCGCCACTTGCTTGCGAAAACCAACATCTTCTTTGATTTCATCATATAGGTCCGACATGTCCTCGGGAGCATGCCCCATCCAAAACTTGATGAGACCCTCCGGACAGTCGGTGTGGTTCCGCAGGAATGTGTTTCTGAATCTGCGGAAGATGTGGTTGCCCGCCTTGTGCGTTCCGGTGCTGCAGTTGCTTGAGAGCCTTGTGCAGATGGTGGCGAACGATATTTGATTGCGGCAAGGGTTTGCCGTCGCGGGTGCAGAAGAGCAGGCTCGATTTGCGGTCGCCGATGTATTCCTTGAGAAGAGCCGCAATGGATGGATGCAGATCGACGGCCCGCTCTGAGTAATGCGTCTTGAGCCGGTTCTCGATCTTGCTTCCACGAGCTTTTTGCCGGACAAAGAGGGTCTGACAGTCCTCGGAAACATGCTTGTCGATTTCCAGCCCGAGTGCCTCGCTAATTCTCAGTCCGGCTGCTCGCAAAGAATGAATAGCACACGCTCCCGTTTCTTCTTCCACGCCGCCAGCCCTTTCATTATCTCGGACGAAATTGACGACCCCAACGCCGGTTGGAAGGGCCGAGGCCTTTGGATGACCTACAGCTCGTATCTTCCGCGATTCACCGAAAACCGCTCAGGTACCGTGAATCACATGCAAATCCGCCCCAATCCATTGGCGAACTATGCAGGCCGGAATGATGGCGCGGTATGAGGTCCCCCGCGCCTACAACGAGTGCAGATACGAAGCAACGCAATCATTGAAGAGGGCGCCGGGACGCCGGACACGCAGCCTTTCCACGGCTTGGCAACCGGACATGCCGAGTTGATTCAAAATCAACCCCGCCAGAAGAGCAGACCGAAACCAACTGTCCGAGAACTGAGGCGCCGCGGCAAAGCTGAGGCTCGAGCGCAGCTCGTAGGGCCTCTGCGGCCTGGCGATACTGACCTGCATCATAAAGTCTTTCGATGTCAGGCGCGAGTGGGGCTTCCCCTTTAGAAAAGGCTGTCGAAAGGTGCAGCGAGGCCGCGGCTAACAAAACGGCAAATAAAAGCGTGTACTCACCGGCCTCTTTTCGCATCATTGCCGCTCCGCCTCAGCCCGTTTCCTGCGTCGACGTCCGTAGCTCGACACGTAAATATGAATCTGAATAGTGACTGGAAACCTTTCTCGAACAAAGAGGGTAGAGCGTGGCCGTCCAGGAGTCTCCGTCCCACCGCTGGAAGCTTTCTGAGTTCCTGGCCCAATGGGTCAGATCACTTCCCGAGCGGCCCGCTCGTCCGGCACCTAGGCTTGTAAGGGGAAATCATGTCTATGTCGCACCTTCCCATTCCCACAAACAAGCTCGGAAGTTGCCTACTTCGTGGCCGCCTGGCTCTTGACCTTTGTGTTGAATTGTTCCAACGAGGCTTTGAGTTTGGCTAGGTCCGCCTCGATCTCGGTCTTGATTACCGCCGCTTTTGCCACTTCTCCAACCGTCTTCAAGTGTCGGTGCTTTTTGTCGATCTCATGACTCTTAGTCTTGAGGTCATCTATCTCCGCCTGCGCCACCTTTCCTTTGTGATGAGCTTCGATCGTCTGAATCTGCGATTTAGCGTCCTGCAATTGCGCGCCGAGTTTCTCTGCGTATGCTCTTATCTCGTCGAGATGTTCACTCATGGTGTTTGCTCCTTTCTTTTTCATTCTTGGATTTGGGCCTGTCCGTCACGACGAGTGAAGAAACGCTCACCGGCCACTAGCGCTGAGAACTTTCTCCACCTTGGCTTGCTGGTCGCGGCTCAACGTCGTGCGCAGGATCGTTCCTCCGTAGCCGCGGAACTCATTGGCAACAATGTCGGGATTGCCTACGCGAAGAATCGCAAAGATCGCCGAGTCGCCCGGTTGGACCAGTGTTCCGACACGCTGGACGAAATCATCGGGAATCCCAAATTCATCTTTCCACGATGATGCGTCGACCGCGCCCAGCCCGGCGCCGATGGCGGTACCGCTGATCGCCCCAGCGGCGACAGCAGCACCGGCCGCAGCTGCGCTTACCCCGGCAGTGAACGGAATTGCGAGCGTCGCCCCGATCATCAATCCCAAGAAGCCGCCCCATCCCGCACCTTCACCGGTGGTCATTTGGTAGCTCTGATCGACTCGCAGTTTGGCGCCGTAATCGCGGTAGACGGCAACAGCATCACGTAGATCGACCACCCAAGCGTCGTTAAGTCCAGTCAACTGGTTGAGCACTTCGGATGCTCGGTACATATCTTTCTTAAAGCCAACTACTATCAGTTCTGCCATGCTCGTTCTCCTTTCGGTGTTGTGCCGATTTGATTTGATCGCGAGTGTTGTCACGCTTCTGACTTTCCCTACGATCCTCCTTATCTGTATCTGTGCAATACGAAGGCCAAGCCTATGTTCTTGAAAGGACTTGGCCACACGAACCATAAAGCCGCGATTTCCCCGCGAATTCGCGAAACTCGCAAAAACGCGCGAATGTCAGCTGTGGGTTCTAGTAACTAGCTGATTGTTGGAAGTGATGCTTGGTTGGTCTTGATGATTTCGGATTCGAATCCAGCGCAGAGGGAAGCTCGGACATCAATTCGGCTACGACAGCCAGAGGCTTGCACCACAAACTCAAGCGAGTGGATGCGAGGTTGGGCAAACATGGAGATCAAGCACTGCGCTCGACCGCCTGCGCCGTGACCGGGCGAGGACGTAGCGTGAGCTGCTCGGCAGGCGAAAACACGCTGCCGCGAATCAAGAGGCTGCAGATCAGTGCCGTAAGCCCGGACGACGAGAAGATCATTGAGATCGCCACGAACTGGTAGACCGCCGCATAGATCGGACTTGCACCAGACAAGAGCATCCCGGCCATCAGTCCCGGAATCCATACGATTCCGAGGGAACGAAGCGAATCGATCGCCGGAATCAGGCTCGCCTGCAAAGAAACCTGCACGTACGGGGCGACGGTTCGTTTCGAATCGGCTCCCAGGGCCAAGCCCGTTTCGATTAAGCCGACGTGCGATTCCACCTCGGAGCGGAAACGGTTCATCACGAGCGAATTCGTATTCATGGCGTTGGCGATAAGCATGCTTCCGATCGGCACCAACGACGTGATAACTGGGTCGATGGCGCCGGCCCAGGTCATCAGAGCGATTACCGAACCGGCGCCCCCGCCGATGGCATAGAGCGAGACTTGAAAGCTCTTCGGCAGGCCCTTCGACCGGCCCGAGGAAATCCTTGCGGCTGCTACAATCATTGCCGCAAGCAGAAAGATGCTGGTCCAGGCCGGCCCTCGCAGGAGAAGCACCAGAATCGACCCGACCGCGGTTATCTGTACGATCCCGCGAACCAGCGCCACAACTGTCTCGCGTTCGAGGTGAATCTCCCGCTGCCGCGCGAGCATCATGACGGCCAACGCCAATAGGGTCGCGATAACAGCCTGCGCGCAACCCAGAGCAAGTTGGCTAGTGAAAAGCTCCTTCAGCATTGATCACCTCGCTCGTCGGTCCGATTTTCTCAATCCTGCCCTTGCGCAACACCATAACCCGGTCGGCGACGCGGGCGGCTTGCGCCAGATCGTGCGAAACTATTGCGCAGGTAAGCCCGTTTTTTCTGACCACCGACAGAATCAGCTTCTCAACGTCGTCTTTTGCTTCCGCGTCCAGGGCCGACGTCGGCTCATCCAACAGCAACACTACGGGTACCGTCGCCAGGGCACGAGCCAGGGAAACGCGCTGGGCTTCGCCA
>Ga0210401_10003520_pt1 | contig 16734 bp, 12 predicted proteins | sample IncBWH32MmetaG_FD_150866 | JGI IMG/M metagenome (GOLD analysis project Ga0210401, IMG submission 150866) | Forest soil microbial communities from Barre Woods Harvard Forest LTER site, Petersham, Massachusetts, United States - Inc-BW-H-32-M | ecosystem: Environmental > Terrestrial > Soil >... | reverse complement strand
TTTTACGTTGGGATTTTTTTCCTTCAGAAATTTGCCTACGCCGCTGATGGTGCCGCCGGTGCCCATGCCGCAAACGAAATGCGTGATCTTGCTTTCGGTGTCTTCCCAGATTTCGGGGCCGGTGGTGGTGTAGTGAGCCGCGGGATTACACGGATTGTCGTACTGATTCGGGTAAAAGGAGTTGGGAATTTCGCGCGCAAGCTTTTTCGCCACGCTGTAATAGCTGCGCGGGTCTTCCGGCTCGACCGCGGTGGGGCAAACGATCACTTCAGCACCCAGCGCTTTCAGCAAATCCACTTTTTCCTTGGACTGCTTGTCGGTGGTGGTGAAGACGCACTTGTAGCCGCGCACGGCCGCGACAAGAGCCAGTCCCATGCCCGTGTTGCCGGAGGTGCCTTCGATGATCGTGCCGCCGGGCTTGAGCAGACCTTTTTTCTCGGCTTCGTCAATCATGGTGATGCCGATGCGGTCTTTCACGGAGCCGCCAGGATTCAGCATCTCCGCTTTGATCCACATTTGCGGCTTCAGGCCCTGATTGATCCGGTTCAGCCGGACAAGAGGAACACGTCCCACCGCTTCGAGAATGTTATTGCAGCGCATAGATTGGTCTTCCGGCACCCGGCCAAAGCTCGCCCAGGCTGTGCCATACTTCCTTTAAGTTTAGCATGCGGGCCGGCGGCGATTCGCGTTCCCGCGTGCCGGAGAGGACCAAAATGCCACGCCAGAACATAGCAACAGGGACAAAATGGGAGCCGATTGTGGGGTATTCGCGCGCCGTGCGAATTGGCAACCACATCAGCGTTTCCGGGACGACAGCGACGGGACCGGATGGAAAAATCATCGGGGTCGGCGACGTATACGCGCAGACCGTGCAAATCATTAAGAATCTAGAGGCCGCGTTGGGACGCACGGGGGCAAGTTTGAAGGACGTGGTGCGCACACGGATATTTGTGACCAACATTGCGGAGTGGGAAAAGGTCGGGAAGGCGCACGGGGAGTTTTTTGGAGAGATTCGGCCGGCGACTTCGATGGTGGAAGTGAGCCGGCTGATTTCGCCGGAGATTCTGCTGGAGATCGAAGCCGACGCGATTGTGGAAGAGTAAGAGGGCGGACCACTTTTTGAGTGCGGGAGCGGAGCTCCCGCTTTTACAGTGAAAGCACGTAGACCACATTAGGTTTGGAGATGGGTCTTTACTGCGTAAAAGCGACAGCTTTGCTGCCGCACTCAAAAGTTACCACTTGGCGCGGATGCGGTATTTCAGGACGGATTCGCCGTTGGCTTTCACGGGGACATCGAACTGGGCCGCGAATGCCCCGGTTTTCGTGGCCTTGTAGGTCGAAGAAAGCATTTCCCAATCGCCGCCGATCGGTTCATTCACCTGAACGGTGACGGGCGCGTCCTTGTGATTGCGCAGGGTGATTTCAAATTCCATTTCCCACAGATTGCTGCCGAGGCTCTTGTAGTCCGTCTGCTTGCGTTCGCAGACGACGTCAAAGGCGTTGCCAATCTTCACGTTGATAAATTCATCTTTGGGGGTGTGGTCGATGTGATCCTCGCCGATGAAGAGCAAGCCGCCCTTGGAGTCCTTTTGGTAAACGCGCACGTTGCCCGCCGGAAGAGGAATGCCCAGGCCGGCCTTCTCTTCATTCTTGAATTTATAGAAAACCATGACCGGATCCTTGAGAGGTGAACCGGGATTCTGGCGATTGTGGTAGTAGAAATTCTGCCCGTTCACAACGAAGAGTTTTTCGACGGGAACGCCGGTGCCTTCGAGCAAGCTGATCTGCTTAGTCTCCTTGTCTTCGACAGAGGTGCGGCGCCCAAGCGAATAAAGATGATATTCGCTGAAATTTTCCTGCTGGAACTGTTGAGCTGCCTTACCCATGGGGACGGCTCTAACTGTCTCTGCAGCGCTGTAACGTGCGGCCTCAGGAAGGCGATTCAAATCGCCGGCGACGAGCTGCAGCTTGGCATTGCGGAAGGCAGTGCCACTGTTGTTGATGACGGTGACCCAGCCGTCGAGGTCTGCGGCTTTGTCGTCGCGGCCGACGGTGAGAACATAGTCGGCGTTCCAGGAAAGATTGCCGGCGAGATACGAGGTTTCGATTTTTTGTTTAAGCGCGCCAAGATTCTGGAGGGACATCAGAAGAGTGGGCCGGTCGTAGAGATTTGCGGGCACCTCCGGAAAGCGGTAGCTCTCGCCGTAAACCCCGGTGACGATGTCGTTGCCGATTTTCCAGACCGGGCCGTTGTTGTTGGCCAGCAGCGTGGCTTTGATCTCCTCGTGCTTGGTGGTGCCGTTATCCATATAGCTGCGCACCAGCGTCACTTCCTTGCCGACATATTTGTTGAGAAGTTTCGCGGGTTCCAGCAAATCGTATTCGTAGTTTTGCTCGAGCACGCCAACTTTATCCGGCTCGGTCAGCGAACGGAAGTGAACGGTGGCGGGATTAACGGTGGCGGCGATGTCCATGAACTTGAGGTGGAAATTACCGCGGCCAAATTGCAGTTCGCGGACATCGCGGATCAAGGCGATGTTGGAGTTGTAGATAGTCACCGCCAGATCCGTCTGGTCACTCAAAGAGGTGGATTGATCGGGAGCCGCGATGCGACCGGAATCCTTTTCCTGCGGGGCGTTCTTTTTGCCGGCGTGAAAATCGGGGACAAACGCGGCCGCGCCGGCCAGCGCGATGGCGGCCGTGGCTGCCACCCAGCGGGAAGCCGCGTTTTTTGGAAATCGGGGAGTATCCATCTTCGCTTCACCTCGTCGAGAATTTGCCTTCGAACTTAGAACGGTGCCAGCGGCATTTCTTGCAGGACGGTTATTCGTTGGCAGTTTGTTTCCAGGTAGTGCCGCCATCGGACGTCTCATAGCTGACGTGGTTAGCCGCATTCCAGATCGAAGCATGCTTCGCATCGGCAGCGTGAACGCCACCCAAATCGCCGGTGATGGGAGTGCTGATGCGAATCCAATGGCCGCCGCGATCGGTGGTGAGAAAGAGTGTTCCGGCCTTCCCGGCAAACCAGCAAATGCGAGGGGAAGGCGCGAAGCCGGCGGTGAGATCCACGTTTGCGCCCGTGTCCAGCAATTTCCATTTCTTGCCGCCATCAGTTGTCAATTGGACAGTTCCCGCGGGTTGCAGCTTCCAAAAGACTTTAGGATCTGGCGTGAGGATTAGGCCGGCGTCCGAACGGGCGACCTGGACAAGTTCATTGGAAACCCCTTGCTTCATCATCATGGTGTCGGTCCGTCCGTTTAACGGCGCGGCCTGCGTTTCGACGATGACTGTCTCTGTGACCGAGGGAGGAACACTTTTTGCGTCGGAATGGGCGGGCGGTCTTGGGGCTGCTACTCCTCCCGCATTGCCTCCCAATGCCAGCGGGGCAGGGGTCGGCGCGGGAGGCGGGGTGGATGCACCCACGGGAGTATTTTGAGAAACCGCCGTATCGGTGGAGGCCTGCATGGGAATTCTTCGAGCAGGAGACGGCGGCGGGCTCGTTTTCTTTTCAAGTCGCCCGCCGGAAAGCTGATCCCGAAATGTTCGCGCCTCCTCGTCCAAGTCTTTGGCTTTCTCCATGGGCTTCGCCAGCGGTGCCCCAGGAGGCGCCGGTTCTATTTTTTTCTGGGATATTGCTCCGGTCTCCCGGTCCAATTCTTTCGTTTCCGGCTTGGGCTGCACCTTGCTCGCATACTGATCGAGTATTGGGCCGGACGCGGCCGGTTCCTGACGGCGGGCAATCACCGTGTCCGCGTAGCGCGCCACTTTCGGTTTGCGCTGCTCGTAAATACCGATAAACACGAGCACCCCGGCCGCGACTGCCCCCAGCGGAACGGCCCAGCGCAAAAGCGCGGGGCGGCGGCGATTAATGGCGACGGGCGTTGCAGCTGCCTGAGGTTCGCCAGACCCGGCTGTCTCAGCGCTTCTCTTGGGAATACTCTGTTCATGAGCGCCCGGGAGCGAAGCATCCTCCAGCACGGGAATTCCCCGCTCTTCCCAGACCTCTGCGAGCTGGTTCTCGGTTGTTTCGACCAGCGCCAATGCTTCCTGGCAAGCTTCACACGCGGAGATGTGCTGCTTCCACTGGGCCATTTCCTCGAGAGAAAGATTCCGCTCGTGATATGCGGCGAGAGTTTCCGCGTCGGGGCAATTCGCCTGTGCCGAACCGCCACGCAAATGTTGCGCGAGCGCGCGTTCGAATTTTGGGTCGCGATCGTCAGACGGCATGGCGCTCTCCTTTCTTAGAACGGCGGCGAAGGTGTTTCTTGCAGTTCATCACGGTTGTTCCTTTCGGTCTGCGCGCGAAGCTCCGGGCTTCGCATCGGGAAACAACCGCCGGAAATCGATGGGCACATCTTCCGCGGCGTATTCGAAGCACTGCTGGATTTCCGCGTCGCTCAGCGAAAAAGCATCATGCAAGTGCTGTTCCGTCAGCGCGCGCAATTCCTGGCGAATGCGCTCCAGGCTGCGGGAGACGCTGGATTCGTGCTCGCCAAGCTGACGGCCAATTTCCGCGAGCTTCAACTGCCGAACGTAGTAAAGCTCCAGCCGCTCGCGGTCGCCGGGATGCAAAAGCTTCAGGCAGTGCTGTAACGTGGCGGAGAAGCAGGAGAGGTAGTGCGCGCGATGAGGATCCTGCAGTAGTCGCTGCTGCACGCGCTCGGGCGGGAGCACGGGCTTTTCGCCGTCCTCGGCATCGAGCGATTCCAAGCGGCGGTGCGAACGAATGTGGTCCACATGGCGCTGCGCGAGCACGGTCCGCAACCACGTTTTCAGCGAACTCCGCCCGTGGAAGTACCGGAAGAGCGAACGTTCGCCTCGCTTCCCATCCATCAAACCGAAAAGATCGGAGAAGAGCGAGTCGGCAAGCTCTTGCGGATTTGCGCCGTAACGGCTGGCTTTGGTGATCGCGCCGGCGGCGGCGCGCAGATAGCCGCGGTATTCCGCAACAAAGTATTCCCAGGCGGCCTCGGAGCCTTCGATGCAAGCCGTGGTCAAGGCCAAATCTTCCAAATGCAGCGTGAGGAGATACTCTTCCAGTCGGCCGGGAGAAGGAGCTCCGTCCTGAAAGCGCTTGCGCCCGCTGCGCTCAAGGCCACAGGCGAATTGTGATTGGGAGAGTCCCCAGCGTGTGCCGCCGGACTGGGAATACAGCGAAGCCACCAGCGATTCGCAACCGGCAAGGAGCGAGGAAAGCCCAGGCGACGGCTTCTTTTTTTGGGGAGGTTGCGGCACAATTCTCCTGCCGGGAGTCTAAGACTCCTTCTTTTCAGCATCCTAGGGCGCCGAAGAAATAACCAACGCCCTATGGCGAAGGTGCATCCTAAAGGGTACCCTAAAGGAGTGACCAGTGGGGTCCCCAGCAATTCCCCGGGTCCATCCCGCCCTGAATGGGTTATTCTATGGAGTGTTGCGCTACCTGCCCCGCAACGAAATTCGCCTCGGCGGGTTTGTCCGAGATACAGAGAGCGCGTGTGAAGATGCACTCGGCTTGGCATTAGCGAGTTCGCGTCGTTAGTACGAAAGTCCTATTCGAGGGCCCGAACCCCCTCAGTACCCTCGTACTGGTAATTCACACGTTCTGTATTCGAGAGATCGAAACTTCGATGGTCCCAGGTCGAGGTTCCAGGACGAATTCATGCACGAGGCGGCAAGCGGATGGCGACAATGACTGCAGATCCACCAACGAACAGGTCGCTGGGCGTGGGGTTTGGCCCCAACCGCGGTCGGACTGGGAATTCCGAAGCCTGGAAGCAAAACATTGGAACTAGGCAGGTGCCTGCCCGCCTGGCCCTGTTACCCGAAGCAAAGCCCAACTGGCACCGCGTGGGATTCAGCGCCGCGGTACAGCTTACCATTTTGGGATTCTTCATCATTGTTCCCATGCTGTATCCGGAACAGATGAAGACGGCAATTCAGTATTCGTACACCGCCATCGCTCAACCAATCACCGAAATTCCGGTTGCTCCTCCACCGCCACCTCCTCCCAAGGTAAAAGCGGCAGCGCCTAAGGTTGTGCCGAAGCCCACGCCGGTTGAGCCCCCGAAGCTGAATCCTCAGCAACCTCACATTTTTGCCAACCTGGTGGCGCCCAAGACGCTGAAACCCAAAGTGGAGAAGGTCGAAATCAAAGATCCGGACATGACGCCGAAGTTCGAAGCGGTCAAGATCGATGTGAAAGAGAACGGGCCGAAGCGTCCGAAAGACGACGTGAAGGTGAATAACCTGGGCTCGGGAAGCGCGGCGCCCGCAACGGTGGTCGCTCCCGTGGAAAAGGTGCAGACCGGTGGGTTCGGCGATCCGAACGGAGTAGCCGGCAAGGGCGATCCCAAGCACGCAACGAACGTGGCGCGCCTGGGTTCTCCGGCGTTGCCTGGCGGCGAAGGATACGGCAACGGCACGGGCGGCAAAGAAGGAATTCGCGGCACGGTAGCCAGCACGGGCTTTGGCAACGGCACGGCGAATCCTCCGCCGAGCGGCAAGAAAGGCTCGGTCGTTTCCACCGGCTTTGCGAATGCGGCGGATACGACGGCGGAAGCCCCGAAGAAAAAGCAGCAGAACAACGGCCCGGCGGATAATGCTCCGACGATTCTCGAAAAGCCACGGCCGGAGTACACGGCCGAGGGGCGTTCCCTGAAAATTGAAGGCGACGTGGTTGTGGACATGGTCTTCCTGGCGAACGGGACCGTCCAAATCAACCGAGTGATCAGCGGCCTTGGCCACGGCCTGGATGAAGCGGCCGTGCGGTCCGCGCAACAAATCAAGTTCAAACCGGCGAAACGCGAAGGCGAACCTGTGGATTTTCCAGCCAGGGTAAGAATCGAATTTCGTTTGGCCTACTGAAGGGGAGATGAACATGCGAAAGTTGTCGAATTACATCCTCGTGCTTGCTCTCGGCGCATCGGCCGGCACGATTGCCTCCGCGGCGCCGGCTCCCGATGCGGATCAGCCGCGCACAATGGAACAGGTGGTCGATCGGATCACGAGCAACGAGCAAAAGCTGTACGGCCAGATCCGCAACTACTCGCCGCTGGTGGAGACGTACATCCAGAATCTGAAACCGGACAAGGATCTAGGCCAGGTGCCTGCCGGGGACAAGTATTTCCTTGGCCGCGCGAACTTCTCGAAGGGCGTGAGTCTGGTGCCCCTGACCGAAACCTCGAGCAAGGGCAAGAAGGTGTTCGGGTCCATCGGCAATTTCTTCAGCTTCGCAATGCAGTTCCTGCCCGACGGCTTCCTGCAGATGATCTTCATCGACACCACCGGGTTTGACCGGCAGCACTACAAGTTCGACTACGTGCGCCGTGAATTCCTGGGCGAAGTGCGCTGCCTGGTGTTTGACGTGACGCCGCTGGAAAAGAAAAACGGCGGGCGTTTCCTGGGCCGCATCTGGGTGGAAGATCAGGACTATCACATCGTGCGCTTCAACGGCGCCTACAGCGGTAACGGCCACTCCAGCTGGTATTTCCACTTTGACAGCTGGCGCACCAACGTGCAGCCGGGGCTATGGATGCCGACGTTTGTGTACAGCGAAGAAAAGGATTTGCACTACGCCATTTCGAAGAAGCTTGACTTTAAGGCGCAGACCCGCTTGTGGGGTTATAACCTCGGCGGCGCTTCGCAGGAGCAGGAGTTGAGCAAGATCCTGGTCGAAACGCCAATGCAGGACGACACCAAGACGTCCAACGACCTGTCACCGATCCAGGCTCAGCGTTCCTGGGATCGCCAGGCGGAAGACAACATCGCGGATCGCCTGGAGCGCATCGGACTGATGGCACCGAAGGGTGAAGTGGACAAGGTTCTCGAGACGGTCGTCAACAACCTGGAAGTGACCAACAACATTGACGTGGAACCAGAAGTGCGATGCCGCGTGCTGATGGTCTCCACGCTGGAATCGTTCACGCTGGGCCACACGATTGTGCTGAGCCGTGGCTTAATTGACGTGCTGCCCGACGAGGCCAGCCTGGCAACCATGCTGGCGCATGAACTGAGCCATGTGGTGCTGGGCCACCGCCTGGATTCGCAGTATGCCTTCTTCGACCAGCTGCTGGTGGAAGACAAGGACACATTCCGCCACTTCGGCTTTTCGCGCACGCAGGATGAGGAAAACCAGGCCAATACCAAGGCCATCCAGATCCTGAACAATTCGCCTTACAAGAACCAACTGGCCAACGCGGGGCTCTTCCTGCAGGCTCTCAACAGCCGCCAGAAGGAAATTCCGAACCTGATCAGCGGACACCTGGGAAATCGCGTGCCCCAGATCAACGACCTGAAATCCACGATGGCCGCGGACCCGAAGCAGAACCCGCAAAAGATTGCGGCGCTGCCCATCGGCGGCCGCGTGAAGATCGATCCATGGAACGACAAGCTGGAGCTCATCAAGAGCAAGCCCATCGGCACGGTGGCGGAACGCGAGAAGATGCCGTTCGAAGTGACGCCGTTTATGCCCTACTTGATGCGCTATGGCGCGGATGCTTCCAAGCCGGTGGCGGCCAGCACAACGGCCCCGCAGGACGCAAAGCCGGGCGACGCGGCGGCACCAACCAAGCCGTAGGTTTTCTCTCTCCTCCTTGAAAGAAAAAGCCCCCGAAGTTCGGGGGCTTTTTCTTTTGGACCCACTGTTCACCTACGCCTACGAGGATATCTCCGGACCAACGCCGATTTATGACACGCAACAGCCAACAACGATGCCTAAGACGAACGTTTTATCGAATGTTATACTGCCTCGCATGAGACTCGCGATCCCATTCTTGGTACTTAGTTTCTACCTTACCGCGTATGCCCAAGCGCCGACGGAAAATCCCACGGGGAAGAATCCTGCAGAGAGCACAGGAAAGGTTGACCCGAAGCTGCACGCAGATGTGCTCAAGCTTATGGATCTTATGGGATTGAGAGACCTTCTTGAGAGCAGCATGAAACCGTTGGTTGGCAAGGGCAAACAGGAAATGATGGCACAGTGTCCCAAGTGTTCGCCCGAATTCGGTGAAGAATGGGCAAAACGAATGCTGGCGAGGCTCAAGGTCGACGATTTCATGGAAGTTTATGTCACCGCCTACGAGAACCACTTTACTGACGCAGAGATTACGGAAATGATTAGTTTGCAAAGCAAGAAGAAGGATGTGCCGCCGCCAAACCTATCACCTCAGCTGAAAGAAAGGCTTAATGCGATCATGCCAACGCTGCTTAGCGAAATAATGGGTGGTTGCACACAAGTCGGGGCCAAGTTGGGGGGCGAGATTGGGATGGAAATCGGAAAAGAGCACCCGGAGTTTCTCGAAGCCAAGCCGGAAAGCCGTAGCGCAAATTAATTTTCTGTGCCTCCACACTTGCCCCGAAACCCAGTGGAGCAGTCCTTCAACAGGCTTCCTCGGCATCAAACCTTACATGGCTATTGAGAGTGTCTTAATGAAGCGGTAGCCGAACTCGACGCCGTCGTAGAAATCCTGGACGCCTACGCGCTCGTCTTTGCCGTGGGAACGGTGGTCCTCCATATCGAAAAACATGCAAGCGATGCCGTAAGTGGGGATGCCGGCGATGCGGAGATACTTTCCATCAGTCGCGCCTGTGGACATGGTCGGCACGATGGGGACTCCGGGCCACATCGTGGCGAGCGTGCGATCGAGCGCGCTGGTTACTTCCGGCAAGAGCGGCGAGGGAGGCACGGTGACGATGGGGACCATTTGTCCATCCACCGTTTTCTGAGCAACGACAGTGATACTCACTTTTGGATCGGTGACTACATGCTCGAGAGTTTTGCGCACATGCTCCGGGTCCTCGCCCGGGAAGATGCGACAGTTGACGTTGGCGCGCGCCATTTGCGGAAGCGCGTTGGGCGCGTGGCCACCCGAGAGCATGGTGGCGACGCACGTGGTGTGCAGCAGCGAGTTGTAATAAGGATTGTTCGAAAGCCGCTTGATCGAGTCGGGATCAGCAGGCTCCTTTGCGGCGCCGCGAAGGTCCGCGGCCAACTGGCCGGTGGTGAGCGTGGCGGCGTGGGCAAAATAATTCCGCGTAATCTCGTTGATTTCGACGGGAAACGAATAGGACTGGACTTTCAGCAGCGCGGTGGAGAGTTCGTAAATGGCATTTCCCGCGCCCGGAACCGAGCTGTGGCCGCCGGGGTTTCTGGCCTCAAACTGAAAGTCGGCGTAAACCTTTTCGCTGGCTTGCATGCCAGCAAGCACGCGCTTCCCTTTCAACTTTTCGAATTCACCGCCGTCCAGATTGATGCAGAATTCCGCGTCGATCCAATCTCGATGCGCCTTGAGCAGCCAGTCGATGCCGTTGTAATCTCCGCCCTCTTCGTCGGCGGTGAGAGCAAGAATCAGATCGCGGTCGGAGACAAAACCTTCGCGCTTCATGCGGAGAAAGCTTTCGACCAGTATGGCGTCGCCTTCCTTCATATCCTGAGTGCCGCGGCCGTAGAAGAATCCGTCTTTTTCGATGAACTGGAATGGATCCACGGACCAGTCTTCGCGACGGGCTTCGACCACGTCCAGATGGCCGATGAAGAGGATGGGCTTTTTCTGGCCGGAACCGTGGTAGCGGACGACGAGATTCTTCTTGCGCTCGTTCGGTCCGGCAACGATGACGTCTTTTTCAGGGAAGCCAGCCGCGAGCAGCCGCTGCGCCATCGCTTCGGATGCTTTCGTGACATTGCCGACGGAATCGCTGGTGTTGGTCTCGATCAATTGCTGAAAGATCGCGCGGGCTTCCGAGTTGATCGCGTGGTCGTTCTGCGCGCTTAGCGTTACAGGAAGGATCGCAACACCACACAAAACCGCCGCCAAGCCGAGACCTCGGGTCATTCGCTTCTCCTTGTAAATGCACTGTAAATGAAGGACCCAGCCTAACGGCAAATCCCGTGCTCCGTCAAATTGGATGCAAGTTGCCGATGCAACGCAGAGTCGCATAGACTGGCAGAGTTATCCGCATGGGAGGAATTGTATGGATGCACGCAAGCGCCGCTGGATCCAAATCGCGATGGGAGTCGGGCTGTTTCTGGCGGGGAGCGTCGCCGGAAGCGCGCTGACGCAGAAGGTATCGGCTGTGAATCGCTTTGGCCAGCCAAAGACCGTGATTCACGTGGTCGCGTACAAATTCCGCGACGCCACTTCCCAGAACGATCAGGAGCAGGCCATCAACGGCATCCGCGAGATGGCGGGGAAAATTCCCGGGATCAAGAATATCTGGCTGAAGACCGAGCGGAACCAGATGCGGGATTGGAGCGGGGTCTACGTGATCGAATTCACAAGCGCGGAAGCGGCTGCCGACTATGCGGAAAGCCCGCTGCATGAAACGTGGCGCAAGAAGTGGGAGCAACTACGGGAAACGAGCGTGTCGTTTCAGGTTTCGAACTAAGTCCTAGTCTTCTTCTTCCCGGACAATGCCGAATTTGCGGCGAAGGAAGGAATCCATCAGAGTGTCGGGAAGCACGCGCCGGCCGAAGGCTGCCCACTTCGCGAGCGCTGTGACCGTGTAGCGCGCTTTGGGATGGCTGGCTTCGACGGCGTCAAGAATGACGCGGGCGCAATCCTCTGGCGTGGTTTTGGATTCTCGGCGGCTGTTGGTGGCACCGGCGATCGCGCCGGCGTAAATTTTTGCGTACGGGCTGTTGTTGGAACCCTCTATGTAAGATTGCGCTTGTTCCTTCGCGGTCTGCTGGAAATTCGTCATGATGTAGCCCGGCTCGATGAGAATCACTTCCACGTTAAAAGGATAAAGTTCGAGGCGCAGCGCATTGGAAAGCGCTTCGACGGCGTGCTTGCTGCTGCTGTAGGCTCCGTACGTGGGTGGTGTGAGGATGCCCGCGACGCTGCTGAGCATCAGGATGCGGCCGGACTTACGCTGGCGCATGTGCGGCAGAACGGCTTGAGTGACGCGGAGCAGTCCGAAGATATTCGTTTCGTAAAGGCGGCGCAGGTCGTCGAGCTTGAGTTCCTCGGCAACGGCCATCAATCCGACGCCGGCGTTGTTGACGAGCACGTCGATGTTGGTGGCTTTTTGCAGGATTTGCTGGACGGCGCGGTTGACGGAGCTATCGTCGCAGACGTCGAGTTCCAAGGTTTCCAATGGAAGTTTCTTGGTGGCCGCGAGCCGGTCCAGTTCGGCGCGCTTTTCCGCGGACCGCCCTGCCGCGAACACTCGATAACCTTTTTCCGCCAATAGCAATGCGGCCGCGCGGCCGAGCCCATCCGTTGCGCCGGTAATCAATACCGTCTGTTGCGCGTTGCCCATGATTCTCCTTTGTTAAGAGGCCCATTTTACGCAGCGGGGTGCCGGGAAGCCAGCCAGATCGGAAAAAATCAGCGTTTATGAGGCTTCTTGCGGCCGGGCGCGATTTTGACGATCGTTTGCGTCGCCTCGCGCAATCCGGCGACGAGTTCCTTCGCGCTTTTGGACAATGGCCGGCGCCGGGGAAGAATCACGTCGAGGCTGCGCCGTAATGGCTCGGAGTTGGTGATTTCGAGCGGGCAGAGCCGTCCGCGGCGCAATTCTTCCACCACCGCGATTTGCGGGAGAAATGCCAGCCCGAGTTTGCGCAAAACCATGCGCTTACAAGCTTCGATGGTCTCGACTTCCAGCACGATATTGGGCAGCAAACCGTCGCGGCGGAAAAGCCCGTTCATCAGCGTCCAATCGCTGGAGCCGCGATCGTACGAAATAATGGGCATAGACTCGAGCTCTTCGAGGCGCAGTTTTTTTCGCGCCAAAGCCGGATGACTCGGGTGGCCGACGAGAATCAGCGGATCGTCGCGGAGTTGAATCGTTTCCACCTCCGGATGATTCAGGGAGCGGGCGATGCCCAGATCCACTTCGCCGTCGAGAACCATTTTCAAAACTTGCGCGGAGTTTCCGCTCCGCACACTGACCACGACGTTCGGATGGCCCTCCTGATATTTCTTCAGTACTTCGGGAAGCAGATAGGTGCAGATGGAAAGCGAAGCGGCGATGGGAAGGGCGCCACCGGCGATGGGATGCATCTCGTGGACGGCCTGGCGGGCGATGGCCACTTGCCGCAGGACCTGCTCCGCGTGGGGACGCAACGCCTTGCCCGCAATGGATAGAGAAAATTTGCCGTGGTCGCGTTCAAAGAGCCGCGTACCAAGCGATTCCTCCAGAGTACTAATCCGGGCGCTTACCGCCGGTTGGCTGATGCGCAGGGCATCAGCGGCGCGGTGGAAGCCGCCGTAGGTTGCAACTGCCAGAAACGTTTCGAGTTGGAGTATTTCCATGGCCGCCGGGCCTCCGTTACCTTTATCCTAGACGTACCGATAGAAATTGTCTATCACGGTGATAATTACAATCCGTTTGACTGACCGCCTCCCTTTCCGCAAACTTGCAGCACCTTGAACCTGAACTGCGCGGGGGCCGGATTTTCCGGCCTTTGCGTTTAAAGAAAGCGAGACGCTCCGATGTCCACCAATCAGGCCGACAACATTGCGGCACTTGAGAATCAGTGGCGGTCGAATCCCCGCTGGAAGGGGATCACGCGGCCGTACAAAGCCGAGGACGTTGTCCGGCTGCGCGGAACCGTGCAGGTGGAACACACGTTGGCGCGGCTGGGCGCGGAGAGACTTTGGGATCTGCTGCAAGAAGAATCGTATGTTGCGGCGCTGGGCGCCATGACGGGGAACCAGGCGATCCAGCAGGTGGAAGCTGGTTTACAGGCCATCTATGTGAGCGGCTGGCAGGTGGCGGCGGACGCCAACAATTCGGGGCAGATGTATCCGGACCAGAGCTTGTATCCGGCGGACAGCGTGCCGAACCTGGTGCGCAAGATCAATCAGGCGCTGGTGCGCGCGGACCAGATCCATCACGCGGAAGGAAAAAACGGAAAATACTGGTTTGCGCCGATGGTGGCGGATGCGGAGGCCGGATTTGGCGGCAACTTGAATGCGTTTGAATTGATGAAGGCGATGATCGAGGCCGGCGCGGCTTGCGTGCACTTTGAAGATCAGCTTTCCTCGGCAAAAAAGTGCGGGCATCTGGGCGGGAAAGTTTTGGTGTCAACGACAGAGGCGATTCAGAAATTGGTGGCGGCGCGGCTTGCGGCCGACGTGATGGGCGTGCCTACGCTGATCATGGCGCGCACCGATGCCGACAGCGCGGGCCTGCTGACGACCGACATCGATCCGCGCGACCGGGAATTCTGCACCGGGAAGCGCACCTCGGAAGGTTTCTTTGAAGTGCGAGGCGGCATTGAAGCGGCGATTGCGCGCGGACTGGCGTATGCGCCGTATGTGGATCTGCTGTGGTGCGAAACGTCGAAGCCGAATCTGGAAGAGGCGCGGGAATTTGCGGAAGGAATTCATGCGGTCTATCCGGGGAAGATGCTGGCGTACAACTGCTCGCCTTCGTTCAACTGGAGAAAGCATCTCAGCACGGAAGACATCGCGCGTTTCCAGCGCGAGCTTGGCGCGATGGGTTACAAGTTCCAGTTCATCACGCTGGCCGGATTCCACGCGCTGAACCACACCATGTTTGAACTGGCGCGCGAGTACAAGACGCTCGGCATGACCGCTTATTCGGAACTACAGGAAGCGGAGTTCCAGAGCGAGCGGGAGCATCAGTATTCCGCCGTGAAACACCAGCGGTTTGTGGGCACAGGATATTTCGACGCGGTGCAGAACGTGATCAGCAGCGGCACGGCATCGACGACTGCGCTTGCCGGCTCAACCGAGGCAGAGCAGTTTCACAACATGCCGCTGCCGCCGGTTTCCGAGCCGCAACATGCATCTGCCGCGGCCAACGACTGATTGCGCCGCACTCACTGGCTCAGAGGTTGATTCGAGTACAGGGTTTTGCCGCCACTTTCTGCTACAAGGAAAAGTCTGCTGCTCTCAGCGGACTGCTGAAGGTGGCTTCTTCGCTCTCCGTCGGAAAGTACGAAATATCGTTCACCGGAATTCCATAGCGATTGAAACTGCCGGTCGTCGATAAAGACGGGCGGGCTGCCCGGCGCGTACGATCCGTACTCCAGGTTATCGATACGGCCGTTCCATAACAGAGCGTTCCGCCCGGTATAGAAAAAAACGGTCGAAAACGCATAGTAGGGGCCATTAATGATCAGCGCACCCTTTGGAGCGCGCATCAGCGCTTCCGCCAAAGGCCGCGAGGCGAGGTACGGGTCAAAGACCACGAGCGCCGCGCGGCTGGCATGAATGAAAAGCACCATCACCAGAGCGATGGCCAGATAAACTCGCGTGCCCCGAATCATCCAACAGGCGAGGGCGCCCGCCAGAAAGGCCACTCCAGCCATGACCAGCGGAGTGCGAAGGTAGGCGAAGGATTGGAGCGTCAGATCGCCCATGTGCCCCATCGAGAGCGTGTACGCTTCCGGATGTTGCTCCAGCGCGCGAGAGATGTCGCCCGGAGCAGCCGTGCCACGCACAAGATACAGAAGAATTGCGACGCATACAGCGCATATCGTGAAAATCACGCCGAGAACTCTTGTACCCCAACGAGTCCAGGAATCATTTCTAGCCATGGCGCTGCCCAGCAGCAACGCCAAGGCCGGGTAGATCGGCATGGAGTAATACTCCTGGGTCGTCGAAAACGTGAAGAAAATCAGCAGGAACAGAATCCAGCAAAATGCCAGAAGGCGCGTTTTCCCGGCTCGATCGTGGGGCTTGAAATCCAGCCGCGCCACGGCCGGAAAATATACGCTCCACGGGAATAGCCACACCAAGTGCAGTAGCCAGAATGCGGGCCGGGGGACGGTGTTGTAGTCGCGCGGGTAGCGAAGATTCAGGAAACGCAAGACGTGCTCGTTCATGAAGTAAAACCAGAAAAAGCCGTGGTACTCCCCGGGACCGCTATGCATCGTGAAGTCGAGGTACGGGGGCATCCGCAGCGTGGCCATAACGTGCCAGGGAGCGGCGATCGCCAGAAAGATCGCGGCACCGGAAACCAAGCGCAATCTCTTCCACACGTCCCGTGAGAAAAGCTGCCTCGTCAGAACGAGGTAAAGCAAAATTCCTCCACCCGGAATCACCAGCGCGATCAAACCCTTCAGCATCATTCCCACGCCGAGGCTCGCGGCTAACATGGCAGCCCAGAGTTTCGGATGTGCCTCCTCCGGGTCCGTCGCCCGCTGAAACGCCCAAAACGCCAGGCACACAGTCAGTGTCAGCATCACATCCGGTATCTGGATTCGCGTAAACAGGAACAAACCGACGCATGTTGCGAGCATCACACCCGCGTAGTAGCCCGCACGCTCTTCAAACGCCCAGCGGCCATACCGGTAAGTGACCCAAGCCAGCAGTACCGCGGCAAGTGCAACGGGAATTCGCGCGGCCCAGTCGTGTACGCCGAAAATGCGGAACGAAATCGCAATCAGCCAGTAAATCACCGGCGATTTTTCAAGATAGGGGACCCCGTCCAGGTGCGAGATTACCCAGTCGCCGGAATCCAGCATATTGCGAGCAATTTGCGCCTGAACGGCATCCACATCATCCATCAAGGAAGGCGGCGAGACGATGCAGCCGAAGAAAACGGCCGCGGCAAGCAGGATCAGGACACCGCTGGTTTCGAAGCGATTTCCGCTGCCGCGAACGGTAGACTGAGTTCGGCTGAGGTTTGAATGTTCCAGTGTTTCATCCATAGAAATAAAATCATCAGTCCCCAAAGATGAAAGCCGAGGTTTGCGCGGCGTTCCATGTGGTCTTTGATCAACCCCGCGATCGCGCCGGGGCGGAACAATCCGGTCTGCTTCACGGCTTCCGGGTTGAG
>Ga0210401_10003519_pt1 | contig 16735 bp, 17 predicted proteins | sample IncBWH32MmetaG_FD_150866 | JGI IMG/M metagenome (GOLD analysis project Ga0210401, IMG submission 150866) | Forest soil microbial communities from Barre Woods Harvard Forest LTER site, Petersham, Massachusetts, United States - Inc-BW-H-32-M | ecosystem: Environmental > Terrestrial > Soil >... | reverse complement strand
ACATTTTCGACTCTTTTCAGCCACAAGGATACTTTGAGGGTTACAGGCAGGAAGAGAAGCTCCACACTGAGTTTTGTAAGGCTTGCGACGAGAATGCTTTTTGTCAATACGCGTGTCGGTATCATTCCCCACAGACCGAAGATGTAGAAGACGGCGGTATTCACCATTTGTCCGCATAGGGTCGAGGTCACGAAACGCGCCGATATATAACTTCCGTTAGTCCACACCTTCATTTTTGCCAGGACATAATTATTGGCAATGTCGCCAGCGAACATCGCAAGAGTACCAAATAAAACCAAGCGAGGGGCCGCGGATAGCACGTCAACGTAGGATTGATTGTTTTTCATAACCGCGGAGGGCGGATAAAAAATGACAAACTCGAAAATTACAATCGCCAAGAGCTGCGCGAAGATGCAGTACCACAAGACGCGTCGCGCGATTGCATACCCATAAACTTCGGTCAGGATATCAGCAAGAATATAGACAAACGGAAAGTAGTAGATGGAAATCGAGAGGGGAATTCCCATGATGTCAATCATCTTGCCGGCCGTGGGAATGCAAATGATGGCGAAGAAAACGTTCCAAAGAGCGATGTGGTTTAGCAATTTATAGTTCTGCATCCGCTGACCCTCGCTCGCCTCTGTCATCGAAATTATTCCAGATATGGAAATCTAATTCCCGGCTTTGCCATCTAGTGGGCGTCCGACAGTTCGCATAGTGTGCGCTCGACGTCACATAAGGAGAACCCGAAATGAGAGAGTTGGGACTTCTGTTCATGCTCGCTGCCGCGCTGGGTAGTCAAGTCTCATTCGCACAAGAGTCGCCGCCTTCTCCGAAACAGCCTTCGGCACTGGCTGGTACCGATTCACCGGAAGCGTTGCGCGAACACGTTCCTGTGCTACCTGCGGTGAAAGCCAAATACTGGAACATCGATCCTGCAGTCGGATACGGGATGAAGGATTTCGGAAATGGTGTTTATGCACTTTCCGACAACGGTTGGCAATCGGCTTTCCTTGTGACAGACGCCGGTGTCATCGTTTTCGACGCGCCGGCCAGCTACGGCAAACACATTCCGGACGCCGTCGCTAAGGTCACGAACAAGCCGATCACAATGCTGGTCTATTCCCACTTGCACAAAGATCACATTGGAGGGTCCGCAGCGTTTAAGAACATCCCGGGCTTGCAGATCATCGCCCTCGATACCGTCAGCGACTTCCTGAAGGAAATGAAGGATCCGAATCGCCTGATCCCAACGGTCACATTCAATTCCGCGAAGACGATCAAGCTCGGCGGCAAGACCGTGGAACTCACGCGGCATAACTACCACTCCAACGAAGGCGATCTTTTCATTTATCTTCCAGAGGCAAAATTCTTGATGGCTGTAGACTCGGTGACGTCGGGATACGTACCGTTTCAGGACTTCGATCTGTCGACCAACTTCCACCAATATTTGAGGATGTTCGACGAAATCCTCGCCTACAAATTCGACAACTTTATCGGCGGCCACCTCACCGATACCGGAACTCAGAAGGATGTGGAGATCACCAAGGAATACACAAACGACGTGTACCAGACCGTTAAGCGCATTCACAACGGCTTGAATGAAAGGGCCTTCGACGCGGAGATTGCCAAGACGATCGGTCCCGACAACGAGTTCCTGATATTCAAGGCTTTGCTGGATAAGGTGACGAGAGATTCTGTTGCTGAACTTGAGCCTCGCTGGGTAAATCGTCTGGCCGGCGTGGATGTTTGGCTGCCAAGCCATGTTCGCACTGCTCTAGTTTACGTCCGTTGGGACGATAAGGAATGAACTCCTCAGGAGGGCAGTGAAGGAAATAGCGCCGGCGCCATTTGGGCAGCGAATTGCTTGAACACGCGCACGGGCCGAGTAAGGTAACGATTGCCCACATGGACCACCCAGAGATTAAAGACGGTGAAGTGCCATTTCTGCATTACCTCAACGAGCCGTCCGTCGCGCAACAACTCAGGCTGAACCAGCGGAGGAAGGTCGCCAATTCCGGTGCCCGCAAGCAGTGCAGTCGCAAGACCTGCATAGTCGTTCATCGCCAGGAAAGGCTGGAACACCAGAGTCTCCTTTTTCTTTCCGTTGGCGCGAACGAAGTTCCATATTTTTGTCGGCGTCCAAAACGAGAAAGCGAGGAGCCTGTGTTCCATTAAATCTTGGGGTTTGTGAGGCCGCTTGCACTTTGACAGATAGCTCGGACTCGCGACGAGCTGATGACGGTAGGTCAGGATTCTGTGCGCGACGAGCGACGAATCTTTGAGTTGTTCTCCAACCTTGAACGCCAGGTCGACGCCCTCCGCGATTTGATCGACGATCCGGTCGGTGATGAAGACCTGCACCCGGACATTCGGATACGATGCCTGGAATGCCCCGATGAGCGGGGCGAGCAACGAGTCGGAGATGCTGGGTGGCGCAGAAAGCCGCAATTCGCCGGAGACGTTCGACAGGTGGTTCGAAGCGATGTTGTCGACCGCTTCGTTGAGTTCAACGGTGTGGCGAGCGTGTTCGAGAACTTCGGACCCGACGTCCGTCAGCCGAAGGCTGCGCGTCGAGCGTTCGAGCAAGCGTACCCCGAGTTCCTCCTCAAGGTCAGCAACACGACGGCTGACGGTTGAGGTCGGCATCTTCAAGAGTCGCGCCGCCTCCGAAAAGCTTTTCGCCTCGACTACTTTGGCGAAAATCATGAGGGAATTCAGGTCGGTCATCAGGTGGTGCACACCTCCGATAGTCGCCTAACGCTGAACTCGCAGGAGGTTTCACCGCATATAGTACGACCACTGGGCCGGCCGGTCTCGAAAAGATTATCCCAAATTCGGAAAATACATTTGCGGTTTCGCCCGCTAGACGAATGGACATGAACCGACTAGATTTGCCGTGGAGACGCCACTCAAAAGGACCGGAATCGTGAATGCAAACGAGAGGCCGTTGCCGCTGTGCTTGGCAATTATCAAGACGCGTTAAATAAATCTAATACCGATGCAGTGATGAAACTCTATGCATCGGACAGGGTGTTTATGCCGCAGAACAGCCCCTCCAGTGTCGGTACCGACGAGGTTCGCAGGGGCTATGACGCGGTCTTCCAAACCATCAAGCTGACCGTCAAGTTCACCGTAGCTGAAGTCGTAGAGATAGCGCCGAATTGGGTATTCGCGCGCACCAATTCGGCCGGGACTGTGAAGGTGTACGCTACGGGCGCGGGCGGTCCAGAGGCCAATCAGGAGCTTTTCCTGTTTCAGAAGATCGATGGAGCGTGGAAGATCGCGCGCTACTGCTTTTCCACAACCAACCCGGCACGCGCGTAAGGACTAAGAGGGCGAACGATGGCCACGATGAAAGCCACTGTAATTCACGAGGCCGGCGGGCCGGAGGTTCTCAAAATTGAGAGCCTTCTGATCCCCACGCCGAAGAGCGGCGAGGTTTTGATTCGCGTAAAGGCATTCGGGCTCAACCGCTCCGAGTTGTTTACCCGGCAGGGCCATTCGCCCAGTGTCAAGTTTCCGCGCGTCTTGGGGATCGAGGCGGTCGGTGTCGTCGAGGCAGCGCCCGGAGGCGAGTTTCGCAAGGGCGATATCGTCGCGACGGCGATGGGCGGGCTGGGACGGGAATTTGATGGCGGCTACGCCGAATACACCTGCGTGCCCGCAAAACAGGTGCAGGTCATCAAGGCCGAACTTCCGTGGGAGACCCTCGGAGCGATCCCCGAGATGCTGCAGACGGCATGGGGTTCGTTGTTTAAGTCGCTGCGGCTCGAAAAAGGAGAGCGTCTGCTGATCCGAGGCGGCACAACTTCCGTTGGCTTGGCGGCTGCGGCCATTGGCAAGAAGCATGGTGCCTTTGTCGCGGCGACCACCCGAAACCCGGAACGCGAAAACTTGCTGCGCGCCAGTGGTGTCGATCAGGTGTTCATCGACACCGGCACAATCGCCGAGCAGGTCATGGAAGTCTGTCCGAACGGTGTCGACAAAGTGCTCGAACTGGTTGGCACAACGACGCTGAGGGACTCGCTTCGCTGCACCAAACAGCGTGGCATCGTGTGCATGACCGGAATCGTCGGCAACAAGTGGTCCTTCGAGAATTTCGCTCCCATGGAGGCAATACCCACAGCGGTCAGCCTGACAACATACGCAGGCGAATCGGAAGACTTCATGCGGATGCCTCTTGAGGATCTTACTGAGCAGATCGCGGCGGGCACACTGCGTGTCCAGGTTGGCAAAACGTTCCACCTCGACGAAATCGTTGAGGCGCATCGCTGCATGGAGGAGAATAAAGCCGGCGGAAAAATAGTGGTGCTGACTTAGGGGGCACCCGGATGTGTCCAGACATACGTGTGATCCAACAGCTGTGAGGCAAAATGACGAAACTGACGAGCTTTCAAGCGGACATTCGTCCGCTCTTCACGGAACGAGATGCTAACGCGATGAGTAAGGCCTTCAATTTAGCTAGTTACGATGACGTGAAAACGCACGGGGCGATCATCTACAACCGGATTCGAGGAATCGGGGGCGCCGTTATGCCGCCCCCACCGCCGCGAGGAGAAGGTCCTTGGCCTCAATCTCGGATTGATCTATTTGCCAAATGGATGGCCGACGGGTACCAACCTTAGGCCGTAAAGCTCGAACGGCGACGCGCCATCGAACGCACGTCGAGCGCTGAGGCCCACGGCCATCGTCCGCTTTGACTCGCGAAACGTCTAGGAAAAGCATTTCGAGACGGGGCTTGGAAAACCGGTGTTTGAGCGCGGATCGCGAGCGAATACGGGCGGATTAGGATCATTTGAGAATCATATTTGATTCGCGATTCTCTCGAACAATGGACAGTGCTTCGTCGATAAGCACTCGAACCAGCCAATGGCGAAAAGCCCCTTCATAGTCAAACTCTGGTGGGTTGCGAGCAGCCGTCCGCCAGCAGTTTTCGAGAGCATTCTCTGCGCCCGGAATATCGCCAAGAACACGACATGCCAGTGAATACAACAATGGGCGATAACGTGAAAACCGAGATTCGAACCCCTTCGTGTGTTCTGGGCTCTCTCGGCGCTTCGGAGATTCCCGAACGTCCACGTTCATGCCTTCGTCCGCAGCAACGTCAGATTTTTTAATGTCTCTGCTGCCAATTGTTTGGTGAAGTCGGCTGCGGGAAGCTCGCGACTCAGACGAGCGGATTGGCCCGACCACAATGGGGTGAAGTCAGCAGATCCTGCCGTCTCTGATTTCGCGCGGAGTGGCGCTACCGCGGCAGCGGCGAGAGGAAACTTCGGAGCGACATCGGACATTGGACCAGCCTCGCGCATGAAGCGATTTACGATCGCTCGTGCCGGACGGCCCGTGAATACATTCGTGATTGCGGTGTCGTTATCCTTCGTGTCTTTCAATGCTTGACGATAGAGTGGGCTGATTTGAGCCTCAGGACAATGCAAGTAAGCCGTGCCGATCTGCACCGCCGCTGCACCGAGGGCAAAGGCCGCCACTATGCCACGCGCATCGGCGATCCCCCCAGCAGCGATGACGGGCACCTTTACAGCGTCGACCACCTGCGGCACCAGCGCCATCGTGCCGACCTGTGTAGAAATATCCTCCGTGAGAAACATTCCTCTATGTCCGCCGGCCTCAAACCCCTGCGCGATGATTGCGTCACATCCCTGGTCCTCGAGCCAACGGGCCTCACTGACAGAAGTGGCGGAGGATAGGATCTTCGCCCCGGTTTTCCTAACGCGGCGGAGGAGATTCTTGTCTGGTAGACCGAAATGGAAGCTCACGACTTCCGGATGAAACTCCGCCACGAGATCACACATTTTTTCGTCGAACGGAGTGCGTGGGGGGCTTGGAATGGAAGTATTGATCTCAGCTGCCAACTCGATGTAATAGGCATCCAAACGTTGTCTCCAGTTTCTTTCCCGAGCATGGTCCTCCTGCGGCGGCTGATGACAGAAAAAGTTTGCATTGATGGGGCGCGCTGTCCTTCGGCGGATGGCTTCAAATTCTTTGCGTGCGTTTTCCACGCTCAGCAGCGCACAGGCAAGTGAGCCGAGGCCTCCAGCTTCCGAAACGGCAACGACCATATCGGACAACGCTGGCCCAGCCATCGGTGCCTGAATAATTGGCAATTGAATGCCGAATAGTTTGATAAGGCGATCATTGGGCCACATGCACATCCTCCTCTGTAAAAATCGATTTGTGACTTCGGGCCAGGATCGCCTAACCCTCAACAGTGATGGCAGCGCGACACGACTGGCCCGAACGATTGTTTTCAACCGATGCAACTACGCGAACGGGCTGCTAGTAATCCAGCCATTGGTTTAACGCCTGGATCTTGTCCATTGTGAAAGGAGGATAGACGTGATCGATGCTGGCATCGGGAGGTGAAATCAATATTGATTTCGCATGGGTCAGGCTGTCATATCCATATTTTCCGCCGGCAGAACCGATCCCTGATTCTCCGACGCCCCCGAAAGGAACGCTGTCGAGGTACACCTGAACATTGGTCTGATTCACTGCTCCGCCCCCGAACGAGAAACCTGAAACAAACTCGTCGATGGTGCCCTGGTCCCTGCTAAAGATGTAGCCGGCCAGGGGGCTGGGGCGAGATTTGATTTGCGTAATCGCTTCGCGCAGATTGGAATATGTAAGAATCGGCAAGATAGGGCCAAAGATTTCACCCTGCATTATTTTGTCCGTCCAAAGCGCAGGGTAGAGAATCGTTGGCGCGAAGTAGCGTTCGGCTTCGTCATAGTCTCCTCCCAGAATCACCTTTTCCTTATCGACCATCTGGGCCAATCGCCGTACCTCGCGTGCATTGATGATTCGAGAGTAGTCGGGATTCTGTTTTGGATTTTCACCAAAGAGATCAATCACGGCTTTACGGCACTCCGCAACAAACTCCTCTGCCACACTCTCGTGCACATAGGCGTACCCGGGTGAAGTGCACCACTGGCCGCCCCAGGCAGTCGCTCCCCACATAAGCTTCTTCGCCGCATCCGCCACGTTCGCAGTTTGATCCACAATGGCTGGGTTCTGTCCTCCCAACTCAAGCACTACCGGGGTAATATTTTCAGCTGCTGCACGCAGGACGATCTTTGCGACTCGTGCAGAACCCGTGAAGAAAATGAAATCGAAGGGCAGTCGTAACAGTTCGGCGACCTCTGTAGGACCTCCCGTAATCGCGACGACAGCTTCGGGAGCGAAGTATTTCGGAACAAGCTTCATCAGCAGTTTGCCGGTATTCGGCGCGTCGGAGACTTTCAGAATGCATGTGTTTCCGGCCGCAAGGGCGGTGATGGCCGGACGCAACAAACAAAGCAATGGTCCATTGAACGGACCCACGATCAGCGTAACGCCATGGGGCTCGCGATACACGATCGCCTTGTGTCCCGATTCAGCCAAAAACTTCGGTACGGGAGCTTCGATAGGTTGCATCCAGGACTTGAGCAGACTTTTCGTGACCTCGATGGTTCCCAGCATCGCACCGACTTCAAATATTTTTTCTGACAAGGCCGTCTTGAAATCCCAGCTCAGCGCCTCGTAGAACTCGTCGGTATGCTCAGACAGCAGTCGCGCGAGGCGGTTCAGTTGATCAACGCGCCATTCATAAGACTTCGTAACGTTGGTGGCGAAATAAGCCTTCTGGCGATTGAAGACGTCCTCGTAGTTATTGGCTTGGTTCGCCGCTTGTGTCGAAAGTGTTGGTGTTGCCATGTTTGTTGCCTCCTCTGGTTGGGACGGTTCACTGATTTCGTCCTTCCAGTGGAACCGAGCATAGTTCGGGAGGCGGATAGCTGCTTGCACGACCGGCTCATCCTGTCATATGTGTGCCACAAATTTCACGGTGCTACACGCGACAGCTCTACGTGAAGTTCTGGAGACCACGAATACGAATATTCGTATCGATACGATACGTGGCGTTCCGGTTTGATAAGAGATACGATTTGCTTGTGACGAAATCAGCCCCGAACACGATTGAATCAAATGCTCGCAGAGGACGGCCTCGAAACGACCAAGTTCGCCAGCTGATCTTGAATACCGCGCTGGACCTGGCCTTCGAAGTCGGCTTCAGAGCTCTCACCGTGGAAACGATTGCAGCCAAGACCGGTGTCGGGAAGACGACTATCTACCGGCGCTGGCCCAACAAAGGCGCTGTCGTTATGGATGCTTTCCTTTCCATTGTTGGCCCCAAAACCATATTTCCTTCCACGGACCGCGCCATCAACAGCATTCAGTTGCAGATGAAGGCCCAGGTGAAGGCCTTTCGCAGCAAGTACGGGAAGATGATCCGCTCGCTCGTCGGCGACGGGCAATTCGATCCTGACGTCCTGGACGCTTTCCGGCAGCGTTGGATCTTACCGCGAAGACAACTCGCCAGGAGCACGATCGAGCTGGCGATAAAGCAGGGTGACCTCCGGTCCGATCTCGATGTGGACACGGTCATCGACACGCTCTATGCGCCGATATATTACCGGTTGATGTTCGAGACCGGGCCTATTTCCGATGCCTACGCGAACGGACTCTATCAGTCCGTCATCAAGGGATACGGCACTTCCAAGCATCCGAAAAACAAAGGATAAACCGGATACCGAGAGGCTCTTCCTGGTCTCGGCTTACTCCGTGAATGCGGTGGACTCTGCAAGTTGACGCCACTGCTCCAACTCTTGCTTTACGTGCTCCAGCTTGGCTTCGACGGCGGCAACACAGTCGCGACCCAGTTGCAGGCGAAGCGGAGGTCGCTCAACTTCCGTGATTTTTACCATCGCAGCCGCCGCCTTGGCCGGATCTCCAGGCTGCGCGTTGTGAGAGTTGTCCGCCCACTCACGCGCTGCGCCCGCGGTCGCACTGTAATCGGCAATAGTGGTTTTCGTCCGTCCCAGGGACGAATCGTCCAGGAAATCAGTTCGGAATGGCCCTGGCTCCACGATCGTGACCTTGATTCCAAGCGGTTCGAGTTCCGCATGCATGGCTTCGCTGAAACCTTCCACCATGAATTTGGTGGCGCAATATATTCCCCATCCCGGCCACGCTCTGAATCCCCCGACGGAGCTAAGGTTCATGATGTGCCCCGACTTGCGGGCGCGCATAGAAGGCAGGGTGGCACGCGAAACGTTGAGTGTTCCCCCGACGTTTACTGCGAAAGCGGACCGAACTTCATCAGCGGTGACTTCTTCTACGGCCCCCACGAGGCCGCGGCCCGCGTTATTGACCAACACATCGATCTGACCAAAACGCTTCAATGCGGCATCGACTGCTTCCTTCGCCTGCTGTTCATTGGTGACGTCGAGCTTCAGAGTTAGCAGGCGATCCTGCTTTCCGAACGCATCCTCAAGCGACTTTGGATTGCGTGCTGTTGCGACGACAGTGTCGCCAGCATTGAGCGCCGCCTTGGTCAACTCCATTCCGAAGCCCTTCGATGCGCCGGTGATGAACCAAACTTTAAGTGCCATTGTTATTTCTCCTCTTTGATCCGATTCCAGTTGTGAACTTCCCGTCCGCCCCAACAACTTGGGCTTCCGCTACCAAAAGGCGATGGACAAAAGTATGCAACCGATACGCTACGTAGTGTATCGTATATATCGGCGCCCGGCAAGCACGGAAAGGAGAAATGGAATGGTCGAAATCATTGGCGTGACGGAGTCGTTTGATTCGTTCGTGGCCCGCTTGTCGTCCGGGGCCTCAAGGGATGGGATTGCGAGAGGTGTTGCTATCGAGCTCTATTCTGGAGTTCAGGGTGCTCTGCCGGAAAATGCGTCGGATAAGCACATCCTCACGATGTCTTCGAAGCGTCCGTCCCGTTTTGAAATACGAGATGGCTTGGACCGCTGGACCTCTTACACCAAGCAACCCGGCTCCCTTTCCTTGATACCCGCTGGCGCACGCCCCACGGTGCGCGCCGAGACCGCGTTCGACCTTGTCGTCTGCGCCTTGGATTCTGCGTTGGTAAGCGGGTTGGATTCCGAACTCGAGCGTCGCCCGGAGGGGGAGTTGCGTTTGAAGGCAAACTTCCAGGATCCTGCTGCGCGGCAACTCATGACGCTTCTTGTTGCGGACGCGAACGACGGCCAAAAAACCGAACGGTTGTACACGGAGCATCTCGCGCAAGCCTTGGCGGTGAGGATGCTCTTCTTCGGCAGAGGGTCCCAGCCTCCGTCCAACAATGGCCGTACGTACGGTCTGCCAAAACACGTGTTGCAACGGGTTACCGAGCGCATGCGGTCTTTCGATTCGGATCTGAGCCTGCAGGCTCTTGCCAACGAGAGCGGCTACAGCCGCGTCCATTTCGTCCGGATGTTCAAGGCAGCGACCGGGTCCAGCCCACACAATTACTTGCTCCATTTGAGGTTGGAACGAGTTCAGGAATTGCTGAAGAACCCGTCGATGTCACTCATTGACATCGCCCTCGATTGCGGTTTTTCGAGTCATTCCCACATGAGCCGCCTGTTTCATAAGTTTGTTGGAGTTACTCCGAGCGACTACCGCCGCGGATTATGGCCGTGAGCTACGAATGTATTTACAGAAGGTCTCGAGATAAAAAGAGCTAATTGTGACAAAAGGCTACGTTCTGACAAGCTCCGCCATTTCGTTTCCCGTACTTTCGGAGCTGTTCCTGCAGAAGTGCGATACGAATGTTGCGGAGGGTAATTATGCGAATCGGTTTTCTTAGCCTGCCTGTACCTGGCCATCTGAATCCCATGACAGCTTTGGCCCGTAAGCTCCAGTCTCGCGGTCACGACGTAGTATTTTTGTCCCTGGCCGACGTTGCGCCTTTTGTCGAATCGGCGGGTCTGCCATTTGTACCCGTTTCGGAGACGGACTATCCAGCCGGCGCGGCCGCTAGGCTCGCGCGCCAACTCAGTGAGTTGTCGGGTGAAGAGGCCCTGCACTTTACCGTCAACGCGATGATGAAGGGATACACCGCGTCCTTATTCGATTCTCTTCCGGATACCCTCTCGAATGCTGGAGTGGATGGTCTCGTCCTTGATCAGTATCAACCTTACGTCGAATTGATACCGATGCACCTTCGAATGCCCTTCCTCCAGGTGTCCAACGCTCTTCACGTTGACTACACGGGACGAACACCGATCTGTTTCGTGGATTGGCCATACGAGACAGGAGTCGGTGCGCAGGCCAGAAACATGGAGGCAGTCCGGCGCGCCAGAAAACTCCTCGAGCCCGTCACTGCGGAAGCCCAGGCATACGCAAAAAAGGTGGGGCTCTCCGTCGATTGGAATAATCCGCATTCCACTCTTTCTCCGCTTGCCTGGGTTACCCAGTGCCCCAGGGAATTCGACTTTGGTCGCGCTCCCGACTTTCCGCAATTCCACTATGCTGGACCATTCCACGATGGTCGCGGCCGCATAGACTTCGATTTTCCCTGGCAGGAGCTGACAGGCAAGCCGATTGTCTATGCTTCGATGGGTACGCTACAGAATGGATTAATCGACATTTTTCGTTCGATCACACAAGCAGCGATCGCATTTAAGGAACTACAGTTTGTCCTTTCGATTGGCGGCAATCTCGATCCGAAACTGCTCGGAGACATTCCTGCCAATGTGTTGGTGGTGAGTCAAGCTCCGCAAATCGAGATCCTCAAACGCAGTTCTCTGTGTATCACTCACGGGGGATTGAACACTGCCCTTGAATCGCTTTCGGGCGGTGTACCGATGATTGCACTACCCATAACCAACGATCAGCCAGGTGTGGCAGCGAGAATAGCGAACAAAAAGGTCGGCGTTGTCATCTCCCCGGACCAGGCGACTCCAGAGAATTTTGTAACGACGATCAAACGGGTGCTTGGAGATTCAACGTTCTGGGATAACGCTCGGAGAGTTCAGAAAACAATCCGAAGAACAGACGGGCTTGCGAGTGCCGCAGATATTCTTGAAACAGCATTTGGACTGAAAGCGAGGCGGCAGGGGGCGGCCTAGAAATCGCTTCCAATGTCTGGCGTCATTCTCATTTACGCTTCCGGACAATAAAGGGGAATTAAAAAATGACAGATTCACGGAAAACGGCAATTGTTACGGGCGCTTCCCAAGGGATAGGAGCGGCGCTCGTAGAGGAGTACCTGAAACGCGGTTACGCCGTAGTTGCAAACTCTCGAAATATTGCGAAAACAAACTCTTTGCCCCGCTCCGCGAGTGTGGCTTTGATCGATGGAGATATCGGTGACCCAAAAACTGCGGAAAAGGTGATTGGCGCGGCCTTATCGCGTTTTGGTCGCATCGATGTGTTGATCAACAATGCAGGCATTCTTATTCCAAAGCCGTTTACCGAGTATACGACCGAGGATTTGAACGCTTTGGTCTCGACGACGATTGCGGGTTTTCTTTACCTTTCACAGCGGGTGGTGAAAGAGATGGTCAAACAAAAGAATGGCAGTATCGTCAACATCTCAACGACCCTCGTGGACCATCCCGTAGCCGGTGTACCGGTGACGCTCCAAGTTATGGCCAAGGGCAGTCTTAACGCCGCGACACGGGCACTGGCGATGGAATACGTGAAAGAAGGCATCCGTGTAAATACGGTTGCGCTCGGCGTCATCAAGACTCCGATGCATAAACCCGAGACTTACGAGTTTTTCAAGGGGTTGCATTCCATGAACAGGATGGGCGAAATCAAAGAAGTCGTTGATGCGGTCTTGTTTTTGACGGACGCTACCTTCACCACCGGTGAGACCTTGCATGTGGATGGCGGAGCACACGTTGGCAAATGGTGACTCGGTGGGAGCATTGGTCCACAGTCCATCTTTTGTGTCGAGATACAGGAGATGCGAAAACCGCGACCAGAAACATACGGCGTTGGATTTCCGCCGAAAATTTCGTCGGTCGTGGTTGAACCAATCACGACGTTTGCGGCCGGATTTCTGGTTGCAAGTGTATTTGGCTCTCGCCACGTACTCGGATAACGAGGAGAGTCATATCATCTCGTTGAGGTTGATTTGCGGAGAAGGCGAGGACTTCGCCCAAAATGCGGTTGACGACTTGAGCGGGAGTAGAGTCCTGGCAGACCTCCAATACCTTCCTGAGCCGTTCGTGTCCCCACTGTGCCCGGTCACCCCAATACTACCCGAACGGTTCGAAGGCACATAAGTACCGTAAAACGCGGATCTCATCAGTGCTTGATCTCCTGACGAGACGTCCCTTGGCGTTAGTTCAAATCAGGCCGCCGCACGCAAAGTTTCTCCTCTGTCAATCACTTCCGCAAACCCCGCGATCATCCGAATTTGTGATTTTCTGCTAAGGATATCGAGAGTTCTTCTCCACCTCCGACTTCAATGCCGGTGCGCCGGCAGATAGTTTCCGGTTGGTTATCCGGGGCCGCGAGAGCCGTCGTTTTTCGAGATACCATGGGAGATTGTGCGTGGGTGGCCGGGCCAGCCACGATGACAAATGGCATCGGTCAGACGCAGCGAGAGTGGCGGAACGAGATATGAATCAAAAGACATACTGTATTAATGGCGGACGCTGTCGCCAGAAATGTCAGAAAATCGCGACAAAACTTGTGCGGCTTCTCGCGTACCTGCTAACCGCGAGTTGCGTAGTGGCTCAGACTGGGAAGCTTTCCGGCGAGAAGCAAGCCAAGATTGAAAGCACCATTTCTAACTTCATGGCGGCCAGCAAGGCGCCGGGCATCTCTGCGGCTGTTGTGGAGAATGGAGAATTCGTGTGGTCAGCGGGCTTCGGCATGGCTGATCTGGAAAACTCTGTCCCTGCGACAGCGCAAACGGTGTACCGCCTCGGCTCGATCTCGAAATCCATCACGGCCACTGCCGCCATGGAGCTTTGGGAACAAGGCGAGCTGAATTTGGATTTCCCCGTGCAGAAATACTGCCCGTCATTCCCGCAGAAGCCGTGGCCCATCACCACGCGAGAACTTTTAGGACACCTCGGTGGAATCCGCTACTACAACGTACCTGAAACTCCCTACTCCGAATCCCAGCGCGACCCCGAAGTGGGCAACACGCGTCACTTTGAAAATGGAATTGAAGCCGGCCTGAAGTTTTTCGCGGACGATCCGCTTGTAGCACAGCCTGGAACACACTTTAACTATTCCACGCAAGGCTACACCCTAGTCGGATGCGCAATCGAAGGGGCGTCTGGTGAGAAGTACGCGGATTACGTGCGCGAGCATGTTCTGGTTTCTGCCGGGATGATGCAGACGCGTCCGGACGATCGGTTCGCCATTGTTCCGTTGTGCGCGCGTTTCTACTCAAAAGATAAAGGCGGTGCCGTGGTGAATGCGGAATTTCTGGATGCAAGCTACAAAGTCCCCGGCGGGGGCTGGCTTTCCTCCGCACCCGACATGGCCCGATTCGAGGTGGCGATCCTCAATGATCGCCTAATCAAGCGCGCCACGCGAGAGATCATGTGGACACCGCAAATGCCGTCGGATGGGCTCGGACGGATGGTTTACGGACTTGGGTGGCAAGGCGGAACAAGGAGAGGCGTGGAAGATGTGGGCCACGGCGGGTCGCAGCAAGGGACCAGCGCGATGATGTTGATAGCACCGGATGCGCGGGCCGGCGTGGTAGTGCTGATCAATTCGGACGCAGCTGGCGCCTCCGAATTGGCTACCCAACTCCTGGAGATTATGTTGGGACTTGCTCCCAGCGATCACAAAGAGATCACCGTGGACCCGAAGTTGTACGATAAGTACCTCGGAAGTTACAACGTGAGTTCTATCGAGATTAGGATTGTCCGGGAGCGCGATCATTTATTCGTGCAGATAAATGGCCAGAAGAATGAGATATTTCCGGAAAGCATTCGGGATTATTTTTTTAAGGCCTTTGACTCTCAGATCACCTTTCTGACCGACAGCAACGGTCGGGCGACGGCACTGATCTGGCACGAAGGGGGCACTGATTTGAACGCGAGTCGGATCAAATAATCGCGCATGCCGATTCAGGGGCGATGCGTGGTAATCGGCGTGAACCCTAAACCCGCTTCTGAGAAGTTGACCAGCGAGTCCTGACTGACGGTGCAGTGTAGGGCAAAACCGCAACTCCAGCGTGGTCGGCTATCCAGAAACTACTTCTGCTAGATTTCGCTGTCGTTTGTGAGGTTACGCAGCGCAATGGTAGTCGCGACTGGTCTGCTTGTCGGGTTGGCCTCATCCCTCGGGCTTACTCGCCTTATGTCCAGCATCGTGTCCGGCGTTTCAGGGAACGAAGCAGCAACGCTCCTGGCCGTCTCTGCCGTTCTGACGGCTACCGCCGTCCTCGCAGGTTACATTCCTGCTCGGCGGGCGATGCGCGTGGATCCTATGGTCGCGCTCAGGCATGAATAGTGAAAGGTGTCCGGTCCTGACGAGGAACCTGACAAAAACTACGCGAGTTTCAGAAACGAAGAGTCTCAGAGCTAACTTTTTGGTGCACTCGTGGTGCACTATAACCTGCAAATGACGTGATTCGGCGCAAATGAGAGCGTCGTAAATGACTCAAAACAAATGAATCGGTGTGAGTACAAACAGGACAGGATGAATTAGCAAACCGCTGCAACTGAGAGGACCTCAGGTCACCTTACAACACCTCAGAGCAACTCAGATTGAGTCTTGCAACACAAATCTGCGTTTTGGAAAACCTTAGGTGAGGATGTACTTCGGTACAGAGGCAAGAAGTCAGATGAGGTGGTGCGTCAATAGCCTCGATTCGCCGAGAGTGCAATGCTTGGTCAGTAGGCCTGGCTTCGTCGGCGCCCTCCATTTGAGACGACCGCATCGTTGCGCAGTGCGGATTCTCTGGGTGTATCATCCTCGTCATAGTTTCAGTGGGACGCATGCGAATCGAAAGTCATTCATCATCATCGATTCGATTCCTCTGTTTGTCTCCCGCGTTATGCTTCTTCGCAAGACTACTCATTGATTCGGTTAATTGCCCCGTTCCCGGATTGTACAACCCTCCGGGCCGGGAATTAGTGCGGGGATGGCGCTGGGCGACTGACGAGCCGGGTCACTGTTGCAAATAAGACGCTCACGGATATTCCGCACATCAACACGCCGACAATGCTCTCGAGTGGCCCCAGCATGCGCCAGTTTGCCGGCAGGACTACGTCACCGTAGCCTACCGTGGCATAGCTGCTTGCCGAGAAGTAAAGCGCGGATTCCCAAGACGAGAAGCAGAGCCGGCGATAGCAGCTCGCCCAGAATAGAATCAACACCGCGTGCAGAAGGATTACCGCGGCCGTGAGCCGCACGACAAGTACGGCAGATCGAAGCGGCCCAAGTCTGCGCGCATTACTGGCAAGGGCATGTCTGACCCAATGTATGAGCGCCGCGAGCCCGGCAGACTGCAGCCACAGTGTGATTATCACGATACAAACCGCTATGCCGATCTCACGAAATAGGCTCATTGCTCCAGAGACCTTCAGTGCACAGCAACCTGGCTAGTCTTGCCGGGTTCATTTTTGGCTAGCACGAAACACAATAGAAACATCAGCGCGGAAGTCGCGGCGAGCAGCCAGTAGACTTCGACGTAAGACAAGGCTTGAGCCTGTGTGATCACCAAGTTGTACAGTCTGGCCGTTGCTTGTTGTTGAGCCGAGTGCATGCTGAGACCAGCATGTGTCAGACGGCTCGTCAAGCCTGCGACTGCCTCATTGAATCGATAAGATCTCGTGTACTCCGCGAGAACGGACTGGTGGTATTGACTTCGGCGTGCAAGCAACGTGGTCACAGCCGAGGTTCCTACGCTCTGCCCGATATTGCGCGTGAAGTTGATCAAACCGGCCGCAGC
>Ga0210401_10003516_pt1 | contig 16739 bp, 10 predicted proteins | sample IncBWH32MmetaG_FD_150866 | JGI IMG/M metagenome (GOLD analysis project Ga0210401, IMG submission 150866) | Forest soil microbial communities from Barre Woods Harvard Forest LTER site, Petersham, Massachusetts, United States - Inc-BW-H-32-M | ecosystem: Environmental > Terrestrial > Soil >... | reverse complement strand
CGGCGCCGGCGCAATCTTCTCCGCCTCCGCAAACATCAGCCAGCGCCGATTCTGCAACTGCCGCGGGCAAGAGTTCAGCCGAGATTAGTTCGCATGAGGCTCAGGCCGCTTTCAAGGTGAGCGTCAGGCTGGTCTTGGTCCGCACCGTCGTGCGCGACCCAAAGGGCCGGGCCATCGGAACCCTGACCAAAGATGATTTTCAGATTTACGACAATGGCAAGCCCCAGACGATTAGCCACTTTGCCCTGGAGCAGCCCGCCAACCCTCTCGCAAAGCCGCAGACACAAGAGGCGAAACCTGGCCCCGCCGAGACCTCTCCCGTCGCCCCGCCGGTCGTGCCCGATCGTTTCGTGATCTATCTCTTCGACGATGTTCATCTCGAAGCCAAATACCTATTGCCGTCACGCGCCGCAGCGGAGCGGCACATTGCGACCCTGCGGCCCACTGATCGTGCCGCTGTCTTCACTACCTCGGGACAGGGCAATCTCGATTTCACCGACGATCGCTCCCAACTGCATGAAGCGCTGGCGCGCGTGCAGCCCCATCCCATTCTCAATGTGGGAGTGGTGCAGTGTCCCTTCATGACCTACTACATGGCGGACCAGATCGCGAACCTCCATGATGACCAGGTGCTGAACACAGCGGCGCAGGACGCCTTCACCTGCAGTGGACTGATCTTGGCAGCGAATTCCGGGCCGGGAGGTGCTCAGCAACAGGCTGCGCTCCTGCAAGCCGCGATGCAACAGGCGCAGTCGGCAGCCGTACAGGCCTTGAGCCTGGGGGACGCCGAAAACCGGCTCGTGCTGGGGGCGCTGAAAGATACGGTCAGAAGAATTTCCGTAACTCCCGGGCAACGCACCCTGGTTCTTATATCTCCGGGATTCATCACCCCTCAGCTCGAGTACATGGTCGACGACATTATCGAAAAGGCGGTGCGCAACAATGTCATGATCAACGTGCTTGATGCGCGTGGTCTGTACACCGTCGACATGACGGACGAAATCAGCCGTCAGGGCGGACCCAACCCGCTGCTGCTCCAGCAGGAATTCCTGTACGCAACCTCCAGTGAAGCTTCCAACCAGCTCGTCTTAGGCGAACTGGCCGATGGCACCGGCGGCACCTACTTCCACAACAACAACGACCTGGACGAAGGTTTTCGTCGCGTGGCTTCAGCGCCCGAGTACTCCTATGTCCTCGGCTTCTCCCCGCAGAACCTCAAGCTCGATGGCAAGTACCACAAGCTGAAAGTCAAGCTCAGGGATCCCCAGGAATTTACCCTCCAGGCGCGCAATGGATACTACGCTCCCAAGCACGCTGCCGATCCCGCCGAGCAGGACAAGCAGGAAATCGAAGAGGCGCTTTTCTCGCACGACGAACTTCACGATATCCCCATCGATCTGCACACCCAATTTTTCAAATCTGGCGGTGACGCTGCCAAGCTGACGGTACTCGCCCACGTAGACGTGAAAGGGCTGCACTTCCGCAAAGTGGATGGCCGCAACTGCGACGATCTGACCGTTGTTTCCGCCATCTTCAACCGCAACGGGGACTTCATCCAGGGAAGCAAGAAGATTCTCGAGATGCGTTTGAAAGATGACACCCTGGAGCACAAGCTGGGATCGGGGATTACTATGCGGACGAGTTTCGACGTAAAGCCAGGCGGCTACCTGGTCCGGCTGGTAGTGCGCGATGCCGATGACCGGCTGATGTCGGCAAAAAGCGGCGCGGTGGAAATTCCCTGACCAAGCGAGGTTGAGTATGCGAATTCACAGTTTGAGGCTCCTGACAATCCTTACGGCCGCCGTTGCTCTGTGGTTTTCAGCAGACCAGGCCCGCGCCCAGCAGCAAACCGCCGACGCGGCCGCTCCCGCTCCCGCAGCTCCGACCATCAAAGTGGAGTCACGCGTGGTTCTGGTGGATACCGTCGTCACCGACAAGCAGGGCAACTACATTCGCGACCTCGCCATGAAAGACTTTAAGGTCTGGGAAGACAACAAGGAGCAAGTCATCACCAGTTTCTCATTCGGCGATGACCCTGCCTCACCCACCCACGCGCAAAAACAGTACCTGGTGCTTTTCTTTGATAATTCCACCATGGATGCGGGCGATCAGGGCCGTGCCCGCAAGGCAGCGGCAGATTTCATCGACGCCAACACCGGCCCTAACCGCCTCATCGCAGTCGTCGACTTCGGCGGCACCGTGCATATCTCCCAAAACTTCACCGCCGACGTGGATCGCCTGAAGCAGGTCGTGGCCACGGTCAAAGGCTCCGCGGTTTCTCCCAACAATGCTCCCCCTCCGGTCCAGGTTGCATCTCTGGGAACACCGGGAGGAATGGTGCCGATCCTGCCGTCGAACTCTCCCTCGTTAAGTAACTCCGAATCCGATTTTGGCGCCCGCAGTGCGTTGCTGGCCTTGCGCAGCCTGGCCAAGAATTTGGCGACCGTGCCGGGACGCAAGACCCTGGTCATGCTCACCTCGGGCTTCGCCATGAACTTCGAGCTCCAGTCCGAGTTGACGGCGACCATCGACGCTTGTAACAAAGCCAATGTCGCCGTCTATCCCATCGACGTTCGCGGCCTGGCGGGGCCGGCTCTGGGTCAACTGCGCGGCCCTCGCGATTCTGGGTCCCAACTGGCCACAAAACTCAGTTCCGGCCACCTGGTCTTCACCACGTTCGACCCGGATGCGGATTCGCAGCCCCGGCTGCTGTTCGTTCAGCACGGCGGAGGCGGCGGAACTGGCGGGGGCGGGGGTGGTGGAGTTGGAGGTGGTGGCGGCCATGGCGGTGGAACCGGTGGTGGAACTGCCGGCGGAACCGGTGGCCATAGCGGTGGAACCCCTGGGGGCGTCAACGGGACTCACGGCAATCCCAGTACCTCGAACACCAGCCCGCAAGCGCAGTACAATTACAACCAGCAGAACTACCAGCCGCGCGATATCGTTCCTCAGTTTCCTCCCAGCGCCACCACCAATCAGCAAGTGCTCTATCAGCTCGCCGATGGCACCGGAGGGTTCGTCATCCTCAACACCAACGACTTGCTTGGCGGCCTGCAAAAAATCGCGAAAGATCAGTCGCAATACTATGTTCTTGGCTACACTCCCTCCAATTCTGCCGAGGGAAGCTGCCACTCCCTGAAGGTCAAGGTGGAGCGTAGCGGGACCACCGTTCGCTCCCGCAGCGGCTATTGCAAGGTCAAGCCGCAGGACTCGCTCCAGGGAAGTCCCGTCGAAAAAGATCTGGAAAATCGCGTCACCGCGGCGGCCGCCGGTAACATTAACGCAACCATGCAAGCGCCGTTTTTCTACACCGCCAACAACACGGCCAAGGTTGATCTGGTCATTGATATTCCCACCAGCGCCCTGAAGTTTGAAAAGGTAAAAGGCAAACAGCATTCCTCCGTCAACGTGCTCGGGATCGCCTACAATTCCGACGGCTCCGTCGCCGCCCGCTTCAGCGACACCATGGATCTCGACTTCGACGACAAAAAGGAATTGCAGGAGTTTCAGTCGCATCCCTTCCACTATGAAAATCAATTCGAGGTGGCGTCCGGCCAGTACAACCTGAAGGTAGCCTTCAGCTCGGGAAGCGAGAATTTCGGCAAGCTGCAGACCCCTCTGGTGATCGCTCCCTACACCGCCAAGCAATTCAGCCTGAGCGCGCTGGCGCTGAGCAATGAACTGCATCGCGTGTCTGACATGGGCACCGGGCTGGACGCCGAACTGCTCGAAGACAAGCGGCCATTGGTCGCCCAGGGGATGCAAATTACCCCCTCGGCCTCCAATCACTTCAAGACCACTGATATGGCTGCTGTTTATGTGGAACTGTACGAGCCCCTTCTGGCGGGTCCCAATCCGCCCAAAGTCGGACTCGAGCTGAAAATCGTGGATCGCAAGTCCGGTGCGCAGAAGATCGATGCCGGTTTCACCAACACGGCGTCCGCCATCAGCGCCGGCAATCCCATCGTGCCGCTCGGAATGAAGCTGCCAGTGAACTCACTACCGCCAGGTTCCTATCGGGTCGAAGTGACAGGTCTGGACTCGGCCGGCAACTCCACCAAGCCGAGCGCGGCCGATTTCGAGGTGGACTAGGGTTGAGTTTAACCGTGACAACCGCAACGAAGTTCCAGTTGCTGATACTGTGTGCGCTGCTGTCCGCCTGCGCTTACGGCCAGCAAACACCGACTAAGACAACAAAGCCAGAATCCGCTGCCGAAACGGCCAAGGTGAACGAGGCAATCGCAACAGTAAAGTCCGGCGACTTTTTCCCTGCCCAGTTGGAAACGATTGCTGCCGCTGGGGCAGTGGAGGCGATACCCACACTGAAAGAGCAATTTGCGCGCAGCCACGATTGGCTCACAAAAGCGAAATTGGCTAGCGCTTTGGTCAGGCTAGGCGGCGACCAGGATGATATCTGCTGGGACTTCCTGGCAAAACAGGCGACTCTCGCGGTCGAGAGCGACGCCCCTGACTTTATGAACCTCGACCCGCGAGCGAAAACTTCAGCGGGTCCCTCGCCTGAGTTTACCGCGTGGGCCAATGCTCACAAGTTGGATCCGCAGGAAGCGGGCGGGGACGCCATGTATTGGTTCCCGGGGAAGATTATGCTGTTGGCCTCAACCGGCGATGGTAGGGCAATCCCTTTGCTTCGGCAAGGCCTGCTGTCACCCAATCATCAAATCGAGTATGTGTCGGCACTGGGACTGGCTGAGCTCCAGGACAAAGACTCGATTCCTCTTATTCTACTGGCATGCAAAATCGCACCCGAAGCGATCGCGCCCGCCATCGCGGAGTCTTTAGTGTACTTCGATGATCCGGAAGCACAAAAAGCCGTGGACGCGTATGTTCCCAAAGAGAGAGCCCGAATACTACGCGAAGGGAAAACGGCAGGGAGAAAGAGTCCTTTTCAGAGTTCTTTTCAATGACGAGCACTCGCCCGGCTTCCGGGCGTAGACTACCCGCTCCGTCCCTGCACCAAGGTAACCTCCCTATTTCATTCCCTGTTCTAGCCACATTACCCCTGTGGTAGTCTCAAAATTACTCCGTATTACTAGGATTTGAGTGGGTTGAACTGTGGCCTTGGTGTCTTCGAACCGTAAGCCGGGAATCCACATCGCGTGGAAGACAGTCACCTACCGCAGCGTCGCGCTGCTGGTGCTGCTGGGGCTGGTCGTGTTTCTCCTGGGCATGCATCTGACCTTTCCGCAATTCACCGACAACGAACTCAAGGCCGCCAACAGTCTGGGCATGCGCGCCCTCGAAGCGGTCGCAGGCGCTGCCCCCAAGCCGGGTTCGCTGAATTCCCAGCAAGCCCACTTCACCGCACTCGACGGCACCGTGCGCGTCAAGAAGGCGAACGCCAGCAGTTGGATCACCGCTGACTACAGCGTGCCGCTCGATAAGGGCGATGTCGTTCAGACCAGTTCCGAGGGCATGGCCAAAATCGTTTTTAACGATGGCACCAACTACACCGTGAAACAAGATTCCCTGATCGTGATCGAAGAGAATTCAACCAACGATCAGCAGCAGACCAGCGTAGCCGTCGCCGTCAGCACCGGCACCGTGGACCTGGCCACCGCGACCTACGCGCAAGGTTCCAAGTCGCAAGTCATCGTCGCCGGAGCCACCGCATCACTAGCGCCGGAGAGCTCCGCCATGGTGCACAACGACCCGAAAGCCGATCAGCACGAAATTCTGGTCAAAAAAGGCACCGGCGACATCGAGCGTAACGGCGAAACCGTGCGCTTGGCGGATTGGGAAAAAGTCAATTTTCATGATCAGTCTGCCCACATGGAAAAAGGCAAGGAGATCGGTCCCCCAACCCCCATCTCGCCCGCGAATATGATGCCGATTTTCGTGTCCCAGGATCCCAAGCCGGTCGAATTCTCCTGGACGCCCATGGCCAACGCCAAAGGCTACCGGCTGCGAATTTCCAAGAACCCATACTTTTCATCGACCATTGTCGATCGCACCGTAAAGACCGCGGATGTCTTGGTTTCAGGCCTCCGCCAGGGCGCATACTACTGGCTGGTACTGTCCCAGGATGCTGCCGGAAAAGAATCGGTGGAAAGCGAGAAAAACCGTTTTACTATCATTCCCAAAGGACAGGACACGGAGGCCATCGCTCTCGACATCGATCCTTTCATTCAGCACGGTCATGTCATCGAGATGACGGGCAAGACCGAAATCGGGGCGCGGGTGATGGTGAACGGCCGCGAAGTGCCGGTTGTGGGCGCCGATGGCGGCTTCCACTACTTCACGCCGCCGTTGCCGGCGGGTGAGAGCGCCATCACCATCACGGCGCAGAACGCCAAAGGCGGAGTGAACACCTTGCAGAAAAAAGTGGTGATTCAGTGAGCAGTGTTAGGCGGGCGAACGTCCCCATGAAACCCAGGCACTTCGGTGTCCGGCAGGATTGGGCAATCTCCCATAGAATTAAAGATAGATTCCCGGTAAACGAAGGTCGCTGTGCAAAACTTGGGAAACATCTAGACTAGAGAGAACAGATTCGCGTATGTCAGGCAACGGCTTTCATTCCGGTTCATCGCATATTCATAACTTGCGGTCGCTGTTCAGCATTTTCTCCAGCGATCTCGCCATCGACCTCGGCACCGCCAACACCCTGGTCTACGCTCGCGGCAAAGGTATCGTGGTCAACGAACCTTCCATCGTCGCCATCAACAAGAACACCGGTGAAGTGGAAGCCGTCGGCAAAGAAGCCAAGGAAATGCTGGGCCGCACGCCCGGCAACATCGTCGCTATCAAGCCCATGAAAGACGGTGTCATTGCCGATTTCAAAGTGACCGAGAAGATGCTGAACTATTTCATTCAGAAGGCGCACAACCGCAAGATGCTGGTTCATCCCCGCATCGTGATCGGCGTGCCCTCGGAAATCACCCAAGTCGAAAAGCGCGCCGTCATGGACTCCGCCTATCGCGCCAAGGCCAGCGAAGTGCATCTCGTCGAGCAAGCTATGGTCGCTGCCATCGGCGCGGGCCTGCCCATCACCGAACCCAGCGGCAACATGGTCGTCGACATCGGCGGTGGCACTACTGACATCGCGGTTATTTCTCTGAGCGGCATCGTCTATTCGCGTTCCGTGCGTATGGCCGGCAACCAGATGGATGAGGCCATCATGAATTACCTCAAGCGGAAATATAACCTGCTGGTCGGCGAGCGCACTGCCGAACAAATAAAAATGGAAATCGGTTCCGCTTACCCGCTCGACAAACCGCTCACCATGGAAATCAAGGGCCGCAACCTGATTGAAGGCGTGCCCAAGACCATCACCGTGGATGACAGCGAAATTCGCGAAGCTCTGAGCGAGTGCGTCTCCACCATCATGAACGCTATTCGCGTGGCCCTGGAGCGTACACCGCCCGAACTTTCCGCTGATATCAGTGATCGCGGCATCGTGCTCACCGGCGGGGGCGCATTGCTCAAGAACCTTGACAAGCGCATCCGCGAAGAAACCGGGCTGCCGGTTTCGATTGCCGACGATCCGCTGTGCAGCGTGGTGCTGGGCACGGGAAAGATGCTCAGCGACTTCAAGCTGCTGCGCAAGATTTCGATCGAGTAGTTGCTTTGTCATCCTGAAGCGACACGCTTTTCGTCGCCGAAGGATCTGGGCGGGCCGCGCGATGCGTGTTCTTTGCGACGCAATAATCGCGCGTTTGGCTCGCTTCCCTATTTTGAGGCGCGGCCAAATGGTTTCTCCTTGAAACCTACGATCAGAAACTAGAAACTGCTCTCATGGAATCGGTCCTCGGCCGCTATCGCAACCTCACCATCCTGGTAGGAATCCTGTTTCTGCAGGTGCTCGGCCTCGCCGTTCAGGTAAAACGCTCTTCCGAGGACGAATCTACACGCCTCATTCGCATCTGGGCGGTCGATGCAGTCACTCCTTTTGAAAAGGGAATCGTGTGGGCGCAGCACGGCAGCAGTAATCTCTGGCGCAACTATTTTTATCTGCGGGGAGTGCGCCAGGAAAATCGCGACCTCAAACAGCAGATCCAGCAGATGGAGATCGAGCGTGTGCGCCTCAGTGAAGACGCCAACCAGGCGCGCCGCTTGCAGGCCCTGCTCGGGTTCAAAGAACAATTCATCGCCAGGACCGTCGCCGCCCAGGTCATCGGTTCGAGCGGCAGTGAACAGTCGCGCTCCGTTTATATCGACAAGGGCACCAACGCCGGGCTGAAGCCGGATATGGCCGTCATCACTGGCGATGGTGTGGTGGGTAAGATCTTGCGCGTGTTTCAAAGCACCTCCCAGGTGCTGCTGCTCAACGACCAGACCAGCGGGGTGGGGGCAATGCTGGAGAAATCGCGTCTCCAGGGCGTGCTGCGCGGAACTCCGGCTGGAGAAATCGTGCTGGAGAAAGTCATGTCCGATGAAACCGTCCCGTCCGGCGAAAAAGTGTTGACCAGTGGCGGCGACCAGATTTTTCCCAAGGGACTGCCGGTCGGGACTGTTACCAAGATTTCGCCTGGCTCGGAACTCTTCCTGAATATTCGCGTGAAACCCGCTGCCGATCTCAGCCGGTTGGAAGAAGTTCTGGTGATCACGCAACGGGAAGAAAAGGAGCCGGTCGCGTCCGAAACCGAGCCTATGCGTGCGGCCGACATTCTCGCCGAACGCCTGCCCACGGTTCCACCCAAACCCGCGCCTGATGCCGGCAAACAACCCGCAGCTGCGGTCGCCACTCCGGGCGCCAAACCTGCGACCCCAACCTCAACCCAGGTTCAGGTGGCGAAACCGGCGGACGGAAATGCCGTCAAGGTGGTGAAACCCGCCGCCCCGAAGCAAGGCGCCTCCGGGATCCCGCCAAAACCCGCAGCCGTACAACAGAAGTCTGCTGATAACGCCGCAAACTCCGCGGCCAGTGGCACGGTATCCACTGCCCCGGCGGATCAGCCACCGTCCGCGCCGGCAACTCAGCCGCCCGCGCCGCAGGATACTCCTCACTAGCGTGCCCATCACTTACACATCGAAGGAGCAGGTTGAGGTCTACCGCTTCAACCCTGCTGCCGCGATCCTGATTCCGCTGGTCGCGCTTTTCCTGCAGGCCTTCATTCCTCTGCGGCTGCACTTCTTCTCCATTTTCGACTTGCCTCTCTTGGTTGTGATCTTCTTCGCCGTCGCGCGCCGCAGTCAAGTTTCCGGCATGCTCACCGGCGCCGTCATCGGTCTGCTGCAGGACTCTCTGACCCATCAGCCTATCGGGATTTACGGAATCTCCATGACCGTGGTCGGCCACGGCGCCTCATCGCTTGGCGTCAAGCTCGACGTGGAAAACGCCGGCTCGCGGTTCCTGGTCACGCTGTTTTTCTATGTTGTGCATGAAGTCGTCTACTTCGCCGTAGCCCGCGGATTAGTCGGCCTGACCCTGCAATGGAGCTGGCCTCACGAACTCGGTTCTGCGCTCGCCAATGCCATCGTCGCCGTCCCCCTGTTCGCCCTGCTCGACAAGTTCAAACAGCGAGCCTGAGCATACCAAGATTTTCCCCTGTGCCCCCTGTGTTCTCCGTGGTAAAAGGTTTTCTTCGTCTGCACACCCCACTTTCCGCCACAGACGCCCCTTTTAACCGCCATACAGGGTATAATTCCGGCGCGCCAGTTTGCCGGATAACCCTTCACTGAGTAATCCCCAGGGCGATGCCTAACCTAAGGAGATTTTCCATGAAAAGCTGGACCGTTCGTTGCTGCATCGTTCTAATCGCTGTTGCTCTTACTTCGCCAGCCTGGGCACAATGGCCATCCGATCCCATGCTCAACCTCACCTTGGCGGAGGGTCCCGGCGATCAGGTTCAGCCCAAGCTGCTGCCGCTGTCGAATGGCTCGTGGTATCTCAGTTGGTTTGATGGCAATCCCAACAGCCCGCCTCCCGTCGGCTACGATGTCTACGCCCAGTCCCTCGACGCTGGTGGCGTGCCGCAGGGGCCGCACAATGGCATCGAGGTCGCGCATCTCGGGCTGAGCTCGACCCAGGACTACGGCCTCAGCATCGATACCGCCGGCAACGAGTTGATTGCATTCCAGGACGACCGCGAAGGTTCCAACATACAAATCACCGCCGCCAAGATCAGCCCCACCGGCCAGATGCTATGGGGACCAATGGGGATCCAGCTCACCAACAACCAGAACTCGAACAATGCCCCCAAGATCGCGGGCACCAGCGACGGCGACGTAGTTGTCGCTTGGACCAGTAACAGTGACGTTGTGCTCCAGAAACTCGATCCCAACGGTTCCCCTCTTTGGGGCAACGGCGTCGTCCTCAACAATTCCCAGACCGGCTTCTCCTTGGCCGATCTGCATGCCACCGAGAATGGATCGGTCATCGTTTCCTGGGTAAGCTCAACCGGATTTTCCGGACCGAAGACCCTGCTGGCAACCAAGCTTTCCGCTACCGGCGGACCCATGTGGGGGTATCAGCCCGTGCACGTATTCGACGGCGGATCGCTGGAGTTTGGCGAATTTCCCTATTTCATTCCCGACGGCAGCGGCGGCGCCGTCTTCTCCTGGTACAGCAGCTCGCCCTCGCTGCAGGTTTACGCTCAACACATTCTGGCCAACGGAACCGAAGCCTTTCCCCATAATGGTTCGGTCGGATCCAATAACTCCAACAACGTTCGAGTTTCGCCTTCTGTTGCCTACCTGAAATCAACCGGCGAAACGTTCTTGTTCTGGACCGAGGAGGATTCCAACCAGGTCTTGAACGGCGTATCGGGACAGAAGTTCAACAGCTCCGGCGCGCAACAGTGGGGATCAGACGGCTTGACGATTATTCCCCTGGGCTCAGACCAGCAGATGTTCGTGCAGACCCTGCAGACCGGCACCGGCGCTCAGATCTTCTGGGTGGACGAACCCAACTTTGATCAGAGCACCATGAACGCCATTCGCCTGGATGGAACGGGCAATACAGTTTGCCCGCAGTTCCCGGTGTCATCCGTGGTTTCGGGCAAGTCGCGCCTGGCTGCAGCCATCGCGGCGTCAGGCCTGTCGGCAATTGCCTGGCAGGACGATCGCACCGGTGACGACAACATCTACATTCAAAACGTGAATACCGACTGCTCACTCGGCTACCTGCCCATCAAATGCTCCGAACTTCAGGACGCGAAGTCCCGCTGCTCGAATGACAATTTGAACGTCAGGATCGACCTTAGGGACCTGAGTCACGATGGTGATTCGCTCACCTTGGAGGTCAACTCGGTTGAACATACCTTGCCCATTCACGGAGACCACGCGGTGCTTTCCGTTCCCGGACAGGGCAGCAACACGCTGCTGCTGACGAACCCCGCGGGGTGCGCGCCGCAAAAAACGGTACAGTGCCCGTAGCGTGCTAACGAAAACGCGCGCGTCTACTGTAGGCGCGCGCGTCCTCGCGCATGCCGGGGCTGGACTGGCCGATTTTCAATGAACGCAGCCGATTTCCGCCGGATCGCTCTCAGCCTCGAAGGCGCCGAGGAAGGCTCGCACATGGGAGCAGCTGACTTCCGGGTGCAAGGCAGGATCTTCGCCACCCTCGCCTCGCAAGACGAAGGTTACGGTAACCTGATGCTTACCCCGGAACTCCAGGCGGACTTCGTTGCGGAACTGCCGGAAGTTTTCCTGCCCATTCATGGCGGATGGGGAAGAATGGGAATGACCCACATCCGCCTCGCGAAGGCCACCGAAGATGTGCTGCGCTCTGCGCACCGCCTGGAAACTCAGAGTAGAAAAGAATACAAAGCCGAAAAAGAAAAAGCAGCCTGCCCCGCGGCGGTAAACGCGGCCTTTCCCCAACCGGCGTGTGCAAGTTGTCGGGTACAATGTCCGCATTCAGGAGATGCCCATGCGGCAAGTCGTGACCATCTCTGTTCTCGCGTTGTTTCTGTTCTCGCTGCCCGTGGCCGCCCAGTCTTCCGAACCCTCCGCCGCCGTTAAACCCTTCGTGCGGATCGCTGCACCCAAAGTTGTCTTGATGCATGTGCGCGTCATTGACGGCACCGGCGCCGCCGCTGTGGAAGATCAGAATGTGATCATCGAGGCCGGCAGGATCACCGCCATCGAAAAGGGCGCCGATGTCTTCGCCGAGGGCATAAAGTCGCTGGATCTTCGCGGATACACCGTAATACCCGGCATCGTCGGCATGCACAATCATCTCTTTTATATTGTGCGTCCCAATCTGAATAGCCAATGGAAGTCCGATCCTCCGGTGCTGGTGCCGCAGATGACCTTCTCCGCGCCGCGTCTCTATCTTGCCGGCGGTGTCACCACCATGCGCACCACCGGCAGCGTTGAAACCTACGCCGACCTCAATCTGAAACACGACATCGACGCCGGCAAGCTCCCCGGTCCCCACCTCGACGTAACCGGCCCTTATTTGGAAGGAGCGGTGAGTTATTTCATCCAAATGCCGCATCTCACTGGCCCGGACGACGCCCGCCAAACCGTGGATTACTGGGCCGACCGCGGGGTCACATCCTTTAAGGCGTACATGAACATTACCCGTGCCGAACTGAAAGCCGCGATTGACGCCGCCCATAAGCGCGGCCTCAAAGTCACCGGGCACCTCTGTTCAGTCACCTACAAAGAAGCCGCCGAGCTGGGGATCGACGATCTCGAACATGGCTTCTACGTAAACACGCAACTTGATCCCGGGAAGAAGCCCGACCTGTGCAGCGACAGTGCGGGAGAATACACTCTCGCTCACATGCCGCCGGGGAGTCCCGAAGCGAAAGACTTGATCGACACTCTGGTGAAGCATCACGTCGCTATCACTTCAACTTTGCCGGTGCTTGAATCGACCCTCGATGGACGTCCGCCCATTCGCCAGCAAGCGCTCGATGCCATGTCTCCCGACGCCCGCGAAGACTTTCTCCTTCTTCGGCAGCGCCCGTCCTCTGTCCCGGCTTCCAAGACGGACTGGGCGATGCTCTGGAAATACGACCTCGCTCTCGAACGTGCCTTCGTGGCTGCCGGAGGGCTTTTGCTTGCCGGTCCTGATCCCACCGGCAGCGGAGACGTGGTTCCCGGCTTCGGCGATCAGCGCGAAATCGAATTACTCGTCGAGGCCGGATTCTCGCCGCTGGAGGCAATCAAAATCGCCACCCTGAACGGCGCGGTTTATCTGGGCCGCGATAAACAGATCGGCTCCATCACGGTGGGAAAGAACGCTGACCTGGTTGTCATCAAAGGAGATCCCTCGCAGCATATCTCCGACGTCGAAAACGTCGAGATCGTCTTCAAGGATGGCGTCGGCTACGACTCGCAGAAATTGCTGGATTCAGTGAAAGGCCGCTACGGAGAGTACTGAAAACTTCGCTGGCTACGATTTCAGCACCGTCTTCAGCAACGCTTCCACGCCGTTCCAGGTGATCTGCACCCCGATGCAGAGAAGCACGAACGCGACGATCCGCAGCATGCCATGCGCCGTTTGCGCTGAAATTCGTTCGGTGATCTTTCGCGCGTAACGGTAGCTCAAAAAGACTGTCAGACTCAAAACCACCGCCGCCAGTGTGATTCCCAGGTGCGCCACGATGTCCTCAAGCACGTTCTGTTTCACCGAAGCGTGCGCGCTCAGGGTCAGCATGACCACAATGCAGCCCGGGCCGACGGTCAGCGGAAATGTCAGCGGATAAAAAACCTTCTCTTCCACCGCTCCGAACCCGGCCCCTTCGACCTCCGCCTCTTTCGGGTTCGCCGTGTCCTGTTCATTCAGTAGACTCCACCCCATACTGGCCAGCACCAGTCCGCCTGCAACCTGTACCACCGGAAGCGAAATCCCGAAAAACTCCAGCAGTCCCGTCCCCACCAGTTCGACCACCAGCAGGAAGAGCGTCGTTCGGATCGCAATCTGGCGGGCCAAGTCGCGGAAAACCTCGTCGGGTGCGTGTCCTACCACGCCGAGCAACAGCAGTGCGGATCCCAGGGGGTTAATCAGTGGCAGCAGGGCGCTGAACGCCAGCGCGAAGAATTTGAACAGCAGGGGAAGACTTCCCATATTGCGGAACAGCATAGCATCCGCGCGACCCCAGCCGCCGTCGACCGGATACCCTCACCCTATCGAGTAAGCTCGCCTTACTTCTTCAATCCGTAGGTGAAATCGGTCACCACCGTGACCGAAGGGCTCACCTGCTGCGCCACGTGCGCCACCAATATCTTCTCGCCGTCGGGCGCAACACTAAAGAATGGGACGGTCAGAATCGTCAATCGGCTCACCAGAGTCTGCGGAGCGCCGAACTGCAATGCCCCTCCCGCCTGCTTCACCGGCACTGCCTGAATCGAAGAGGTCGCGTCAAGGTAGTAAAGCTCTTTGCCGTCGCCGCTCCACTGCGGGATGCCTCCTCCGTTCGGCGAAACCTGCCACTTGCCCTCTCCCCCGCCAAACGGCACCACATAAACTTCAGATGCCCCTGATTCGATGGAATCGTACGCCAGCCAATGGCCATCGGGTGAGAGCACCCCGTCCCCGGCGTGCGCCAGCAGCATCCGTGGCTTACGCTCTCCCTCGAGTGGCAATAGCCACATATCGAACGGCCCGCCCAGCGGCCCGCGATGATACAGTAACGTCTTCCCGTCCTGCGACCAGTGGGTGGGAATCACACCACGATCATCGGTCACCAGCAGTTCTTCTGCGCCGCTGCCATCGGATGGCTTGCGATAAATCGTCGATTTCCCATCCCGCAGCGAAAAATAGGTAATCCACTTGCCATCCGCCGACCAGATGGGAAAATTGTTCGACACCGGCCCAAAGGTCAGCCGCGTGCGCACCCCACGCGCCGGATCCAATACCCAGATATCATTCGTTCCGCTATCGATCTGAAGCGCGATGCGGTCGCCTTGTGGCGATATCTGCGCGTAGCGCAAACTGGTGAACTTGTCCGCTGCCACCCCGGTCTGGTTCCCCTTGCGGTCAAGCCACACCAATTGCACATCCCCGCTCCCTCCGCTGCCGAAAATCAGCAGGCCGTTGTCGGCGGCGGAAACGTCGGTGTGCCAGGTGGTCGGGTCGCTGATCACTCCTTTCGCTACGCTTTGCGCCTCGCCGCTCAAGGTTCCGCTCGCCGGATCGAAGGCCTGCGCCATCAGTTGGTCGCCGCGGACAAAAAGAAGAAATCCGCCTGCGTAAAGCGCGCTCGACTGTGTGCGCAACAACACTTTGTTTTCCCGTCCATCCAGTGACGCGTAGTAAATCGCGTCATTGCCGCTTTGCGCGCGATCATGATTGAGCGCCAAGTACAGAAAATGTTTTCCGTCAGGCAGAAAGAACGGCCAGCGGTGCGATGAATGTTGGTGCGTATCAATCTTCGTGGCCTCTACCGGGTTGCCTCCGCCGGCGTTCACGCGCACCAATGGCCCGATCGGCCCCGGAGAAAAGACAATCACTCCGCTGGGAGACCACGCACCCCCGCGGCCCAACAATGCGTCACAAACTACCAACCCAGACCCGCCGTTCACGTCAATCGTCTTCAACTTTCCGTTCATGAAGAAACCCAGGGAACGGCTGTCCGGAGACCAGAAAGGAAATGTCGCGTCGTCCGTGCCGGCGAGTGCGCGCGCTTCCACCGAATTCATGGGGCGCACCCAGATTCCGTTTTTCCCCTGTTGGTCGGTGGCGGTGAACGCCAGAGTGCTGCCGTCGGGTGAGATCACCGGTGGCCCTCCGGCGTCGTCCGTCAGCCGAAACGCGGCGCCCGGCGGAGGATCAATGACCGTGCGAATACTCGTCGCCCCTGGTGTCGAACGGTGAACCAGCAAGCCCGCAGCCACGCCAAGAACAGCCGCTACAATTACAGCCACTACCCAAATCAGCGGAGAACGTGCCGTCGCCATCGGCGCCGCCACAGGAGCTGGCGGCTTTTCCGTCGCAATCCACTGCAACTCCAGTTTGATGTCATGCGCGGTCTGGTAGCGCTCTTCAGGATCCTTCCGCAGGCAGGTCGTGACCACCCGCTCATAACCGGACGGCAGCTGCGGTTTCAGTGCGCTGATCGGCTCCGGCTCCTTTTCTAAAATGGAAGACGCCAGCGAGATCTGACTTTTACCCTCAAACGGCCTTTTCCCCACCGCCATCTCATAGAGCACCGCGCCGAACGCAAAAATATCGGAGCGTGCATCCGCCTCTTTCCCCTCGATTTGCTCCGGCGACATGTACTGGATCGTTCCCACAATGCTGCCCGCACTCGTCAGCGGCGTCATCGGACTCGGCCCACTCAAGGTCGGCAAAGCAGTGAACGCAGGCACCGTCCCCGAAGCGACAGTTTGCAGCCCCAGCGGCTTCGCCAGCCCAAAGTCCATCAGCTTTGCGCCGCTCTGCGTCAGCATGATGTTTCCCGGCTTCAGATCGCGATGCACAATACCCTGGCGGTGGGCAATCGCCAGCGCTTCCGCCACGGCAATTCCAATCTTCAGGATTTCATTTATCGGCATCGCGCCTTTGCGCAGCCGGTCGGCCAGAGTTTCGCCTTCCAGAAACTCCATCACCAGGAAGTCAGTGCCGTCCTGTGAGCCGATGTCGTAGAGATGGCAGATATTCGGATGATTCAGCGACGAAATCGCCCGCGCCTCGCGCTCCATGCGCTGTTTCAGTTCCGGTGAAGAGGAAAGATGAGAAGCGAGCACTTTGATCGCGACGATGCGGTCGAGCCGCGTATCGCGGGCACGGTACACCTCGCCCATGCCGCCCGCCCCCAGCGGAGACTGGATTTCATAGGGCCCGAGTTTCGTTCCGGAGGTAAGCGCCATCTGCGTCGCGGACA
>Ga0210401_10003515_pt1 | contig 16742 bp, 17 predicted proteins | sample IncBWH32MmetaG_FD_150866 | JGI IMG/M metagenome (GOLD analysis project Ga0210401, IMG submission 150866) | Forest soil microbial communities from Barre Woods Harvard Forest LTER site, Petersham, Massachusetts, United States - Inc-BW-H-32-M | ecosystem: Environmental > Terrestrial > Soil >... | reverse complement strand
CGATCATCCACTCGTCGGAATCGTCGCGCTTTCTATCGTCGCGGCCGCGGTCCTTGCTAACGTTCCGATCACGAAGTGGAAGATTCCACCATTCCTCGTCGCTTGGCTGGTTCCCCTCGCCATCGGATTGTCCATCGGCTACATCCATCCGTCCTGGCGCGGTTTTTCCCTTCAGCTTCCATTTGTGCGAACTCCAGGCATGCTACAGGCCATGGTCCTCGCGATTCCCTACCTTTCCGTGATCGCACCCATGTCGATATACCAAGTCCTGCAAGACATCGCCTCGGTGGAGGGAGCAAATTCAGCGGGAGACAATTACGATGCCCGTCTGGTGGTTGCGTGCGACGGCCTTGGAACTTTTCTATGCGGCGTGGGAGGAAGCATCATCACCCCCGTGGTCGCCGCGCTCCACCCCCCATATAAAATGATGGGCGCGCGTATTGGTTTCTGCTTCTGGACGGCCGTAATTTTTCTGGCCGTGTTCATGAGCGGAATTTCTTTATACATGGCCCAACTTTTTCCCTGGGCGATTCTCGCGGCCATGATTGCATACGTGGCAATTGGAGTGGGACGCGCGACGCTTCACCATGTGGATCACAAGTACATAAACGCCGTGCTGCTGGGTCTGGTTTTGCCCGCCGGGGCGGTCGTGAGTTCCGCCGTGAGTTCCGCACTGCCTGCGCTCAAGCTGTCGGCCGCATCTCCCGAAGTCCAGGCGGCGCTGAACCGCTCCATCTACTGGTCCTCAATTCAAGGACTTGGCAACGGATTCCTCTTCCTAGTCCTGGTAGTCTCCGCCCTCATCACTGAAATGATCGACCGGAATTTCGGACGCGCCGCAATCTGGTGCTTGATCGCCTCCGTCTTCTCCTGGTTCGGCTTGATGCACTCCCCCATCCTCCATTGGGGTGCGCAGCCTAAGTACGCGGCTGGTTGGCTGGCCGCGGCGTTCATCGTATTCTCGGCCCGCTGGTGGCGTGGCGACCTCGCAACCGCCGGCTAACCTTCATTTCTCAAATGAGACCGCACCCATTTTGTGGCGCCGGCGTCTCGCCGGCGGTTTTTCCTATCCTCGCACGGCGCAAAACCGCGAGCGTGACACCCGCGCCACAACACCCTACATTCTTCGCTCTGGGCCGCGAAATAACCAAAGCTTGTAAGCCCTGATTTACAATGCTACAAAAAGAAGATGGAAAAGACGGCAACAGCTCTCTCCCCTGCCGAATTTCGGCGGCATCTCTTTTACGAAACTTCGCATTCGCCCTCTCTTGCCGAACTCGTCGGTTACGAAAAAGCCAAGGAAATCATCGATTTCTGTTTTATCGCCAATCCTTACTACCCGACCCCGGCGATGCTCCGCGACCTTCAGGACAATTTTCCCAACCTGATCAAGTCCTATCCCTCGAGCAATCCGGCCAGCAGCCAAAAACATCTCGCGGCCGTACTGCACGTAAATCCGACTCACTTGATCATAGGAAATGGCGCGACCGAACTCATTGTCCTCATCAATACGACTTTGATTGACCGCATCGCCGTGCCGGTTCCGACCTTTGGCGAATACATCGAAAAACTCAAGGATCAGCGCGACGCCGAGCTCTTCCCCTTGAATCCTGGCGAACGGTACACGCTCCACTTGCCGGAATATCTGGATTGGGTGCGTAAGCGTGGTCTCAAGGCTCTCCTGATTATCAATCCCGGAAATCCCACGGGACAGGTCTTCTCACTCGAAGAAATGATTGACTTTCTAAATCAGGCCAAAGACATGGAGTTGGTGATCGTCGACGAATCGTTCATCGACTTTGCGGGAGATCCGGTTCCGAGCCTGCTGCACGTCGCCGGCCGTTTTTCCAACTTGCTGCTGGTTCGCAGCATGAGCAAGCACTGCGGCGTCCCGGGCCTGCGTCTCGGTTACTGCTACAGCGAAAATCTGTACATCCTCAATCACATGCGCCAGTTCATTCCCACTTGGAATGTGAATACGCTGGCGCAGTATTTCTTGTCGCTGCTTCCGGCCACGGACGCCGAATACCACGAAGGACGCAAACGCCTGATCGGCGACGTCCGCTGGCTGTACGATTCCCTCAATGCAATCCAAGGGATCGACGTGTATCCCACGGGAGCGAATTTTGTTCTCTTTAAAATTAAGGGTGGTAAGACAGCGGCGGAATTGCAGGCTCTCTTGTTAAGGGACCATAAGCTCTACGTGCGCGACTGCTCCAACAAGATCGGCATGGACCAGTTCCATCTCCGCGTCGCTTCGCAAGGTCGCGATAAAGATTCCAAGCTGGTCCACGCGCTCCAGAAACTCCTTCCATGAAACGACCCGCGGTTCTTGTTGTCACACGCAGGACCGTCCGAAAGAACAAGTACATCGACTACGTCGGCGAGTTCCACCTCGCGCTCCTTGTCCGTCTCAAAACACTCCCGGTGTTGGTCCCCGTGGTTGAAGGCTCTCGCGCCTGCCTTCCGGACTACAAAGCGGATATGCGAGGCCTTCTGCTCGTGGAAGGCGAGGACATCGAACCGAAGCATTTCAAGGCCACCCGCGAAAATTACAAACACCTCGAGAAAACGCACCCTCTAAAGGACGAAATTGAAATCGACCTGATCCGCCACGCATTGCGGAGAAAACTTCCAATCCTTGGCATTTGCCGCGGCTCGCAACTGCTCAACGTCGTTTGCGGGGGAACGTTATATGGCGATGTGCAAAAAGCAAAGCATTCGCGCCTGAAACATATCAATTTTGCCCATTACGACAGCTACAGGCACCCCATAACGATCCTCGCTGGAACTCCAATGCAGAAGTGGTACGGAAGGAAAACACTGCCCGTGACCAGTTATCATCATCAGGGAATCCGCGACCTTGCGCCGCGCTTCCAGCCGATGGCGCATGCGAAAGATGGATTGGTCGAAGGCTACTTTGACCCTAAAGCAGATTTCATCGTCGGCCTTCAATTTCACCCAGAACGCATGCCGGAGGAGCCCGACGGGAACTGGCGCATCTGGAAGGCGTTTGGCGCCGCTGTCTATCGCGCTCGCGGGGAAAGAAATTTACCAATTTCGAGAGGCAAATAGATGCCATCACACAAACCTGTTTTGTGAATCGCGGCTCCACAGGCCGCGGAAAAACTCAAATTTTTGTCATTCCGAGGCACGCTGCGTGGCGAGGAATCTCCCCTTCTGTTGACTTTAGAACCCAGAGCGATTCCTCACTTCGTTCGGAATGACAAAATAGCTTACTTTTTCCGCAGCCTCTTCAGCCGCGACATTCGCAGGCAATTCAATCCTGGGCTTTAACCCCTGAAGTCGATCTAATCGCCCACCCGCGGCGCCGCCCCTGCCAGATAGAAATAGCCCACTTTGTTGTTGGCAGGCGTGCCAAACCACATGCGTCCCTCTGCATCGAGATAGAATTCACGCATGGTGTTCTCCGCCTGCGGGAACGGATACTCGGTTACGTGGCCGCTCTTCGGATCGAGATTCCCAATCACATCCAAATGCTCGGACGAGTACCACACCGTATGGTTCTTGTCGATTGCAAGGGCGTAGGGAGTCGTCTCCGGCCCCGGCAATGCAAATTCCTTGAACGATTCCGTCTTCGGATCAAATTGCCCAATCTTCCCCGCCTGAAATTCCGCGAACCAAACCGTGCCGTCGGTATCGATCTGAATGCGGCGAGGGCGCGCATCCGCCGTGGGCGGCTGCCACTTCGTCACTTGAAGCGTCTTCGCGTCCACTTTTCCGATTTTTCCGTTGGGCACAAATTCCGCAAACCAGCAATTTCCGTCCTTGTCGAGCGCGAGCCCATACGCGGAAGGTATTTCCTTTATTTGTGTGAACTTTTCCGCCTTCGGATCGAATACGGTGAGTGGCCCTCCCGTCGCCCAGACTCTTCCCTGCGCATCGATTCGCAGCGTGTGTTTGGATCCGCCGGCAACCGTTCCTTCCTTGCCCGGAATATAAGCATCCTGGTATTCCGTAATCTTACGAGTCGCGGGATCCCAGTGTCCCAGCTTGTTCGACCCCTGCTCGGTCAACCAGACGCTGCCGTCGGGAGCTGGAACTGCGGAGTGAATCGCAGCCGTTCCCTGATTCGGCACTGGATACTCCTGCACCTCCCCGGTTTTCGGGTCCAGCCTGCCGATCTTGTTCGCATTGCCGTAATACGGCATCCAGTAGTTGCCGTTTTTGTCCGGGAATGCGCTCCACGGCATCCGGCTCGGCCCCGGCAATTCGTACTCGACATAGACAATCTTCATCGCATCGTCATCGAAGGTTCGCACCAATTCCTTGTACTTCGGCATTTCCGCCGGAGACTTCGGCAACACAGATTCCTCGCCGAAGAGCGAGTTGATGTACAAAGCGACGTCCGACGCATTCTGATCGTTGAAAGGACCGCCAACTCCTCCCAGGAAAAAGTGCATCGATTCCTTCATATAAGCGACGCGGTCCCGCCACCCTTCTTCATCGCGCCGCGCCGAAGCCATGCGCGATTGAAACCCATGACAAGCGAAACATCTGCCGACGAGCAAATCCTTCCCTTTTGCGTCTGGGAACAAAACCTCGCCCTGATACTGCGACAGATCGCTCCAGCGCACCATTCCCTGCTGCAATGCAAAATCGTAGGAGGCATTCTGTTCCGCCGTCAAACTCACATCCGTGCTCGGATCGATTCGATAGCCGACCGCTTTGACTTGCACTTGGTATTTTCCGGCGGGCAAATTCTCGATCCGGTAGCGGCCCCCTTTGTCCGTCAGCACGCTCACCAGCACGCGCGTGGCGGTGTTCTGCGCTTGCACGAACGCACCGCGGAATGGAGTTCCGTCCGGACTCTTCACCGTGCCACTAACCGTCGCCGCTTGGCTGAATGTGGCCAGAAATAGAAAACCGATCAGAAGACCGACGAACTTGGAAGTTGATTTCATGGTGCCTCCTAATACTCGTCGCGAAGGAATGTAGCCGGATTCTACCGCAATCCTAATCCACCAGGATAGGCATGCAAAGTACAGGTTCCACATGGAAGTCGAGCCGATTGATTTCCTGCAGCGCGCAGCCCAGCATGGCGCTGCGCGCTGTTTCGAGAGTCATGATGAAAGGCAGGGCCGAGTGTGGATATCCAGGGCGCTGCAGCACGGCGTCAATGCCGATCCCATATCGTGAGAGACAGGTCGCAACCGCCGCGATGATCCCGGGCCGATCCTTCACCACAAAGCGCAGATAGTAGGGCGCCGTGAATTCCCCACTCACGTCTTTCGGTGTCTCAATCTCTAGCAGGCTGCCCGATGGCGAACCCCCGCTGCTCGCGATGGCATACAGATCGGAGACTACGGCGACAGCGGTTGGGTCGCCGCCCGCTCCAAATCCGGAAAACACCATTTGCCCTGCGTATTGTCCCGTAGCCATTACCAGATTCTTGCTGCCCTCGACGTGCGCCACGAGCGATGAAGCGGGAACCAATGCGGGCCGCACAAACGCGCGCACGCTCAATCCGTCTTCCGTTTCTTTTTTGGCCAGGGAAATCTGCCGGATCGTGCAATTCAATTCCCGCGCATAAGCAAAATCCACCGCCTCGACTGCAGAAATTGGCCAACATGGAATCTGCTCGCTTAACAATCGAACGCGCAACCCGGCTTGCGCCAAGATCACGAGCTTGGCGCGCGCGTCGTATCCTTCCACATCGCTGGTCGGATCGGCTTCGGCGTAACCCAATTCCTGAGCCTCTTTCAGCGCCGCTTCAAAACTCGTGCCCGCTGCCTCCATTTTCGTCAGGATGAAATTGCACGTGCCGTTAAGAACGCCAGCGATTTTAAAAAGGCGATCCCCAGCCAAACCCTCCTGAATCCCCATGATCGCAGGGATTCCCCCGGCAACCGACGCCCCAAATTCCAGCCGCCTGCCCGCCTCTCGCGCCACTTCGATAAGTTCGGGCCCACTCTCGGCGATTAATTGCTTGTTCGCGCTGACTACGGATTTCCCCGCGCGCAACGCCTTGTGAATCCAATCCCCCGCGGGCTTCACACCTCCCGCCAGCTCCACAAAAATATCGATGTCCGACGAAAGCACTTCGTCGATGTTCTCTGTCCAGCGCACGTTCTCCGGCACCCAGTCCACTTTTTTCCGTGCGATCCCGCGATTAAAAATATGAGTCAACTCAAATGTGCCGCTCGCCTCCTGGCAAAGCAATTTAGCGACGGACCGTCCTACCGTGCCGAAGCCTGCAATCGCAACCCTCAGCTTCTTCCGGCGGACCACCGCCTTATTCGCGGGATCAGGTTTCGCTCGAGACTTGGATTTTGCACGTTTCGCTTTTACGGGCAACGCCTCACCTCACATTCGGAGCGCAAGGATTATAAGGTATTTTCAGGCAGGACGGGGTTCACCCCGTCGCTTTTGGTTTAAACTGAACGTTCAATAGTGCGACTCTTAGAACCCGGGTGGAATCCAATCACCGATGGCACAGATTGACGAGCGCCTGCCGCAAAATGTCGAAGGCGAATTTTTCGTGGACGCAAGTTGCATCGATTGCGACACCTGCCGCCAGATTGCGCCCGCGAGCTTCCGCGATCACGGCGGGAAATCAAGCGTCTACCATCAGCCCCAAAATCCCGGCGAATTGCACCGCGCGCTTATGGCTTTGGTTGCGTGCCCCACCGCTTCCATCGGCACGGTGTCCCGCCGAAACGCTAGGTCCGGCGTGGAAGCCTTCCCCGTTCACGTAGTGGACGACATCTATTATTGCGGCTTCACGTCGGAGTCGAGCTTCGGCGCATGGTCCTACTTGATTGTCCGTCCGAGGGAGCGCGGCGGAAACGTCCTGGTCGATTCGCCGCGTTTCAACAATCCACTGGTGAAACGCATCGAGCAGATGGGCGGCGTCAATCTCATGCTTCTCTCGCACCGCGATGACATTGCCGACCACGCCAAATTTGCCGCGCATTTCCATTGTCCACGCGTCATGCACGAAGCGGAAAGCGCCGCGGCGCGCGGCATCGAGCGTGTAATCACGGGGATCGCGCCCCTGGTGATCGACGATGATCTCCAGCTCATTCCCACGCCCGGACACACGCGAGGCCATCAAGTTTTTCTCTATCGCGATAAAGTGCTGTTCACAGGAGACCACCTCGCCTGGTCGCCCGAACGCGAAACCCTAACCGCCTTTCGCGATGTCTGCTGGTATTCCTGGACCGAGCAAACGCAATCTATGGAAAAACTGCTGGCCTACCAATTCGAATGGGTTCTGCCAGGCCACGGCCGCATCGGCCACGGCTCCGCGGAAGAAATGCACCGACATTTGCAGGGATGTGTTGCCAGAATGAAGACGCAGTGAGTATCAAAGGATTCTGTCTACCTACTAAAACCCGTCACACCCGTTCGAGCAAAATCGCGATGCCTTGTCCGACGCCAATGCACATGGACGCCAGCGCATAGCGACCCTTGATGCGCTGCAGCTGCCGCGCAGCCGTCAAAATGAGCCTTGCCCCGCTCATTCCCAGCGGATGTCCCAATGCGATAGCGCCGCCATTGGGATTCACCTTTTCACAGTTGTCGGGAAGGCCGAGCTCCCGCGTCACGGCGAGCGCTTGAGCGGCGAATGCCTCATTCAACTCAAACACGGCCACATCGCCCATCGAAATTTTCCATCGGGCCAAAAGCTTCCGAACCGCATGAATCGGCCCGATCCCCATATAATCCGGCTCGACGCCCGCTGTCGCGGCCCCGACAAAACGGGCAATCGGCTTCAAACCAAAACTCGCAGCCGCTTCTTCAGAAGCCACGAACATGGCGCAGGCGCCGTCATTTATGCCGGAAGCGTTTCCAGCGGTCACAGTCCCGCCCTGTCGGAAGGGAGTGGGCAGTTTTGCCAGCGCCTCGATCGTCGTATCCGGACGAATATGCTCGTCTTCGGAAACGGTCTTCACCGCTCCCTTTGGCCCAGGAATATGAACGGGAACGATTTCCTCGGAGAAAATTCCGGCCTTCCGTGCTGCCGCGGCTTTGAGCTGAGAGCGCAGCGCAAAGCAATCCTGTGCCGCGCGATCCACTTTGTATTTTTCCGCGACGTTTTCCGCCGTTTCCGGCATGGAGGCGTTCCCGTACAGCTTCAACATCCGCGGATTAGGAAATCGCCATCCAATGGTTGTATCGTAAATTTCTGCTGTTCTCGAAAATGCGCTCGCCGCTTTTGGCATTACAAACGGCGCACGGCTCATACTTTCCACGCCGCCCGCAATGGCCAGCGAAATCTCGTCTCCACCGATCGCCCGCGCCGCCACCGTCACGGCTTCCATCCCCGAACCGCATAGACGATTTACGGTCATCGCCGGAACCGTGTGAGGAATGCCGCCGAGCAACAACGCCATGCGCGCCACATTGCGGTTATCTTCCCCCGCTTGATTCGCGCAGCCGAAGATCACTTCGTCGATGGATTCCCAATCGCCCTTCGGAAACCTGTCCCGCAGCTCCCTTAACGGAATCGCCGTCAGATCATCCGTCCGAACCTGTGCGAGCGCGCCGCCGTAACGCCCGATGGGCGTGCGTACGCCTTCACAGATGAATGCGGAACTCATTGCAGCCGGCTTTATTCCTTTGGCTGTGGTCCGTTCGCGGCAGGAGCAGGCGCTTGAATGTCTACCAATTCGATATCGAAAATAAGCGTGGAGTTCGGTGCAATGACGTTGCCCGCCCCGCGTTCCCCATAGGCCAGATTCGAGGGAATGTATACCTGCCATTTGGAACCCACAGGCATGAGCTGCAGGACTTCCTTGAACCCCGGGATCACATTTTTCACTTCAAACGGCACGGGCTTCCCTGCACGAGTCGAGCTGTCAAACTCAGTGCCGTCAATAAATGTTCCCTTGTAATTGCACAGGACCGTGTCGGATTCCGCCGGCCTCTTTCCTGCGCCTGTCGTCACAATCTTGTACTGCAATCCGTCAGGAAGGGAGATCACTCCTACCTTCTTCCCATTTTCCGCCAGGAACGCTTCGCCTTTCGACTTGTTTTCCGCGCTGGCCGCCTCTTGGACTTGCTGTTGCTTCTGCCGCATCTCTTGTTGCAGGCCGGTAATCACCGTCTTCAGCTCATCCTCGCTCATCTGCGGCTTGGCGCCTGACAACGCGTCTTTCAAGCCTTGGGTGACCAACGCGGGGTCTATGTCGATACCCCCGGTCTTCACGCCCTTGCCCATTTCCATGCCGATCGCATAGCTGACTTTTTCTTTCTGTGTCTTTAGTCCCGACGCAGGCGTGGACGCTTGTGATCCGGCCGCCGGTGCCTTTGCAGGCGGCGTTGCCGGCGCCTTTGCGGGCGGCGCCGTCGGTGCCTTTGCCGGCGCATCCTGCGCCCTTACGCCACAGGCAAACAGCCCGAGCGCCAAAACTGCCATTCCTATCCGCTTCATTCGTCCTCCTAGTTGTGAACGACGAGCGTTGGAGAAGCGCCCATCACCCACACTAGACGTTAACCGATTCAAGTCCGTGGCTGCAAGTTTTCATCCCCTGGTTGTCGCGGCATTGATAATGACGCGACGGAAGTCTTTTCTTTCATTGAACCTATGATAGGGCGAATGGATAGGCTGCCCTTGTAATTTGAACTTGAGAAAAATCCTCGCGCCAAAATATGATATCATGATATCTCAATCCTGGAGGCAGCCATGGCTCAGCTGGTCGTGCGCAATCTCGAAGATTCAGTGAAGTCGCGCCTGCGACGCCGCGCGGCCCGCAGCGGTCGAAGCATGGAGGAAGAAGTGCGCGACATTCTGCGCGATGCCGTGAAGGAAGAGGAATCCTCCGCTGGCGGTCTCGGAACCAAAATCGCCGCCCGCTTCAGAAAGGTGGGCCTCAAAACACCTATTCCCGAGTTGCGCGGCCACAAGATCAGGCCTGTTTCTTTCGATTCATGACCATCCTTGACACGAATGTGCTCTCGGAATTGATGCGGCAAATGCCGGATCACCGCGTGCTTGCTTGGCTCGATAGGCAGCCTCAGACTTCGGTGTGGATTACATCCCTGACGATGTTCGAGATCCAATTCGGGATAGAAACATTAGTGCCAAGCAAACGACGCACCCAGTTGATGAAAACTTTCGAGTCTACTTTAGTGGAGGATATCGGGCAGCGCATAGCCCCCTTCGATGCGGCCGCCGCGCAACATGCCGCCATCCTGATGGCCTCCCGGCACAAAGAGGGACGCCCAGTGGAGCTCCGCGACACGCTTATCGCCGGCATCGCCCTTGCCCGTCACGCCACACTCGCCACGCGGAACACAAACCACTTTCAAGACCTCCCCATTCCTGTTGTCAATCCTTGGGCAAACTGATCCTGAGAAGTTGCTGGTAGAAATCCACTTGACGGATACACAATAGAGTCATAGCGCTATTTCACTACCCCTCGTGCAAACCACATTTTTGTGGCACATTAGACTCCTCAGATGGCCGAATCCGGGAACTCCTCAAACGCGGGGCGCGTAGCCTTCACGTATCCTGACTTTTCGCTCTACCAACTGGCCCGTTTTCTGGTCGTAGCCGGGCTGGAGATGCAATCGGTCGCGGTCGGTTGGCAAATCTTCGAGATCACCAAGCGGCCGCTCGACCTGGGCCTCGTAGGGCTTTGCCAGTTCTCTCCAGGCATCCTGTTGTTTCTCATCACGGGCCACGCAGCGGACACTTTCAACCGGCGGAAACTGCTGATGACCTGCTACGCTGGATTTGGCGTCTGCTCGGCGTTGTTGCTCTTCTATGCCCTGAGCGGATTGCGAACCGTTTTGCCCATGTATGCCGTCGTGGTTCTGCTGGGCGTAGTGCGTTCGTTCAATAACCCGGCGAGCCGGTCGCTCTTACCGCAGATCATCCCTGAAGAACATTTGCAGAACGCCATCGCCTGGAACAGTTCCGTGAACCAGGGCGGAACGATTCTAGGGCCATCGCTCGGCGGCCTGATTTACGCCGTCGCCAAAGGTCCGGCGGCTGTCTACACGACCTCGATGCTGGCCGCGGCTGGGGCTGTTTTCCTCATGACCCAGATCAAGCTTTACATCAAGGCTCGGCCGCGTGAACCCCTCAGTCTGAAATCCGTTCTGGCCGGACTCCGCTATATCGGAGAAAAGAAAATCATACTGGGTTCCATTTCGCTGGACCTATTCGCGGTGCTGCTCGGCGGAGCCGTGGCGCTTTTGCCAGTCTTCGCCAGCGAAGTTCTTCGCACTGGGCCTTGGGGTCTTGGCCTCCTGCGTGCCTCTCCCGCGATTGGTGCGGGCAGCATGGCCCTTCTGCTCGCGCACCGCCCATTCCGCAGCCGGGCCGGCCTCACCATGTTGTGGTGCGTAGGCGGCTTTGGAGCCTTTACCGTCCTCTTCGGCATTTCTCGGAATTTAGTTCTGTCCATGGCAGCCCTGATATTGGTCGGTTGCATGGACATGGTCAGCGTGGTGGTTCGTTCCACTCTAGTGCAACTGGCCACTCCCGATGAGATGCGCGGCCGGGTAAGCGCAGTGGAGATGATTTTTATCGGCGCATCCAACGAAATCGGCCAGTTCGAGTCAGGCATCACGGCACAATGGTTCGGCGCCGTTCCGGCGGTAATTATGGGAGGAGTCGGTACGCTACTGATCACAGCCCTGTGGGCGTGGAATTTCCCTGAGCTGCGCCGTGTCGAGAAACTTAGCTCGCTCAGGACTTAGTGCGATGTTCAGTTCCGAAATTTCGTTTAGCGGAGCTGGAGAAACTCCTCCAGAGAAATTCCTAGTTGCCGCAAAATCTTGTAAAACAAGGGAGGCCCGATGTCATGGCCCCCATGAATCGGAATGGTAACGGCGCGGCCATCGGGATGGTTCCAGCGCTCATGGCTACCTGTCTGGCGAGTTCGAGAGAATCCAAGTTTTCGTGCTGCGCTCTGCAATTCGCGCGCAGTAGCGCTAGGCATGCATAATTTCCGTCGTGTCGGAAGGGAGTGTGAGGCCCTTTTCTTTGTACTCTTCGGCAACCATCTGAAAGACGTCGTTAAGTTCTTTGAGCGCCTGCTCGCGCGTGGGCATTAGCGCGTAGCAGCCCGAGATGGCTGGAATTTCAGCCACCCAGGACCCGTCTTCCTGCCGATAGAGAACGATTTTATAATTTTCGAAGGTCATCGAACGGCTCACCTTGAAAGTAAGTCTAACATAGTCCAGTTGCGGCCGTGGGGAGGAGGAAGTACCTTACTTCCGAGAATCCTGGGACCTAGGCGCCTTTTGCTTTTTCCAGCGCTTCGCTCAGTGCGGGGACAATTTCGAACAGATCGCCGACGATGCCGTAATCCGCGACTTCAAAGATCGGAGCGTTCTGATCCTTGTTGATCGCGACGATGGTACGTGAGCCTTTCATTCCTACGACATGTTGGATGGCACCGCTGATTCCGAGGGCGAGATACAACTTAGGCGCGACGGTTTGGCCCGAGCTGCCGATTTGGCGGTCCATGGGCAGCCAGCCCTCGTCGCAGATGGGGCGTGAAGCAGCCAGTTCCCCGCCGAGCAGCTTCGCGAGTTTTTCGGCCAGTGGAATATTTTCTGGCGCCTTTATTCCCCGCCCGACCGCAACGAGAATCGGCGCTTGTGTGAGGTCCACAGCCTGCTTTGCTTCTCGGAATAGTTCCAAGGGCTTCGTTCGAATCTGCTCCGGCTTGAAATCAATCGAGACAGTCGTCACGGGCGACGGCGAGGAACCCTTCACGACGAGATCGGCGCGAAACGCGCCTGCCTGAAACGTCGCGAACCACGGCGCGGCCCCTTCGAAAATAACGTCGGCAGCAGTCTTGCCTTGGAACATCTGGCGGACAAAAATCAGTTTCCCGTTTTCATAGCGATAGCCGACGCAGTCGCCGATCATGCCTTTGCCAAGCGAGGCGGCGAGCTTGGGAGCGAAATCGCGGACCTGGTAAGTGTGCGGTAAGAGCACCAGATCGGGCTTGGCCTGCGCGATCGTCTGCCGCAGGGCTACGGTGTAGCCGTCAGGCGTATACGCCGCGAGCAGGTTATGCTCCACGAGCAACACTTCGTCCAGCTTCTGGGCGGCAAGTTCAGTGGCCAGCGACGCGACGCCTTTGCCAATCACCGCTGCAGAGAGGCGGCTCTTTGTTTCCGCGGCCATTTGTTGCGCGGCGGCCAGCGTCTCAAAGCTGGTTTTGTTCCACTGCGCATCGCGCTGCTCGGTAATCAGGAGAATGTTCATCGCGGCCGGCCTTCCTTAAATCACTCGGGCATCGTGCTTTAATTTTTCGACGAGCTTTGCGGCAGCTTCCTTGGGCGTCCCAGTCAAAAACTCTGTCTTCTTGGTTTTCGACGGCACGTAGATGCGTACAATTTGCTGCGTCGCGGCATGCGCGACACCGAGCGATTCGCGGGTGATGGTTGCGATTTCCTTTTTCTTGGCCGCCATGATGCCCTTCAGCGTCGCGTACCGTACTTTGTTGATGCCGGATTGAATCGTCAGCATGGCGGGCATCGGCAGTTCGACCCACTGGAACCATCCGGCCTCGAGTTCCCTCTTTACGCGCAAAGCCCCTCCCTGCGCGTCAATCTGCATGATGATCGTGGCGTGAGGCAGGCCCAGGAGTTCAGCCAGGAGCACGCCCGTCTGCCCAAAGCCCTGATCTTCGCTCTGCAACCCCGTCAGCACGAGGTCCGGTTTTTCGCGTTCGATCGCCGCGGCCAGCGATTTGGCCGCGCCCAGCGGATCGAGCGTGTGAGCTTTGTCATCCGTAATGTGCACCCCGCGGTCCGCGCCTTTGGCGAGCGCTTCCTTGATGGTCTGCTTCACGCGCTCGGGGCCCATGGACACGGCGATCACTTCGCCAGTGTGTTTTTCCTTCAGGCGCAAGGCTTCTTCGAGCGCGTAACTATCCGGCTCATTCATTTCAAATCCGATGTCGGTTTCGCGGATCCAGCTGGGATCGGCAATGGTAAGGGGAGCATCTTTGGCGGGCACTTGCTTGATGCAGACGACAATCTTCATCCATACCTCACGCTTGCATTTCTCGCTGTACGATTATTTATTCTCCACTGTCATTCCGAGCGAAGCGAGGAATCTCTCTTCGTCGATTGCTCAAAAGGAAAGAGGGATTCGTCGCGAAACCTATGCGGCTCCCACCCCGTGTGCGCGGGAACCCGGTTCTTGTAGCGCCCGCCTTCAGGCGGGCACAGGGGCAATGCCCCAAAATCCCATCCTGAAGGTTGGCGGTACAACGCCGGCGAAAACAAATTCGCTTCTCAGTGGGAACCCCAGCGCTTAAAGAGCAGCGCGGCGTTCGTTCCACCAAATCCGAAGGAATTCGATAGCGCGTGTTCGACAGACGCTTTTCGCATGTGATTCGGTATGTAGTCCAGATCGCATTCAGGGTCCGGAGTCTCCTGATTGATGGTGGGCGGCAGGACCTGATCGAGGAGCGCCAGTACGCTGATGCCGGCTTCCAGGCCGCCCGCGCCGCCGAGGAGGTGGCCGGTCATCGATTTCGTTGAGCTGACGGGCATTTTCTTGACGTGTTCGCCGAAAACACGCTTCATGGCTTTGGTTTCGATGGCATCACCTAGGGGAGTCGAAGTGCCATGCACGTTGACGTAGTCGATTTGGGCCGGCTCGAGCCTGGCGTCGCGTATGGCCGCGCGCATGACGCGGTAGGCGCCGTCACCGTTTCCTTCAGGCGCGGTGATGTGAAATGCGTCGGCCGACATGCCATACCCTACCAGCTCAGCCAGAATTCGCGCATTGCGTTTCTCCGCGTATTCGAGCGATTCCAGTATGAGAATTCCCGCGCCTTCCCCAATTACGAATCCGTCCCGGTCGGCGTCAAACGGGCGGCTGGCGCGTTCCGGTTGATCGTTGCGCGTCGATAGCGCTTTCATCGCGCCGAATCCCCCTACGCCCATCGGCGTGATGGCCGCTTCGGCGCCGCCGCATATCATAACTTCCGCGTCCCCGTGCTGGATCAGACGGAAGGAATCCCCGACTGCGTGCGCGGAAGCCGAGCAGGCCGTCGCCGTCGCCGAGTTCGGCCCCTTCGCTCCATAACGAATCGAAATGTGCCCCGAAGCTAGGTTGATAATCGCCGCGGGAATGAAAAAGGGAGAGATGCGTCCCGGGCCGCCGCTTAGAAGCTTGGAGTGCTCGCGTTCAATTACATCGAATCCGCCGATCCCGCTGGCCACGTAAACGCCTGTGACTTCCGCGATTTCCGGTACGACTTTCAGCTCCGACATGCGCATGGCAAAATCCGTCGCCGCCAGGGCCAGCTGGATGAACCGCGCAATTTTCTTCAACTCTTTTTTCTCGGCCCAATGGAGGGGGTCAAAGTCTCGGACTTCCCCGGCAATGGTGCAGTCAAAGCCGGCAGTATCGAAGTGGGTGATCGTGCGAATGCCGGATTTCCCCGCCAGGAGATTTTTCCAGACTTCATCGGTGCCGATTCCCAAATCGCAGACCAGTCCGACACCCGTTACCACTACCCGGCGGCTCACTTGATTAACTCTCTCCTGATGGTTTTGCAGCGGCCCCTGAACTACTTTTTGCCGTGCTTTTGGATGTAATCGACAGCGTCTTTTACGGTGGCGATCTTTTCCGCGTCTTCGTCGGGAATTTCAATCCCAAAAGCCTCTTCGAAGGCCATCACCAATTCAACCGTGTCCAGGGAATCCGCGCCGAGATCGTCCACAAAAGAAGCGGTGGCGGTCACTTCGCCTTCATCCACTCCAAGCTGTTCCACGATAATTTGTTTTACGCGTTCATCGACACTGGCCATTCTGTTTTGCCTCCGATTAGCGCTCTGCCCGGCTGTGCGGTCCGTTCCTTCACAACTTTAGGTGCTGATTTTGAGCACCCGACATTCTATGTACGGTCCGGCTGCAGGTCAACTTAACTCTGCAGGTAGGACAGCCTCTCTTGGCTGTCCCTTGTTCTCCATGCGCTTTCCGTTGATGTGCATTGGCCGACCAGAAACGAGCGCAAAGATACCATACGCGGAATCTACATCCACGTAGCAAGAGTCTTCGCCTTTGTTTCCCTTCCGCCGTAAAGAACTATTAGGTTCTGCGGCTCAGCGGCAAACCATACAAAGCTATCCCACGCAAGTTCAGAAACTGTCTTCTTGAAGGCCGGATGTGAGCGATCAAGAAAAGCAGTCACGAAAGCGAGGCGTCGTTCGGGAAAACCAGCATCCGTAGCGATTCTAAGCAACACATCCTTACGTTGCCGCGTTATTGGGCCATGCGAGGCTACAACCTCCACGAAAACAAGAAGCACATCCCCGCTCTGCTGTCCCAATTCGACTAGAATGATATCCGGCAGATTGCGATCGGCTGAAATCTTCAAGCTGATTTGCGCAGCTAGTTCGTCATCACGGGCCAACACCTTTGCACCACTCTCGCTCAGCCACAGGACTGCCGGCTCGCGCAGGAATCTCTTTGCAAATTCTTCAATAACTGCCTTAGAGATGACAGAGCTTGGTCCTGGAGCCATGCGGCGCGTCTCGCCGTTGGGAAAGGTAACGAGAATACCCTCCCCTGAGGTTGCTGCGCCACGGCGGATTAGCACTGTCCGAGCAAGCGCGGTCGCGGAAAGATGTTGCTCGCGCCATGATTGCGCCGCCTTCTTCAAGTCGTTATCTGAGAGTACGGGGTTAAAGAGATCCGCAAAATCCGCGCGCAAGGCATACCGCGGTTTTGCTGAAGTTGTTGCCAATCCAGTACGCTCCATAACAGCGTTGTTAGTGATGAGTCCTTGG
>Ga0210401_10003511_pt1 | contig 16749 bp, 17 predicted proteins | sample IncBWH32MmetaG_FD_150866 | JGI IMG/M metagenome (GOLD analysis project Ga0210401, IMG submission 150866) | Forest soil microbial communities from Barre Woods Harvard Forest LTER site, Petersham, Massachusetts, United States - Inc-BW-H-32-M | ecosystem: Environmental > Terrestrial > Soil >... | reverse complement strand
TGCGCGGAGTCCGATCTTGTACTACAAGCACCACGTCTTCTTCTGCATCAATCGCCGCGAAACCGGCGAAGCCTGCTGCGCCAACCGCGGGTCCGAAGCGATGCAGAGCTACGCGAAAGACCGCATTAAGGCGTTGCGCCGCGCAGGCCCGGGCGGTGTCAGGGTCAACAAGGCAGGCTGCCTGGATCGGTGCGACCTCGGCCCTTGCGTGGTCGTGTATCCGGAAGGCGTTTGGTACACGTATTTCGACCAGAAGGACATCGACGAGATCATCGATTCGCACCTGATTCACGGGCGCGTGGTCGAGCGGCTGCGGCTTCCGTGACGATGCGATCCGAGCGGCGGCTCGTGCCAGGCCCCGTGGGCCGGATCGAGGTGGTGCTGGATTGGCCGGACGAGGCCTCGCCGATCGGCGTGGCGCATATTGCTCACCCGCATCCGCTGTACGGGGGCAGCCTCGAGAACAAGGTCGTCTCGACGCTGGCGCGGCTGTTCGCCGTGCTGGGCTGGCTTGCGGTGCGGTCGAACTTCCGCGGCGTCGGCGCCACCGACGGGCAGCACGACGAGGGGCGCGGCGAGCTCGACGATTTCTTGCACCTGGTCGTGGATATCCCCTGGCTGCAGGAAGGGGCGCCGGCACGCCAGTTGCCGATCGCACTGGCGGGCTTCTCCTTCGGAAGCTTCGTCGTTGCGCAGGCCGCTGCGCAGCTGCACCGCCGCGGCGCGCCCGCGCGGCACGTGGTGCTGGTCGGCGCCGCGGCGGGCAAGTGGCCCATGCCGGACGTCGACCCCGGCACGCTGGTGGTGCACGGCGAGCTCGACGAGACGATCCCGCTGTCCGACGTGTTCGTCTGGGCACGAGGTTGTGGCGTGCCCGTGGTGGTCGTGCCCGGTGGCGAGCACTTCTTTCACGGTCGCTTGCCCATACTTAAGAAGATCGTGGCTCGCCACCTGCTTGGAGCCGAGGCAGAATCGCGAGGCGGTGGCACGGAGTAGTGTCCCGACGACCCCTAGGACTGCGATGATCGACGACGACACCCCGTGCTACCTGAACGGAGAGTACCTGCCGCTCGCCAGCGCCCGCATCCCGGTGCTGGACCGGGGTTTCATATTCGGTGACGGGGTCTACGAAGTAGTTCCTGCGTATCACAAGCGAGCGTTCCGGATCGAGGAGCACCTGAACCGGCTGGAGCGCAGCCTGAAGGAGATCCGGATCGACGAGCCGCACTCGCGCGAGCAGTGGCACGCAATCATCGAACGGTTGATCCGTGCCTCGCCGGCCCAGGATCTGGTTGTCTATCTGCAGATCACGCGCGGCGTGGCCAAGCGCGACTTTGCTTTTCCGCCGAACGCCGTTCCGACCGTGTTCGCGATGGCCTCGCCGCTGACCCGGCCCAGCGCGGTCCAGCGCGAACAGGGTCTGCGCGCGATCACGGTGCCCGATCTGCGCTGGCTCAGGTGCGACATCAAATCGGTGTCACTGCTGGGCGCTGTGCTGGCGCGGCAGCAGGCTGCGGATCGCGGGGTCGACGAAGTCGTTCAGCACCGCGATGGACGCCTGACCGAAGGGTCGGCGAGCAACGTCTGGGTCGTAAAGGACGGCCGCGTGCTTGGGCCACCGCGTGACCACCTGATCCTGGAAGGGATACGGTACGGTTTCGTCCAGCAATTGTGCGAGCAGGTTTCGATTCCGTTCGAGGTTCGGGTCATCTCGATGAACGAAGTGCGCGCCGCCGATGAGCTGATGCTGACCGCCGCCACGCGCGAGGTGCTGCCGATCGTTTCGCTGGACGCAAAGCCCATCGGTTCGGGCCGGCCAGGTCCGGTTTACCAGCAGCTGCGTCGCGGATACGACGCGGCCATCGACGCGTTGTAGCATCGGGTGAGCTGCGTTGGGGGGTGCGCCGATGGCCGAGCAGGAAAGCCTGATCCAATATCCAACCGACTTTCCGATCAAGGTGGTCGGCATCAATCAGGAAGGGTTCGAGACTCAGATCGCCCAGGTGCTGCGAACCCATGCGCCGGACTTCGACGTGACCTCGATCGAGGTGCGCGAGTCGCGCGCCGGCAAATACCTGTCGATCAGCGCCACGATCACGGCCCGCTCCCGCAGCCAGCTCGACGCGCTGTACATGGAGCTGACGCGCCATCCGCTGGTGCGCGTCGTCCTCTAACCCCGGGAGATCAAGCCATGAACCGCCTGGACGTCACCGAGAAGATCGTCGCCACCAAAGTGAGCAAGGGCCTGAAGTGGTCCGAGGTCGCTCGCAAAGTGGGAATGAGCAAGGAATGGGTGACCGCCGCCTGCCTCGGCCAGATGACGCTGACCGCCGAGCAGGCGGACGTTGTCGGCGAGTTGTTCGGGTTGAACGCCGAAGAGAAGCGCTGGTTGATGGTGGTTCCCTACAAGGGCAGCCTGCCCACCACGGTGCCCGTCGATCCGCTGATCTACCGCTTCTACGAGATCGTGAGCGTGTACGGGACGACGTTCAAGGAGTTGATCCACGAGGAGTTCGGCGACGGCATCATGAGTGCGATCGACTTCAAGATGGACGTGCGGCGGCAAGCCGACCCCGCCGGAGACCGGGTCGCCATCTCGATGTCGGGCAAATTCCTGCCGTACAAGACTTACTGACTCGACGTCGGGAAAATTCCTGCTGTACAGGATTTACGGACGGCCGCGCCGCTCCTCGGCGCCCGCCCGATCGGCCACCCGCGCCTCCAGGTCGGCCGCATCCTCGGACGCCGCTCGAGCCACTTCGTGATCGACCAGGCCGCCCGCGACCAGGTCGGCCAGCGAGTGATTCAGCAGGTGCGACAGCGGCGCCCGGCGGTCGAGTTCGCCGCGAATCTGCAGCCACTTCGCGTCGCGGATCATCCCGCGCAGCTTCGGGGTCACGATCATGATTTCGTGCGCCAGATGGCGCCGCTTGCCGTCCCGGCTCGCCAGCAGTGTCTGGCTGATCACCGCGGCCAGGAATGCGGCCGTGTCGCTGAGCGCCTGGTGGCGGAACTCGATCGGGTAAAGGTCCTGGATCCGTTGCAGCGTCTTGGCCGCCGAGCTGGTATGCAAGGTCGCGTACACCAGGTGCCCTGAGCTGGCGGCCCGGAACGCCGCCTGCAGCGTCGCCAAGTTGCGGATCTCGCCGATCACGATCACGTCCGGATCCTGCTGCAACGTGTGCTCGACCGCCTGCTCGAAGCTTGGCACATCGAACCCGACCTCGCGCTGCTGGATCAGGCTGCGGCGCGACTCGAAGCGATACTCGACCGGCTCCTCGATCGTGACGATCCTCAGGTTCGACTGCGTATTCAGATACTCGATCAAAGCGGCCAGCGTGGTCGACTTTCCGGCGCCGGTCTCCCCGGTGATCAGCACCAGCCCGCGCTTCAAGGTGGCCAGCTCGCTCACCTCCTCGGGCAAGCCAAGCTCCTCGAAGGTGGGCGCCGTCGGCCGCAAACGGCGCAACGCCAGGCTGAAGAGCCCGCCGCGGCCGCTTGCGGTCAGTCCGCCGAAGCGGGTGATCGCAAGCCGAAAGGCGACCCCCTGGATCGACGTCACCGACAGGCGGGTCTGCCCTCCGCCGGCGGCGACACGCGCCAGAATGTCCTGCGCATCCAGGCCCAGATCGCGCAACAGATCTTCGATGTCCGAGGCCTTGACGGCTCCTTCGTAGCCACGCACGCTGCGCAGCCCGTCCGGCAGCCGCAACGCCGGCGGCATTCCGCAGTCGATGTGGATGTCGCTGACCGCGAAGTCCCTCTCTTCGGCCACGTGAATCAACAAATCGAACAGACGCATCCCCACGTCCCCAATCCTCATGATCGCTTTTCCAATGATCGTTGTACGCTGTCAACGCAGCAGCCGCTCTTGGGGCGACTGGACGCATCGTAAGCCGTATGGGCCTCGCTCGGCCAGCCTTGCCAGTCAGGGTTCATGCCCCCTTTTTGGATCAGCCATACCCGAGTCCTGCGCCTCGTAAAGACCGGGGTCAGAGAGGATCCGCTCGCAGGCTGATGCAGGCGAGGTCAGTGAGGTTGCCGCACCCCCGCCAGCAATGCGTCGAATGAGGCGACTCCGTCGGCTACCCGCCTCAAGCCGCAATCCCAGATCGAGGAACCTTCAGCCAGCAGTCCATGCTCGAGCTCGACCGGATCATGGCTGGACGCGATCAAGCCGCGGGCGCGCGCGTCGATGTCCAGCAACTCGTATATCAGCACCGGCCCGGCATGGCCGGTCTGTCCGCAATGCGCGCATCCGGCGGGCGACGCCCGCCGAGGCCGCGCCACGTGTCCGTGCAACCAGGTGTTCAGCGCAGCGGCCAGTGCCTGGCGTACGGGTTCACGGTCATCGGGCATCGAGCAGTCGGCGCACAAGCCGGCGATCAGTCGGTGGCCGATGACCAGCGACAGTGCATCGATGATCTGTGTCGTGGTGACGTGCAATCGGCGTAGCTCCGCGATGGCGCTGCAGGCGCGTCCGACCGCCATCGTCGATAAGACCAGATGGCCTGCCTGGGCCGCCTGAATCGCAGGCGGTGCGACAGCTTCGATCTTCTCGATCAGGATCGTTGCCGCTGCGCTGCGCAGGGCGCGCGCGAGTGCGCGTTGCCAGCCGCGCGCGTCGCAACGGCGGCGCCGAATGGGTACCCGGGATTGCCGCCAGCAGGAAACCGGGCGCAGCAGGCTCGACTCGATCGTATGGACGGCGCGACGCGACGCATCGAGCTCTTCCAGCATCGAATACAGCGCAGTGCGCCGCCCGGAGCGGGTCGGCCCGACGATCAGAACCAGGCCATCGGGCGCTCGAATTGCGCGGCGGATCGCCTCCAGGTGCTCGGCCGCGTATCCGATCTGGTCGAGGGTTCGCGGCGTGGCTGCGCGCTCAGGATTCAGCCGCCGCGACGAACACTCGCTCGGCCACCCGCAGGCAAGCGCGGTGTGCCTCGCCGTGCCAAGGGTGCCGGGCCGGACCGATTCGGCCCGCATCGTTCATCGAAGAAGCGATCTCGGCTGCCATCGTGGTCAGAAACAGCACCGGCCTGCAAACCACGGCAGCCCGCTCCGAAGGCGCGTTCGGGAAGGATTGCAATGCTCCGACCGCGCCAGCCGCCAAGGCGGTCAGCAGCGCAAGACGTGTGATCCTCATCGCCTCACCGTCCCCCGCTGGCCCGAGCCCGCCCGTACTCGACCCAGGTGCGTGAACGTCCCAGATCCTTGTGCAGCGAGCCGCGGTCTGGATACACGCCCAGGCCTCCGATCTGAAACAGACGGGCCAGCCTGAGGTTGTCGTCGAACGAAAGACCGGGATAGATGTAGTCGTCGGCTTCGCCCACGAAGTGCACGCTGGGTTCGACGCCACCGACGCGCTGGTTGGTCTGCGGGGTTCGAAACCCGGACAACAGCACCATCGGGCGCGGCGACCAGCGCTGCGCCACCGCGCACTGAAGCACATAGTTCAAATTCAGCAACCCGAGGGAGATCGCGCGCTCGACGTTGGCGTGCAGGTCCCGATAGATCCGGTTAATGGCTCGGTAGCCTTCAGGTTGCAATGACCCGTCGGCCCAGTACACCGCCCGCGTCGATTCCTGCGCGTCCGGTCGCGTGATCCACAGTTCGCGCGGCCAGCGCGACCAGCGGGTAGCGAGCGGCAGAGCGCTCTTCGCAGCCTTGGGCATCACAATGCCCGGGGTCGCGAGGCCAACCATCGGCCACAGCAGCAGGCGGCGCCGATCTTCGGATTTCATCATGAGCGGTTCAGCAACAGAACAGGGATCCTTGGGCGAACGCGTGATCTCGAACGGATGCGAACCGACGATAATTGCAGCCGGGCCAGCGCGCGCTACCGCCCCTGGCAGTTCGATGACCCTGGCAGTTCAATGACCCTGGCAGTCCGATGACGCGCACAGAGTGATGTCCCAACCCGAGACGATTCGCCGCCTGCTGGGTCATGCGCCCTACGTTCAAACCTGGCACGCAATGCGCGACTTCACCCTGCAGCGCGATGCCGGCAGCGCCGACGAGCTGTGGATGGTCGAGCATGAACCCGTCTATACGCTCGGCCAGGCCGGGCGGCGCGAGCATCTGATCGACCCGGGGGCGACGCCCGTCGTCGCGAGCGACCGGGGCGGCCAGGTCACTTACCACGGGCCCGGGCAGGCGATTGTGTACACCTTGCTGGACCTGCGGCGCCTCGGCATCGGAGTGCGGGAACTGGTGTTCCGGATCGAGCAGGCCGTGCTGCAGACGTTGGAGCCGCTCGGCGTGGTCGGGCAACGCGTGCGCGGAGCCCCTGGAATCTACGTGGCGCACGAGGGCCGCGAGCCGGGGTTGCCGCCCACCGATACGTCGGATCGCTTCAACGGGCTGGCCAAGATCGCGGCGCTGGGTGTTCGTATCCGCAATGGATGCAGCTACCACGGCGTTGCATTGAACGTCGCGATGGACCTGAAACCCTTCGGCGGCATCGATCCTTGCGGCTTTGCCGGCCTTACGACGGTCGACTTGGCTACACTGGGGGTCCACTTGACCTGGACCGAGGCAGCTGGACGCTTGTCCGACCGGCTGGCCGCCCATTTCACGCCGTGACCGAAACGCCGCAACCCCTAAAGCCGACCGGAAAGATCAAGGGCGCGGGCAAGACCCGGCTGATTCCGATCGTATTGCAAAACGGAGCCAAGCCGCTGCCGAAGCCCGATTGGATCCGTGTGCGCGCGGGATCGAGCGCCACGCGCTTCTACGAAATCAAGGCGCTGCTGCGCGAGCACCAGTTGCACACCGTGTGCGAAGAGGCGAGTTGCCCGAACATCGGCGAGTGCTTCGGCCACGGAACCGCCACCTTCATGATCATGGGGGACCGTTGCACTCGGCGCTGTCCGTTCTGCGACGTCGGTCACGGGCGCCCGGAGCCGCTCGATGCGGACGAGCCGGCGCACCTGGCCCAATCGGTCGCCAAGCTGAGCTTGCGGTACGTGGTGGTCACATCGGTCGATCGCGATGATCTGCGCGACGGCGGTGCACAGCATTTCGCCGATTGCATCCAAGCGATTCGGCAGGCCTCGCCCGCCACCCGGATCGAGGTGCTGGTGCCGGACTTCCGGGGACGGCTGGAGCGGGCGTTGCCGATCCTGGAGGCAACGCCGCCCGATGTGATGAACCACAACCTGGAAACGGTGCCACGGCTGTATCGCAGCGCACGGCCGGGGGCCGACTACGCGCACTCGCTCAGGCTGCTGCGCGAGTTCCATCAGCGGGTGCCGACGGTGCCGACCAAGAGCGGACTGATGGTCGGGCTGGGCGAGACCGACGAGGAGATCCTGCAGGTGATGCGCGACCTGCGCGAAGCCGACGTCGAAATGCTGACCATCGGCCAGTACCTGGCTCCCAGCGCACACCACCTGCCGGTGCTGCGCTACGTGACGCCGGACACCTTCAAGATGTACGAGCGCGAGGCGCGGGCTCTGGGGTTCGCGCACGCGGCTTGCGCGCCGCTGGTGCGCAGCTCGTATCACGCGGATCTGCAAGCGCAGGCGGCCGGAATCGAGGACTGATTCGCGGCACGATTACCGGGGAGGCGCGCCCTTCCAGATGAAGCGACCGCGATAGGCGCCCTATCCCGACGTAACCGCCCGCCGCAGCATCCATGTGGCCGCGAACGTCGCCACGCCGATCAGGGCGATCATCAGGATCTGGTTCATCCGATTTTCACGGGCGGATCACGGCGCTGAAAAATCGCCAAATCCAGCGGCACGCCGATCCGGCGCAGCGACTGGTAGAACTCGGGGACGAGTCCGCAGCCGGTAAAGTAGCCCCGGGTCTTTCCATTGGCATCGACCCCGGTCGGTCGAAATTCGAAGATGTCCTGCAGCTGGATGCGGCCGCTGTCGACGCCCGTGACTTCGCAGATGTGCGTGACCTTGCGGGCACCGCAGGCGAAGCGACTCTGCTGCACCACGATGTCGATCGCCGAAGCAACCTGTTCGCGGATCGCGATCACCGGAAGGTCAAGTCCGGCCATCAGCGCCATGACTTCCAGCCGCGCCAGCATGTCGCGCGGGCTGTTGGCATGGGCGGTGGTAAGCGACCCGTCGTGGCCGGTGTTCATCGCCTGCAGCATGTCGAGCGCCTCCCCACCGCGACACTTGCCCACCACGATTCGATCCGGTCGCATGCGCAGCGCGTTGCGCACCAGATCGCGAATCGTGATCTGGCCCCTGCCCTCGATATTGGCCGGGCGCGCCTCGAGCGAAACCAGGTTCGGGTGATGCAGCCGCAGTTCGGCCGCGTCCTCTATCGTGACGATGCGCTCGCCGTCGGGGATGAAATTGGACAGGATGTTCAGCAACGTCGTCTTGCCGGACCCGGTGCCACCCGAGATCACGACGTTCTTGCGGTACTCGACCGCGACCCGCATGAATTCGATCATCTCGGGGCTGGCCGAATCGAACCGCAGCAGATCCTGGGCGCCGAGCTTGCGCTTGGCGAACTTGCGGATCGTGATGCTCGGGCCCTTGAGCGCCAGCGGCGGGATCACTGCGTTGACGCGCGAGCCGTCCTTCAGGCGCACATCGACCATAGGCGAGCTCTCGTCGATGCGCCGGCCGATCGGCGCCACGATTCGCTCGATGATGCCCCTGACCGCACGATCGCTGGTGAAGGCCAGGGGAAAGCGCTCCAGCACGCCCTCGCGCTCGATGAACACCTCGTCGGCGCGGTTCACCATGATTTCGGTGACGGACGGGTCGACCAGCAGCGCCTCGAGCAGACCAAGGCCGATCGCCTCGTCGCGCACCGCCGAGATCAATGCCGGCCGGTCGACGTCGGCGGGAATCTCCGGCGTGCGGGCAATCAGCTCGCCGATCAACTGTTCGGTGCGGGTGCGCAGTTGCGTGTCCGACATCCGGTGCACGTCAACCCGGCGCACGTCGAACGCCTGGAGCAGGCGCTCCTGCAGCAGGTGGCGCCACTTGAACGTCGGATCGAGCGGCGCCCCTGCGGTCTGCGGCTTGGGCGGGCCGACGGTCGCGGCAGGCAGCGCGAAGTGAGCTGCCTTGGCTGAGCCCGCTATCGTCGGCGCGACAGACATCGCCGGCGCAGGCGAGAGCAACGATGTGCCCGGAGCAGTCCACTGCACTTGCAGCGCATAGGCACCGACTTCGATCCGGTCCGACGGCAGCAGCGGCCCGTGCGTGTCGATCCGGGTACCGTTCACCAGCGTGCCAGCGCTTGAATCCAGGTCGCGCACGAAAGCCTGGTCGTTCGAAACGAAAATTTCGGCGTGCTTGCGGCTCACGCGCCAGCCGCCGAGCCGAATATCGTTCTGCTGGTCGCGCCCGATTCGCACCTTGCTGCCGTCATGCTGCAAGCGGGTCGGCGCGGCCCCGCCGTTGTGCAGCTCGATCGTCCACATTCGATTCGCCCTACTCCGCCATCTACGAGCTGATCACGGTGCTCTCCTGCGTGCTGGCGGATTGAGCCACCATGGGCAGCGAGCCGAAGAAAATGCCCAGCATGGATACCGCGAGGCTCGAGAGCAGTGCCGTTTTCATCTTGAAGTCCCTTTCAAGTCGGCAACAGTCTGGCGTGTGACTGACGGAGCGATGATCCGCGCCGCCTGCTGCGCCGCAAAGTGACCAAAGCCATCTCGAGGACGTCTTGCCACGCCCAATTGACCAAAGTCATGTCCGGTTCCGGCGCGACACACCCTGCCTCATACGGGCAACCCCGCGCACTGGCGGGTTAAGAGCGGCCCCCCACCAGATCAAACCGAATGTCGTATACGTGGACCACCGACAGCATGGACAGCTTTCTTAACGGCATCGTGCAACAGACCTCCGCTCACCAGCTCTGTCGCATGAACAGGAAGTTCTCCACCAGCGTGACGGTGATTTCTCGGCGGTTGGACGCGCGGGAACCGCGCGCGAAAGCCGGGCTTCAAGGGCGCGCGCCGAGGGCTTGATACAAAGCGGCCGTATCGGTCAGGCGCTGGGCTTGCACTTTGGTGCGGTCGAGCGTGGTTTGCAGCTCCTGCCGCTCCGTATCGAGCAAGGACAGCTGGCTGAGGCCGCCCGCGGCGAAGCGTTGGCTGGCGATCTGGGCACTGGCCTGCGCATCACGCTGCGCCTGCTCGCGGGATTCCAGTTCGAGTGCATCTTGCTGCAGCGCGCGCAACGCGTCCGCGACCTGGTGCAAGCCTTCCAGAACGGTTTGCCGATAGGCCGCCAGCGCGGCCTCGTAGGCAGCTTCGGCCGAGCGCTTGTGCGCCCGCAACTGCCCGCCGTGAAACAGCGGCTGGGTCAGGCCCGCCCCGACGCTCCAGACGTTCAGCAGGTCCGACATGCGGACCCCTTCCGGACCCGTGCTGCCTGACAGCGTGACCTGGGGGTAGAGGTTGGCGATTGCGACGCCGACGTTGGCGCTCGCCTGGTGCAACAAGGCCTCCGACGCGCGGATGTCCGGGCGCTGTTGCGCCAGGCTCGAGGGCAGCGTCAGCGGCACTTCGACGGGCAGTACCAGCGTGTCCAGGTCGAGCGAGCCGGGGTCTGCACCGTGCGGCGAATCCAACTGCGCGGGCGGCAGCCCCATGTAGACGGCAAGCTGATGGTCGGCCTGGGCCAGCTGGGCGCGAAGCGGCGCCAGGCTGGCGCGAGTCTGCTCGACCTGCGAGCGCTGGCTCAGCAGGTCCATCCGGGAAACGCCACCGGCCTCGAATCGCTGCTGCGTGATGTCGAGTTGCCGGGTCTGCTCGGCCAGCAACGCTTCGCTCAGCGCGATCTGCTTCGCGAGCGAAGCCCGCCGAACGGCGGTGGTGACGACATTGCCGGCGAGCGACAGGCGCGCGGCCTCCAGCTCGTACTGCTGATAGTCGACTTGCGCTGCCAGCGCCTCCAACGCGCGCCGGTTCGCGCCGAACAGGTCCAGCGAGTACGACACGCTGACTTGCGCGCTATACAGCGTGAACGGAGGAAAGCTGCGGCCTGCGACCAGGTTGCTGAGGCCTGCCGCGGCAGGATCGGGTTTCGAACGCGTCGCTTTCAGGCCCGCATCCACCTGCGGCCATTGGGTCGCGCCCGCCTGCGCCAGGTAGTCCTGCTGCGCCTGCGTCAGTTTCAACTGCGCTTGCGCCAGCGTCGGACTGTCGTCCAGGGCCCGCTGCACGAGGCCGTCCAGCGCATCGGAGCCGAAGGCGCGCCACCAGGCGCCCCCGATCGTCTCGGCAGGTACAAAATGCTGCGCGGCGCCTCCCGGTCCGGACGCGGCCTCGGTGGCGGTGGGTTGCGGGACGGGCGTATAGGTGGCGACCTGCGGGGCCTCGGGCGCCCGGAAGTCCGGTCCGAGCGCGCAGCCGCATAGCGCGACGGCCGCCGCAAGCGCCATCGCAGCGCGCGCACGCCGGTACGACTCGAGCCTTGCGCACCTCATGGGATCTCCTCAGTCCAGCGTGCGCCGATAGAAGCGCACCGCCAGCGCCATCACCACGAACATGAAAATCAGCATCGGCCACAGGTGAGGCCACAGATCCGCCCATCCAGCTCCTTTCAGCAGGATCCCCCGCACGAGGCGGTTGAAGTATGTGAGCGGCAGCGCATTGCCGATGAATTGCGCCCAGCGCGGCATCCCGGCAAACGGGAACATGAATCCCGACAGCAGGATGTTCGGCAGGAAGTAGAAGAACGTCAGCTGTACGCCTTGCAGCTGGTTCTGCGCCAGCGACGACAGCATGATGCCGACCGACAGGTTCGCCGCCACGAACAGCAGCGCCGACAGGTACAGCGTCACCAGGCTGCCGACGAAGGGCACTGCGAACACGAAGCGCGCTGCGAGCAGGATGATGCTGATCTGCAGCAGACCGATCGCAACGTACGGGATGATCTTGCCGGTCGTCACCTCGATCGGCAGCACCGGTGTCGCCAGCAGATTCTCCATCGTGCCGCGCTCGCGCTCGCGCGTGATCGCCAGGCCGGTCATCATCACCATCGTCATCGTCAGGATCACGCCCATCAGCCCGGGCACCACATTGAACTGCGTGATGCCCTCCGGGTTGTACATGCGATGGACCTGCACATCGAACGCCGGATCGCCGACCGCGAGCCTTGACAGCGGTCCGGTCAGATCCTTCTGCAGCACCGATTGCGCGATCGACGGCAGGGCTGCGACCGAAGTCCCGACTGCGGTCGAGTCGGTGGCATCGACTTCGACCAGCAGCGAAGGGTGCGCCCCTTTGACCAGATCGCGTGTGAAATCGGCCGGGATATCGACCACGAACAGCACCTTGCCCTGCACCAGCGCGCGCCGGCCGGATTCCTCGTCGGGAAGCGTTGCCACGATGTCGAAGTACTCCGAATTGCGCATCGCGGCGATGAAGCTGCGGGTGAATTCGCTCTGATCGGCGGCAATGACGGCGGTCGGCAGGTGCTTGGGGTCGGTATTGATCGCAAAGCCGAACAGCGTCATCTGGATGATCGGGATTCCGATGATCATCGCGAACGTGACGCGGTCGCGCCGCAACTGCAGGAACTCCTTGCGCGCAACACCCCACCAGCGCGCGATCGAGAATCCGTTCATCGTCACGCGTGGGCGCGCGCAGGCGCCTGGCTGTTGTCGGAGGCACGACTCATCAGGTAGATGAACGCGTGCTCCAGCTTGGTTTCGATCCGCTCGATGTGCAGCGCCGGTTCGTTCTGATGCAGGCGCGCCAGCGTCGAATCGAGCGCTGCCTCGTCGGGTCCGCTGACATGCAGCACGTTGCCGAACGCGACCGTCTGGGCGACTCCGGGTGCGTCGCGCAGCCGCTCGGCCAGGCCGACCAGGTTGTCGCCCGTCACCGCCCAGGTCGACAGCGCCAGCGACTGGACGATTTCGCGCGCTGTGCCCTGGGCGAGCAACTGGCCCCAGGCGATGTAGGCCAGCTTGTGGCAGCGCTCCGCCTCGTCCATGTAATGCGTGCTGACCAGAACCGAAATGCCGCGCGCGGCCAGACGGTGCAATTCCTCCCAGAAGTCGCGGCGGGCGCTCGGATCGACACCGGCGGTCGGCTCGTCCAGCAGCAGCAGTTGCGGCTCATGCAGCAGGCAGGCGGCCAGCGCCAGGCGCTGCTTCCAGCCGCCGGACAGCGTGCCGGCCAGTTGACTGGCCCGGTGCGCGAGGCCGAGACCGTCCAGCGCGCGGTCGACCACCGCCCGGCGATTTTCCATTTGATACAGGCGAGCGATGAAGTCCAGGTTCTCGCGGATCGTCAGGTCCTCCCAAAACGAGAACCTCTGGGTCATGTAGCCGACCTGGCGCTTGATGCGCGCGCTCTCCTTCACGATGTCGAAGCCCAGGCAGGTGCCACTGCCCGAGTCGGGTGTCAGCAGCCCGCACAGCATCCGGATGCAGGTCGTCTTGCCGCTGCCGTTGGGGCCGAGAAAGCCGAAGATCTCGCCGCGCCGCACGCGCAGCGATACATCCTTGACCACGTGCCGGTTGCCGAAGTGCTTGTTCAGCCGGTCCACGTCGATCGCCGGTGGGTTGCCGGCCACCGCTTCAGCCGCGCTCATCGCAGCACGACCTGCACCGGCTGGCCGGGTCGCAAGCGGGGCGCGTCGGCCGTCTGCGGCCGGGCTTCGACCATGAACACCAGCTTGGCGCGCGTCTCGTTGCTGTAGATGACCGGGGGCGTGTACTCCGCCTGATCCGATACAAAGCTCAGCACGGCCGGCACGTCGGCAGCGCAGCCGTCGCAATGGATGTGCACGGCGCGGCCGGGGCTGAGCGAACCCACCACCGTCTCGGGCACGAAGAAGCGGACCTTGACGTTCTCCGGGGGCAGCATCCGCACGACCGGGCTCCCGGCCGGCACCCATTCGCCGCTGCGGTACATCGTGTCGAATACCAGGCCCGCGTGGGGAGCGCGCACGATCTTCTGGTCGAGCTTCCACTGCGCCTGGGCCAGCGCCGCCTGCGCCGCGCGCACCTGCGCGGCCTGCGCGCGGATCTGGTCGTCGCGTCCCGGCAGGCGGGCGACCTCCAGCTGGCTTTGCAGCTCCCGCACATGCGCCGCGGCCGACAAAGCGGCGGCACGCGAGTCGTCCAGCTGGCTCTTCGGAATCCCGCCCGCCTGGTACTGCTCCTCGTCGCGGGTCGATTGCGTCTCGGCGCGGGTGGCGTCGGCTCGCGCCTGGGCCAGCTGCGCTTCGACCACGTTGACTTCGGCGCGCCGCTTGCCGGTCAACATATCCTCCTGTTGTGCGTGCGCCGCCTGCAACTGCTGGCGCGCCTGCGTTACCGCGTCGGTCTCGTTCTGCGACTCGAGTGCGAACAGCGGCGCGTCCGCGGCCACCGTCTGTCCGCGCGCGACGTCCAGCTGAGTCAGCTGCCCGGCCTGTGACGAAGCCATGTAGACATACTCGCCCTCCACGTATCCCTGGTACGTATCGGGCGGCTGGCGCGAGCATCCGGCGCAGACGATGGCCACGACCCAGGCGCCCGTCAGCAGGGCGGCGCGGCGCTGCGCGCGCGGCCGCTGCGGGGGTGACGAGGTCATGATGTTCTCCTGCTGGTCGCACGCGGGCGGCGCGCGGCATCCGAGGCGCGCCCCGCAACGCCATGCATCAGCAGCGTGCCCACGTGGCGCTCCAGCGTGGCGCGGTCGAGCGTGAGCGTCGGATTGATCCGTCGCCAGATCTTCGCGGTGGCCTGGGGCAGCATCACCAGGGCCAGGATCGAGTTGAACAGCAGCATCGGCTCGATGCCCTCGTTGACCTCGCCGCTCTGCTGGCCGCGGGCGATGTTCTGTCCGAAGCCGGCGACCCGCTTGACCGGAATGTGGCGAAGAGCCTGCTCGCGCAGCAGGCCCCCTTCGTTGACGATCTCGCGCAGCCACAGCGAGGGCAGCCATGGCGTGCGGCCCGTGACGTCGAACATCCGCTGCACGATTGCCTGGATCAGCGCCAGCGGCGCGCCAAGTTCGACGTCGGCCGCGTCCCAGATCGCATGGAACAGCGGCGCCAGACGCTCGGCGACGACCGCGTCCAACAACCGCTCGCGCGTGTCGAACCAGTAATGGACCATCGCCGACGTCACGTGCCCGGCAGCCGCGATCTGCGCCACCGTCGTATTGGCGATGCCGCGCTCGGCAAACAGCGCGATCGCGGCGTCCAGCAGCTGGCCGCGAGCGTCGCTGTCCGGGGTCCTGGCACGGCGCCCCGCGGTGGAACGTGGAGTGCTTGGCATGCTTCGACTTTAATTAACTGATTAGTTAATGTCAAGCGGCAAGCTGCGGGCAGCAGCGGCCGCGTCGACGTCAGGATTTACGAGTCGCTAATGCGTCGCTGTCGTCGCGTGATGCGATGCGCCGGGGCCGGCGGCGCCGAGCGGGACGACCGGAGCCTTCACCTCCACCGCTCGCCGCTTGCCGCTGGAGTCGACAAAGGTCAGCGTCAGGGGAACGGTGTCGCCCTCCTTCAGCGTGTGGGTCAGGTCCTCCAGCATCAGGTGATCGTGCCCTTCCGCCAGCGCGAGGGTGCCGCCGGCCGGAATCGTCACCGTTTCGACCTCACGCATCCTCATCAGATTTCCGCTGATCGTCATTTCATGCACGCTGCAGCGGGCGGCCGCCGGAGAAGTCACCGAGACCAGGCGGGCGCCGCCTTCCGCGCGCAAGGTCATGTAGGCCGCAGTCGTCGTCTGCCCCTCCACGGTGCCTCGAACCCACGGATCGAGCACCGTGACCACGGCGTCCGCCGCCTCGGCTCCCGCCATACGCGCGCAGGCAATCAGACTGCCTACGATGACGATCCATACCGACCATGTCTTTGTCTTCATACTCGTCGCCTTCATCTCATTTGCTGTTTGTTCGACCGCTAACGCTGCGCGGCGGATGCAACACCCCGCTGCCGGATTCGTTCCACGTTGGCCTTGGCCTTGGCCGTCGCGGCCGCAGACAGCCGACCGAGTGCGGCCGCGGTATAAGTGTGAGCCGACGACGATGTCAGAGGGCTCGGAGACTGGGTCGCATCGACATGAGCGCCGGCGCTGCTGGTGGCCGCGTAAAACGGCAGCGGATTGCTGCCGACCAGGCCGAGGCCCTGATTGTCGCCGAGAAACAGCGCGGTCGAGCCGAAGCCCAGCCTGGTGTCGTCGGCCCGCGGCGCGTTGTTCAGGTCGAATGGACTCTGCAGCTGCAATTCGTGCCAAGTCTTGCCGCCGTCGGACGATTCGGTCAACCAGGCGCCGGTGCTCAACACCGACGAGCCGCTGACGTAGTTGCGCAAATCGTAGTAGGTCACCGCCAGCACGCCGTTCGGAAGATAACGCACCGTCGGGCTGAACGCCGCCACGCTCGTCACTCCGTTCACCTGGACCGGGGTGCTCCATGTCGCGCCGCTGTTCGTCGACACCGACAGCGCGATGCCATCGAATGCGCTGCTGGTGAACGACTGCTGCCAGACCGCGGCCACCGCGCCGTTGCCGCCGCTGGCGGAATCGACGGCCACCTGCGCCAACAGGAAGCTGTCGCGGATCGGGGTTCCCAAGGGAATCGGATTGCTCGTGCCAACCGGCTGCATCGTTGCCACGGTCACCGGCGCGGATGCCGACCAACCGGTGCTGCTGAAACTCAGGGTGACGACCTGTAGAGAAGCAGGTCCGGTTGAAGGGACTAACGTGAAGAAGTCCAGCACCGTTCCACTGGTCAGAATCGCGATCTCGTTGTTGAACGCCTCGTTGGTGCCAAGGGGGTCGTACAGGATGCCGCTGCTCCAGGTCACA
>Ga0210401_10003510_pt1 | contig 16749 bp, 20 predicted proteins | sample IncBWH32MmetaG_FD_150866 | JGI IMG/M metagenome (GOLD analysis project Ga0210401, IMG submission 150866) | Forest soil microbial communities from Barre Woods Harvard Forest LTER site, Petersham, Massachusetts, United States - Inc-BW-H-32-M | ecosystem: Environmental > Terrestrial > Soil >... | reverse complement strand
CCGGCAGCTCGCGGGAGTTTTTCTACATCTGCACGGAAGGGAAGAAGCGTAATCGAGCGGTAGGTCACCGCATGACGCACTTTTTTCAGTGGGAATAGTTCACTTCGGAGTCTTCGGCCGCTGAACAACGACTCTTCGGCGAATTTCTTTAGCGCTGCAAACGCTTGGCCCCGTGGCACGGCAATTGTCGGGAAATGCCACATCCGCGAAACCAGTGTCTGAACATCGTCGGGCGCCGCTGATTTTCTAGGGGATTTTGGAGGTGCCAGCAGCAACGTCTTCCCACGGGGATCAACCAGCACCAGCGATGCCAGGGTGATCTCCATGGTGCTGCGTTTGCTGCGCTTCTCGGGGATCACATCAGCCAGGCCGAGCTTGCGGGCTTCGCAGAATTCGCTGACGGGGCAGAGGAGGCATTGCGGGGAACGTGGCGTGCAGAGGGTCGCCCCCAATTCCATCATCGCCTGGTTCCAGTCGCCGGGCGATTGCTCCTGCAGCAGATGGTCCGCGGCTACTTGAAGTTTTTGCCAGGTTCCATTCGTGCGCAGATCGCCGCGAATTGCATTTAGGCGCGCTATTACGCGAGCGACGTTTCCGTCCAGTACCGCGTGTTTTTTCTGATAGGCGATGCTGAGGATCGCTGCCGCCGTGTATGCGCCGATGCCGGGAAGCGCCAGCGTTTCCGCTGGCTCGCTTGGGAAGACACCGTTGTGCTTCGCTACGATCTCTTGCGCCGCTTTCTGCAGGTTTCGTGCCCGCGAGTAGTAGCCGAGTCCCGACCACAAGCGGAGGACTTCTTCCTGGGGAGCGCTGGCGAGCGCTTCGACGCTGGGAAAGCGTTCCAGGAAACGCTCGTAATAGGGAATGGCGGCAGCGACGCGGGTCTGTTGCAGCATGATTTCGGAGAGCCAGATGCGGTAGGGATCGCGCGTCCGGCGCCAGGGCAGGTCGCGCTGGAATTCCGCGAACCAGTCGAGGAGGTTTTTGCGGAAACGAGAGAGCGGGGGGCCTGTTAGCATGTCCGATCAAGTTTCGCACAGGACGCGCCATTTCACGGGGAAGTTCGAGGTGAGGCAAAGGCTTCGTAGGAATGATTGGCCGCCTGAAGGTGGCCGCTACAGCAGAGCGCTCAGGCTGAGAGATCGCTTGCGAAGACGATGTAGGAGGTGTTCCACAATCCGGCGGGAATCGAGCCGCGGGGCTGCGAAGTGACGATAATCTTGAATGAGTTCGGATCCGCCGCGAGTTGATTCAGCAGTTCGGGCCTGGAATCTGGCGCAATCGGCTGCACGAGGGCCAGGTGGCGGAGGATTGCGAAAATATTTTCAGAGGCCGGCGCGGGCGGCGTGGAAGCGTCCGCGCTGCGGAATTCCAACTGTGCGTTGCGCTCGTGAAAATTCCAGGCCAAGGCTGCGCAAAATGTTACCGCGCGTTCAAAACTATCCTTCTCATTCGATTGAGGTGTCGCAGCCGCCGCTGCACTCTGCGGATCGAACACCAGGAGCACGCGGCAGTCGTCTTCGCGTGCGAACTCCCGCACCATCAGCGAGCCGAACCGCGCGGAGGCTTTCCAGTGCACGTGGCGCGCACTGTCGTTCGGCAGATAGCCCCGCAACGCATAGAGGTCCTGTCCGCGGCCCTTGGCGTGGCTTTCCATCGCGCCTTGCAGCCCGGGCAGAACTTCCAGGAATTCCGACGAGGCGGCTACCGCGGGATAGACCAGAGCCTCGGTGGCAAGATCCATACGCCGCGCCTTCTGCAGGAAGCCGAATGGGAAGCGCGTGAGGATTTTGAAAGCCTCCTGGCGGTAGACGCCGCGCTGGAGAAAAAGCAGAGGAACACTTTGTTTCACGGCTTGCTGCCGCGGCAAGTAGGGAAAGTAGATGGGTGTTTCGAGCATTGCCGCGGCGGGCTGGTTTTTGGTTTTGGCCGCTTCGACGCGAAGAGAAAACGACGGCAGAGTCAGTTTTTCATTGCGCAATTCCACGGAGGCGCGGACGGATTGCCCGGCGAAAATATGCTCGGGGAGATGCAGCTTCAATTCCACGCCAGCGAGCGTGACGGACGACAATATGCCGGACATGAGAATGCTGGCGATGAGGCAGGCTAGAATCAGGAACAATAAATTGTTGCCAGTGTTGATCGCCGCCAGCGCCACCAGCACGATGCCGAGAATGTAGATCCAGCCATCGCGCGTTATGCGGTACTCCATGCGGTAGCCGAGCCATCGAAGCGGCGTGCGTTTCGCCAACGTGGGCACCAGCGTAACGGCAACCCATCCGGCGACGACCAGCGCGGTGAGCGCCGAAGCGCTGGCGAGAAAGAGATTGCCGAGCTGCGCCGCTGCGCCGGAATAGAGTGCGAGAACCAACGCAATCGCCAGTGCGGCCATGGAAAGAAAGAAAGCGCGCACGGCCGGACGATCGGATTTGGCAAGGAGCGCGTTAAGGGTGGAAGTAAGCGAGGACATTTCCATAATTTCCAAGACCAGCGGCCGGTGAACGACGTTATTACTTTAGAGCGGTACGCGCACCGACTCCACGATTTCGCGAAGCACATTTTCCGTGGTTTCCGATTTCTTTTGCAGGGAAGCGTGGCGCGTGCTGGCCACCACGCGGTGCGAAAAGACGGCCACGGCGAGGTGCTTGAAATCGTCGGGCAGGCAGAAGTCTCGGCCTTCCAGAAATGCCCGCGCCTGGGCCGCGCGCTGCAGCATCAACGTGCCGCGAGGGCTGACGCCCAGCGCCAGTTGGTCGGACTTGCGCGTGCGGTTCACAATTTCCAGGGCGTAATCGTGCAGGCTTGAATCCACCTTTACGCGGGTCACCGCCTGCTGCATGGTCATCACGTCGGCGACGTCGGCGACTGGTTCCAGCGTTTCAATTGGATCGTCGGTCGCGCGGTTGCGCAGAATCTCTTTTTCCGTTTCGTGCGAGGGATACCCCATTTTGATACGCATGAGGAAACGGTCGAGCTGCGATTCGGGCAGGGGATACGTGCCGTGGTGCTCCACGGGATTCTGGGTGGCAATCACCAGAAATGGCTGAGGCAGCGCGAGCGTGCGGCCGTCGACAGTCACTTGCGCTTCGTTCATCGCTTCCAGAAGGGCGGATTGCGTGCGCGGCGTGGTGCGGTTGATCTCGTCGGCCAGGACCACGTTTGCGAAGATCGGCCCCTGGCGAAATTCAAATTCGCGCGTTTCGGGATTGTAGACGCTTACGCCGAGGACGTCGCTCGGCAAAAGATCGGATGTGAATTGGATGCGTTGGAAGGTGCAGTGGAATGATTTGGCGAGCGCCTGTGCCAGGGTGGTTTTTCCGGTGCCGGGAACGTCTTCAATCAGCAGGTGGCCGCGCGCCAGCAGCGTGATCAGGGAGAGCTGAATGACGTCTTCCTTCCCGAAAATCGCGCGGGCAATGGAGCGCTGCAGCTGTGAGACCAGGTGCGAGGTGGCGATCGGCATCGGTTGAAAACCCCAGGCGTTCCTGCTTAAATAGATGAGCGTTGTTGCTGAAGCGTTTCGGCCGATCGCAACAATGTTTCCCTGTAAAGGGTACCCGTTATCAGACGGGCGATTAGCTCAGCGGTTAGAGCGCTCGCCTCACACGCGAGAGGTCAAAGGTTCAAATCCTTTATCGCCCACCATCCACTTTTAAGTCTCTCACCATCTCTTCAACTTGCTGAAAAAGCGAACTGTTAGCCTTGTTCAAAAAGGCATCTTTCTTAGTCCAACGTAAACCGTCAGACCATAAAGAAAACTGAAGCTCAACCCTATCTTTCAGAGTTCCGTTCTGCCAACACAAAGCAAGGTTTTGGAGCCTGTATTCAGTGGTTTTCGTGAGTTCTTGCATTCCATTTTTCTCTTCATCAAGAGCGGTCAGAGCCTGTTCAAAGAGCTTAATCTCAGAAGCAATGGAATCCTTCATTGTGGTGAAGTCTTCGTCTGAAATTTTTCCCTTCACACGGGCTTCGATGGTCTGCTTGTGTAGGGCTTTCTGTTCGGTCAGCCGGGTAGTTAGCTGTCTGCGTTCTTCTTCGGCACGCTCTTTGCGGTGTTTCCACGCGGCTGCCACCATCTGAGGGATGCGGTTCAGGTATTCTTCTTTGGGTTCCATCATGCCCAGCAGGGCCACCCATTGAGCCTCTAGGAGTTCCTTCCGCACGCTGACGGCACGGCAGCCCTTCTGAACGCAGAAATAAAAGCCGTAGGGGTTCCCCTTGCCGTTCTTGGCCCATCCTGATGTCAGTGGCTTCCCGCAAGAGCCACAAAGTACGAAACGGCGAAGCGGCCAGTCATCATGGTGCTTTACATCCTTCTGCCGTTTGCTGCGTCCCTTCATAGCTACCTGAACACGCTCAAAGACTTCTTCACTGATAAGCGGTTCAAACGCACCACGTGCGGTGATGTCTTTCTGAGTGACCCAGCCACAGTAGACACGGTTGTGCAGCATCTGGGAGAAGGTTGTCTTGGCCAGCTTGTGACCACCACGGCTGCGCAGACCCCACAAGGTGACAAGGCGCAAAACTTCAACCATGTTCTGCCCCTCAGCCATCATGGTGAACGACTTGCGCACCAATTCAGCAGGCTTTGGGTCTGGCACAAGGTTCTTCACACCGTTGACCTTGCCGTTGACGTAACCCAGCGGTGCTTTGTGCAAGTGCCTGCCAGCCTGAGCACCAGCACGCATCCGATAAGTGACACGCTCAGAAAGGGAATCGGAGTAGTAGCGGTTGAATCGTGCCAGCAATCCAGCGTGCAAGCGGCCAGCGGCAGTGTCTGTCTCAACGTTTGGTTCATCCACTGACATGTACTTCAGCCCTAAAGCTTTGAACCCATCAAGAAGCACATCCTGCTCAGCGTCACGGCGTGCGAGTCTTGATAAATTCTCAAAGACCACGTGCGTGCATTTCCCTTTGTTCTGGCGAAGATATTTCAGCATGGCCTGAAGTTGCGGTCTTTTACTGGAAGCCTGCTTGAATGCAGACTCACCTTCGTCAGTGAAGACCTTGACCAATTCAAGCCCACCACGTTCGCAGGCTTCCGCGCACTTGCGGGTCTGCGTGGCAACGCTGGTTGCAGACTTCTTCAGTTGTTCTTCGCTGGAAATACGAACATAGGCAACAGCGGTGCCCTTGAGGTGGCCGTTGGAACTATTCATCGTTTGGCCTTTGGCTGGTGCTTGCGCACGATGGCTGAAACTTCCTTCCTACAGCAATGCTCAACGAAATCTTGGAGCGTGACGCCTTGGATGTGCGCCAGTTCCTTTAGTTCGTTGTGAAGCTTGGGACTCACTCGCAAAAGAATGCTCTGGGTCTTTTTGTCTTTGCTTGAATCAACACGCCAAGGTTGCAAACTCCAAGCCTTCAAAGCTTCTTTTTGCCACGTAGGTCTTTTTGTAACCACGGTCATCACTCCTTGCCCTGAATATAGCACAGCTAGCAGCACTATCAAAGTGGCAGACCACCCCCGTGTGGGAGCTAGCTCTGCGCAGAGCACGTATGCAGGTGGTGACTACCCGTCCATTTTCCGGTAGAGTCAGACCACGATGGCAACTACTCAACTTCCGCTTTGGGTCAGCCTGCTCAGTTCACTAGGTATCGCGTCAATCGTTTCCACAGCGATTTCAATTTTCTTCACTTCCCGCCAGCAGCGCAAAAATTGGCTTTCTGACAATAAGAAACAGGAATGGAGAGAACTGATTAACACGCTCCATGAAGCCTTAGGTTATATGGAAGGTGCTTTTCCACCCCCCAACATCAGAGTGCATGGCCCTGAAGCCACAAGTTACCAATCGGGAATCAGAATGGGATATAGGGTGATTGAGAACCGTATTTTCATAGCCGCATCTCTGCAAGCTGAACAGCTAAGGGACAAATTTGAAGAACTGGTGAAGTACGCGGTTTCCGCAACCTGCCCACGTGAACCTAATCAACGGGGCTGCCCAACGGTGACTGCCTTTGTCATAAAAGTAAGAGTCTTTGAAGGGGAAGTCATGAGTGCTGCAAAAAGAGATTTGGAAATCTAAGCAACACCGAAGAGAGAGACAGAAGCCTCGAAACCAGAAGACAGAAACCGCTTAACACACAAACACATCCTGTGTGTTACTATTGAACTAATATTTAAGTCTTGCTAACCCCATTGCACCCGCGTAGCTTCTCTCCTTGTAAGTCAATTCCACCAAGGAGATTCAAACCGATGAAGACCCTGAAGCTGTACAACGTTGCCGTGTCCTTGAAGAACCTGAAGATGCAGTTGCCAGTAGCTGCCGTCAACAAGGCAGCGGCAAAGAAGCAGACCCGCGAATACTACCCCGGTGCCAGCATTGGCGGGGCAGAGCAGGTTGGTGTGGTCAACGTGCCCCTGTCTTGATAGTGGTCAAGACCCGGCTGTGCCTTTGGCGTGGCCGGGTTCTTCAATTCAGACAGTCTTAAGAGTCTCCGCTGCCGTTGCCTTGCGGAAATCATCTGCGCTGGGTGCGCCGTGTTTAAGCCAGTCATAAACGAAGACACGTGCCTGCTGTGCGGGAAGGTCAGCCAGATTCGCGGGGCAGCCGTCACTGGGTTTCCCAGACTTCTTGCTCACCGCTAGAAGATTCAGTAGTGGCAAATCGTGGTTTAGGCAGAAGTAGTAGATGTGGCCCAGTTCACGGCCAGATTCAATAGCCATCCCCGTCAGTTCGTGCAGCATTTCGTAGCTGACGATTTTCTGTTCTCTGGCTGCAAAAGCCAAGACAGACCAAAACTGCTGTGCTCTTTCGTAAGTGTCCACGTTCGCACCTCTGAGTCTGACATTCTACATGATGTCAGAGCGACAGACGGCCAGATGGACGCGGCCACGCTTTGACAAACCCAAGCTGTTATACTGATTAGGTATAGTGCCGCGTGATGCTTGACAAGTAATCCATTCTGTGCTAGACTATTTGTGTCAGTTGAATCAGGCGACCAGACAGCCACCCTCACGCGGGGTGGCTTTCGTGTTTCTGGGTAAAGATTGTGGCAATGCTGCCAAGAACTCTAAGGAGCAGAGCAGGGCAAGCGAAAAGTGGAAAACGCGCATAAAACGGCCCTTTTCGCATACTGATGTGAGAAAAGCCCAGTGTTTGTACATAGTGTCCACATGTGAAAAGGGTGATACCCACATGTGAAAAGGGTGCCTAATAGCAAGCCCCAGCACCATTTTCACATCTGGGCAAAAGTCAGCAAGCCATGTATTTGCAATGAGTTGCAGTCAGAAGTCAAATTCGATTTTCTATGTAGTTTGCATATATAGAGAGAGAACAAAGGGAAAAGTATGGGTAGTCTTTCTGAATTGTTTGGGTTAGCGGTGGGTGATGCTGGCTTCTGGGTGGGTCACTCTGTGTATCAGCTTCCGGTGACGGTGCAGCGGTACAGGGGTGGGGCTGAGTCTCTGGTGCTTTGCTACTTGTACGAACGTGCCAGCGGCATCAGTTTCTATTCTGAGAAGCCCGTGCTGCTGGAAGTGAGAGTCAGTCAGAAGAAAGTGGCAGAGAAGACAGGCTTGTCACTCTGGTCAGTCTCTCAAGCTGTGAACTCGCTAGAAGCTGACAAGTGCATCAGAGTGGAAAGAGTCAGAGACACAGAGACGGGTCAAGTTGAGTTGAACGTATATTTGCTCCTTCACTCCACCACGGCAGAACCACTCAAAAGCAGCCCCAGACTCTTTGGTGTGTGTCACCAGAATGCAGACAGACCGTACATCACCGCACCAAAGGAAACGCTGAAAGTTTTGACCCAGCTTCAGTCCGGTGTGCGTGCTGTGTATCTGGCCGCGTTGTCTCTGGCCAGCTTGCGTCAGTCACTCAGCTTTGTGGTCACACGTGAAGACTGGAAGACCCAAACGCTGCTGGGGAAAAATGCTTTCAATCGCGGCTTGAAGGAATGCACGAAGCGCGGTCTGGTGAAGTACAAACGGCAGACACTCACGGTCAATGACCCGGTGACGCGCAAGCCCAGCACGAAGTCACGCAGAGAGATTGTGAAGCACGATGGCCCAGACGTTAAGTGGCGTTTCTCTCTTGACGCGATAACAGCAGACCAGTGGCAACGTGTTGCAGAAAAGCTTTTGCACAGAGACTTCACCGTCAACGCAAGCGGCTGGACTCATACCAGACCGGATGACTTCTGCCCGTTCTGCAAAGAGGCACGGTCTTTCACGATGAATTTTGCCCAGTCTCAGTGGAAATGCCACCACTGTGATGCGCGTGGCCGGATGTTCCAACTGGTGCAGCGCGTTCTACGTGAGACTCAAGCGCAGCGTGTGCGCGAATACATCACGGCAGTGTTGGCACCAGAGATAGAGACAGCAGACACCCGCCCAGCGGTGCTTGCAGGAAGTGTCAGCGACATCTGATGAAGAACTATCAGGCAGGTTTAGAAAGAACTCTTTGGGCAGCCGAAGACGCACGCACCCGCAAGACCTACAAGCGCGTTGTAGCGAAGAGGAAGACGCACAGGAAGAAGCGCACGAACGGCAAGCCCATGACCCGTGCGTCAATGTTCGCCGGGTGGAACGAAGCGGCAGCAGCCTTCAGCCGTCAGAACCCGGTGCGCGTGGTCAGACGGCCCAGCATCACCGTGGAAGAGTGGGCACAGATTGATGACAACACCAGACTGCGTGCGAAGCGCACGTTGAACCAAGTACTGAAGCCCTCAGATGACTTGCGTGGCTTGGAGTTCGGCCTGCTGCTTGTGTGGGAGTTGTCTTCTGACACTAGTCACGGTCTAGTGCGGTATCACTGCCTTTGTGCTTGCGGCAAGCACTGCCTGAAGACTGCTGGTGGTCTGCTCAACGGCAGGCACAAAGATTGTGGCCACAAGCTGAGAGACAAGAGACGGCAGCAACGGAAGCGCAAGCGGCAGCGGCTGGCCGATGAAGGCAGACAGCGCGCCCGATGGCGGCGTCACTGGGGTCATGAACTCTGACGAAAAGCGTCACTTTTCTGGGGTGTGACGAAAAAATACCTTGAAACCAGCATAAACACTGGTGAAATAGCATTTTAAGGGCATGTGTTATGCTCACCGTGTGAGCAGTTGAAAAAGGGCAAGAATACTGCCCTGACCGTGTGTGGCACTTCATACGGCGCACACACGTACACCCGGCAAGACCCCAACTGAAAGACCCAGCCCGGCCACCCATCGGCCCGGCAATCCACTGGCAAGAGCACCCCACGCTCTGACCACAGCATCAGCTTTTCCGGCTGCCTTCGCTGACCAGTGAACCAACAAGACAATTTGAAAAGTTTGTGACTGACTGCGCTGCTTCCGTGACCCAACTATTTTTGTGCGCGTCAGTCTCTGGGGCTGCGTCTGTTGCTCAGCGTGGCCCCTTCTCCTATTCGTTTTCCTTCGTCATGCGGCGAAGGTGTGGCCTGTGGTGTTGCAGCTACGGGCCACCAGCTTTTGACTTCCCCATTTGAGAGGGTTTCTCTCTTTCTCTTTAACGTTTTCCTTCTCAGGATGGGCTGGGCTGCTTTGCCAGCAGCCCCACAATTTTAACTTTGCGGTGCGGTGTGCTTCACGGAAAAGCACACGGCATTCGCGGCCATGCGGGTAACTCTGTGTGGCCTGTAATTTTCTGAAAGTGGTGAGTGATGGACAAAAGAAAGTATGTGAAGACGAAGCGCGTTGACGGCGTTGACCTGTCTGCGTCTGCCTTCGCGTTTGTTGGTGACGCTGAAGACCCTAGCACGTGGAAGCTTCCCATCTGCTTTAGGGCTGATGAACGCAGAACGCGCAATCACATCAAGAATGCGCTGGCGCGTTTCGATGCGGTGAAGATACCAGCCACGGCCCGGCCCGGTGTGTGGTCACTGATTCGCGGTGCTTGCATTGCCCTTGGCATTGATGTGCCGCACAAAGACTTTGCCACTGAACCTATTGAGAAAGCGCAAGCAAAAGTGGAAGCCAAAGCGCAAGAACTGAGCGAAGACAAGTCAGCAGCAACAGAGGCAGAAATTGCGGAAGCGATTGCAGCCGCTGACCTGCTCAGTGAAAAGCTGCTGAGAAAGTTAGGCATGGAATGAGCAGCAAAGATTGCCCGTTGGCACCGTGGGAACAAGAGTATGAGCGGGAAAGAATTATGGCGGCACGAACCCACTTCACAAAGCAGCAGTGGCGCGCAAAAGGCAGATGGGTTGTGGTGAGTGATGAAGAAGCACCCAGAGTCACTGTCACCCGCAATGGCCGCACGTTGTATCTGTTCTCCGAAGACCAGACAGAGGAAGCCCGGCAGTGACCCGAAAAATTCCGCGTTGGATTGTGAAGGGTGAACGGCTGGTGATGGTCTGCCCGGCCTGTGGCTCTAAGAAGTTGGTGCGAATGTATGACCGCACAGCAGCTTGCTGCGCGATGGTTCACATAGCACCCGAAGGAATTGAGAATGCCCCTAGCAGCGAAGCGTCCATGCAACGCCCCACTGTGCAGAGCACTGGTCAGTAGCGGTGAGCGGTATTGCCCAAAGCACGCACCCAAAGAAAAGCTGAGGCAGTACGAAGAGAAGAAGCAAGACCCAACGTGGCAGCTTTACCAGACACGCTCTTGGAAATTGTTTCGTGCGTGGTTCGTTCGCATGAATCCGGCCTGTCAGCTAATCGTTGACGGTCAGCAGTGCGGTCAGCCTGCAAGGGTAGTTCACCACAGACGCGGTTTGCGTTCGCACCCAGAAGACCTGACAGCGGCTGAGCATTGCGCGTCTCTATGTGCTGCGCATCACCACCACGGTGACGGTGACAGACCCGGTGATGAGTACACACCCACGGAAACAAACTACAGCCTTGAGGAAAGCACGCAATGACTTTGATGACGGTGGGGCAATTTGAACAACACTGCCACAAACTTTTCAGTGAACGTCTCCTGACTATCAGAAACGCTGAAGACAGCGAATCAAGCAAGCTGATGCGTGACATGTTTAATGAGCTTGAAGCTGTGGCTATCGGCAGCGGTTTAGAAATATGTCCACGTGGTGCTTACTTGCTGTCACTGGCAGTGTATGACCTGCACTTGGGTGCTAACGCTGACGCGCTGGGTGTGTCTGAAGACTACTTCACCAGCGAAGACAGAGCACCTGAAGTTGACGCACTTGAGTACCTGCATCTGAGACGGTGCGGGATGCCTGCTGGTCAGTTCATCACGGCGCATTGACGCTGGGTCGGCGTTGCATCGTGTCACGATATATCTTCACTACAGCCCGAATACCTGTTACAAGAGGCACCTGAGCTAAGTGCTTAGCCTTCAATAGGGTAGGGGGTATGTTACTTTCCAAAACTCTGCCCAGAGAAATCCGATGCGCAGTCAAATTTCTGCGCGTGCAGTAGAAAACAATTTCTTACCACCTATTTTCCGTCAGTTTTGCGTGTTTTGTGCATGGTTTGCCGTGGATTGACGGCAGAAAGTTTTGAATTTTGGAGTGTTTAGATGCGAAGAAACAAAGAAAAAAGAGCAGCGCGGCTTGGCCCCATGCCACTGACAAAGCAGATTGAACAGCTACCCAGCTACCAGCGCATGTGCTTGCGTTTCGGCCTGACCACCGATTTGAACACCACCCCCGAAGCGTGGAAGTGTTTTCAATGGTTGCGCCAGCAAGAGGAAGTGAAGGCAGCAATGCCCACCACCCCAGTGAACCGCAAAGACGGTGTGACCCAAGACGTGCGCCAAGTAGAAGCAGCGTTGGTGAAGCTATCCGAAGAACTGCAACAGATTTGTGCGTTGCGCGTTCGGTGGGTCATTCACTCAACACTGAATTGAAAACGTTTGCAGTTACCACCAAAGAAAGGAGAAAACTCTATGACTAGTCAAGAAATACGCAAGATGTGTGAAGCGAATGAGCGCAGAGGCTGGCAAGAAGTTCCAGAAACCTGCCCAGAAAAGTTTCGCGCACAGATTGCAGAGTACCGCGTTGGTGTAATGAGCGGAAAGATTAAAGAAACCCGCGTCACCAAGAATCTGCACAGCGTTGCTGTGAAAGGATTCACTGAGCAAGAGAAGTACCGCTTGAAGCTGATTGCTGCTGGCGTTCTGTAGGAAAAGCAAGCACGGTTCAGCGTGCGGAAGTGAAGTGCTGAACAGGGAAAATCAAAACACATAAGGGAAAATTGAAATGAACACTGTAGAAAGTATCACTGCGGAGATTCGTTCTCTGCAAGACGAAGGAAATGCGCTGACCAAGAAAGGTGGATTCACTTCCGCTGACGGCAAGCGTGTTGACTTTATTCTGGGACGTGTGGCCACGCTCAAAGATGAACTGAAGAGCTTGCAGACCACCGATGAGGAGCGGCGTCAGAAAGCACACGAACTTGCGAAGCTGATAAAGCCCGAAGAGCGGCAGGCAGCAGAGCGGCAGCTTTACGCGAAGCTAAACGCAGAAGAACGCAAAGCGCATGACACGCGGGAACTGCTGGATTACCTGAAGAACGGCAAAGCAGAACTTCGCACCTATGCTGGCATGGACAGCGTGACCAGCAACGCTGGCGGTTTCTTGGTGCCCCAGCTTTTCCAGAACGAACTTTTCAAAGGCATTGCAACGCAAGAGCCTTTGTTTGACGAAAACAACGTGCGCTTCATTCGCACTGACACTGGCGCAAAGATGAACGTGCCCGGCATTGACCTGAGTCAAATGTCTGCTCAACTCATCGGACAGAACGTTGACCTTGCACCGAACGCAAACCCAGTTGTCAGCACAAACATTTTCGGCTGCTACACATACCGCTGCACGCCCGTGGGTGTGACATTTGAGCTTGAGCAGGATGCGTTTGAACCGCTGAACGAAATTCTGAAAGAAGCATTTTCTGTGGGCTTCGCTCAGGGCATCGGTGCTGACCTGATTTCCGGCAATGGCACCACGGCACCGCAAGGTATTCTCACGGCTGCCACTGACAGCACCATCACCACCGCGTCACCCACGGCCATCACTGGTGATGAACTGACCAGCATTTACTTTGCGCTGCCGCGCATTCACCGCGTGAACCCGAAGACGGCCTTCGTGATGTCTGATGCTGTGTATCAGCTTGTGCGCAAGGCAAAAGACACTGCCGGAAGACCGCTGCTGAACATTTCCGAAGACGGCGAGAAGCTTTTCGGAAAGAAAGTTCTGGTTAGCCCCAGCATGAACGCCAAGAAGATTGTGCTGGCAAACTTGAGTCAGTACGTGGTTCGTGTTGCCACGCAAAGCGTGCGCGTGAAGCGCGTCATTGACGCACCCGGCTACATTGATGTTGGCATGGCTGCGCTGAGTTCGTGGATGCGTGTTGACGCAAAGCTGATTGCACCAGCTTCCAGCGTCAGCCCGGCCATCTTCGCAACGATTCACGCATAACAAAAAGAAGCTCATTCCCACGCACACTGCCTTCACTGGTGGTGTGCGTGGCCTTTTGTTAGTGGGGAAAAATGAAGAAGAGAGAACCTGAATTTATCTTAGTACCTGCCACTTTCCGTGAGCGCAAGAGCTTTTGGAACGACAACCCGCGCACGCTTGAACAGATTCAAGCGGCAGAGAAAGAGTCAGAAGAGCGCAAGAGACTGGCAGAAGATGAGAAGCGCAAGGCTGACGAAGCGTTTGAAGCAGAAAAGCAGAGACTAGAAGATGAGAGGCGAAGCCAACATGAGCAACACAGTTGAAGGCTTCTATTATCTGACGCACAAGTCTGGTGAAACGCTCTGCTACCACTGCTCAAAGTGTGGCGTGGCATACATCATCGGTGATGACCAACCCCCGTCTGTTTTCTGCTGTGGCAAGCGTGTGCCACTGCCAGACCAAGAGCCACAGCCTACGGGTCTGCTGGCTTTCTTCAGCAGCGGCCCGGCACCGTTGCCGCGTGTGAGATTCAAAGCGCAGCCCGTCAGACCGCTGATGCAGCGTGAAGAAATTGAAGAAACTTTTTGAGGTAAAGGGAAAATGGCAATCAAACTAGGTTCAATCATAGTTGACTTCTTGGCGAACACTGCCGGGTTCCAATCCGGCCTGACCAAAGCCAGCTATGAAGCGAAGAAGACAGCCAAAGAAATTCACTCTGCTTTTGGTGAGATGGGCAGCAAAATTGGCGAAAGCTTCAACGAAGTGCTGGGGCAGTTCGGGCCACTTGGTCAATCGTTCGGGAAGTTAGGTGGTGTGGTCAACGAAGTGGGCGGTGCTTTGGCTGGTGGTGGCAGCGCAATCGCTGCTGGTGCCGTGGCCATCGGCGCACTTGGTGCGGCTGCAATCGGCGGTGCTGTTGCTCTTGGTGAGCTTGCAAAGGGTGGTGCTGAATTAGTTGAGCGATTCAGTCTCATCTCACAGAAGACTGGTATCAGCATACGTGACCTACAAGGGTTTGAAGCGGTGGGTAAAACTGTTGGCGTGTCTCTTGAAGACATGGTGACAGGTATGCGCAAGTTTGACCAAGCCCTTACAGGCGTGGGCAAGAACGCGGCAGCAGGCGCAATCCTTCGTGAACTTGGCGTTGATTCAAAGACGAACAAGGAAGCACTGCTTCAGACAGCAGACGCATTCAAGGCAATGGAAGACGGCCCTGAGAAGGCTGCTCTTGCTGTTCAGTTGTTCGGCAAGTCTGGTCTGAATATGATTCCGTTCCTCAACAAAGGCGCGGAAGGCATCAAAGAGTTCAATGACCTTGTGGATAAATTCGGGCCGAAGATTGGCAAGGATGCTGTTGACGCGAACGAGAAATACAAGAAGTCAGTTGTTCAGTTAGACCTTGAGTGGCAAAACTTCAAGGTCACGATTGAGCAGGCCGTGCTTCCCGCGCTCACAAAGCTCAACTCAGTTGACTGGGGTGCAACGTGGGCCGGGTTCAAAGGTGCTCTTGGTAGTGGGCCACTTGGTGCAGCGAAGGCAGTTGCAGACCTTCAGGTGCAAAGAGCAGCAGCGGCTGACGAAGCCCACAAAGAAGCTGACGCGGAAGATGCAAAGCGTTCTGCGATAGAGAAGCAGGTTGCGCTGCAAGAGGAAGCCTTTGAAAAATTGAAGGCTGGCGGCACCGCTGCCTACGCGCTTGAGCAGGCACGTGAAAAGATGGCGGCTGAAATTGCCGTGCATCATTTTGATGCAGCAACGGCCATCTTTAACCAACTTCCGGCACTCCAAGAAGCGGCAGACCTAGAAGCACAGCGTGTTGCACGCGCAAAGCAGTTGGCGGCCTCTTACAAATCAATCATGGAAACACTTGCCTCTGGTAACTTCAGCAGGCCGAATGTTCCCAGCAAACCACTAGACCCTTCGCAGTCGAAAGGTCTTGAGGCACTGTTTGGTAAGCAACCGGGCAAAGACCCGCTGGAAGGAGCACCTGACCTTGGGAAATCCAGCTTCCTGACTGAAGCTGGCCAGATTCCTGAGCTTGGGAAGACTCTGAACGTTGGTGCAGATTATCTGAAATCGTTTTATGACCAATGGAAAGCGCAGTCCCACGGAACTGAAGACGCAATCAACGATGACTACAACCAGCAGCTTGCAAAGCTTCAGGGCTTTCTTGCTCTGGGCGAAATCAGCGAAGAGCAAGCCAAAGATGTCTACCTGAAGATTCAGCAGGAACGTTTTGACGGCCTGAAACGGCTGCGTGAACAGAATGGCACCAGCACTTTTGGAGATGCTTGGTCTGATATGTTCACGAAGCTGAAGGAAAGTGGCCAAGACTTTGCACGTTCCATCGTGTCAGACATTGGTGGTGCAATCGAAGGTTTGAATCAGCAGCTTTCACAGTTCATTGCCACGGGCAAAGGGCTTAACATCACGAAGATTGGTCAGAGTCTAACGGAGTCCATCACTTCTTCTGTACTCAAGAAGGGTGAGAGTTCGCTGATTGGCTTCCTTGGCCTTGACAGCAGCAAGCCTGACGGTTCAACGCAGAACAACGCGCTGTGGGTGCAGTTCGCAAACGGTGGCTTCGGTGGTGTTGGTGGAAGTGCTCTGACCAACCCTTTTCTGAATCCAGTGTTGGGCATTGCTGGCGGTGGCAGCACCACAGCCACTGGCACCAGCCTGCTCAGCGGCCTTGGCAACATCGGTGGCGGCATCGGCAATGTGCTTAGCAGCATCGGTTCTTTCTTCGGTGGCTTCCTTGCTGACGGTGGTGATGTAACACCGGGCAAGGCGTACATCGTTGGTGAAGAACGGCCAGAACTGTTCATGCCGCGTTCGGCTGGAAAGATTATTCCCAGCGTGCCTAACAGCAACGCCAACTACAACCAAACCACAGTGCAGATGCACATTCACGGCGTGACGGATGCAGACAGCTTCAAACGGTCACAAGCACAACTGAGTTCCGCTATGGGTGCGGCAGCATCACGTGGCCAACAACGGAACGGAAGATAAATCAGAACGGCCCGGCTGCTCTTCGGAGTGGCCGGGTTTACTTTTTCCTGCGGGTCTTTCGTGCAGGGCGTTCAGTGGCCTCTTCTGGAAACGGTTCTGCTGCTAGTTCCAGTTGCTCTGGCAGTTGTGCTTCGGCCTTCGGTGCCCGTTTGAAAGTGACGTTGGCGGGGTGCGGGTAGTCTATGCCCTTGCCTTCCAGAAGTTCGGCAATGGTGAGAATCTGAAGACGCGGGTGGCTTCCCCAAGGTGATTTGTACAAGCCTGCTGACGCTGCTTCTGTTTTCATCGGCTTGGTTGGTTCCTCAAGTGTGATGAGCACGCCAATTTCCGCTTTCTCACGCTCAATGACCCCGCGTAGGTCACGGATGAAAGGAACACTCACGTGGCCTGACTTCACTGACAGGATTATCTGCTTAGTCTTGCCACCT
>Ga0210401_10003509_pt1 | contig 16749 bp, 10 predicted proteins | sample IncBWH32MmetaG_FD_150866 | JGI IMG/M metagenome (GOLD analysis project Ga0210401, IMG submission 150866) | Forest soil microbial communities from Barre Woods Harvard Forest LTER site, Petersham, Massachusetts, United States - Inc-BW-H-32-M | ecosystem: Environmental > Terrestrial > Soil >... | reverse complement strand
CATCCGCCCGCATTGGTGCGGCAGCTCTTCCTCGGGCTGACGGACCCGCTCAATCTGCACTTGATCAAGCTCGGGTTTTGAGCTTCCGCCCGAGCAGCGGGCATTTCCGCCGCGAGGTCCGAACCTGGCTCGACAAGATCCAGCGGCTGCGGATCAGGTCGTAGCATCGAACCGGATCGTTCGAATTCTCTTATGATCTTGTGTTCGACTACCCGTTCGGCGGGGTCGAACGCGTTGCCGTCCAGCGCCGACCACGCCGCATCGCCGGCGGAAGACCGTGCCCTCTTCACCGACGCGCCGGCGAAACGCGTCGCCATCATCGCCGCAACCAAGGGCGGCGTCGCCAATCCGCCCCACGTCAGGCGGAACAGGTGATGCGCGACCGGCGCGGCCCCTTCGCCTGGAGGGTTGTCCGCCTATCCCATCACCCGCGACGGCCGCCGGCAATGGCGAAAGGGCGAGAACGGGCTCCGGCCGAGGCCGCGAGCTGGACGGCGCGGCCGGGAAATTCGCTTGCGGGACGCCGGGCGATGACCGACGATCCGCCGCGAGTTTGGTTTTCCGCCGGAGGGCTCGGCATGGACGAATTGTATTTGCGCAGCGGCATCTTTTTGGCGCCGTTTCACAACCACGACGAAAACCCGACCCTGTCGATGGAGCGGGATCTCGAGCTGCTCGAACATCTCGACCGGCTGAATTATCACGAGGCGTGGATCGGCGAGCATCATTCGGGGGGCTTCGAATTGATCGCCTGCCCGGAAATGTTTATCGCCGCCGCGGCGCAGCGCACCCGCCACATCCGGCTCGGCACTGGTGTGGTGTCCCTGCCCTACCACAATCCGTTCATGCTCGCCGACCGCATGGTCCAGCTCGACCACATGACCCGCGGCCGGGCGATGCTGGGCGTCGGCCCCGGCGCTCTCGTCCACGACGCGCTGAAGATCGGCATCGACCCCGGCGAGCAGCGGCGGATGATGAACGAGTCGCTCGATGTGGTCATCCGCCTGCTCCATGGCGAGACCGTCACCCATAAGACGGACTGGTTCAACCTGACCGAGGCGCAATTGCAATTGCGCCCCTACACGCGGCCGACGATGGAGTTGGCGGTGGCGGCGGCGCGCTCGCCCTCGGGCTCGCTGCTCGCCGGCAAATACGGCATCGGCATGCTGTCGATCGGCGGCACGAGCCCGATGGCGATGGAGCGGCATACCGAGAATTGGGGGCTTTACGAAGACACCGCGCGCGCCAACGGTCATGTCCCCGACCGCAAGGACTGGCGCGTCGTCGGCTTGTTCCACATCGCCGAAACCCGCGAACAGGCGCGCCAAAACGTGCAGTTCGGGGTGCAGGCCTTCGCCAATTATTTCCGCGACGTCGCCACCTTCCCGATCATCCCGCCCGAGGTTGCCAACCCGACCGATTGGCTGATCGAGACCGGCACCGCCTGCATCGGCACCCCCGACGACGCGATCCAATATGTCGACCGGCTGGTTGCCGGCTCGGGCGGGTTTGGCGTGTTGTGCGAATTGGCGCAGAACTGGGCCGATTGGGACGCGACCAAAAAGAGCTACGAGCTGATGGCGCGCTTTGTTCACCCGCGTTACCAGCAGAGCCGCGAATTGCTGCAGGGCAGCTACGATTTCGCGACCAGCCGTCATGTCGACTTCACCGGGCGGGCGAGTGCGGCGATCCAAAAAGAGATCGACCGCCATGCCGCGACCCGCGCCGCCGCACCTCAACGCAACGCCGCCGAGTAACCGCCTGTCGATAGATCTGATCCCGCATTGCCCGGATAACGCGAAGACAATCCGGGGATGTCGGCCGGACGAAACTTTTGCCCGAGTGTGACCTCCCTCACACCGGTCGAGCGGTTTCAGAACGATATCGCCTGGCGTGGGCGGAGAGGACGGTTCGTCTTGGCAATGGGGCCGCCTATCCGGGAAATGTCGGATTGATTGTCTTCCGGCCCCGCGACCCTGAAGGACATGAAAATGGCCGGCATCTTGACGATCGCCCCGGGCAGCCCGGATTGGTGGCTCAGCCCCGATATCTGGGTTACACCCCTCGGCAGACCCACCAGTCCCCCAGGCACCGCAAATCCGATCGCGGGCGAGGCTTACAACGTTTCAGTCCGCGTGCACGACAACTACCCCGATCCGGTACCCGGTGGCAGCTGGGACCTGTTCGTCTGTTGGGCGATTCCGACGACCGGGCCAATCCCAGTCCCCACCGCCGCCGGGCAAATACTCAACAACGCCCCGGTCGCTGTCAACGTCCCCGGAATGAGTGCCGTTATTGTGCAAACGGCCACAACCTGGACGCCATCTTTTGAAAATGGCGGCCATGAGTGCCTGGTCGCGGCGGCCTATAGCATCGGGGCGGACGGGCTTCCTCCAATCCTGGATGGCAACCCAAAGACCCAGGCTTATGAGCAAGGGACGGTCAGCGTCGCGCAGCACAATCTAGGTGTGCTGTCGCTCGGGATGATTGGAGGCATGCGCACGGGCATCCGCTATCGCTTCCAGGTCTGCAATGGCTTCGACGAGGAGCGCGAGTTTGTCGTCAGGGCGCGGCAGGCGCCCCTTTCGCAGATCGAGCATTTTGTGCCCGGCGTGCCGGGCGGCCGCACCGTGCTCGACAAGCCGGGCAAGGTCGAGCGCCTCGGCCTCGTCGCCTCCGCCAAGCCCGATCCCAAGGAGCTGGAGGCCGCACCGGCGGTTCTGCCGCGCGTCAGGATCGCGCCTCGCAGTTGCCGGCAGTTCACGCTCGGCGGCAGCCTGGAACGAGGCAACGCGCTGATCAACGTCACTCAGAGCCATGGCGAGCGGGTGGTCGGCGGGCTCAGCGTGCTGGTGATGTCCGAAGTGAAGTGACCGCGCCCGGCGCCGCCCGCCATCGGCGTCGCCGGCACGCCAGCGCCATCGGCGCCAGGGCACGACCGGAATTGTCGCCCGACCGGAAACGTTAGGGTCGTATAGCCGCTTGCGGAGGAAACGATGCTGCGCTGTACGATCGGGGTCGCTCGGCAGGGGGTTGCCGCCTTTCTCGCCTGCATCGCCATGAGTGGCATCGCGCTTGCCCAAGGCCTGCCAGCGACAGCAGCGCCGGCACCATCGGCTGCTTCCGCCCCACCGCCGAACGCGTCCGCCGTCCCGCCGCCGATCTCCGTCTCGCCGGCGCCAAATGCTGCGGCGGCACCGCCGGCGCCGCAGCTGACCGAGGCCCAGCTCGACCAGTTGGTCGCGCCGGTGGCACTCTATCCCGACCCGCTACTCGCGCAGATTCTGATGGCCTCGACCTACCCGCTCGAAGTGGTCGAGGCGGCGCGCTGGGTCGATGCCCCGGCGAACCAGGCGCTGACCGGCGCTGCGCTGACCGCCGCGCTGCAGACGCAGGACTGGGACCCGAGCGTCAAGGCGCTGGCGGCGTTCCCGCGGGTGCTCGACAACATGAACAACCAATTGCAATGGACCGAGGACCTCGGCAACGCCTTCCTCGCCCAGCAGGGCGACGTCATGGCTGCGGTGCAAAGCCTGCGGCATCAGGCGATGGCCGCGGGAAACCTCGAGCAGACACCGCAATGCCGCTGCGCGATCCAAGTAAGCGGAGCCACCATCTCGATCCTGCCGGCCGAGCCGCAGGTGGTCTGCGTGCCGGTTTACAGCCCGGTCGCGTACGGGCGATGGTCCTATCCGGCGTATCCGCCCGATTACTTCCCGGTCCCGACCGGGTTCGCCTACGCGCCGGGGTTTTGGATCGGCTTTCAACCGCCGATCGTACTGGCGTCTTTCGGCCCGTTTTGGGGCTGGGGCCGGGTCGACTGGGGGCGTCGCGACATCGCCGTCGACTCCGGCCGCTGGGCGCTAGCCTCCGGCGGACGCGCCGCCTTCTCGGGCGGTGTGTGGGTGCACAACCCGGCCCATCGCGGGGGCGTCCCCTATGCCGACACAGCCACGAGAGCGCGCTTCAATGCCGCGCGGGTCTCCGCCCTGACGATGGCGGCGCGCGGCGGCGGCGCGCGGGATGCGACCGCGGCGGCGCGATTTGGCGGCGCCGCGCACGTTGCCGGCGTGAGCGGCGAGGCCGGCCGGCCCGGCGGGCGTTTCGGCGCGGCGGCGGCAATCCACGGCGGTGGCGTTGCCCCGTTTCACAGCGAAGCGGCGTACCATGGCGCGCCGGCCTCTCATGGCGGTCCGGCGGCGCGAGCCGGCGAGGGTTTCCATGGCGCAGCCGCGGCCCATGGCGCAGCGGCGTCCCGCGCCGGCCCAACCGTGTTCCACGGCGGCCCGGCGTTTCACGGCGGTAGTCCGCATCGCGGTGGAGAGCCGCATGTCGCGACCGGCGGCCCCCATGGCGGCGGCCCCCATGGCGGCGGCCCTGCCCGCGGGCCGAACGGCGGCCAACATGGCGGCGGAGCGCCACATTTTGCGATGGGCGGCAGCCCACATGGCGGCGGCGGACCTCACGGCGCCAGCCCGCACGGCGGCGGCCCGCATGGCGGCGGGCCCGGCGGCCACCACGGCTGATGCGTCGGCGGCGTCGGCATCGCGTCCGGAAAAGACGATGGGTTCGCCCGGTCAACCCATCCTAGCTTGCTAGCTGGATGCGGGGCCGAGAGGGTTTCCAGCTGGGGCCGGGATAAACGCGAAGGTTAGGCGCCGGGCAGCCACTTCTCTCCGGATCGCAGGAGCGGCGCCACCTCGACCGGAAATTCGTTGTCGACCGAATATTCGTAGCAGCGAATATGGTCGGTCTCGGGATAGGCCGCAGTAATCGCGGCAAGCGCCTGCGCCAGCGTATCGAAATCGCCGGTGTATTGCAGCCGGCTGTTCCACACCCCGCGCGACGCCCGGCTCAACCGCCCGATCGTGGCTTCGTTGGTCTCCGGCATGCGATCGACATAGGCGGTAATCTCTATACCGACCGGCCCGCCATCCCGCGTCTCGTCGCGAGTGATCTCGACCCGAAAAACCTGGTACGCCATCGCGCGAGTTTATGCCGTGTCGATGCCGCGCGAAACTTCCGCGATCGAGTGAGTTAGGGGTAGAGCGGCGGGGTCTGGCAGCTAGAGCACCGGTCCGGGGATGGCGAGGGCGTTCGCGGTCAGCCCCTTGGTGATGATTTCGTAGGCGTCGTCCACTGAATCGGTGCGGTGGAAAATGGCGAGGTCGGCGGCGCTGATCGTGCCGTATTTGACGAGCGCGTCGAATTTGATCACCTCGTCCCAATATTTGGTGCCGAACAATACGATCGGCATTTGCTTGCGCGTCTTGCGCGTCTGCACCAGGGTCAGGATCTCGAACATCTCGTCGAGCGTGCCAAAGCCTCCCGGGAACAGCACGACCGCCTTGGCGAGGTAGACAAACCAGAATTTGCGCATAAAGAAGTAGTGAAAATAAAAGTGTAGTTCCCGGCTGACATAGGGGTTGTCGAATTTCTCGTCCGGGATCGAGATCGTCAACCCGACATTGAGCCCGTTCGCCTCGGAAGCACCGCGATTGGCGGCTTCCATGATGCCGGGGCCGCCGCCGGTGCAGACGACAAAGCGCTGCTGGTCTTGCCCGAGCTTTTTCGACCAGGCGGTCAGCCGCTGGGCGAGCTCGCGTGCCGCCTCGTAATAGATCGACAGCGAGAGCGCCATTTGCGCCGCCTCCACATCCTCTCCGGCCCGCTCCGCCTCGGCCAGCGCTGCTCTCGCCGCCTCCTCCGAGCGCAGCCGCGCCGACCCCATGAAGACGATCGTGTCCTCGACATTGTGGCGCTGAAAGCGATTGAGCGGCTCCAAATACTCCGCGAGTATCCGCAGAGCGCGTGCACCCTTGCTCCGCAAGAACCGAGTGTCCTCGTAAGCCTTGAATAGGCGGCGTCCGCGCCTGCTCATCTTATCCAATCTGCACCTCAGTCTATCCGGTTCTGATCCTCCGCGATAAATAAGGGATTAGCCATGACGCGCGACAAGCCGCGGGTGCCGACGGCATTCCCGATCGTGATCGAGACATGTACGTTCGCCGGAGGATGACGGGTTTCGCTCCGCTCAATCCATCCTACACGCCACGCGATAATATAATCAGATGAGTAACGGCGTACGAAATAGTGCTCGCACCCGAAGCTGTCGAGGGTTTGCCGGCGCTGAAAGCCAGCGTTCGAGCGGTTGTACGGAGTGCGCTCGAGATACATCTGCGGCACGAGCGGGGGAAAACGAGCCGAAGTCGGATCAAACGCCTGCGCGGGGTTCGCCGGCCGGAATTCCGGCTGCGGGTCGGCGGGACTCGAGTGTTCTATGATATCTCCGGCTCGACTGTCGAAATTCTCGCGATCGTGACTAAATCGGAGGCGGACGTATGGCTACGAAAATACCGGAGATCCTGTGTGAGGCGTATTCCGCTATCCGAAATCCAAAACGACCTCTCACGGTTTATCCGCGAAGCCGAGGGTGAGGCCATTGTTGTCACCCGCGACGGAAAGGCAGCCGGATTGCTTGTGGGCTTTGCGTCCGAGGATGACTGGTTCGAGTATCAGCTCGAAAACGACCCGCGCTTCCGGCGCCGCATCGAAGACGCGAGGAAAAGCCCGCGGGCGGGGCGAGGGGTCAGGATTGAGGACGTCCAGTCAGAACCCGAAAGCTGACTATGCCGTTAGCTCGAGTTGGTTTTCGTCGCCGAAAGTTGGCCGACGAGCGGGCCGCCCGAACTGAGCGACCCCCCTTCGTAGATCGCCAGGCCAAACCCACGACTGTCCGGTTCGGCGATTGCAACAACGCTGTACCGAACACCGTTGTACAGCTAAAGCACGCTTTGCCCGGACTTGATCCGGGCATCCACGTCTTGAAAGCCCAAATGGTCCCGGTCGAGGTAAGGGTGGATGGCCGGGATAAGCCCGGCCATCGGTGTGGGAGTTTCTGCGGCTTATGAATGCCAGCGGAACGCTTGCGGCTTCCTGGCCGAGCCTTGCGAGAGCACGACGTTGACGAGGGCGGGGCCCCTAAAGTTCATCGCCTCGGCGAGAGCGCCCTTGAGGTCCTTCGGGTCCTCGACAAAGAAGCCCTTGCCGCCAAAGGCTTCCATGACTTTGTCGTAGCGGGCGCCGTAGATCAGCGAGTTCGGCTTCATGTTGAACATCGGGTTTTCCGGGATCTCCGGCATGCCCGGGCCGATGCCGCCATTGTTCAACACCACGATCTTGACCGGCAGGTTGTAGCGGCAGAGCGTCTCCATCTCCATGCCCGAAAAGCCGATCGCCGAGTCGCCCGAAAGGTGGATGACCGGGCGGTCGGGGTGTACGACCGCGGCGGCGATCGCCTGCCCCAAGCCGAGGCCCATCGTGCCGTAGGTGCCGGCATTGAGGCAGGCCTTGGCGCTAAACACCGGCAGCATCGTCAGGCCGATATCCATCGTGCCGGCGCCCTCGGCGCTGAGGATCGAGTTCCGCGGCATCCAGGCGGCGATGTCCTTGAAGGCGCGGTAATAGGTCGCCGGGGCGCTGTCGTCGTCGATCTGCGGCTGGATCATCGCCGCGTTCTCGGCGGATTTCTTGCTGATCATTTGGCGCCACGGCGTGTCCTTTGGATGGAACCACTGGCGCCCGGCGAGTGCCGCGTTCAACTGCCCGACGATCGCCTTGCCGTCACCGACGAGCGGCACCTCGGTCGCCTTGTTGTGGCCGATCTCCTCGGGCGCGATGTCGAGCTGGATGACCTTCATATCCTTGGCGTAGCGCGGCGCCTGACCGAAATGGAAGATCCAGTTGAAGCGCGCGCCCATCAGGAAGACGACATCGGCGTTCTGCAATGCCAGGGTGCGTGCGGCCGCCACCGACAGCGGGTGGTCGTCAGGCATGATGCCCTTACCCATCGGCGACCGCAGGAACGGGATTTGCGTGCGCTCGATAAAGGCGCGCACCTCATCCTCGGCATTGGCCCAGGCCATGCCCTTGCCGACCAGGACGAGCGGCCGCTCGGCCTTTTCGAGGAGGTTGAGCGCGTCCTCGATGTATTGCTGAGGCGCCACCGTGCGCGGCGGGTCCGGGCATTTCTGGACTTCGACGAGGTTCGCCTCGTCGCATTTGCCGGTGATGATGTTGTCGGGCATATCGAGATAGGTGGCGCCGGGACGCCCATAGATGGCGTTCCGCGTCGCCATCTCGACATAGTAGGGAATGCGCTCGACGGTATCGATGGCGTGCGCGAATTTGCAGAACGGCGACGCGATCACGACCTGGCGCTCTTCCTGAAAGGCGCCCATGCCGCCGCGATAGGTTTCCGAGGCGCCGCCGATTAGGATCATCGGCCAGCAATTCTGCTGCGCGTCGGCAAGACCGGCGAGCCCGTGCACGACGCCTGGGCCGGTCACGACGATGCAGGCGCCGGGCCGCCCGGTCAGATAGCCGTAGGCGCGCGCCGCATAGGAGGCGGCCTGCTCGTTGCGCATGCCGACATAGGCGACGCCTTCCTTCTGCGCCGCGGCGGCGATCGGGCCGACGGGAAACCCGACAACCCCGAACAAGTGGTTGATGCCCTGATGTTTGAGGCTCCTCGCGATCGCGGTGGCGCCGTCGATCTCAGCCATGTTTCTCTCCCGTGTGTTGGGTGGACCGCGACCGATGTGCGAGACGCCGCCGGGCCCGGTTGTCGAAGAAGTCTGCACCGCGGAGATTACGCATTTATGGCGCGCCGGGGGAAGGCTTATCCCGCTGGCGCATCGCCGCCGGCGGATTTGCCAAGGTGCCCGAGACTACCTTTACCGTCGCCCCCGCGAAAGCGGGGGTCCAGGGCGAGCGGCTCGATTTTTGACCCCCGTTCAGGCCAGGTGCAGGCTCTGGGTTCCCGCTTTCGCGGGAACGACGAGTGATTAACCTATCAAGGTAATGATCAGCGCCGAGCGCAAACCCGTCGGGGATCAGGACTTAACGATCGCGTCGGAGCCTTCGATGCGCGAGGCAAGCGCGGCGGCGAGGAAACGGTCGATGTCGCCGTCGAGGACGGCACCGGTGTTGGCGGTCTCGACCCCGGTGCGCACATCCTTGACCATCTGGTAGGGCTGCAGCACGTAGGAGCGGATCTGGTGGCCCCAGCCGATATCGGTCTTGGTCGCGTTCATCGCGTCGGTGACCGCCTCGCGGCGCTGCAATTCGGCCTCGTAGAGGCGCGCGCGCAGCATGGCGAAGGCATGGGCGCGATTCTGGTGCTGCGAGCGCTCGCTCTGGCACTGCACGACGATGCCGCTTGGGCCGTGGGTGATGCGCACCGCGCTGTCGGTCTTGTTGACGTGCTGGCCGCCCGCACCCGAGGAACGATAGGTGTCGATGCGCAAATCCTTGTCGTTGATCTCGACTTCGATCTTGTCGTCGACGACAGGATAGACCCAAACGGATGCGAAGCTGGTGTGGCGGCGGTCGTTCGAATCGAACGGCGAGATGCGCACAAGGCGATGCACGCCGCTTTCGGTCTTGAGCCAGCCATAGGCGTCGGGGCCGGCAATCCGGATCGTCGCCGATTTGATCCCGGCCTCCTCGCCGCCGCTTTCTTCGAGCCATTCGGTCTTGTAGCCATGCGCCTCGGCCCAGCGCGCATACATGCGCAACAGCATCTCGGCCCAATCCTGCGCCTCGGTGCCGCCAGCTCCGGCATGGACCTCGAGATAGCAGTCGTTGGCGTCTGCCTCGCCCGACAACAGGCTTTCGAGTTCGCGCCGGGCGGCGTCGGCGCGCAGCCTCTCGAGCGTCGCCTCAGCTTCGGCGACGATTCCGGCTTCGCCCTCGGCCTCGCCCAATTCGATCAGCTCGAGCGCGTCCTCGACCTCGCGCTCGATGCGGCGGTAGCCCGAAATCGCATGGTCGAGCCGGGTGCGCTCGCGCAGCAGCTTTTGCGCGACGCCGGGATCGTCCCACAGGCGCGGGTTCTCGGCCTCGGCGTTCAGCTCGGCGAGGCGCCTTGTTGCGGTCTCCCAGTCAAAGATGCCTCCTCAGCAGCGCCAGCGACCGTCTGATGTCGCCGGCCGCCGCCTCGATCTCGGCGCGCATGTTCCCGCTCCGCTCGTTGGGCTAAAGCTAACTCGTCAATATAGGCCGCCGGTGCCGCCGGCGGGAGCGCCGCGCGGCGGCAGCATCGCGCTGTTCGGGGCCGGAGCGCCGCCCGGCGATGATTCTGCGCCGCCCGGCGATGGCCCCGCGCCGCCGCTCGCGGCCGGTCCGGCATCGCCGCCGCCGGACCCGGTGTCGGCATTTCCAGGATCGCTCGACGCGGGACCGCTGGCGGAGTCAACCGGCGATCCCTCCGCCTCGCCGGAATTCGAACTCGCCTCGGACGCAACATAGCGGCCCTTGCCCGGTTCAGTGCCTGGCTTGTAGGCCTCGTAGATCGCCGGACCGCTGCCGCTGACCGGCAGCCCGGTAGCGGCGCTGACGCGATAGAGCCGCAGCCCCGGCGGAATGCGGAAATCGACAGCCGGCGTGTCCTTGAGCGCATCGATCATAAAGTCGCGGAAGATCGGCGCGGCGACGTGCCCGCCGGTCTCGTCCTTGCCGAGACTGTCGGGCTCGTCGTAGCCGACATAGACGCCGGCGGCGAGGTCCGGGCTGAAGCCCAGAAACCAGGCGTCGCGATAGTCGTTGGTCGTTCCGGTTTTGCCGGCGATCGGCTTGCCGACCGCCTTGACGGCATCGCCGGTGCCGCGTTCGACCACCCCCTGCATCATCGTGACCAGCTGATAGGCGGAGCCGGGGTCGGCCACCTGCTCGCGGGTGTCCGGGATGACGGGCACCGGCTGGTGTTGCCAGTCGACGTCGCCGCAGCCGTCGCACGGGCGGTCGTCGGCACGAAAGATGGTCTTGCCGTCGCGATCCTGGATCCGGTCGATCAGCGTCGGGGTAATGCGCTTGCCGCCATTGACGATCATCGCATAGGCGGCGGTCAGCCGCAGCGGCGTCGTCGCGCCGGCGCCGAGGGTTATCGCATATTCATGCGGAACATGGTCGAGAATGCCAAAGCGCTCGATCGTCTTGGCAATCGAATCCATGCCGATCTTCGTCGCCAGCCGCACCGTCAAGGTGTCGATCGACTGTTCGAGCCCGATGCGCAGCGGGGTCGGGCCGCGGAACCGGTCGGCCTCGTAATTTGTCGGCGTCCACATCGGCAGGCCGGGCCCCTGGGGCAGCGAGATCGGCGCATCGCTGACCAGGGTCGACGGGGTGAACCCATGGTCGAGTGCCGTCAGAAACACGAACGGCTTGATCGCCGAGCCGGTTTGCCGATAGGCCTGGGTCGCCCGGTCGAACTGGCTGATGGCAAAGCTGAAGCCGCCGCTGAGCGCGAGCACGCGCCCCGTGTGCGGGTCCATCACGACGAGCGCACCCGACACCTCGGGCACCTGGCACAGAGTGAAAGCCAAGGCGCCGCGTTGAACAGCCGACGCAGCCGTCTTTTTGGTATCCTTGCCGGCGCCGCCGGCGTCTTTTCCGGGGTCGACGGCGTCCTTTCCGGTTTCGTTTTCGCTGTCGTTCACGACCGGCTCGGCCGCGACCGGCGCCACCATGACGACGTCGCCGGGCCTGACGACATCGCCCGCGCCGCGCGGGAACGGGCCGAGGCCGCCGCCATGGTAGCGCGGCCGCGCCCACCGCATCTGTGCGAACGGGACATGCCCGGTGTCGCCGTCGGCAAAGCCGATCGCGGCCTCCGCGGGCGTGGTCCGCAGCACCACCGCCAACCGCCAGCCGACATCGCTCACCACCGCCGGAACCGGGACCGCGGCCAGTTGCGTCGCCCAATCGCCCTTGGGGTCAACATGGGCGATCGCCCCGCGCCAGCCTTCGTGGCCGTGATCGTAGGCGATCAGCCCTTGGCGAAGCGCCTTGTCGGCTTCCGCCTGCAGGCGCGGGTCGAGGCTGGTGCGAACCGAAAACCCGCCGCCGTAAAGCGCCTTTTCGCCATAGCGGGCGAGCAGCTGGCGACGTACCTCCTCGGCGAAGTAGGGCGCTTTGACCTCTTCCGCCGCCTCGCGGCGACGCAACACGATCGGCTCCGCCTCGGCCGCGTCGGCCGCCCGGCGGGTGGCATAGCCGTCCTCGACCATGCGGTCGAGCACCCAATCGCGTCGCCCCCTGGCGGCATCGAGGAAATGGGCCGGGTTATAGCGGTTTGGCGCTTTGGGCAGACCGCCGAGAAATGCCGCCTCGTCCAGGGTCAGATCGTCGAGCGGTTTGTCGAAATAAGTCAGCGCCGCCGCCGCCACGCCATAGGCGCCCGAGCCGAGATAGATCTCGTTCAGATAAAGCTCGAGGATCCGGTCCTTGGGCATCGCCGCCTCGATCCGCGTCGCCAGCAGCACCTCCTTGATCTTGCGCGCCAGCGAAACCTCGTCGGAGAGCAGCATGTTCTTGGCGACCTGCTGGGTGATCGTCGAGGCGCCGATTGGCCGGCGCGCGGAACGTAGCCGGCCGACATCGGTGATCGCCGCGCGGATCATCGAGACCGGGTCGATGCCGTGATGGGTGTAAAAATTCTTGTCCTCGGCGGAGACGAAAGCATCGATGACGCGCTTGGGGATTGCCTCGATCGGGACAAAAATTCGCCGTTCGCTTGCGTATTCAGCGAGCAACCGGCCGTCGCCGGCCTGGACCCGAGTCATGATCGGCGGCTGATAATGCGCGAGCTGCTGGTAGTCCGGCAGGTCCCGGCCGAAATACCAGATCGTGATCCCGACCAGCCCGCACCCGGCGATCGCCAGGATTACCGCACAGACAAAAAGAAATCGGATGAGTTTGACCATCTATTCGACGCGACAAGACGCGGCCGCTCCTGCGGCAACCGCCGGCCGCGATCCTTCTGATCCCGCGGGCAGCGCCTTATATGCATCGGCCGAGCGGTTCTTCCAAGAAAGTTTTGCCGCCCCGCTCGGTGCGGCTGTGCCCAATGCTTTCGTCCGGTCCGGACGAAAGCATTGTCGCGGCGCAGCACACTATATACATTGATGTTTGCGAAAACCGCCGCCGACCTCCTGCCGGGCGCCGCGCCCGGCAGGTTCGCGAGTATGGGCCCGCGGGCCGGCGGCACGTCGCTGCTGTGTCGGGCGAAAGCGCCGGGCGCAGCGGATTTTAGGAACCCGAAGCCGTCCCTGACGAGAATCGCCATGGCTGATACGCAATCGTACCCGGGCAGGAGATCAGGTGTTGCCGGCTTCCTTGCACACGGGATCGCGCCGCCAGCCGAATTTCGCGCGGCCGCGGGAGCGCGCCCCGGAGCTACACCCGAATGGCAAAGCGCATGCTTATCGACGCCACCCATCCCGAAGAGACGCGGGTGGTGGTCGTCAACGGCAATCGTCTCGAAGAATTCGATTTCGAATCCTCCACCAAAAAGCAAGTAAAGGGCAATATCTATCTCGCAAAAGTTACAAGAGTCGAGCCGTCGTTGCAAGCAGCCTTTGTAGAATACGGCGGCAACCGGCACGGCTTTCTCGCTTTCAGCGAGATTCACCCCGACTATTACAGGATCCCGGTCGCCGACCGGAGGGGAGGCGGTGCCGAGCCGCAATCTCGCGAATTCGCCAGCCTGGATGCGGGTGAGGCCGCGGACGAAACCGGCGTGCCGCTGGAGCAAGCGCTGCCGGAGCCGGTGGCGGTCGTCGAAATCGCGCCGGGCGGCGACGATGCCGCCGACGGCGAAGCGTTTGCCGAGCCGCCCTGGGAGCCGCCGGACGACGCGGTGGCGGGTGCGGAAGACGAAACCGCGGTGCCTGCCGAATTGCCGTGGGAAGAAACACCCCATTTTGTTTCCGTTGCGCCCGAACCCCCGAGCTGGGCTCAAGGGCCGGCGGGCGTTTCGGGGTTGGAGCCTGAGGAGGCGGTGCGGCAGCGCGAGGAGTGGGCGCAGGAGGTGGAGGCAGAGCCCGAGGAGGCACCCGAGCTGCCGTTCGACACCGCGATTGCCGCAACCGAACGAGGGGCTGCCCCAGCCGCCGGCTGGGCAGCATCCGCCGCGGCAGATGACATCATCCTCGCCGGCGACGACGCGCCGGCGACACTCGATGAGCGCGCGCCGTTGCCTGAAGCTGGCACCATCGTCAGCGGCACGAACGGCGAGACCGAGGTGGTCGAAACCCTCGGCGGGGACGAGTTCGACGACGCCGAACGCCAGCGCTCGCGCGCACACCGGCACTACAAGATCCAAGAAGTGATCAAGCGCCGGCAGATCATGCTGGTCCAGGTTACCAAGGAGGAGCGCGGCAACAAGGGCGCGGCGCTGACCACCTATCTGTCGCTCGCCGGCCGCTACTGCGTGTTGATGCCCAACACCGCGCGCGGCGGCGGCGTGTCGCGCAAGATCACCAGCCTCAGCGACCGTCGGCGGCTAAAGGAGATCCTCGAGGATCTCGACATCCCGGAAGGGATGGGGGTGATCGTCCGCACCGCCGGTGCGGAGCGCTCGAAAGCCGAAATCAAGCGCGACTATGAATACCTGCTGCGGCTGTGGAACGAGATCCGCGAGCTGACCCTGCGCTCGACCGCACCGGCCTTGATCTACGAGGAAGGCGACCTGATCAAGCGCTCGATCCGCGACCTCTATACGCGCGACATCGACGAGGTGCTGGTCGAGGGCGAAGACGGCTATCGCACGGCCAAGACGTTTATGAAGATGTTGATGCCGAGCCACGCCAAGCGGGTGCAACCCTACCGCGACCCGCAGATCGGGCTGTTGCATCGCTTTCAGGTCGAGAGCCAGATCGACGCGATCCACTCGCCGATCGTGCAGCTGCGTTCCGGCGGCTACGTCGTGATCGACCAGACCGAGGCGCTGGTCGCGATCGATGTCAATTCGGGCCGCTCGACGCGCGAGCGCAACATCGAAGAGACGGCGCTGCGCACCAATCTCGAAGCCGCCGAAGAGATCGCGCGGCAATTGCGGCTGCGCGACCTCGCCGGGCTGATCGTCATCGACTTCATCGACATGGAGGAGCATCGCAATCAGGGGGCGGTCGAGCGGCGGCTCAAGGAGGCGCTGAAGAGCGACCGCGCCCGCATTCAGGTTGGGCGCATCAGTCCGTTCGGCCTCCTGGAGATGTCGCGCCAGCGGCTGCGCCCGTCGCTGGTCGAAGCCTCGACCCAACCCTGTCCGCATTGCGGCGGCACCGGCATCATCCGCTCGACCGAATCGACAGCGCTGTACGTATTGCGCTCGATCGAAGAGGAGGGCATGCGGTCGCGGTCGGCTGAAGTCTGCGTCTATGTGCCGACGACGGTGGCGCTCTATATCCTCAATCACAAACGCGACTCTTTGGCGCAACTCGAAACCCGTTACGGCATCCACGTGCTGATGGCGCGCGACGACACGCTGATCCCGCCTGCCTTCCGGCTCGAAAGGCTGCGCGCCTTGGAGCCAGGGGAAACCCCGGCGGCAGCACCGGCGCCGCTTACCCAATCACCGGAAATCGACGCCGACGAAACCGAGGAGGACGCCGACGAAGCGGTCGAGGCCGACGATGTCGAACGGCCCGAACCCGAAGACGAAGAGGAGCGTGTCCGTGCCCGCCGGCGCCGCCGACGCCGCCGGCGCCATGAAGATGAGCGGGGCCGAGCGCCGTCGACGGCCGGCGGCGAGGAGGTGGCGGAGCCGGCAGCGGAGCATGTCGCGGCACCGGGCGCCGAGGCTGAAGCCGAGCCCGGCGATGAAGACGACGACAGCGCGCGTTTGCGGCACCGCCGCGGTCGGCGCGGTGGAAGACGGCGCAGCCGGCGCGAAGAGGGTCCGGGACCGAACCTCGAAATCGACCCGCCGGCCGCCGACACCATCGAGATCGTGGCGAGCGACGCCGGCAGCTCCGGCGAGGAATCGTTCGAGTTTCGGGAGAGACAAGCGCCAGCGGCGAATGGCGAGGTCTCGTGGCCGGAGCCATCCGCGGTAGATGCGGTCGCGACACTGATCGCCACCGAAATCGAAGCCGCGAGCCTGCCGGCTTTTGCCGGCGACGACGCCATGACCCAACCGCAACCGGCCTCTATCGCGCCGGCCGAGCCGCCGCCAGCAATCGCGGTCGTGGCCGCGGCCGAAGAGTGGACCTCATATCCCCCACCCGGCGAGGCCTTGCGCGGCAACGGCGCAAGTTTGCCCGCCGAACCGGCAAGCGCCGAAGCGCCGCCCAGCCTGCCGTCGGCCGAGCCGCCGAGCGAGCAGCCGGAGGCGCCACCGCCGCGCGCGCCCGAAGCCGAGCCCGCATCCGAACCGGAGGCCGCCTTCGGGTTGGCGGGCGAAGCGGCGCAAGTCGTCCAGGAAGTGACGGAGAAACCAGAGAACCCGCGGCGCGGCTGGTGGCAGCGGTTGATCCAGTCTTGAGAAACCGGCCCGATAGAAACGAGCCTTGCGCCGGGGTCGCCGCCGCTGTGCCATAATTTAACTTTAACCGAGATCGAGTGCGCTCTCGCGACCGGGTCGAGCGCACCCGATTATGGCCGGGGGCAAGGCCAATGGCTCTCCGCGGTTTTGTGAAAACGGCGATCGCCACCCTGGCGGCGACGCTCGGTTTCATCCACATCGCCGCCGCGCACGAGGGCGCTTCCGGCAACGGTGTCAGCCTGCTGCGCGACACCGAGATCGAAGGCGACATCCACACGATGATGACGCCGATATGGAAGGCGGCCGGGCTCGATCCCGACGCCGTCCACGTCTATCTGGTGTCGGATGACAGCATCAATTCTTTTGTCGCCGGCGGTCAGAATATTTTCATCAATTCCGGTCTTTTATTGCATGCGGACACGCCC
>Ga0210401_10003508_pt1 | contig 16766 bp, 14 predicted proteins | sample IncBWH32MmetaG_FD_150866 | JGI IMG/M metagenome (GOLD analysis project Ga0210401, IMG submission 150866) | Forest soil microbial communities from Barre Woods Harvard Forest LTER site, Petersham, Massachusetts, United States - Inc-BW-H-32-M | ecosystem: Environmental > Terrestrial > Soil >... | reverse complement strand
CGGCGTCGGTGACTTTCAGCTGTTCGGTACCCAGTACGCGATGCGCGTGTGGCTGGATCCAGCCAAGCTCAACAACTATGGGCTGACACCGGTGGATGTCGGCAACGCGCTGCAGGCGCAGAACCTGCAGGTACCCTCCGGTGAGCTGGGCGGGCTGCCCGCCGTCAGGGGACAGCGACTGCACGCCACCATCGTGGGTCCCCAGCGCCTCACGAATGCCGATGAATTCGGCCGCGTCCTGCTCAAGGTCAACACTGATGGCTCGCAGGTACGGCTCCGTGACGTCGCCCGCATCGGACTCGGGGCCGAAAGCTACGCGGTCCACACGGAATACAACGGCCACCCGGCGGCAGGCCTCGCCGTGAAGCTCGCCACGGGCGCCAACGCCCTCGAGACCGCGAGTGCGATACGCGCCACCATGGACAAGCTGGCGCCGTTCTTCCCGCCGGGTCTGACGCTCATCTATCCCTATGACACCACGCCGTTCGTGCGCGTCTCGATCGATGAAGTCGTGAAGACGCTGTTCGAGGCGATCGTGCTGGTGTTCCTGGTGATGTACCTGTTCCTGCAGAACTTCCGCGCGACGCTGATTCCGACGATCGCCGTGCCCGTGGTGCTGCTCGGCACGTTCGCGATACTCGCCGCCGCAGGATTCTCGATCAACACGCTGACCATGTTCGGCATGGTGCTCGCCATCGGCCTGCTGGTGGACGATGCGATCGTCGTGGTGGAGAACGTCGAGCGCGTAATGGAGGAGGAGAAGCTCTCGCCGAAGGAGGCGGCGCGCAAGTCGATGGGCGAGATCACCGGCGCCCTGATCGGCATCTGGCTGGTGCTGTCGGCCGTATTCCTGCCCATGGCCTTCTTCAGCGGCTCGACCGGCGTGATCTACCGCCAGTTCTCCATCACCATCGTGTCGGCCATGAGCCTGTCGGTAATGGTGGCCCTGATCTTCACCCCTTCACTGTGTGCAACTCTGCTGCGGCCGCGGGTGGCGGAGGCGCACGAGCGCGAGCGCGGCTTCTTCGGTTGGTTCAACTGGGGTTACAGCCGTACGAATCGCGGCTACGAGCGCGCACTCGACCGGATCACGATTCGCCGCGGACGCTACCTGCTGGTGTATCTCGCCATCGTGGTGGCCATGAGTCTGTTGTTCGTGCGCGTGCCGAGATCCTTCCTGCCGGACGAAGATCAGGGCTTTCTCTTCGTCCAGGTGTCGGCTCCCCCGGGCAGCGCCAGTGAGCTGACCCAGCGGGCACTCAACGAGGTGCGCGACTACTTCCTCAAGCAAGAGAAAGACATCGTGAGCGGTATTTTCACGGTGAACGGCTTCAGCTTCGGCGGCCACGGACAAAACGCCGGACTGGGATTCGTGCGCCTCAAGGACTGGTCGGGGCGTCCGGGGAAGAAGAACTCGGTGTTCGCGCTCGTGGCACGCGCCAACCAATACTTCCACGGGATCCGGGGAGCGTTCGTCATCTCGTTCGCGCCGCCGCCCGCGCTCGAGCTGGGTAACGCGACGGGATTCGATTTCGAGCTGGAGGACCGCGGCAACGTCGAACACGCGGAGCTGATGAAGGCGCGCGGTCAGCTGCTCGGGATCGCGAGCAAGGATGCGGCGATCGGCTTGGTACGGCCGAACGGCCTGGACGATGAGCCGCAGTACAAACTCGACATCGACTGGGAAAAAGCGAGCGCGCTCGGTCTTACGATCAGCGACATCAATGACACGCTGGGGGCCGGCTGGGGCTCGGCGTTCATCAACCAGTTCGTCGACCGCAGCCGCGTCAAGCGCGTGTTCATACAGGGCGATAACGACTCGCGCATGCTCCCGCAGGACCTGGGTCGCTGGTACGTGCGCAACGGAGCCGGCCAGATGGTGCCCTTCTCGACGTTCGCGACGGCGCACTGGACCTACGGCTCGCCCAAGTTGGAACGCTACAACGGCACGCCGTCGCTGGAATTCCTCGGCGCCCCGGCGCCGGGCAGGAGCACCGGAGAGGCCATAACCGCGATGGAGAAGGCGGTGACGAAGCTCTCGAAGGGGCTGGGGTACGAGTGGACCGGCCTGTCCTACGAGGAGATACGCTCGGGCTCGCAGGCGCCGGCGCTCTACGCCATCTCGCTGACGGTGGTCTTCCTGTGCCTCGCGGCACTCTACGAGAGCTGGTCGATTCCGTTCGCGGTGATGTTGGTGGTGCCGCTCGGCATCATCGGCACGATCACCGCGACACTGCTGCGCGGGCTCGCCAACGACGTCTTCTTTCAGGTGGGCCTGCTGACCACCGTCGGCCTCTCGGCGAAGAACGCGATCCTGATCGTGGAGTTCGCCATAGAAAACGTCGAAAGCGGCATGGACCTGATCCCCGCGACCATCGCCGCCGCGCGCCAGCGGCTGCGACCGATCCTCATGACCTCGATGGCCTTCATCCTCGGCGTGCTGCCGCTGGCGATCGCCACCGGGGCGGGCGCCGGCGGGCGCGTCGCGATCGGCACAGGCGTGATCGGCGGCATGCTGACGGCGACGATCCTGGCGGTGTTCCTCGTACCGGTGTTCTTCATCAGCGTGCGTTCGGTGTTCCGTGGGCGCCGCAGTCGCGAAGAGCCGCCGCCGCAGTCCCCCCAGCCGAACGCGGTGAGCTGAGATGGCCTGCCGCAGCGCTCGCGTCCTCGCCACCAGGGGAGCAAGGGCATTCCCCACGGTCCGCTTCGAATCAGGGCCATGCGGGTGTATGTTGGAGCCATGCAGGCGCGCGATGGCCTGACCCAGGCGGCACAAGCCGTGGTAGAGCGACCCACCACTGCCGGGCATTCGTGGGTTGGGGAGCTGTTGTTGCGCCTTCTCGGCGCGGCGCTGCAGATCGTGGCGACGCTCGCAATCATCCGCGCCCTGACGCCGGATGAGGCCGGCGTCTACTTTCGCGGGTTCGTCATCGCGCTGGGACTGAGCACGCTGCTGCGCGCCAAGTACGAAATGTACATGGCGCAGTACATCATCGGCCGGCGCGCTGGCGCAACCGGCATTCCCGACGGAGTACTGCTCATGCAGCTCGCGCGGCGCTTGCTGTTGCGGGCGAGCCTGCTGTGTGGAGTGCTGCTGGTGGTGACGGCGGATCTCGACATCCAGGCACCGCAGCTGCAGACCGTACTGCAGACGTATCTGCCGTTCGTGCTCGCCCTCCCCTGCGTCAGCCTGTCGAGCCTGCTCGGCGAGGCGCTGCGGGCTGCCAACCGAACCCTCGGCATCGTCGTGACAGCCTATGCCGTCAACGTCTCCATGCTGCTTGCGGTGGCGCTCGCGCCCCCCGACGCCTCGCTCGCCCTCTACTCCTGGGCGTTCTTCCTGGGCAGCGTCGTCGCTGCGGCCGTGGCAGTAGCGCTCGCCCGGCATGCCTTCCCGGCCACACGAGCCGAGAGCTCGCAGCGGCCGATCTCACGCGAAGCACTGCAGGCCGTGGACTCGCGGGAATTCATTGGCCTCGCACGCGGGGTTCTGCTGTGGGGACCCCTGTGCATTCTGGCCGTCTGGGCGCCGCCCTTGCACATGGCTCAATATGCGGTCGCTGCGCGCACGGCACTGATCGTCGACTTCTTCCTGCCGGCCTTGAACCTGACCGGCTGTCGCGAGACCCTCATGCCCGGGCAGCCGGCATGCGCGTCCCGGCGGCTGCTCGTCGGACAGCTCGGGCGGGCGCTGGTCTACAGCACGGCATTGGTCCTGCCGCTGTTGCTGTTGGCACCAGAGACGCTGAGACTCTACGCGGCGCCTTACGACACGCAGTTGACCGTGTACGCGGTTCTGCTCGGCGTGCAGTGGGCCAACGGTGTCGGCCGTCCAGCGGTGCGACATGCCGTGGTGGAGTGGGACGCACGCCGGATCGTAGTCTCTATGGGATCCGGAGCCATCGCGGTCGTGCTGATTTGCGCGCTCGGGGTCGCCGCCTACGGCGCGCTGGCGGCGGCCGCCGCCTCCTTGACCGGCGCATTAATCGTGAACGCACGAGCGATCGTCATGGCTCTCTCGGAGCGGCGCGCAGGCGAATCGCAACCCGGATCGCCGTCGCCCGGTCGAAATACCTGACCTCGAGCTTGCAGCCTTCATCCTTGCGCAAAGTGGAGCACACCCCTTCCACGCTTCGACGCACGCAGCGCGGGAAATGCCCCGGCGGCCAGTCCATGGACCCAGTCGTCGCACAATGCGACAGCTTTCGCGGGTTCGAAGCTCGATGGGTTCAGACTGAGTTCAACCCAGAGCCCATCCATCAGCGCCGACAGTCCGATCGCCGCCGAACCGACGTTGAATGCGGGCACACCGGGCAGGCGCTTTAGGCGTGACAGCAGGGTTTCGAGGGTCGCGCGGGTCTCGCCGTAGGTGCGGTCGCGCACGGCGCGCAAAGCTGGAGATTGCGGCACGAGGCTCCAGAATACGAGCCAAGTGCCAAAGAGCGCCGGATCGAGGGCTTCTGGTGCGAACGACGCGGAAAAGAACACGTGCAGGGACTTGATGGGCTCACCTGCGATCGCGAGTGCCGGATCGCGACTCCGGGACAACAGGCGCTTTGCCAGCGACTCGTAGGCGGCGGCAACCAAGGCGTCGATGCCGCGGAAGTGGTGGTTGATGAGCCCCATCGTGACGCCCGCCTCCGCGCTGATCCGGCGCACCGAGAGCCCGTCGTGGCCAAACTTGTTCAGGCATGCGAGCGTGGCCGCGACCAGCTCCTCGCGGCGCGCGTCGGGTGCTGCGCGCCGGAACTTGGGCTCAGTCGACGCGTCAGATGGCTTCACCGGCCCGCGCCCGCAGAAACCTCAGCCGACTCTCGACGTCCTCCCTGTTCAGATACACTCCGGCGAGACGTCGATAGCCGGTGTAGGCGTCGCGCGCGTGCAGAACACGCCAATTGTCGAACAGCAGCACGGAACCCGGCAGCAGCCGGCGGCGGCACTGTAGCGATGGGTCGTTGCAGAGTGAGTTGAAGGTTGCGAGCGCGCGATAAAACGCCCGCTGGCGCGCCGGCGGCAGCGCGAGCGGTGCGCGATCATAATTGTTGTAGCTCACCTGTACTACCTTGCCGGAATCGTCGAGCCTGAACAGCGGCCGGCGCGCCATCAGGTGGATGCCGCGCCCCTCGTCGATGTACTGACCGGGGATTGCGACCTCGGTGAGAAGCTGAAAATCGGCGGGTGCATCGCGTCGCATGATATCGGCGATCCGGAACCCGTCTATCAACACGTTCTCGCCGCCCGTGCACTCCGCTGCAAGACAATGGAACATCTGGTACCCGGGCGCATCGAGGCTGTAGGTGCCGTCGGTATGCGGCCCGATCGCCATGCTGGTATAGGCGGTGTCCTTGTGCTCCAGATTTGCCGTGAAATCCCAGTAGCCGCCAAAGATCGTCTGGCGCGTGTAGGCGATTCTCGCCGCGACCGCCTGGGTCGCCTGCGGCGTGCCTGGCACCCCCTCGACGAAGCTGAAGCCGACCTGCGCGACTTGCTCCAGGAACTCCTTGACCGCCGCCTCACCGCTCATGAACGCGGCGTAAGCGACCGACGGTATGCGCCCCGCGATCTCTTCCCGGTTCCAGGTCCAGAGTGCCACCGGTAGCACGTCCGGATTAGAGCGCAACGCTGAGAGAAATCGGGCATCGAACTGACTGACGTGACCGCCCTCGGCCCATTCAACCGTCAGCACGCGACCCTGATCCTCGACTGCGATCGCGCGCGCCGCGATATCGGCAGCGATGGCGAAGGTGTCCACCAGGCGTTGCTTGGTCTCGGGGTGCTGGCTCGTTGGACAATTGTCCCGTAGCCACATCAACGGCAGTTTCGCCGTAGGTCGCCCGTCGCTCCAGCTCAGTTCGACGTCGTGGCCACGGACGGTGGCCTTGCGCAAAGTCGGCGTCATCGTGGATCTCCCGCCATGCTCTCAAATCCCTTATTATGCGACCGCATAATAGCATGGATATGGATGAAGTCCACCCCGTCCGCTATCGCAGGAGCTATCGGCGCCGCGGCGTCGCCTCACCGAGCCCCGGCGCCATGGGCAGCATGGGGCGACGATCGTCGCGCGTACCCGAAAATCAATACGGTGCCGGCACTACGATCGTGTCGTGCCCGAGTTCACCGGCGCCGGGATACCACATCTGGTACTCCGTCGGCACCACGCGCCGGCGCTTCGCTTCACGCGCGGCGCGGTACGCTGCCAGGTCAATGACATTTGTCGCAATAACCATCTCGCTCATTGTCCGCACCATGCAGGTTTAGAGTCCGCCCGAAGCGCATCAGGCGCGTATCCGTACCAGTTGACACTAGCCCAGGCGGCCGCAATGCTGAACTTCCGTCTGCTTATGTACCCATAACTGCCAACGCGGACCGCACATGGCGCGCCGTTAGCCAGTGTGCTGGTGCGGCGGGCACTTGCCGCGACCAGTGGAGTGCTCAAATGACCACCAGCTCGATAACGAAGGTCGCAATTGTCACCGCAGGCGGGAGCGGCATGGGAGCCGCTGCCGCGAGCGAACTCGCGCGGCGCGGGTTCAAGGTCGCCATACTCTCCTCGTCCGGAAAGGGGGAGACGCTGGCCAAGGAACTCGGCGGTATCGGTGTCACGGGATCCAACCAGTCCACGGAGGATCTAAAACGGCTCGCAGACCAAACAATCCAGCAGTGGGGCCGCGTAGATGTGCTCGTCAATAGCGCCGGTCACGGGCCGCGCGCACCAATTCTTGATCTGACGGACGAGGACTGGCACAGGGGTTTGGATACCTATCTGCTGAACGTCGTGAGGCCAACCCGGCTGGTCACGCCCATCATGCAGCGGCAGAAGGCAGGAGTGATCATTAACATTTCTACCTTCGCTGCCTTTGAGCCCGACCCTGCTTTCCCGACCTCGGGCGTGTTTCGCGCTGGGCTTGCATCGTTTGCCAAACTCTATGCGGACAAATATGCGTCAGACAACATCCGCATGAACAACGTGCTACCCGGATTCATCGACAGCTTCCCGGAGAGGGCGGAGTTCCGGGAACGCATCCCACTGAAACGCTATGGCACAGTCGAGGAGATTGCTGCAATCATCGCTTTCCTGGCATCCGATGCGGCGGGGTACATCACGGGACAAAATATCCGTGTGGATGGAGGGATAACTCGATCCGTTTGAGTGCCCCCCGGTCGACCTCGACGCCTTCCCTTCACAGCCGTTCGGAGCGTTGAACCGCATTGAACCGCGCTGCGAGAACGTGCGGCGACGCCGGCGCTGCAGGAGATGGCCTTCCATGGCCGCTCTCTCCTTGAACCTTCGAATCGTTGGAATTATGCGAGCTGTCACCGCTGACGCCAGTGGCGCCCACGCGCCATGCGTCGGTTAGATCGGCGTTCGAGTCGGTAAGGGCCGCGCGCTGATCTTCATTGAGGAAGTACCGCCCGCTCTGCGGCTCGTAGCCGATGTGGCCGCGGGCCGCCTGCCGGGCGAGCCATTGCCGCGCAAAGCGCTCATTGGTAATCGTCTTCTCGGCGAGCTCGGCCGGTGTGAGGCCTTCGGCCGCCAGCGCTCGGTAATAGCCGAGCGCGTCACCGAGCGCGCTGACGGCTGTCCCCTGGAACGCATTCAACCTCGGGTCGATCACAGCTGTACCCTCCCTGCACCGTCGATGCGACACCCAGCGAGGCGATTCTCCCGGCAACTGACGCGAAGCAACAGCGTATCTTTCGTACAGTCTCCGCCCGCGACCGCCGGGGTTGCTGGACCTGCGCGGAGAGGTGAATATGCCCGCGATAAGGCAAATGCTGATGAATCCGCTGGAAAACTACCTGAGTTTCTCTGAGCCCAGACGCGGCTGGATATACGTGATCGCGGCCGTGCTGATCGCCGGCATCGCGTACAGCGACTGGAAGATCGAGGAAGTATCCGTGGGCTTTCTGTACGTGCTACCGATTCTCATGGCGTCGGCGACACTTCGTACCTGGCAGATCGTTGCCGTGGCCATATGCTGTGCTGCTCTGCGCGAGTGGTTCAATCCACTGCACGACGAACCGGGTAGCACCATCCGCGTGTGCATTGGCGCTGCCGGCTTCGCACTAGCCGGATATTTTGTCTCGCAGCTGAACCAACAGCGCCAGTCGGTCGTTCAGCATCTGCGCGAGCGTGAGCGGCAGATGCAGCTGCGCGCCGATGCGGAAAGACAGCTGCAAGTCGTGATCGAAACGAGTCCCCTCGGAATTGTGACGCTCGACAGCGAGGGCCACGTCCGGCTCGCCAATAGCTCGGCTGAGCATCTGCTGCGTCTCGAGCGGCGGCCGCTCGCCGGCCAGCAGATCCACGCCTACCTGCCGATACTGAACCGGTTCCTTAGCATCCGGGACTCCTCCGCCGAGCTGCGCACGGTCGTCGAAACCCGCGGCCAGCGTGCCGACGGCGAGGCCTTTCTGGCGCACGTCTGGCTCTCGACCTTCGTCAGCGGCTCGGGCCTTTGCCTGGCGGCGTTCATCTGGGACTCATCCGAGAATCTGCGCGACCGCGAGGACACGGGACTGGACTCGATGATGGCCACCTCGCGCGTGCTCATCGGCGCAATCAGCCACGAGATCCGCAACCTGGCCGCAGCCGCTTCGGCTGCGTACCGGGAACTGGCCCGCGATCTGGGCCGCGGCCCGCGCGACCAGTTTCATGCGCTCGGGTCGGTCATCGAGGCGCTCGAAAACATATCCACTTCGGGCCTCAAGCTCGCAACGCATTCCTGCGCAGCAGTTGCGGACCTCGGCATGGTGCTCGATGAAGCGCGGGTACTGATCGATGCCTCCTGCCGCGATGACGGGAGCGTGGTGCAGTGGATGATTCCGGAGTCGCTTCCGCTCGTGGAAGCGGACCATCACAGCCTGCTGCAGGTTCTGCTGAATCTCGCGCGTAACAGTGAGCGTGCGATGCAGGGAGCGCAGGAAAGGGTGCTGCGGGTCGAGGCCAGGATCGAAGACGACACGGTGCGGATCCGGTTCCGGGACTCCGGTCCCGGAGTGTCCAATCCGGCTGGCTTATTCAAGCCGTTTCAGCCGGGTGCGTCGTCGACGGGTCTGGGCCTCTACATCTCGCGCGCCGTGCTGAAATCTTACGGTGGCGATCTTTACCTTGAGCGTGACTCGCCGGGTGCGTGTTTCGTAGTTCAACTCTGGGCGGCGCACGATGGCGACATCGCCGGGCGAGCGTAGCATGTCCCCCATCAGCGTACTGCTGGTCGATGACCACGCGTGCTTCGGAGAAAGTGTAGCCCGCGCCTTGAGTGCGGAAGCCGACCTCGAGGTATCTCACTGCACCACGATGACCACTGCTCTGGAGATACTGCAGCGTCAGCGGACCGATGTTGTGCTGCTCGATCACGACCTCGGTGTCGAACGAGCTTCGCAGTTCCTGCCCGTGGCCCGGCAGCGCGGTTTCAGCGGCCGCGTGCTGATCGTCACCGCATGGGTCAGTGATATCGAGGCCAAGCGCCTCTTGCGTCAGGGCGTCGCCGGCATTTTCTCGAAGGACAGCCACCTTGACGCTCTCGCCGAGAGCATTCGGCTCATTCAGGCAGGAGAGACCTGGCTCGACAGACGCTACCGCAATCTCACCGCAGCCGATTCCGCCGCCGAACAGCCGAGCTCGGGACCGCGGTTCAATGAACGGCAACGTAAGGTGTTGCGCTTCGTACTCGAAGGCTTATCGAACAAGGTGATCGCGGCGCAGCTGCATATCTCCGAGAGTTACGTGAAGGCCTTGATACAGAGCTTGTTCAGAAAGACCGGCGTGAGAACTCGGGGCCAATTGGTACGCGTAGCACTGGAGCACTATCAGGATCAGCTTTGAATGACGCGATGGCGGCGGGGTCGACGTCGTTAGTCACCTCCGGACTCGTATTGGAAGTTCGGTTGCTTCTCCTTCTTCGTGACCCCGGCCGTGTACGTGAGACCGAGCCACGCAATCCGGCCCGAGACGCTGCGCTCATAGACCTGCGTCAGTGTCGGCGTGGATGCAACGCGCTGGTAGCGCTGGCCGTCGAACAGATCTGAGATCGTTGCCACGGCTGACAGAGATGGAGTCAGTGCGTGCTTGTAACCTAGATTGACGATATTGATGGCGGCCACGCTGCCCTGCGGAGTCAGGCGCTTGTCGGTGCGCGTGAAGATGATCTGCGCGGAGTCTGCGGTGCTCGGCCGATAATCGAGTTTCGCCTTGACATTGAGCCCGGTAGTCGATTTCAGCGCCGGCGCGCCGAGAGCTGTGGCATCGATTTGGGTGTAGAACCCGTTGCCGCTCAGGCTATACGAGAGATTGCGCAAGAGATGGCCGTTCGCCAGGAACTCGACGCCAGCCGAATCGCTGCTCGGGAGATTCGTCTTGCTGGTCAACGTCAGCCCATCGCCCAGGTACTCGGTCACGTCGGTGACGCTGTCCTTGTTGCGGCGGTAGTAGCCGGTGAGTCCGTAGCTTGCGCCGCCTGATTCGTACCCATAGCCCAGTTCGAAGGACTGCGTGAACTGCGGTTTGAGATCTGGATTTCCCGCGGTCAGGTTCGGCGGGTACTCGTGATCGACGTAGGGGTTCAGGTAACTCGGGTCCGGCCGGGTGATGCGGCGGCTCGCACCGAAGGAGAGCGTTGAGCGGTCCGAGAGACTTCGCTCGACATGCAGGCTCGGATAGATATCCGCGTACCGGCTCGCGGTCGATAGGTTATCGGTGACCTGCACGGCATTCGTGCTGGTCCATTCGGTCCGCGCCCCGGCGAGCCAGTTCCAGACGCCGACACTTCCCTGATCACTCAGGTAGAGCGCGTGGATGCGTTGCTGAAACCTGAACTGGTTGGTCAGTGCAGGGTCGATCGTCTCCACCCCTGTCGCCGGATCGACGTTGGCGCCGACGTTGTCGAAGCCGTAGTCGTCCTGCTCGAAGGCATAGCCGAGTTTCAAGGTTTGAGTCTTCGACAAGGGCAGCGTGTAGTCAGCGTCGGCCTCGGTGACACCGTGATCCTCAGTGAAGCTCAGGTTGTTGTAAAAGGTGGGTGCGGGCGGCACGAACGAATCATTGATGTAGTCGTAGTGCTCGCGCTGGTGCGATATCGAGCGGTGCACGGAAAAGTCCAGGTTTTCACCTGGCTTACTGAATTTCTGGGTGAATCGTAACGTCATGTCGTAGTCATTTTCCGGGTCGTGCCCGCTGGTGATCCGCCGCGTGGCGCTCGTTACGGTGCCGGACTCCAGGCTACTAACCTGATATTGAGTGTATGTGCGAAGTCCCCCACGACTCAGCCAGCTCGCCGAGCCCGAGAGGGACTGACGATCGTTCGGGTCGTACTCGGCGGAAAAACTGACGCTCGGGATGTTGCGACGAATGCGCTGGTCCGCATTGTCCCGGCTCTCGAGCACCTGGCCGGTCGCGGGATCTGGCCCGGTTACCGCCGATTGAATCGTTCGCTCCCGGTAATCCTCGCGAAATCCCGCACTCAGTGATGCGGTGAATTGCTTACCCCCGTAACTCCCGTTGCCGCCGACGAGCCAGCGCCCGCCGTTGCCGAGGCTTCCCGTCAGCGAAGCGGACGCCGATTCTTTCGCGCCGCGCTTGCGCGTAATGATATTGATCACGCCAGCTGCGCCCTCGGCTTTGAACTGCGCGGGCGGCGTCGTCAGGATCTCAATCCGTTCGATATCAGTGGCGGAAATGGACTGCAGGTTGTCACCGGCTTTCGATCCCTGGAGCTGTGTCGCGGGTTTGCCATCAATCAAGATCAGAACGTTGCTGTCACCGCGTAACGACACCGCGCCATCAGGATCCACGTCGACGGACGGGATAACGTTCAGAAGATCGCTGAGTGTGCCGAGTGCGCTTTGCGCGTCCTCGGGCACGGTATAGATCTTGCGGTCGATTCTCGTCTCGACCGTGAGCTTCTGACCCTGGACGACGACCGTCTCCATGGGCGTCGAGGAATTGTCCGCGGGTGCGGCGAATAGCGCCATCGGGATGAGTGCCAACAGGGCGCCGTAAGGACCAATGGGGGCGATAAGAGACCCCTCACGTTTTGCTGGCCGCATAGCCCGCATACAAGTTATCCAGCACCGGCGTCATGGCCTTCAACAGCGAGTCGTCGTTCTCCTGCAGCGCGCGGGCTCCCGCCATGATGGTAGCGAAGCCGGCGGCCTCGGCGATGGGGATTCCGCCCACATCGAGGTGGTGGACCAAAGCGCCAAGCCGGGCGAGCCCGGCGTCTTGCTCCAGACCGAAGCTCGCCAGCAGAACCTCGAAGGTTACTTTGGAGCCTACGTGCGTGAACTCGGCACCATCGAAGTCAAAACCCACGGCACGCTTCGGGCAGTCCTTCCCGCGTTTGAGCCACAGGAACTTCGCCTGTGGATCGATGCAGCGCCGAATGAGCCATGCCGAAGCCACCCGGTCGATCCACAGGCGTTCGCGTGTGGCCCAGGTGCGGCTGCGATAGTCCTGCCGATTGCGCGGGCGGATCAGTCGATGTGCGGCATGCGGCTCATCCGGTGCGAAGCGTGCGTCGATCGCGGCTTGCGCGTCAGCGAGAGCGCTTTCCATCTGCTTGCGCGGCTCGCCGGGGAAGAAGTCACGTGCGGCGATCAGCGCCACATCCCGCCCAGCACTCGCGAGCCGTTGCCGCGCTTCAGCCTCCCCCAGCGTCGCCAATTCAGCTTTCAGCGCGTCAACACTCCGAATGGCGTCCACGTACTCTGCGGTGCGATCGAAGAGCGCGACGAACGTCGCGGTCTGCTCAGCAGAGTCTGCGTCAAACGCCAGGATGTGGACGAAACCCCCCGCCGCCCTGATCTCGGCACGTTGCTCTTCGAAGAGTTGCCGCGCGCGAGCCGAGTTCGGCAACAAGTACGCGCCATCTCGCAATGAGCCCGCCCCCGACGCCTTCAGGCCGCGCCAGAGCCGCATGCGCAACGTTGGGTTGCGCCCGGGAAGATTGGTTACGAGGAGCAGCCAGGCTGGAGCTTTGGGTGTCATTGTAGATGATACTACTGTAATGTAACACCGTTGACTAAATCGGTTGACCGGGGGTTACCATGAAATGGGTCACCCGTGAGCGTCCCAAGATCGATCGGCTCGCCTGTCCGTGGTTGATCAGGCGCTTCATCGACACCGATGCCGAGATTCGCTATGTGCCAGCCGCGCGGGTACTCGCGGTTGCGCACAGCGAAGGGGCGATCGCCTTCGATGTGCCTGGCGTCGAACTCACCCACTCGGGTCCGCTGTGCAGCTTTGACGCCTTCCTCGAAAAATATCATCTCGAAGAGGCTGCGCTCGCGCGTCTAGCCGAGATCGTGCGCGCCGCCGATACCGACACGCTCGATCGATCGCCCCAGGCCCCGGGGCTGTTGGCGATCTCGCTGGGCCTTGGTGCCAATATTCGCGATGACCAGGAGTTACTCAAGGCCGCTTTGCCCATTTACGACGCTTTGTATACCTGGTGTGGCTCGCTCGGCGGTGAGCGTCACGGCTGGTATCCGCAGAACATCCTGAAGGAGATGGGCCCTTGAACGAAGGAGCAAAGATGCGTCAGATCGCGACATCGATCGCCGCCGCGGTGGCGCTGGCGTTCTCAACGGGCGTGTCCGCCGGAAATATCGATTGGACCAGCGTCGATCAGGCGCTCGGGAGGAAAGGATCCGATCAGCCTGGAGGCATCCACAAGTATGGGCTGCCTCGCTCGGATCTGACTGTCAGCGTCGATGGCGTACCGATAAAACCTGCACTGGCACTCGGATCGTGGGTCGCGTTTCAGCCGACGGGCAACGGGGCAATGGTCATGGGCGATCTCGTCCTCACCGACGCCGAGATCAGCCCGGTCATGCAACGGCTCATCGAGGATGGAGTCGAGATCACCGCCATTCACAATCACCTGCTGCGCACCTCCACTCCGATCTATTACATGCACGTCAGCGGGCACGGTGACCCGGTGAAGCTCGCCGCTACCTTGCACGCGGCACTCGCACTCAGCAAGACCCCGCTGACTCAGGCAGTGGCAGCGCCGGCAACCGCCCTCGAGCTCGACACGCCGGCGATCGAAAAGATCCTCGGTTACAAGGGCTCGGCAAACTCCGGCGTGTATCAGTTCAGTGTGCCACGGGCGGAAATCATCACCGAGGGTGGTATGGCCGTGCCTCCTGCCATGGGGACGGCCACCGCCATCAACTTCGAGCCCACGGCGGGCGGGAAGGCGGCCGTCACCGGCGACTTCGTGCTGCTCGGAGCCGAAGTGAATCCCGTGCTGAAGACACTCCGCCAGCACGGCATCGAGGTAACGGCCCTGCACAGCCATATGATTGATGACTCGCCGCATCTGTTCTTCATGCATTTCTGGGCGAATGACGATGCGCTGAAGCTCGCTCAGGGACTGCGGGCGGCGCTGGATCTCATCAACGTTAAGCGAGCATCCTGAGGCTTGCGCACGGGCCCACACTCAGGACTTCGCCCGGAGACCGAGGTGGCACGGAGCACGGAAGCCGCGCACGGCCGCGTCGGCGAACTCATGCACTATTTTCTTCGCCTGGGTCTACTCGGCTTTGGCGGCCCCGTGGCGCTCGTCGGCCAGATGGAGCGCGAGCTCGTGACCGAGCGCGCCTGGCTGACCAGGGAAGAGATGCGCGAAGCGATCGCCGTGTGCCAGTCCCTCCCTGGGCCGCTCGCGATTCAGGTAGGAATCTTCATCGCCTACCTGCGCGGCGGCCAGCGCGGTGCCTGGGTGGGAGGGTGGTCATTCATCCTGCCGAATTTCCTGATCGTGGCGGCGCTCGGTGCGCTGTACGTGCACTTTGGCGGCCTGAAGCCCGTCTCGGCGATCTTCTACGGCGTAAGTCCCGCCGTCATCGCGTTGATCCTCCATTCCTGCTACCGCCTCGCCAAGCTCGGCATGGAAGACGCCCTGCAATGGCTCCTCGCGATTGTGTGCTTTGCCATCACGATCGTGCTGAAGGCCGAAGTAGCACTGGTGTTCATCGGGGCAGGTGCCGTCGGAATTCTCTACTACGGCACGCTGGTGCGTTGGCCACCATCAGCAACACCACTGGCGGCGCCGTTTCCGGCGTTGCCCGCCGCCTGCGCGGCTGCCCCTGTCGCGAATGTGTCCACGATCGGCAAGCTGTTGCTGTTCTTTCTGAAAGCGGGCGCGCTCACCTTCGGCAGCGGCCTGGTCATCGTCCCCTTCCTCCAGCAGGGGATCGTGCAGCAGTATGGATGGCTTAGCGAGCGGGATTTCCTGGTCGCCGTCGCAGTGGGGATGATCAGCCCTGGACCGGTCGTTATCACCGCCACGTTCGTGGGGTACCTGGTCGCGGGATTCTGGGGCTCGGTGGTGGCGACGATAGGGATCTTTCTGCCCTCGTTTGTACTCGTCCTGGTCGCGGCTCCAATCCTCGCACGCTATCGCGCCAATCCGAATGTCCAAGGTTTCATCAAGGGCGCGTACGCCGCGGCCATCGGCACCATCTTAGGCGCGTGTATCTTGTTGGGGCGCGTGGCCATCGGAGATTGGTTCACCGTATCGGTCGGAGTCGCGGCGCTCGCCGCCCTGTTTCTTTGGAAGGCGAACAACCTACTTCTCATGGCTGTCACCGCCGTCGCAGGCCTGGCCGCCTTCCCGTTGATTCACCCTGCTTGGGTAATGGTGAAGTAAGCGAATGCCACGGCGGAGACACCAACCATGCGCAAATCCCTGACGACACTCGCCTGCGGGCTCGTTGCGCTCAGCGCCTCAGCCAATGACTTGGCACCGTCCGCCACGCCAGCGCCGCTCGTGCTCGAAGCGAAGATCCCCTTGGGCGACATTCGCGGTCGCATCGATCACCCCGGAGTCGATGTGCAGCGCCAGAGACTCTACGTTCCTGAGTTGGGCGATGACAGCCTGGGCGTCATTGACCTGAGGGGTCGTAAGACAATTCGGACCATCACCGGCCTCAAGGAACCACAAGGAGTCGGCTATGTTCCATCCACGGATTGTGTGTATGTCGCAAACGGCAGGGGCGGCTCAGTGCACATCTATCGGGGTGCTGACCTGACGCTTCTCGGTCAAATCAGGCTCGGCGACGACGCCGACAACGTCCGCGTCGATGACGCTTCGCATCAGGTCTTTGTGGGCTACGGCACCGGAGCCATTGCTGTCATCGACACCGTGAGTCTCAAGAAGATCGCCGACATCACGCTTCGGGCGCACCCAGAAAGCTTCCGTCTCGAACGAGGCGGGCGACAGATCTTCGTGAATGTCCCGAACGCGGATGAAATTGCGGTTGTCGATCGAGCGTCGAACCGGCAGGTCTCGAGCTGGCCAACCGATGGCCTGCACGCGAATTACCCGCTCACTTTGGAGGACTCGCCCCGTGAGCGCGTGCTGGCCATCTTCCGCCGTCCCGCAAAACTAGCGATTTTTGAAGCTATTGACGGTCGCCTGCTCTCCTCCATCGACACGTGCGGGGACTCCGACGATGCGTTCGTCGACTCGAAACGCAATCGCCTCTACGTGGTCTGCGGCGAGGGGGCAGTTGATGTATTCGCCGCGCAGGGGGACACATATGACAGAGTTGGGCGATTGTCGACATCCCCTGGCGCTCGGACCGGATTATTCGTTCCGGAACTTGACCGCCTTTACGTAGCCGCCCGAGCGACCGCCGGCGCCGCTGCGAGTGTTTGGGTATTGGCACCGGTACCATGAACGCTCGACGACTGATCGGAACCCGCAACAATCTCGAGCGTGGCCGCCGACGTCAGGCATCGTCCCTTCGTTATC
>Ga0210401_10003505_pt1 | contig 16771 bp, 18 predicted proteins | sample IncBWH32MmetaG_FD_150866 | JGI IMG/M metagenome (GOLD analysis project Ga0210401, IMG submission 150866) | Forest soil microbial communities from Barre Woods Harvard Forest LTER site, Petersham, Massachusetts, United States - Inc-BW-H-32-M | ecosystem: Environmental > Terrestrial > Soil >... | reverse complement strand
TGGGCGTTGACGCCCATCGCCCGGCCACCCTTGCGGCGAAGACGACGCGACATTACGTTGTTGAGCCACCGGAAGAAAGGCCCTGATGGCTGGCGGGCACCACGGGTTCCGGCGGGTGTATCGAAGCTCATGTGACCTCCTGATCGACGCTCAAGGTTCCGTGTGCCCGGCGGCAGCCTGGTGGACGGTGCGCCGCCCGAACTGGCCCTGACGGAAAATCTCCGGGCTAGGGGGAGTCCCAGTGCGGTGGGCGGTCGCTGGTGAGGCGGTCGTCGTCGTCGGGGTCGGGGTGGTCGCCCCAGCCGAGGTCGGTTTCGTCGTCGCCCTGTGCCGGGGGATCGTCTGGCGGCATGGCGGTCATTCTTGTGCTCATCCGTAACCTTAGTCGCCGTCGAGCGAGCGGCGCTGCGGCGCGACCCCGGCGAAGTCGGCCGGGGTCAGCGGCGTGGGGTTCAGGTGCTGGGCGTGGATGGTCCGGAGCAGCTGGACCATCTGGTGGCCCAGCCCTGGCACCCAGTGCAGCAGCACGATCTCGCCGGGCTCCAGCTTCCGGCCGTCCCAGGTTCGGACGCGGCCGGTGCCGCCCATCGTGGCGCTCCAGCCGACCAGGGCCTTCAGCCCGCCCCGGAAGGCCGCCGCCTCGACGGTCCGGTCGAACGCCCCGTACGGCGGCCGCCCCATGACCGGTGTGTGGCCGAGCAGCCGGCCGAGGCCGGCCCGGGCCTGCTCCCATTGCGTGCTGGCCTGGCGCAGGCTCACCTTGGTCAGGTTGGGATGGGACACGGTGTGGTCCCCGACCGTCCCGCCCGCCGCGACGAACGCCCGCCAGTACGGCAGATTCCGCTCCGCGGCCTCCAGGATGAGGAACGCGGTCACCGGCAGGTGGGTCTGCCGCATCAGGTCCAGTACCTTGGGGCTCGGCGTCCAGCCGTCGTCCACCGTGATGTAGATGGCCCGGTGCGCCGGGTTCGCGAAGGAGTAGACCGGGATCTCGTGCATGGCCGGGACGGTCACCCAGACCGCGGCCTGCTCACCGTCCCGGGCCGTCACCCGCAGCACCGACCGGCAGACGGCCGGGCCGCTGGCCACGGCGACCTGCAGGGCGGCCGGGAAGCTGACCGTGTCCCGGCCGCACAGCGGCCGGGGTGCCCGGCGGCGCAGTGGGCTGGATACCGAGATGATCAGGCCGGACGCGGCGCGCCGGGACCGGCTGACCCGCAGCACCCGAGGCACGGCCACGGTCAGCGTCCGCTGCTCCGGCCGCGGCCCCTGCACCTGGACCAGCAGCCGGGTCCGGGTGCCGGGCTGGACGGGTACCCGGACCGCCGCGCCCTCCGGGGACTGCCTGGTCAGCCCGCCCCCGGACACCACGAGACGGCTGCGGGCCAGGATCCGGCGGCCGTAGGGCCCGCTGCCCGGGGTCATCCGGACGGCCACGGTGTTCGAGCCGGGGGACAGCGCCCAGGCCACCCCGGGCGTCCCGGACATCGCGGCCGCCGCGCCCTGGCCGATCCAGGCCACCACCAAGCCGACGACAACCAGCAGTACCGTCGCCACCACGAGGATAAGCCGACGGGAATCCACAATGTCAGACCGGCTGCGGACACCGGCATTCCAGCTCACGGGCACTCAGAATCGCACATTGTTCCGGAAATATGTCCACGCCGCGCCGGGCCACGGTCAGGTTGGAGATATGAGCCGGAAGGCCATGAATCCACGCGGCTCACGGGAAAGCAGTTCATATTCGGGGCCATCGATGGCGGCCGCCTCGGGCTGCGGGCGGGGTTCCCAGAGCCGCTCGATGAGGAATCCGGCAGCGAAAATCTCCTCGCAGGTGCGCTCCAGGGGCGCCAGCCAGTAGCGCAGCTGCCAGCCCTTGCTCCAGGTCTCCGCAATGTGGAATCCGCCTTCGGCATGGCTGCGGAACTCGTCCGCGAACACCTCGTACTGCGGCTCCCGGCCCACCTGATCGGTCATGCCGTCCATCCTGCCCGCCATGCCCCGCTTCGTGCCGGGCGCATAATGAGCGGATGAGCGCTTTGTACCGGGACCGCTGGATCGAATGCACGGCCGATGCCATATTGATCCGCGGCTACTACTTCCCGTGGGGCACCAAGCGCATTCGCTACCGTTCCATCCAGCAGATCCGCCGCGTGATGGTGGCCACGTTCGCCGGGCGGGGCCGGATCTGGGGCAACACTACATTGCGGTACTGGGCCAGCCTCGATCCGGATCGGCCGTCCAAAAGCACTGGCCTGGTACTGGACACCGGCCACCACATCCTGCCGTTCATCACGCCGGACGACCCGGCCGCGGTGGAGGCGATTATCATCGCCCATTCCGCGGCCGGAACCGTCAACGGTGGCGGCGTCGTGGTGTGACCGACCGGTGCGAAATCCGCGCGCCGGCGCGGCCGGCCGCCCTGGAGCGCCTGGTCAGCCGGCCGCGGTGCGCCTGGCCAGCGTGCTGATCGCCTGCCCGGTCCAGGCCAGACTGGCCCGGTGTACCGCGAGGCCGTGCTCGACGGCCAGCCGGGCCGCTGGGTTGACAGCGACGTCCGGGCCGGCGCTGACCTGCTCCAGCGCGGCCACGAACCCAGCCAGTGCGGCGCGCAGGCTGGCCAGGAAGCCGAGCACCTCGTCGGCCGGCAGAACGTCCGCCATCATCACGAAGCGCAGCAGGTGCATGCCCAGGTCCTGGGAGACGGTTTCCGGCTGCACCGGCTCGCGGACCCAGCCGAGGTGGGCCTGGCGCCCGTCCGCGGTGAGCCGGTAGACCCGCCGCGGCCGCCCCCCGGCGGCCGGCCGGAACGTTTCCGAGCGGAGCAGCCCGCGCCGCTCCAGTCGGTCCAGCGCCGGGTAGAGCGCACCAGAACTCGGCTGGTACACACCCATCGGGCTGGTCGCGAACCGGCGCTTGAGGTCGTAGCCGCTGGACGGCTGGATGAAGATCATGCCGAGCAGCACGTGCTCGAACGGAGTGAGCTGTGATCGCGGCATGAACGCGGCACCCTGGGTCGGTCCGGCCGGCGGCCCTCCGCCGGCCTTTCGGTAGGTCGAATCGACCTATAGTGTAGGCGCCGTGGACTCCAGGCGGTGGCGGTCGGTCGCGATGATCGCGGTGTTCGACATCGCCGGGCCGCTGGTGGCCTATAACGTGCTCCGCTCGGCCGGGTTCAGCTCGGTGACCGCGCTCATCCTGAGCGGCGTGTTCCCGGCCGCCGGGGTGACCATCGGCATCATCCAGCACCGCCGGGTCGACGCGCTCGGCGTCCTGGTGCTGGCGGGCATCGCGGTGGGCGCGGTGCTCGGGCTGGTCAGCCACAACACACGGCTGGTGCTGGACGAAGGGTCAGTGGTCACCGCGGTGTTCGGCCTGATCTGCCTGGGCTCGCTGGCCACGCCGAATCCGCTGATGTACCGGCTGGCCGTGGAGTTCATCGGCCCGGACACCGCGAAGGGCCAGGAGTTCACCGGCCTGTGGCAGTACGCGGGATTCCGGCACGCGTTCCGGGTCGTCACCGCGGTGTGGGGGATCGGTTACCTGGCCGAGGCGGTGGCCCGGGTGGTCATCGTGCAGAACACCTCGACCGGTACCGCCCTGGCCATCAGCAAGGTGCTGCCGTTCGCGGTGGCCGGGGTGCTATCCGCCTGGACAGTCGGCTACGGCCGGTACCAGAAGCGCAAGGGCGAGCAGCTGGCCGCCGCGGCCGCAGCAGCCGCCGACGCTGATGTGGTTGGCGGCGTCCCGCGCAAGCCGTCGGGGGCCTGATCAGCCAAGGTGGAGGCTCAGCCCAGGTCGCGGCGGCGCAGCAGCAGGATGAACACGGCCAGCAGGCCGGCCGCCGAAGCGAACAGGTAGCCGGGGGTGGCGCCGCCCAGGTCGATCAGCCGGCCGGCCAGCGGCGCGCCAAACGCCGCGCCGACCGAGGCTGCCGTAGTCAGCCAGGACATCCCCTCGGTGCGCTGCCCGGCGGGCACCACCGTGCCGGCCAGGTGGTACGAGCTGGTCAGCGTGGCCGAGATGCCCAGCCCGGCGAGCACCAGGGCCACGGCCATCCAGCCGGTCCCCGGCACGAAGGCCAGCGGCACGGTGCCGGCCACCATGGCGACCAGCGCGACCCGCAGCCGGGCCGGCTCCGCGGTCCGCCACCGCCTGGTGCCGTACCACACGCCAGCGATCGCGCTGCCCAGGCCGTACAGCCCGAGCAGCAGGCCCGCCAGCGGCCCGGCCCCGTGCCGCTGGGCGAACTCGATGGTGGCCAGGTCCACGGCGGAGAACAGCGCGCCCAGGCAGACGTGCATGGCGATCAGCACCCGCAGGCCCCGGCTGCGCAGCGCGGAGCCGGCGCCGCGCTGGGCGGGCACCGCGGGCGGCTCGGTGCGCCGCTGCCGGGTCAGCCCGGCCACCCCGGCCACGGCCAGCGCCCCGGTCACCAGCACGCCGGTGACCGGGTGGAACCCGGTAGCCAGCGCGACCACCAGCACCGGCCCGGCGATGAAGATGAGCTCGTCGGCCACGCCTTCCAGCGAGTAGGCGGCGTCGAGCAGCGGCGACCCGGCCAGCAGCATGCTCCACCGGGACCGCACCATCGAGCCGAGCGAGGGCATCGTGCCCCGGCTCAGGCAGCCGGTCAGCAGCAGCACCCAGACCGGCGCCCGGTGCACGGCGCAGACGGCGAAGCCCGCCGTGGCCACCAGGAACAGCAGCGCCTGCGGGCGCAGCACGCGGGCCTGGCCGTACCGGTCGGCCAGCCGGGCCGCGCGCGGGGTCACCACCGCGAACAGCACGGCCCCCGCCGCGGACACCGCCCCGGCCAGCGCGTACCGGCCGGTGACCGCGACCAGCAGCATCACCTGGGCCAGGCTGAGCATGCCCATCGGCAGCCTGCCGACCACACCGGGCACAGCGAACATGAGGGCACCTGGTGCGCGCAGCGCGTCCCGGTACCGGGCCAGCCCAGGGGCCCCCTCGGGGAGCACCACGGCCTGCGAAGTAGTCGTCATGCTGCTGACGCTAAGCGGCAACCGGAACACCGGTAAGCTCCAATTCCATGCCGGTTGAGTGGTCCGGTTTGGGACCGGAGCTGCCGCTGTCCATGGCCCGGGACACGGCTGAGCCGCTGCGCGGGCAGCTGGAACGCCAGCTGCGGGACGCGATCCGGGACGGCCGGCTGGCCGTCGGCGAACGGCTGCCGTCCTCCCGCGAGCTGGCCCGGGAGCTCGGCCTGTCCCGTGGTCTGGTGCAGGACTGCTACGCCCAGCTGCAAGCTGAGGGTTACCTGTCCACCCGGGTTGGCTCGGCGACCCGGGTGGCGGCCGGGGCGGGCCTGCCGCCCGCCGGTCCAGCCCGGGCCCCGGCCCGGGCCCCGGCCCCGGCGGCCCCGCCCGGGCCGACGGTGGATTTCGCGTCCGGGGTGCCGGACCTGGCCAGCTTCCCGCGCGCCGACTGGGCCTGGGCGGTCCGCGAAGCCTGCCGGGCCGCGCCGACCGCGGACCTCAACTACGGCGACCCGCGGGGCAGCGCGCTGCTACGCGAGGTGCTGGCCGCCTACCTGCGCCGGGTCCGGGCCGCCGCGGCCGACCCGGACCGGATCCTGATCTGCACCGGCTTCGCGCAGGGCCTCATCCTGGTGCTCCGGGCGCTGGCCCAGTCCGGTATCCACCTGGTCGCGGTCGAGGACCCGGGCTACTCCGGCACGGTCACCGCGGCCGCGGCCACCGCCGGCGTGCGGGCCGTCCCGGTCCCGGTGGATGAGTCCGGCATCGACGTGGCCAAGCTGGCCGCGACCGGCGCCCGCGGCTGCGTGCTCACCCCGGCCCACCAGTGGCCCAGCGGCGTGGTGCTGACCGCGGAGCGGCGGCGGCAGCTGGCCGACTGGGCCGCCCAGCGCGACGCGGTGATCATCGAGGATGACTACGACGCCGAGTTCCGCTACGACCGGGAACCGGTCGGCGCACTGCAAGGGCTGGCCCCGGACCGGGTCGCCGCGCTCGGCACGGTCAGCAAGTCGCTCGCCCCGGCGCTGCGGCTCGGCTGGATCTGCTGCCCGCCCGCGCTGGCCGGGGCCATCGCGGCGGACAAGGCGGTGCAGGACCGCGGCACTCCAGGGCTGGACCAGCTCGCGCTGGCCACCCTCATCCAGTCCGGCCGGTACGACCGGCACTTGCGCCGGATGCGGGCGGTGTACGCGCGGCGGCGCGGTGCCCTGGTGGACGCGCTGGCACGCAGCGCCCCGGCGGTCCGGCTCACCGGCCTGGCGGCCGGCTTCCACGCCGTCGCGCACCTGCCAGACCAGCCCGGCGAGCAGGCGGTCATCGCGGCCGCCCGGGCCCGGTCGGTCGGGCTGTACGGGATGAGCGAATACCGGTCCACCGGCGCGGTCACGCCAGCCCAGCTGGTGCTGGGCTTCGGCAACCTGGGCGAGCGCGCCATCCAGTCCGGCATCGGCACCGTGGCCGACCTGCTCCAGGGCCGGGGCTAAAGTCCCTACCTGGGCAGTAGCCAGATCTGCTGAGCTGGGCGGGCGCTTTATCGGCTTTTACGGGATCATTGAGCACATGACCTGACTCATTCCCCTAGCCCGGGAGGGGAGGCGCGGTGGATTCTCACGCACGGACATGGGCGGACGGACTCGGCGGGGTCGGCCAGCAGGCCGGGGAGGCGGCGGCCCGACTGCAGGACCTGCTGCTGGAGACCGCCCGCGCGGAGCTGGACCGTCGGCAGGACCGGCTGTCCGCGGAAGCGGAGCCCGGTGCGCTGGCTCCGGAAGCCGCCGCGGGCGCGCTCGCCGCGGTCATCGCCGACCTCGGTGCGCGCAGTACCGCTCCGTTCCCCGTCTGGGCGGCCAAGTTCGTGATGGCCGAGGTCTCCGCCAAGATCGCACAGCGGCAGTGGCGGGGCGGCGTGCTGGCCGCGGCCGGAGGGGAGTGGGCGACGCAGCTTGCCGCGCGCCTCGACCTGACGACTAACGCGGCCACGGCCCGCGCGGCAGGCGTGCTCGCGTCGCTGCGCCTGGGTGTCGAGCAGGACCTGACCGAGCAGCAGCGGATGGTCTTCCAGGCCGTCCTGCTCGGCGGGGTGCCGATCGACGTGCTGGCCCTGGAGTTCGGCTCGGCCCGCAGCGCCATCTACAAGTCACTGTTCGAGGCGCGGCGGCGGCTGGCTGACCGGCTGGCCGCGGACGGGCATGGTCCTGATCCGCTGAGCCCGCTGCCGTCGGCCTGGCCCAGCGGCCTGGCTGACCTGCTCGCCGTGACCCCGGGGGATGCCGGCTGCGAGGTCACCTTCCAGGAAGTGGACACGTACGTCAGCAGCGAGCTGACCGGCGGCGACCCGGGCCGGGACCTCGCCGCGGTGCGGGTGCACCTAGTTAGCTGTATGGCCTGCCAGCAGGACTACCAGGGCTTGCTGGCGGCCGCCCGGGCCAGCCGGTTATCCGGCGTGGGTGTCCATCCTGACTTCCTTGGTTCGTCGTGATGGTGACCAGCCGTCCGGCGCTGGCCATCATGAAGGAGGATGGATCGATGAAGTACATGCTGCTGATCTGCGTGGCCGAGGACCTACAGCTCAGCCCGGCGGAAGGCGCGGAAATGGAACGCGCGACCCAGGCCTGGGTGACCGAGATGGAGAGCCGCGGGGTGCGGCTGCAAGGCGCACCGCTGCGGTCGGTCAGCGACGCCACCACGGTGCGCAGCCGCGGCGGCGAGGTGCTGATCAGCGACGGGCCGTTCGCCGAGACCAAGGAGCAGATCGGCGGGTTCGACATCCTGGAGTGCACCGACCTGGACGAGGCCATCGAGGTCGCGGCCAAGCACCCGGTGGCCCGGATCGGCACCATCGAGGTACGCCCGTTCTGGCGGGATGAGGACGAGAACTGATGCGGTACCTGATGCTGCACTGCATCGACGAGACCGCGACGTTCGATCCAGCCGAGGATCCAGGTGTGCCGGGTTCGGCCGCCGCGCAGGCGATGGATGCCTGGGTACACGAGATGGAAGGTACTGGCGTTAAGCAATATGGGGGGCATTTGCGGCCGGCTGGGGAAGCCGTGACGGTGCGGGTGCGCGACGGTGCGGTGCTGGTCAGCGACGGGCCGTTCGCCGAGACCAAGGAGCAGATCGCCGGATTCGACCTGCTCGAGTGCGCCGGGCGGGACGCGGCGCTGGAGGTCGCGGCCCGGCACCCGACGGCGCGGATCGGCACGTTCGAGCTGCGGCCGCTGCCCTGACCGGGCTCAGCGTGGGCTGGTCACCTCGGCCAGCCGCCGGCTGAGGTACCGGCGTTCGGCGTCGGACGGCGCCAGGGCCAGCGCCGCACGGTAGCTGGCTGCGGCGCCGTCCCGCTGGCCGAGGCGGCGGAGCAGGTCGGCCCGGGTCGCCGGGAGCAGGTAATAGCCGGCCAGTCCGGCCGAGTCCAGTGTGTCGAGCGACCGCAGCCCGGCGGCCGGCCCGTCGGCCATGGCCACGGCCACGGCGCGGTTCAGGTCCACTACCGGTGACGGGAGCAGCCCGGCCAGCAGCCCGTACAACCGGGCGATCGTGGCCCAGTCGGTGTCCGCCGGGTCGGCCGCCGTGGCGTGACAGCTGGCAATAGCCGCTTGCACCTGGTACGGCCCGGCAGGCAGATCGGGTGGGATGGCCTGGAGCACCCGGAAAGCCTCGTCGATCTCCGCCCGGTCCCAGCGGGTCCGGTCCTGGTCCTCCAGGGTGACCAGGTCACCGGCGGCGTCCACCCGGGCCAGCCGCCGGGAGTGCTGGAGCAGCATCAGCGCGAGCAGGCTGCTGGCCTCGCGCTCCGCGGGCATCAGCTGGGTCAGCGCCCGGGTCAGCCGGATCGCCTCCAGGCACAGGCTGTCCCGGATCAGGTTCTCCCCGGCGCTGGCCGCGTAGCCCTCGTTGAACAGCAGGTACAGCACGGCGAGCACGCCGGTGGTGCGCTGCGGCAGCAGATGCGGCGGCGGCACCTGGTACGGGATGCCCGCATTGCGGATCTTGTGCTTGGCCCGGACCAGCCGCTTGGCCATGGTCGGCTCCGGGACCAGGAAGGCCCGGGCGATCTCCGCGGTGGTCAGCCCGGCCAGCGTGCGCAGGGTGAGCGCGACCCGGGCGTCCAGCGGGAGGGCCGGATGGCAGCAGGTGAAGATCAGCCGCAGCCGGTCGTCGGGGAACTCGCCGCCGTCATCGCCGTCGCCGCCGGGGGGCGGCCCGGCGCCCCCACCGCCGTCCGGCTGCAGCGCGGCCACCTGGTGCAGCTTGGCCGCCTCGGTGCTGCTGCGGCGCAGCCGGTCCAGGGCCCGGTTACGGGCCACCGCGGTCAGCCAGGCGCCGGGCCGGCGTGGGATCCCGTCCCGCGGCCAGCTCCGCACCGCCTGGGCGAACGCGTCCTGGGCGCAGTCCTCGGCCAGGTCCCAGTCGCCGGTCGTCCGGATCAGGGTGGCCACCACCCGCCCCCACTCCTCGTGGAATGCCGCGCCGATCGCGGCGTCGACCTCGGTGCCGGTCACGGCGTCCAGAACAGCAGGTAATTCACGGCATCTCCCTGGCCAGCCGCCGCCGCAGCACGGCGCGCACCGCCGTGGCGGGCCGGGCCAGCCCGCGGCTCCACTGTGCCACGGTCGCGGCCAGCTCACCCAGTTGTGCGTCAGCCTGCCGCTGCCCGGCGCCGTACTGGGTGGCGCCGCAGCGGGCGCGCTGCGCGGCCTGCTCGGCCTGGACTATCTGGTAGATCATGTGCGGGCTCATCGTGGTCACTCCTCGCGCGGTCCGTCCGGCCTATCTGGCCGGTCGTCCAGACGACGAACAGGACGGCCCGAGATGGACCGCCCGGCCGGAAAGATTCCGGCCGGGCTTGCAGCCACCTTGCGGCCAGCGCTGAGTTGGCGTGCCGCGCCGTGGCGGAGTTTGATACCGGCATGAAGTCGCTGGCCGTGCGGGTGCTCGGCGATTTCGCCGTGGACGGTGTGCCGCCGCACACGCTGGGCAGCCGGAAGGCCCGGCTGGCCCTGCACCTGCTCGCGCTGGGCGGCGGGCAGGCCGTGTCGTCCGGCGTGCTGATCGACGCGATCTGGGCCGAGGCCCGGCCGGGCCGTCCGGAGGATCAGCTGGCTGTGCTGGTGAGCCGGCTCCGGTCGGTGGTCGGCCGGGACCGGATCGGCCATCACGACGGCGGCTACCAGCTGCGCTGCGACTGGCTGGACGCGGCCGAGCTGGCCGGGCTCACCGACGAGGTGGACCGGCGCCAGGCGGCCGGGAACGTGCTCGGCGCGGCCGCGGCGGCCCGGGTAGCACTGTCCCTGGTCCGCGGCGACGGCCCGCGGCCGCTGCCCGGCGAGTGGGCGCTGCTCCGGCAGGCTGAGCTGGACCGCCTGATCAGCCGCAGCCGCCAGGTGGCGGCCGGTGCGCTGCTGGCCGCGGGCGACTGGATGGCCGCCGCCGACGGCGCGGCCGCGGCGCTGGAGCGGGAACCCTACGACGAGGCGGCGCTGCGCGTCCTGCTCCGCGCGTACGCGCTGGGCGGCCGGGTGGCGGCCGCGCTGGCGGCGTACGGCAGCACCCGGGAGCGGCTGGCCGACGAGCTGGGCACCGACCCTTCGCCGCAGACGCAGGCGGTGTACACCGCGATCCTGCGCGGTGAGCTGGTCCCGCCCGGCCCGCTGGCGGCCGGCCAGTCGGCCACCGCCGGGCTGGTCGGCCGGGACGGCGAGCTGGCCTACCTGGACGCGGCCGCGGTGCGCAGCCGCGGCGGCAGCGCCGAGGTCATCATCGTCGACGGTGAGGCAGGTATCGGGAAGACCACCCTGCTGCGGGCCTGGGCGGCCCGCCGCGCCGCCGCCGGGGACACAGTGCTCATGGCCCCGTGTGGGCCGCTGGACCGGGCCATGCCGCTGGACGCCCTGCTCACCGCGCTCGCCGCGCTGCTGCGCCGGCTCGGGCCCGAGGTGACCACCGACGCGCTGGGCTCCGATGCGGGGGTGCTCGGGCCGGTGCTCGGGCCGGTGCCCGGCGCCGCGCCCGGCCCGCGGCCGCTGCCCGCGCTGGCCGATAGCATGCTCGGCCCCGCGGTGCTGTACGCCGCGCTGGTCCGCGTGCTGAGCCGGCTGGCCGAGCGGGCGCCGCTGGTCACGGTCGTGGATGACGCGCACCTGGCCGGCCCGGCGCTGGCCGACTGGCTGCGGTTCGCCCGGCGGGCCGGCCTCCCCGCCGTGCTGGTCGCGGCCATCCGGCCGGGCGAAGGCGAGCTACTGCCCGGCACCGGCCTGCTGCACCTGGACGTGCTCGGCCGGGACGCGGCGGCCGAGCTGGTCGGCCCGGCCCGGGTCGATGAGCTGTACCGCCGGTCCCGTGGGCACCCGCTGTTCCTGACCGAGCTGGCCCAGCAGGCCGCGGGCACCGAGCCGCCCGTATCGCTGGTCGAGTCGGTGTCCGCCCGCTGCGACGAACTGGGCGAGGCCGGGGCGATGCTCCGCGCGGCCGCCGTGATCGGCCAGGACCTGGACGTCGACCTGCTGGCCGCGGTGCTCGGCCGGCCGCTGGTGGCCGTGCTGGACGACGCCGAGCGGGCCGCCGCCGGGCAGTTGCTGGTCGAGCAGGACGGCACGTTCCGGTTCCGGCATGAGCTGGTCCGCGAGGCGCTGGCGGCCAGTGCGACACCGGGCCGGCAGGCGCTGCTGCACCGGCAGGCGGGCCGGGTACTGGCCCAGCGGCCCGATGCCGACCCGGCCACCGTGGCGGACCACGCGCGGCTGGGCGGCGACCTGGAACTGGCCGCCCAGGCGCTGCGCGACGCCGCGGCGCGGGCCACCGAGCGGTTCGACCACGCGGCGGCCGAGGCGCTGCTGGACGACGCGCTGCTGCTGCACGCCGAACCGGACGGCTGGCTGGCCCGGGCCCGGGTGCGGACCCGCCGTGGCCGCTACCCGGCGGCGCTGGAAGACGTGGAACGGGCCGCGGCAGCCGGCCCGGCGGCGCTGGAGGTCGGCGCGTGGGCGGCCTATTTCGGCCGCCGCTTCGGGCAGGCAGCCCAGTTCGCCGAGGACGGCGCGCTGGCCGCGGGCGACCGGGCCGACCGGAGCCGCTGCCTGGCCGCCGGTGGCCGGATCCACCACGCGGCCGGCCACCTGGACCAGGCCGAGCTGCTGCTGGGTGAGGCGGTGTCGCTGGCCCAGGGCGCGGACCGGGTGACCGCGGCCGTCTGGCTGGGCGTGCTGCGGGCGCACCAGAGCCGGGCCGAGGAGGCGCTGACGCTGCTCCGCCCGGCCGCCCGCGGGCAGATCGGGGCCGAGCACACCTCGGCCACGCTGCACGCACTGTTGTTCACGGGCCACGCGCACGCGCTGGCTGGGCGGCCCGCTCTCGCGCTGGCCGCGTTCGGCCGGTATACCGCTGAGGTGGAGCGGCGCCAGGTGCCGCGGTTCGCCGGGCGCGCGGTGAACTTCGCCGGCTGGGTGCTGCGCAACCTCGGCGCCTGGCCGGAAGCGCTCGACCGGCATCAGCAGGCGCTCGAGGTGGCCCGGCGGGACGGCACCCCGGAGGTCGGCATCGCCGCGCTGGAAGATCTGGCCGAGCAGTGCCTGGCCGCGGGTGACCCGGAGGGCGCCCGGTCCCGGCTGGCCGAGGCCGGTGCGCTGCTGAACGGGGACCTGGTGTTCGGCTGGCGGCTGGCGCTCAAGCACCAGCTGCTCAGCGGGCGGCTGGCGCTGCTGTGCGGTGACCCGGCAGGCGCGCTGGCCGCGGCCAGCACGCTGGGCACCCGGGCCGCCGCGCTGGGCGTGCCCCGGTACACCAGCGCCGCCCGGCTGGTCGCGCACCGGGCACGGAACGCACTGCGGCTGCCGGTGGACCTGGCCGCGGTGCGCGCCGACCTGGACGCGCTGGACCGGGCGGTGTCCATCGAGGCGTGGTGGTGGACCGGCGAGCTGGCCGCCGACTTCGGTCAGCGGGCCTGGCTGGACTTGGCCGCGGAGCGCGCCGCCCGGCTGGCCGGGGTGGCGGGCGATTACGCGGGCGGTCTGCGGGCGGCCGCGGGGCAGCGGCTGGATGGCTGGCAGGCCGCGATCCGGTTACCGTCAGCGCGCCGTGACCAGGGCCATCGACACGGTCAGCGGCTCGGCGGCGGCGCCTGTCTGCTCGACGGCTCGCTCGACGGCGCGCTCGGCCGTGCGCCGGGCCGCGGCCCGGGCCGGCCCGTCCAGCGCGCGCAGGAACGGGGCGAACTGGGCCAGACCCAGCCGCCAGGCGGCCAGCTCGGCCGGGGTGACCAGCCCGGTCGGCACGGCAACCGTGCGCACCCGCACCTGGCCGAAGCCGGCCGTGGCCGCCTGCTCGGCGAGCCGCTGCGGGGCTGGGTTGACGCCCGTGTGCCAGGCTGGCTCGCGGTAGCCGAGTGGGCGGAGCGCCGCGTCCACCGCGTCCTTGGCTGGATGAGTCCAGCCCGGCGCGAACGTGCTGGCCGCCAGCGCGGCACCGACCCGGCGCACCTCGGCCAGCCCGGCCGCCGGGTCCGGCAGGTGATTAAGGCAGAACGCGGCGACCACCAGATCGAAGCTGCCCGCGCGAAACGGCAGCGCCACCGCGTTGGCCGCGACCGGGTGCAGCGCCGGGCCCGCGGCCCGCAGCATGCTAACGGCCAGATCGGCCGCCACCACCTGGCGGACCCCGGCGGCCAGCGCGGCCCGGCCCGCCGCCCCGGTGCCCGCGCCCAGGTCGAGCACCCGGCGGCCGGCCAGCGGCACCGGCGCGGCCGCGACCAGCACCTCGGCCAGCCGGGTGTACATCCGCCCTGGCCCGGTGGCCCAGTCACCCGCCGCCGCCTCGTAGCCGGCCCGCAGGCTCACGGTCAGCTCAGCAGGGGCGCCGCGCTGACCGCCTTTTCCTCCCACCATGCGAGTTCCTCGTCGTAGCCGCCGAGTGCCTTCTCCCAGCCGAACTGCACCAGCGCGCCGAGCAGGCACAGCGCCAGCTGCCGGTCCCACCACGGCTCGGTGCGCACCCCGGCCGCCTCCAGCGCCGCCCGGTAGACCGCGATCGCGGCCTCCTTGGCCTGTGGCAGGCGGCGGCAGTTGATGGCCAGGTACCAGGCCAGGTCGCTGAGCGCCGCGCCGCGGCCCGGCTGCTCCCAGTCGAGCAGCACGGTCCGGTCCTGGTCATCGGTGCCCAGGTTGTCCAGCTTCCAGTTGCTGTGCACGAACGTCTGGGGCGTGCTGGCCAGGGCGTCCACCAGCGGCCCCGGGTCGTAGGCCAGCGGGGTGACCACCGCGGCCGCGGCCGGGGCGACCTCGGCCAGCAGCGGCCAGCCCTTGGCCACCAGCTGGGGCACCAGGTGGGCCGTGCCCGCCGCGGCCTCGGCGGCCGCCGTCCACGGGGAAAGCTCCAGGTAGCGGTGCATGACCGGGACGACGTCCGCCTCGGGGCCGCACTCCCAGAACGCCGCGTGCAGCGCGGCCATGTGGGTCAGGAACCGGACGTGCTGGCCGAGCGGGACCGGTTCATCGGTGACCGGCACCAGCCAGGGCGAGACGTCGTGCATCAGCACCGCGCACCCGGTGGGCCGGCCGGTGCCCGGCCCGCCCTCCGGCGCCGCGCCGACGATCGGCTGGTTGAAGCAGTCCGGCAGCTGGGCCAGGATGCCCCGCTCGCACAGCACCAGCGGCGCGCCCGGCAGGCAGCCGGACGCCCGCAACGTCCAGTCCTGGCTGAGGTCCAAGTGCTTGAGCACATAACGCCGGCTGGCGATGATCACTCGCTCCAGCCGCGCGCCGGACTTGCCCGGTTCGGAACCGAAGGGTGCCCGCTCGGTCGCGCCGCTGAGCAGCCCGGCCACGTCCGGGTAACGGCGCGGTGGGCTGGCGGGCGGCGGGTCAGGCATCGGCCGCCTCCATCTCGGCCAGCAGCGAGGCTGGCCACCGGCCGCCGCACAGCACGGTGTCGGCCACGATCCGGCCGTCCCGGATCGTCAGCAGGTGCATGTGATGCGCCGCGTGCGGCACCCCGTTTTCCGCCCAGCTCAGCGTGTACTCGATGAGCTCGCCCGCGCCACCGTCCACCGGGTGGCGATGCAGCTCGTCGAAGTGGGCCGGGTCGGCGAACCAGCGCGCGTACTCGGCGCGGATCGCTTCCGGGCCGGCCCGGTGCAGCCGCCAGTTGGGCACGGTCGCGTCCAGTGTCGCGTCCGCGCTCCACACGTCGCAGCGGGGGATCGCCGCGTTCTCGATCGCCGACAAGAACTCGTCAACCACGGTTGGACTGGCCATCGTCGCCTCCGCACAGCTTGGTTGCCAGCCATGATCCGGGCGGGGGTTTGCAGTCACCTTGCAGTGACCGCGGTCCATGTGATGGCGCTGATCTCGATCGGGCCCGCGGGCAGCAGACGGCGGCACTGTGCACGCAGCGCGGCCTGGTCATCGGGGGCCAGCGACGCCAGGTAGGCTCCGGCCGGGCCGACGCCGAGCGTGAATGGCTCCCACCATTGCTCGAAGCTGGCGTGGCGGACCCGGACCGTCAGCGTGCCGACCCGGGCTTCGCCCAGCCCGGCCTGGGTGAACAGCCGGGCCAGATCGCCGTCGCGGACGCCGGGCAGGCTGGACTCGTCGTCCGCCGCCGGGTCCAGCTCGCGCACCGCCCGCCAGAACGCCGACAACGGCCCACGGCCGCCCGCATGATCCCAGACGCAGGCGCCGACCACCCCGCCCGGCCGGGTCACCCGGCCCATCTCGTGCAGGCCCTGCACCGGGTCGGTCATGAAATGCACGACCAGCTGGGCCAGCGTGGCATCGAAGCTGGCGTCGGGGAACGGCAGCTGCTCGGCCGCTGACTGCCGGATGTCCACCCCGGGCAGCCGTTCCCGCGCGGCGGCGGCGAACGACGCCGACGGCTCCACGGCGCGGACCGCGTCGGGGCCGGTCCGCCGGACCAGGTCAGCCGTGAGCGCACCCGGGCCGCAGCCCACATCCAGCACCCGCAGCCCGGCGCGGATCCCGGCCAGATCGGCGAACTGTACCGCCAGCGGTTCCGAGTACTTCCCCATGAACCGCAGATAGGCGTCCGCACTGACCTCGAAGCTCACCTGGGTTAGCGTACTGGGAAATTGCGGACTCCCGCAAATAAGAATATCTGCGTGGCCGAGGTTAATGCCTGCCGCGACATGGTCTCTCGTTACAGTAATAGTGCCGCAAAGCCATAAGAAAAAGGCTCGATATTAATGATATTTCGGAACACGATGGGCTTCGCTCTGACTGGCCTAGCCCTCCCTGGGGCCACCGCCCCGGCGTTCGACGCCCAGGGGCGGTACTGGGCGCACGTCGCGGCCGGCTTCGATCACACCAGCGGCATCGGCACCAGTGGCTGACGACGGCCTCCTCCTCCTGGCGGTCGCGGATGCACTTGGCCAGGGTGAACGAGGCGGTCACCACGTAGCGCAGGCCCAGCGCGAGAAAGGCACGAACCCACCGGGGGGTCGTGCAGGTAGCCAATGCCGATGATGGTCACGGACAGGGAGACAGCGAAGGACATCGCCGCCTGAACGAAGAACGCAACGGTGGTGCGGGGGCGGAGTGGAGTGCTCATAAACCCATGCTCGGCAGTGCTCAGCTCGGCGCCTGAGTATGGGTACTTATCTCTAAGGGTGGGTAGCTCAGCCGGCCGAGTGTCGCTATGGTAAGGAGAAGGCTACGGTTCGATACCGTAGGGAGCCCCGCAGGTCAGGCCGGTTTTTCGTCTACCTATCCGAGGACCGCTTCGAAGGGCGGGGAGGTATTCGAGCCGATTAACGGCGC
>Ga0210401_10003504_pt1 | contig 16773 bp, 13 predicted proteins | sample IncBWH32MmetaG_FD_150866 | JGI IMG/M metagenome (GOLD analysis project Ga0210401, IMG submission 150866) | Forest soil microbial communities from Barre Woods Harvard Forest LTER site, Petersham, Massachusetts, United States - Inc-BW-H-32-M | ecosystem: Environmental > Terrestrial > Soil >... | reverse complement strand
GTTCGGTCGCACCGAGGGACGCAGGCGCTGCCGCAACCTCTGGTGTTGCAGCGGCTCGTTCCTCCATCGAACGAGGCTCGGGCGCTCGCGCTACAGCCGCGCCTGTTCCCGTGGAACTCATAGCGGCGGCGCCAACGCTGGCAGAACTGCTCGGCGACTCGGAATTAGCTTCCCGAGCGCCGCCGTGCGGGATTTCTGCGGATGCATCCGTACCGGCTGATTCAACGGTTGCAGTGGGAAGATTCAGGTCGTGTTCGGGTGACATTGGGGAGCGGCCTCCGTACGGATTCGTGCCCTGCTACCGAGATTTCGGACTCGGCTACTCCACCCGACGGGGTTTGGAGCAAAGAAGGGGACAGAACGCCCACGCTAGACGTTCTTATCACGAGGATAATACCCGCCCGCTTCGCGCATTGTCAACAAACCATCGCGAAAATCCGGCGAATCCAAAGCCGCGTCAGCCCAGATGAATGTTACGCAATGATGATCAGCAAGTTGTGTTTCACACCAGTACACGACGGCGGTCGAGTCGACTTCGCTTACCGAAACGGTCCTGCATGCCGAATTTCCTTGCGATAATCCGCTGCGGAAATTTCCACCGTGCGGCACATCTCATACAATCGCGAACGAATCCGTTTTCCCACACGCTCGGTGAGCGAATCTTCCATCGTCGGCGCGCGCATTCCTGCGACGCGCGCGGGCGGCGCCCCATTCGCTGAACTTCCGCCCCCCACGTCGGAATCCAAAAAATTGGTCGTCAACAACGTCACGCGCTTCTCGTTGTAACGCGTGTTCAGTACGTGCCCCACGGTCTCGAGCGCCCACAACGACGGCTTGCTCGAGCCCACATCATCCAGCACCAAAATTTCCGCCTTCAGCACCGGCTCCAGCACACTCATCTCGGTCGCCTGGCTCTCCGGATTGTAACTATCCTGAATCGCTTTCAGCAGCTCGCGATAATCGTAGAAAAGTCCGCTATGCCCGCGCAGCACGATCGACTTCATCGCCGAAACCGCCAAGTGCGTCTTGCCCACTCCGCACGGCCCCATCAGCAGCAATCCGTGCTCGCTGCCCACGGGAAATTCATCCGCGAACCGCTGCACCATCAATTTTGCTTGCGCCAGGCTGCGATTCCACGCCGCCATCTGCTCGCGCGACACATTCTCAATATCATTGTCCGTCTCGTAGTTTTCAAAATCGCAATGCCGGTAACGTTCCGGCACGCGCGAACGCTGCAAAGCGCGCTCCGTCCGGTCACCCGTGGTGCAATCGCAAGGCACCGCCCACACCATCTTCGGCTCGCCCGCACCCGCTCCCGGACGATCCGCCGCCAGCGCCTGCGCGCCCTCCACCGTGCGCTCCACCACCTTCCACCCACTACCTTCACAATGAGGACAATCCGCTCGCGCCATCCTGAAAGAATAAGCGCCACCCGCGCCGCGCGCAAGCACACCCGCCCCTGTGGAAGTTGCCGCACCTGTGGAAAGTTTTTGAATGGGAACCACTGCGTTGCGTCAGGGCAAGGCTGCAAAATTCCCCAATGAGAAAATCACGTGTCGTCCCGAACGGAGTCCCGCGCTTTTTCCCTCCCGCCGCATTCTGGCGGGCGAGGGACGCAGAGGGGGATCTGCTTTCCGCGGAACGATCGACAATCTGAGCCAACTCTAGCCAACTACTTATGCACGCGAATCGCCTGCCGCGGCGTAGTGCGCACGATCGCGGTGCGATACTTCCGATCCTCGCCCGCATTAAACCCGCGCGCCATCTCACTGCGCACAAAATGCGTGAACGCTTCCATCTGCGTCTGCATCTCCGCCATCTTGTCCCGCATGTTCAAAATAATCTCAATCCCCGCCAGGTTCACGCCCAGCTCGCGCGTCAAATTCAAAATCACCTCAAGCCGCTCCAGGTCCTGATCCGTGTACAACCGCGTATTACCCTGCGAACGCGAAGGCGTCAGCAATCCCACACGCTCGTACAACCGCAAAGTCTGGGGATGCAGTTTGTACAGCTCCGCCACCGCGCTGATCATGTAACCGGCCTTCGCTCTTTTCCGCACACGCGCCACCATGAAACGTACCCTCAAACCGTCGCGCGCGAAAATATCTCGCGACGTGGATCCTCCGGATCGAGCTTGCTCAATTCCTTCAAAAGATTCCGCACGCGCTCGTCCTCCGGCTTTGGCACCACGATCTGCACTTCCACAATCTGGTCGCCGCGTTTTCCCGGCTGCCGTATCGAAGGCGCGCCCTTCTCGCGCAAGCGCAGCTTTTTGCCGCTGTTGGTGCCGGGCGGAATGCGCACCTGCGACCGCCCATCAATCGTCGGCACTTCCACCTTCGATCCCAGCGACGCTTCCGTCACCGTCACCGGAACCACAGTATAAAGGTCATCGCCCCGTCGCTCGAAAAACGGATGCGGTTCCACCTTCATCACAATATAAAGATCGCCCGGCGCTCCGCCATGAAGCCCCGCATTGCCGCGCCCCGCGACGCGCACGCGCGAACCCGTCTGCGCCCCCGGCGGTATGCGCACGTCCAGCGTTTCCAGCCGCGGCAGCCGCCCTTCTCCACCGCAATTCTTGCACATCGTATGTAAACGTCCCGTGCCGCCGCAGCGCGAGCAAGCAATCTGAAAACGCATCTTGCCGCTCACCTGCGTCACTTGCCCCGTTCCGCCACACGTAGGACAAACTTTTTCATCGCCCGGCTGCACGCCCGCGCCGTGACAAACATTGCACACATCCAGCCGCGTGATGCTCAGCTTCTTCACCGTACCGTGCATCGCTTCCGCAAAGGTAATCTCAACCTGGAATTCCAGGTCGCTGCCGGGTTCGCGCTCGTTCGCTTCACGCGCCGCGCTCTGCCCGCGAAAAACCTGGCTGAACAAATCGCGGAAGCTGGTCCCACCGGCACCACCGGCACCGCCGCCGCCGCCGCCGCCAAAATCAAATCCGCCAAAATCGAAATGCACATCTTCCGGTGCGGCGCCGCCACCGCCGTAGCCATACCCCCCGCCCGGCGGCGGAGCTCCGCCCTGCCCCGGCGTGTTGAACCCGAACTGGTCGTAAACCTGCCGCTTCTTGGTATCCGAAAGTACTTCGTACGCTTCCTGAATCTGCTTGAACTTTTCTTCCGCGGATTTGTCGCCGGGATTCAGGTCGGGATGGTATTTACGCGCCAGCTTGCGATAAGCCGCGCGAATATCCTTCACCGCCGCCGAATGCGAAACGCCCAGCAATTCGTAATAATCTTGTTTGGTAGTCGTCGCCATAGGAAAACAATCTCGAAACCACTTTCACCGCGCGCATACATGTAGGGGCGGGTCCCATTTTCGTCTCCATGGACCCGCCCCCGTTGTCGCAACAGCGCTGCTTCCTTAATTCGGCTTCTTCGAATCGTCAACATCCACGAACTCAGCGTCCACCACGTCGCCTTGTCCGGAGGTGTTGCCGCCATGCGCACCGCCGCCGCTCGCGCCATCCGCGCCGCCCGGTGCTCCCGCTGCTGCGCCCGACGCTTGCTGCGCCTTATACATCGTCTCTGCGATGTGGTGCGAAGCCTTGGTCAAGCTTTCCGCGGCCGCATTCAACCGATCGAGTCCGCCTTCAGCCAACGCCTTGCGCGCTTCTTCGATTGCCTCTTCCGCCGTCTTCACGTCAGACTCCGCCAGCTTCTCGCGGTTGTCCTTCACCACCTTCTCCGTCTGGTACACCAGATTATCCAGCCGGTTGCGAGCCTCCACTTCCGAAAGCCGCGCCTTGTCCTCCGCCGCATGCGAATCCGCTTCCTTCTTCATGCGTTCGGCCTCTTCCTTGCTCAAACCAGTCGAAGCCGTGATGGTGATCTTCTGTTCCTTGCCCGTCGCGTTGTCTTTTGCCGAGACATTCAAGATGCCATTGGCGTCAATATCGAACGTCACCTCGACTTGTGGCACTCCGCGCGGGGCAGGCGGCAATCCCACCAAGTGGAATTTTCCGAGTGAACGGTTTCCACTGGCGACAGGCCGCTCGCCCTGAAGCACGTGAATCTCTACCGACGTTTGATTGTCCGCCGCGGTCGAGAACGTTTCCGACTTGCGAGTCGGAATCGTGGTGTTCCGCGGAATCAGCACGGTGGTCACTCCGCCTAGCGTTTCCACGCCCAGCGAAAGTGGCGTCACGTCCAGCAGTAGGATGTCCTTCACTTCGCCCGCCAGCACGCCGCCTTGAATGGCCGCGCCGACCGCGACGACCTCATCAGGATTCACGCCCTTGTGGCCTTCCTTGCCGAACAGGTCTTTCACCAGTTGCTGAATCATCGGCATGCGCGTCTGGCCGCCGACCAAGACCACTTCGTTGATCTTGCTCGCGTCCACGCCCGCATCCTTCATGCACTGCTTGCAAGGCTCGACGGAACGTTTCACGATGTCGTCCACCATCGCTTCCAGCTTCGCGCGCGTGAGCTTCTTTACCAGGTGCTTCGGACCGTTCGCATCCGCCGTGATGAACGGCAGATTGATTTCAGTTTCGATGGTGCTGGAAAGCTCGATCTTGGCGCGCTCCGCTGCGTCACGCAGACGTTGCAATGCCATCTCGTTGCCCTTGCTCTTCAGGTCCAGGCCCTCGTCCTTCTTGAACTCCTCCACCAGCCAGTCCACGATGCGTTGATCAATGTTGTCGCCGCCCAAGTGCGTATCGCCGTTGGTGGCCTTCACTTCGATCACGCCTTCGCCCACTTCCAGGATGGAGATGTCGAACGTGCCGCCGCCGAAGTCGTACACGGCGATGGTTTCGTCCTTCTTCTTGTCGAGGCCGTATGCGAGCGCCGCAGCCGTCGGTTCGTTGATGATGCGCTTCACGTCGAGGCCGGCGATCTTGCCCGCGTCTTTCGTCGCCGTGCGTTGCGCGTCGTTGAAATATGCCGGCACGGTAATTACCGCGTCCGTCACTTTCTCACCCAGGAAATCTTCCGCGGCGAGCTTCAGCTTCTGCAGAATCATCGCCGAGATTTCGGGCGGAGTGTATTCCTTGCCGTAGGCCTGCACCGCGACGCCCTCGCCGTGCTTCACCACTTTGTAGGGCACCATCTTCAGCTCTTCACTCACTTCGTCATAGCGGCGGCCCATAAACCGCTTGATCGAATAAATCGTGTTTTCCGGGTTGGTGATCGCCTGCCGTTTGGCTACCTGACCCACCAGACGTTCGCCCGTCTTGGTGATGCCCACCACCGAAGGGGTAGTGCGCGCGCCTTCCTGGTTCGGAATCACGGTTGGTTCGCCGCCCTGCATCACCGCTACCACCGAATTCGTCGTGCCCAGGTCAATTCCTATGATCTTGCTCATGTATCTCGCTCCTAATAGCGTTCCGGGGCACCGCGCATGGCAGGCCCGCTCGAAAACTTCGCTATGGTACACGTTGAGTGTATCATTGTCAAGTTTTCTGTGTGTCTGTATTCCTATGTAAATCCTAGCTTTACAGTCATAATAAAAGCCTGCTCGCTAAAACCACTCTGCGTACTCAGCTATCGCCTTGCCTCTCCTCCTGTTCGCCCCGTTCTCGATTTACCTCTGTGTCTCGGTGCCTCTGTGGCCAGTCCAAGTCCCTTGCCTAGCGCAGCGAACCAACGCTCCGCCAGCCGCATCCCAGAACTGGTGTTTTCGCGAGTAGCACATCGCTGCACAACCCGGCGCTGCTTCGCCAACTTTTCGAGTTACAATGTTCCTTCGGCTAAAGGTCATGTCACAAGGTCAGGAGGCAAAGTTGAGTTTCAGAATCAATCGTCGTTTCGTTCGCCGTACGGGCTCGCGCACGACCGCGCGCGCGCCCTGGGCTGCGGCGGTGTTCGCAGCGTTTGCGATTCTCGCCCCCGCATCCCATGCGCAAACCGCCGCCACGCCCGCCTCGACCAAAACCGCAGCGCCTGCGCACAAGCATCCCGCTGCCGATCCCGCGCCCTCCGCGCCGGTAAAGACCATCGGCAATCGCAACGCGCCCATCACCATGGAAGTCTTCAGCGATTATCAGTGCCCTTCCTGCGGCAATTTTTATGAGACGACGCTGCGCGCGATGATCCAGGACTACGTCGCCAACGGAAAAGTCTATCTCGTGCATCATGATTTCCCGCTGCAGATGCACAACTACTCGGGCCAGGCCGCCCGCTGGGCCAATGCCGCCGCGATGGTCGGACAATTTCAGGATGTGGATGCCACGCTCTTCGACAACCAGGCCAAATGGACCGCGGACGGCGACCTGGAAAAATATGTCGCGGGCGCACTTTCCCCGGCTAGTTTCAAACGCGTGCAGGCAATCCTGAAGGGCTGCACCGGCCCTGCGCCCACCTCCAAGGTGGATCGCTCCCTGCCGCAGGCCGAGGCTGGCTGCCCGGTGGATCCTTATATCGTGCAGGACATTGTGCTCGGCACCCAGGTTCCAGTGCAGGCCACTCCCACATTTGTGATTCACTACAAAGGCCAGAGCTATCCTGCGTCCTCCGGAATTATCACCTGGCCAATTCTGAAACAATTTTTCGATACGCTCTTGAGTCAGTAGCCGAACCAATCCACAAATGACAGCCAATGAAACGCGCGGAAGTCTTGCACGCCCGCTGCTGATTCTCGGCCGCCTAGTTCTAGCTGCGATTTTTCTAGTCGCTGCGTACGCCAAGCTGAAACCGCAAGCTGCTGTGCCTTGGTCCGCCGCTTCCGTCAAAACGTCGCTCTCGCTTTTCGCCATGCAGGTAGATTCCTACCAGCTGCTCCCGCCACAACTGGTCAGTCCCGTGGCGCATCTCCTTCCGCCGTTCGAACTTTTTCTCGGCCTGTGGCTTCTCAGCGGCGTGTTTCTGCCGTATTCAGCATTAGTGACCACGCTGCTGATCGGCGCTTTTTTTGCAACGCAGGTTCGTACGTACCGCGCGGGCCTGGAAATCAATTGCGGCTGCTTTGGCCCCGGCGAGCGCCTCGGCCCCAAGACGCTTCTGCACGACGGCGCGTTTCTGGCCCTCGCGCTAGCCGTGACCATCGGTGCGTTTCTGCAGGGACGCAAGCACCGCGTCGAATCCGAGCCGGTCACTCGGGTTTCCACGCCGCAGCGCGCCGACTAGCTCCCGATTGAGGAATTCTGCCGCTAAGCCATTCCGCAATCCGCACCTCAGGTATAGAATGACGCGTTTCTTTCAGGAGGCGTGCATGCCCCGCATTTCGCCCGCAAGCGCAAGGCTCACCCGTTTCCTCACTGCGAGCGTTTTCGCCGCATCGCTCTTCGCGCCGCTACTCGCGCCAGCAGCCGCCGCACAAACGTCAACAGGCAAAGAACTCACTGTCGAGCGCCTCTTCCGCGCGCCATCGCTCGGCGGACGCCAGACGCAAGGAATCGAATGGGCGCCCGACGGCAAGCGCTTCTCCTACCTCGATCGCCAAGGCTCCGGCAAAGACGCCGTCCGGCAGCTCTGGACCAGGGACGCCGCAACCGGCGAACGCAAAGTATTGGTCAACGCCGACACGCTGAAATCGGTAATGCAGCCTGAGAAAGCCAAGACGTCGCAAGCCACCGGCCTCGGCCGCGTGCAAGCAGACAATTATGTATGGTCGCCAGATGGCAATTCCCTGCTCTTTGTCGGCAGCAACAGCCTGGTGCTGCTCGATCTGAAGACGATGACGCCCAAGCCGATTCTCAGCAGCGAAGAAGAAATCGAAGATCCCAAATTTTCACCCGACAGCCGCTGGATCAGTTTTTCGCGCAGCGCGAATCTTTTCGTCGTCAATGTTTCCAGCGGCGCCGTCACCGCGCTCACGACCGGCGGCAACGAAGAAGTTCTGAAAGGCAAACTCGACTGGGTTTATCCCGAAGAGCTCGACGCGCGCACCGCCTACTGGTGGTCGCCCGATTCCGCGAAAATCGCGTATTATGAAATGGATGAGCGCCCGGTAACCCGCTACACGATCGCGGACATGAGTTCGCCCAGTGGCGGCGGCACCGAATTCACGCGCTATCCGCAAGCCGGCGAAGCGAATCCCATCGTGCGCGTCGGCGTGGTGAACGTCACCGGCGGCGAGACATCTGCTAGCTCAGGGTCTGCAAGTGCATGCCCTGAGACCCGTTGGCTCGACACCGGCGCGAACACCGACGTCTATCTGGCGCGGGTGAATTGGCTGCCAGACAGCCGTCGCGTCGCCATTCAGCGTCTGAATCGCGCGCAAAATCAGCTCGACCTGCTTTTCGCCGACGCCGCGACAGGCGCGTCCAAAACCATCCTGACCGAGACCGACAAATACTGGATCAACATCAGCGACGATCTGTATTTTTTCTCCGACAACAAACGCTTCCTGTGGTCCAGCGAGCGCACCGGCTACCGCCATTTTTATCTCTACGATAATTCCGGCAAAGAACTCGAGCAGCTTACCAGCGGCGAATGGGCCATTTCCGATCTCGGCGGCTTCGGACCGGGATCGGCGAATCATCCGGCGGTTGATGAAGCGCGCGGTTACGTGTATTTCATAACGAATAAGGATGATGTCCGCGAAACGCAGCTTTACCGCGTCTCAGTCGGCGACAAATCCTTGACGCGTATCACCAAAGAAGCCGGAACGCACTCCGCCAGAATCGCGCCGGATGCTTCCTCGTTTGTGGATACATACTCCAACGCCGCGACTCCGGCGCGCCAGGATCTCTACCGCATGGACGGCACGCGCGTGGCAGTCGTGAATGAAGGCACAGTTCCCGAACTCGCCGAATATAACTTGTCGCCGGTTGAATTCGTCGAAGTCACCGCGGACGACGGCACAAAACTCAACGCTTCCATCATCAAGCCCACGGATTTTGATCCAACGAAAAAATATCCAGTGCTGATCAATGTTTACGGCGGTCCGCACGTCCAGCTCGTGCGTAATTCTTGGGGCGGCCTTCGGTATCTTTTGGACCAGGTGTACGCGCAAAAAGGCTATATCCTTTTCACGCTCGATAACCGCGGCTCCTGGGGCCGCGGCCATGCTTTTGAAACTCCGCTGTACCATCACATGGGCAAAATCGAGCTGCAGGATCAGGTCGCCGGCGTAAAATATTTGAAATCGCTCGGCTACGTGGATCCCGCGCGCATCGGCATCTCCGGCGGCAGCTACGGCGGCTACATGACTCTCGAAGCGCTCTTCAACGCGCCCGGCGTCTTCAAATTGGGTGTTTCCGATGCCCCCGTGACCGACTGGAAGCTTTATGACACCATTTACACCGAGCGTTACATGGGCCGCCCGCAAGATAACGCCGAGGGCTACAAAGATTCGTCGCCCGTGAATCAAGCCGAAAATATCAAAGGCAAATTGATGCTCGTGCACGGCACCGGCGACGATAACGTGCACTTCGCCAATTCGGTGGAATTGCTCAATGCCCTGATTGACAACGGCCGTTATCCCGATCAACTGATGGTCTTCCCCGGCCGCGGCCATGGCATCAGCGATGCCGCAGCGCGCATGCTCGAAATTCAGACGACGGTGGAGTTTATTTTAGGTAATCTCTAGAGCAGCCTGCGGAAAGCAACCAAGGAATTGCGATACACTTCTAATAGAATAGACAATGCGCGGGACCCAACGGCTTTTCCGCCACAAGACTGCTGGGTGAATATTTAATGCCGACTGCAAACCGAGGAAACATCGGGCGACGATTTGCCCAAAGAAATTTTCATAGGCGCGAATTGCGCGCCCACGGGCTTTGGGTCGCCGCGGGCTTGCTGCTGGCTTGCGCGTTCTCGCCGCTGATCATTTCCGCGCAAACTGCCGAGGACGCCCGAGCTCCAGAATCGCCGCAGATTCCCGTGATGCAAGCCGATCCGTCGGCGCATTTCCTTGACAGCGGATATCGGCACCTCTACGAACTGAATTTCGTCGATGCCCGTGCGGATTTCACGGCCTATCAGATGGCGCGCCCCGACGATCCGCTCGGCAAAGCTTCCGAAGCTGCCAGCTATCTTTTCGAGCAGTTCCACCAGAGAGGCGTGCTGACCTCCGAGTTCTTTGTGAATGACGCGACGTTCCTGGGCGGCGTCTCTGGTACCGCGGAGCAGAACCACAATGCCGGATTCGTCGCGGCAAACAATCAGGCTCGCGAGCAGGCCAAAAAACTTCTGAAGACAGATCCAAACAATATCCATGGACTGCTCGCGCTGACCATTGCCGACGGCATGGAATCCGATTACGACGCGATCATCATCAAGAAGCAGCTACCGGGACTTTCGATGATGCGCCAGGCCGAAGCCGACGCGAAAACTCTGCTGGTCATCGCTCCCAAAGAAGAGGATGCTAACGTCGCGCTGGGCATGAGCAATTACGTGATTGGCAGCCTGCCCAGTTACAAACGCGCCTTCCTCTGGTTTGGCGGCCTGCATGGCGATAAACAGCGCGGCATGGACCTGATGGGTTCCGCCGCCGAGCACGGCCATTACCTGAAGCCGTTTGCTAAGGTGATGCTGGCGCTGGCCTATGAGCGGGAAAAAAAACCGGGGTTGGCCCGCGCCCTGCTCGCGGAACTGGCCGTCGAGTTCCCCACCAACGCGGTCTTCGCTCGCGAACTAACCATCGTCGAAAAGCAAGCCTGCTGCAATCGTTGATCCGTAAGCCCCGGATTTCTCTGCGCTAAACCTTTCGCCGTTCCCTACCATTTCACTCGCACTCGATAGGTCAACGTAGCGCTCCCGTCTTTTTCCACCGGAACGTGAAACCCGATAGTGGCAGCGTCCAGCTTCTCCGGCTTGAGATTCGAATTCACCACTTCCCAATCCCCGCCCACCGGCTCGCGCACTTCCACCGTCACCGGCCCGTCCTTGTGATTCCGCAAAGTAATCGCATATTCCATTTCGACCTGATTGCTCGACAGCTTCTTGTAATCGGTCTGCTTGCGCTCGCACACCACGTCGAAGGCATTGCCGATGTAAATCTTCAGCGTTTCGTCCTTTGGTGTGTGCTGAATATTGTCTTCACCCACGAACTGCACGCCGCCCTTCGAATCCGCCTGATACACACGCACCGTCCCCGCCGGCAAAGGCATCCCGAGGCCGCCCTTCTCTTCATTCTTGAACCGGTAATAGACTTTCACCGGCTGCGGAATCGCGTTCCCGATTCCCTGCGGATTGCGGTAGTAATACGCCTGGCCCTCTACCATCAAATATTTTCCGACTGGGACGCCCGTGCCATTCAGCAAACTGATCTGCTTCGATTCGTTGTTCTGAATGGAAGTGCGCCGCTCGAGCGAATACAGGTGATACTCGCTGAATGATTCCTGCGCAAATTGTGGCGCTGCTCCGCCAATCGCTCCCTGGACCTTCGCGTACACTTGAATCCGGTCTTTCGCTTCCGCGACTTGGTGAATCTCTCCCGCGACCAATTGCAACTTGGCGTTGCCATACGCCACGCCGCTGTTATTCGTGAGCGTCACCCAGCCGTCCAAGTCCGCGGCTTTCTCATCGCGCGTCACGGTCAAAACATAATCCGCCTTCCAACTCATGTTCTCCGTCAAATACGAAGCTTCCACTTTCTGTGCGTTCGCGCCGCGATTGTCCAGCATCCACACGAGCGTCGGCCGACTGTACAAATTCCCTGGCAAATCCGGGAAGCGATAGGAATCGGCGCTCATCCCCGTCACGATTTCGTCGCCAATCTTCCACACCGGCCCATTGTTGTCCGAAAGCAGCAGCGCCTTCGTCTCCACCCACCGTGTAGAGCCGGCATCTTTCTCCGCGCGCATCAGCGTCACTTCGCGTCCCACATATTTTTGCAGCAGCTTCGCAGGGTCGAGCAGGTCGTACTCGTAGTTTTGCTCGGCGACGCTCAGCTTCGCTGGCTCGCTCAAAGAACGGAAATGCACCGTCGCGGGATTGATCGAAGCAGCCACATCCTCGAAATGCAGAGGAAAAACTCCCGGCGAAAGATGAATCTGCCGCACGTCGCGCACCAGCGCCAGGTTCGAGTTGTAAACCGTCACCGCCAGGTCCACCTGATCTTTTTCAGTGGTCGAAAGCGCGGGCTTGTCCTGAGAACCTGTCAGTGGCAGGTTCGAAGGGCGTCCCCCCGGCTCGTCTTTCTGCGGCGGCGCCGCATCCACTCGCCGCAAATATCCTGCCAGCAGCGCCGACACCAGAAAAGCCGCCAAAGTCGCCGTGCCAAATACCTTTCGCGTGCGCAAGGACATGGGCTTTCGCCTCCCTAAATTGCTTCTTCCCTCTTCGAACGTCGTTGCAGGATTTTCTTGCAAGGTAAATCACGCCGAATTCACTAGCGTAGCGGCCTGGCTTTTCGTAGCGCCGGCTCTTTCGCAGTTGTAGGGGCGGTTCGCGAACCGCCCGCGTCAACTGTGCGCAACCTCGACCCGAGCGCATCGGCCTTATTTCACGCCACTCCAACCCTTCCCGCCGTCGCTCGTCGAAAATCTTCGCCCATCCAGCGCGGTCACCGTCGCCGTCAACGCATCCGTCGCTTCCACGCGCACAAAATCCGTTTCCGCCGGCGGATTGACCGTCTTCCAATGCGATCCATTCGTCGTGCGCAGGATCGTGCCTTTCTCCCCCACCAGCCAGCAGATCTTCACGCTCGGCGCGGAGCCGGCGAGAATTCGCGCACGCATCTCCGGATATTCCAGCTTCCAGGTCGCGCCGCCATCCTCGGATTTTTCAATCGCGCCCGCGATCATCCACAAAATCTTCGGGTCCGGCGTTTGAACCTGCGAATTCATCAGGTTCGACGAAATTTGCGCCTGTTGCATGTTCGCGAGCTCCGCGGCCCCCGTCGTCTGGCTCGCAGCCAGATTCATCGCCTTTGCAGTCTGTGTAGGCGCCGCTGCCCCCGATGCCCCCGCTACTGACGTAGTCGCGGACGTTCTCGCTTTCCGCGCGTTCGCCGCCGAGGCTGTCTCCGCCTCCACTGAAACCGCGGCGTCGCCTTTCGCCGAATCCGTCTGCGCTTTTTTCGCCGGCAAAACTTTCGACGACTCCGCGGCGTCTAGCGGCGGCACCGCCTCCATCACCACTGCGGTCTCATCGGCTGAATTCGCCGTCCTGCCCGCCACCCCTGCTCCCGACCCGCTCCCCACACCGCCACCGCTTCCCGCACGCATCGCTCCCCGCACCATGCCCGGACTCGCCTGCGGCGCGGGCTTCTGCGCCTGCGGCTGCATCACTGGCGCCGCTGCAGATTTCCCGCCCGCAGCGCCGGAAAACGCTCCGGCAGGCGCCGCACTATTTGCGCGCGTCACTACACGCGAAGGCGCGCCAGGCTCGCGCGACGCGCCAGATTCGCTGCGCGCAATCGGTGCACCTTCCGCCTCAAAGCGGCTCTGAACCGACGCAGAAGGCCGCACCGCCGACTTGTCCATCGTTTTTGGCGTCAGCAACGTAGCTCCAGTTGCAGGCGCAGCCTCGGGCGACGGCGCGGAATTCGTGAGCGGCGCGGAACTCGCCGGCGGCACAGCGTCCGGCCGCGACATTGCAATCTCGTTCGCGGGCACCACAGGCTTCCGCATGCGCAACGCAATTCCAGTAATCGCCAGCAGCGCGACAAGCATCGCAGCCGCCGGCATTAACCGGGGCGGCCCTGTGAGCCAATCCCACGCGCCCGCGTTTTTTTTCTCCGCGTCCTTCACACCGAACGCGTCAGACGCGCCGCCCGCGCGCGCCATCGCCGCCAGCTGTTCGCGGCAAACCGAGCAGCGCGAAAAATGCAAATCGTAGCGCGCGGTTTCCTCAACATCGAGCGCATGATCGAAGTACGCCGCGAGTAACGCCGGCTCCGGACAATCGCCTGAGCCCGAGCCTCCGCCCGCGTCCTGCGCCAAACTTCGCCGCAGCAACCCCGCCATCGCCTTGTCTTCTTCCCGCGCCGCCATTCCTTCTCCTGAACCCTTTCCTAAACTTAGAACGCTCGAAACGTCAATTCTTGCAACACTGCGCCGCCGCCTATTCGCATCCGCAACGAGACCCATTTGTAGGGGCGATCCCGCGCTGCGGCACCGCCATCGCTCCGCAACGCAACGCCGATGGCGCACTAAAGTGCGCCGCTACGCAATCACGTTACGTCGCAAAGCGTGCGCGACGCTGCCGCTCATCTTACTGCTTACTCCCCCGGCGAAAGCGCGCGGCTCAAATCAAACGGCCATTCCTCGCGCGCGTATTCATAACAGAGCTGCAATTGCGCCGCGCTCAATTTCTTCTCCTGTCGCAGCGCCCCCTCCACGCGTTTGCGAATCTCCCGCCGCGTGCGTTCTATTTTCCGCGAAACCGTGGCCTCATGCTCGCCCACCAGCCGGCCAATTTCCGCCAGCGTCAGCCCCTCGACATAATAGTAAGCCAGCCGCAAGCGATCGCGCGGCTCAAGCGCCTCCAGCGCCGCCGTCAACGCGGCCTGCAATATCGCAAGATAGCGATTACGCTCCGGGTCCGGCGAACTCACCGCCGAATTCTGTATCAAAGTTTGCCGCGCAGCGTATACGCGCTCGCCCGCCTCGCCGTCCTCCAGCGGCTCGGTCCGTCGCGCCCGCCGAATTCCATCCAAATGACGCTGCGCCAAAATCGCATGGAGCCAGGTAGTCAGCTTGCTGCGCCCCAAAAAATAATCGAACAACGACTTCCGCCGCCCCTCCACTTCCCGCAATCCGTAAAGTTCGGCGTATAGCGAATCCGCCAGTTCGCGCCCCGCCGATTCTCCCGCGATCGCTCGTCCCGCGCGATAAAGCTCCGGACGATATCGCGCCATGAAAAACTCCCACGCCGCGGTAATCCCCTCGCTGCAAGCGCAAGCGAGCGCCAAATCGGCAGCATGCAAAGAATCCAGATGCGCGTGAATCGCGCGCGCGTCGGGCGATGTGTGCGATCGTTTGCCGGAAGGTGACTCAAAACGTGTTTCATGCGCTTCGCTGGGTGAGCCGCCGGAAGATGCATGGGCGGAACGACTGGAGCTAGCGGTCGAAGGCACGTTGCGCGACGAACTGGAAGGCGCGCTCGAGGGCGCGTCAGAAGACGCGACGTTGAAGCGATGCGCCACGCTGCGTTCGAGCACGCGGCGAAAACGCTCGACCGTTAGATTCCATTCTGCCGGCGCGCCCGCCTTCTGCAGAAGGCCCCGCGCCACCTCAATCGAAACGAATTGTCCTGCCGGGCTGGACACCATATGCGCCTGCGCGACCGCTGGTTAGCCGCGCCGCTGAAGAAGATGATACCCGAATCCTCGCGCGAGTTGTCCAGCCCGATCGCGCAAAGTGCTTCCCTATGTCCCTTCCGCCATTTCTCCTTGTCTCGATTTCTCCTTCCCTCCGTGGCTCTGTGTCTCTGTACCTCTGTGGCAAATCTTTCGCCGTCGCAGTTCGCGGCAAACCACGCCTCTTCCGCGCGCCAAACAGAAAACTGCTAAACTGTCCCGCCGATGTACTCCTGCCCCGAGTGCGAGCAACTCATCAACCAGGCCAGTGAAGTTTGCCCCTACTGTGGCGCCGATCAAAAAGCCCTGGCCGACACTGAATTATTATTAGCGGGCAAGACCCCGAAGCCCACGAAAACCAATTACAAACGCGTCGCCGTAGTCTGCGGAATTCTCCTCGCGACCCTCTGGGCCATCGCCTGGTTCGCGGTCCCCTGGAAATTGTCAGGCTCGAAAACCGAAGCCGAAGCCCGCGCCCGCGAATCCCTAGCCGCGATCCAGCAAGCGATCAACACCTATCAACAAAGTGAAGGCAGCGCCCCGCCCTCTCTCGAAACTCTAGGCGACACCGTCCGCAAAGCCGCACAATCCGCACAACTGGCCCATTACGCCGTGCAGTACACTCCCGGCCGGCCAGATCCCAACGGCCGCATCGCCGCCTACACGCTCACTGCCCGCGCCGGAAATTTCGGCTACCGCAGCTTCTACACCGACGAATCCGCCACCGTGCGCGCCACCACCGAAGATCGCATCGCGACGGTGCAAGACCCTCCGCTAAATCCCCAGCCTTAGTCGCGCCCATGCCCGTCGCTCAAATGATGATGCTACTCTCAGCTCTGCAGTCGGTTCCGCGGACCGCCTGCGCGCCCCCAGTTTCGTGCACCTCAGGGGCATAACGGAAGGCGGTGCAGCGTCATCGCTGTCAGACGACTCTGTTTCGAACAGGTGTAATTCAAATGGATCGAAAGTCAACCGACACGAAGCACTCAACGTACAGCGGGAAATATGTAGCGCGACTAGTCATCGGGTTGCTGCTGATTTCCGTGGCCCTTGCCGATCGCGTCGCGCGCGGCAACTTGATCCTGCCGGATTCGGTTTATAGTCACCGCGCGGATATGGCACTCACAGTGGATCTCCTGGTGTTTGGAAGCGGTCTGAGCTTGTGTTTTTCCCGATCGTGGCGCATCTCCCGGTCGCCTATCGTGGCGGGTCTGGCGCTGACGCTGCTTCCTGCCGTGAATGCGATTCGCAACGTTGAAACGTGGACCGTCACTAAGGACCTCTCATGGATTTGGATTTTAGTTTGCGTCGTGCTCATCGGTTTCATCGCGTGGGCCACTAGCGGCGAATAGCTGGAGCGAATAGCGTTGATGCTATACTTACCCCCGCAGGCCGCCGCACACCGAGCCATTCGTTTTCCCCGCGGAGAGGTGCTGGAGTGGCCGAACAGGGCTGCCTGCTAAGCAGTTATCCCGACAAAATCGGGATCGGGGGTTCGAATCCCCCCCTCTCCGCCATTTCTGCAAGGTCCCGCATTCCTGGTAGCGATCGAAGATCTTGTAGCCCGTCTTACGGGAAATGCCAAACTCCCTGCAAAGTTCCGCCATTTGCTCGCCGGCTAGCCGG
>Ga0210401_10003501_pt1 | contig 16776 bp, 13 predicted proteins | sample IncBWH32MmetaG_FD_150866 | JGI IMG/M metagenome (GOLD analysis project Ga0210401, IMG submission 150866) | Forest soil microbial communities from Barre Woods Harvard Forest LTER site, Petersham, Massachusetts, United States - Inc-BW-H-32-M | ecosystem: Environmental > Terrestrial > Soil >... | reverse complement strand
AAACGACTATGGCTACGAGCAGACTTTCCATGCCTTCGATCGAAGCCTTCGCAAGCTAGGGCTTGATTTCCTCGACTTGTATCTGCTTCATTGGCCGGTCCCTTCCGCCTTTGAGGCAACTGTCGACTCCTACAAGGCCGCGATAAAGCTTCTCGCGGAGGGCCGCGTTCGGGCGATCGGCGTGTGCAACTTCAGGGCTAACGATCTCGACAAGCTCATAGAGCAAACCGGGCATACTCCTGCGGTGAATCAGGTAGAACTGCATCCCTTCTTCAATCAACGTGAACTTCGTAAGGCCGATAAAACGCACGGGATCATCACCCAGGCGTGGTCTCCCATTGGTGGCGTCAAGCGTTCCGGCGCAAAGGCCTCGAAGGAAGGGACGCAAGACCCTCTCTTACATCCGACAGTCGTTCTGCTCGCGAAGAAATACAGAAAGACTCCTACGCAGATTGTCCTGCGCTGGCAGATCGAGTTGGGCACTTCTCCCATTCCGAAATCCGTCCGCTCGGAACGAATTGCCGAGAACATCGACATCTTCGACTTCGCGCCTACATCCGAGGAGGTTCGAGCAATCAACGCGCTCGATACCGGCGAGCGCGGCGGACCAGACCCGGAGCAAGTAAATCTTCAGACCTTTTCGATAACCATTCAGGACTAGATCCGCTCCCTGGATATCAAGGGATCTCATCATGAGAGCAATACGGATGTATTTTTGGTGATACGAGGCGCGATGACATGAACCATCATGAGATAGAGGCAAATGGAATCTCTCTTCATTTCGTAGAGGAGGGTCGGGGACCCGCAGTCGTCTTTTGCCACGGCTTTCCGGCGATCTGGTCGAGTTGGAAGGCTCAAATGGAAGCAGTGGCTAGCGAGGGTTTTATGGCCCTCGCCCCCGACATGCGTGGCTACGGAGGAAGTTCTGCTCCTGTGGAAGCCGAAACCTATACGCCGTACCAGACGGTTGGTGACCTCGTGGCGATACTCGATGCGGCTGGCGTTGCGACCGCGTCGGTCGTTGGCCACGACTTCGGTGCCAACATTGCATGGAACGCTGCGATGATGCGGCCTGATCGCTTCACCGCGGTGTGCGGCATGAGCGTCCAGTTTCGGCAGCCGGGGGGGCCCAGCTTTCTGGACAAACTCCGCGCCGCAGGAAAAAACCAGTTCTACTGGTTCGACATGATGAGGGCGGAGTCGGACCAGGCCTGGGCGAACGCAGCGGTTTCGGTTCCTGGGATGATGTACTGGACTTCTGGCGAGGCACCGGAAGCAAGCCGATGGAATCCCTTCGATCCATCACGCGGGCTGCTGCGCCCCGCTCCCGTGGTTCCGCGAACGATCGATTCGACCTATATCAACGACGCAGTTGCGGCCTTCACACGCACCGGATTCCATGGACCGCTGAACTACTACCGTGCGGTCGAACCTTTCACACGCAACTCGGCTGCTTTCGCAGGAGCCAAAATTCGGCAACCATCCATGTTTCTGGCAGGCACACTTGACGGGCTGAACCTGGTAGCGCAGCCAAGCGCTGAGTCGATGCGCAGAAACCTCATCGATCTTCGTAGCTTCATCATGTTGGACGGCGTCGGACATTGGCCACAGTTGGAAGCCCCCGATGCAACGAACGCGGCGCTGCTCGCATTTCTACGGAGCCTCTGATTCCGGGAGGTTGAATATTCAAGACAAGGAGAACTGTGATTGACTGAAGACGATGTCGTGAAAGAGGATCGTGCGCAACGGATGTTAGAGCCTCTCGACAACCCGATCTGGTTCGCGCTGACAACGGAACACCGGATCCTGGCGCGCTCGCACGGCTTGGCGCGACGATATCCGCCGGATGTTTCACCGCTGGCGGCTTTGCTGCATCCCACGAATGAGGCATTCGCCGATTTACAACGGCTGGTCAGTCCCGGCGAGCACGTCGCGCTGTTTACCGCCAGTCCCCTCGACGTGCCCGGCGATTGGCAAATCGACCGCTCTCGGTGGATCGACCAGATGATTTGCGAGGTTTCGCTGCCCCATCCGGCCTTAACGCCGCTTCAACTCGGGACGACAGACGTTCCCGAAATGCTGGAGCTCACCGCTGCCACCGAGCCCGGACCGTTCTTGCCGCAAACAATCAAGATGGGAAGCTATTTCGGGATACGCGCGAGCGATGGGCGATTGGTCGCAATGGCCGGCGAGCGACTACTATCCACTGCGTTTGTGGAAATCAGCGCGGTGTGCACTCATCCCGAATTTCGCGGCCGCGGATATGCGCAGGCCCTCACGACGTTCCTTGCAGCTCAGATTCTGGCGGCGGGAAGGATTCCTTTTCTTCACGTCAAGTCTGAGAATGGCGCAAAAGTGGTCTATCAAAAAATTGGATTCCGTTTACGTGCCGCAATATACCTGACCGTGATCTCCCTTCGCTGAAGGCGTGAAACCACAATCGGTTTATGATCCGTCCCTTGCCCGGAGGAGGCCTTTCGATCACTGGCGTGCCGCTGAAGATGCTCATCATGGAAGCCTATGATCTCAGAACGTTCCAAGTCTCGGGCGGGCCCGGATGGATGAGCACTGAACGGTGGGATATACAAGCGAAGGCTGAGGGGGTCCAAGGTCAACTGCCGATCGGCCAGATGCTCAAGATGCTCCAAGCCCTGATCACGGGCCGATTCAAACAGGAGGTCCACCACGAGTCCAAGGAGATGACAGTTTACGCGCTGGTGGTGGGGAAGAATGGATCGAAACTAACTCCCCACACGGGTGAACCTCCTCAGCCGACAGATCGGCTTCGCATGAGGCCAGGATCGCTCAGCGCGAAGCAGGTCCGTATAGCGGCACTCGTGCGACAGCTCACACCTCAACTATGGCGGCAAGTGATTGACAAGACCGGGCTCACCGGCGAGTACGACTTTACGCTGGAATGGACGCCTGAACCTGGTCAAGGTGGGCCTGAATCAAATCGGACTCCGTCCGGCACTGGATTCTCCGCGGGCATCAGATTCGAACGGTCCTTCCATTTTCACCGCCTTACAGGAGCAGCTCGGCTTGCGATTAGATGCGCAAAAGGGTCCCGTCGATATAATCGTGGTCGATCGCGCCGAGAAACCCGATGAGAATTAGAACCTTCTGAAAGCTGATGCGGTCGTCACAGCGATCACTCTGGTTCGGAGAAACATCAAGACAAATCTGCCGGTGATTTGGTCGATGAGGCGAATGTCGCTCAATTGGCGGGTACGGTCCCTTTTTTATGTCCCGACAAAACCAGCCCCAGAAAAAAGCGCCTCGGCGATTTCGGTATTGAAGTTGCGCCAGTTGCCTCCTGAGCCTATGCTGCCGCGGCGCGGCTGACGATCTGCTCGGCTCGATTCCAGTCATCGTCGGCCGTACCGTCCGGTCTGCCTAAGCTTTCCCATAGCAATTGCGCGACAGCGCGGACACGGTCCTCATACACTTCGGCTGAATTGGGTTCCACGCGGCGGAACGCACCTCGCATGTACGCCGGCAAGAGCTCGACCGCCAGCGCATCGCGGCAGCGGTCGTACGCCCAGTGCGCCTTCTCCAGCTCCAGCAACGCTAGATTGATAGCGGCGGCATTAGGACTGGGATGCGATGTCAAACACTGTAAGGCTCGCACCCTGTCGGAAAACTCTTGAAATGCGCGCTCATAGGCTTGCTGCACATCCGTCGCTGCAGTTGCCCTACTCATAGTCATTGGACGAAGCAGAGCATCGCAAGGTTCAGTTTTCTATTTGGAATTGTTCAAACAAAGCTTGCCAGATCGGAACGCTCTATCCGCCACGATGACGCCTGCCGCCCTTTGTGGGGGCAAAGGAGTGTTGGAGCGAAAGCGTGCCCTACGTTCCCAACCACTTGAAGCATCGGCGTTACTCGCACCAGGGCTCCGACTGCAATGACCCGGCTACATCAGTCCAACATATGCCATACCAAAACCACCGAAAGCTGTGCGCGCCCGAGGTGTCAACGCCGATTGAAAATTCCCCAGTTCGCCGGTTGAAAAATCCCCACCTAAGAATGCTGGCCAAGGCCGACCAACGGGAGGCGCGCGGGTGGTCGAGGCGAAGTTCAGAGGCTCCCTTTCTTTCATATTGGTTAGTCTGTGGAACGGCCCGGAGCAGTCAAGGGCGCGCTGGTTTTGCGCGGCGCAGCGGACCCTTGACGGCGAGGACCGTTCTGCCAGCTGTCGCGCGAAAGAAAGGGAGCCGATCGTTCGCTGTCCTCCTCCGGCCGGGGAAACAAGCCTGCCTTTCGCCGGTCTTTTAGCCGGTAGCTCTCACCACGAATATTGATCGTGGTGGAATGATGCAACAGCCGGTCCAGAATGGCCGTGGCAACGATCGGATCTCCAAAGATCGAGCCCCAGTCGCCATAGCTTTTGTTGGAAGTCAGGATGATGCTGCCGCGTTCGTAACGTGCGCTGACCAGTTGGAAGAAAATGGTGGCGCCCATCTCGTCCAGCGGCAGGTATCCCATCTCATCGATGATCAGGACCTTGGGCGCAAGATACACTCGCATGCGCCGATCCAGTCGGCCTTCCCGATATGCACGCCCGAGATCGGTTTACCAGGTCGTGGGCGGTCATGAAGTAGGCTCCGAAGCCAGACTGAATCGCAGCTTCGGCCAGCGCCACGCTCAAGTGAGTCTTGCCCACTCCTGGCGGCCCGAGAAAAACAACGTTGCTGGCCTCGTGAACAAACCGCAGCGAGCGCAGTTCCTGAATCTGCCGTTCATCAATGGAGGGCTGAAATCCAAAGTCAAACTGCTCGAAATTCTTCAGGAATGGCAGATGCGCCAACTGCAGCCTGGCGCGCAGATAGCGGCTCCGCCGTGCATCTAGCTCGCAGCTCAACAACTCATCGAGGAAATCGGCGTAGCTCGGTTCTTTCTTGGACGCTTGCTCCAACAGACTTTCCAGCCGTGCTTCCACCGCCTTGAGTCCCAAACCATTCAGCGCCGTTTGCAGTCGCTCGATGGGAGTCATCGTGCACCTCCCATCGCTGCGCTCTCCTAGGCCGCCAGTGGACGGATCTCCACTACTGGCGCGGTGTCTTGAATACGAACCAGGATCTTACCCTCGCGTCGCGCCCCGAGCGGAATCCCGCGATGATGCTCCGGCTGCGTGATCACAGCGTGCTTGTGTCGAGCCTGGCCATGCACCGCGATCCGCTCGCAGCCGTAATGCACTTCCACCTCGCCCGATTGATCGCGGACCCATACCTGTTTTCCGGCATAAATCCACGGCACCGAATAGCGGCTGCCCTGCCAGGAGACGTACGCATCTCGAGCCACCTTCCGCAGTTCATCATCGGCCAAAGGATAGGACCGCCGTCCATCCAGCGGCAGCAGGTTGAATCGATCCACGTTCCAGCGCATGGCCACCTGTTCGTGCGTGGTGCCGTGCACGCGCTGGTTCGCTACTTCCCAAACCCACGCCCGCAGCTGCGCATTCAGATCCGGGAGGCAACTCGGCTCCCGGCCTTGCAACCCGCACAGGAAGTTTCGGCGCACGTACTTCACTCCCGATTCCACCTTGCCTTTGGTCTGCGCCCGATACGGCCGGCACAGCCGTGGCGTGAAGCCCCAGTAGCGCGCGAAGTCCAGAAACACTGGATTCCACACCACCTCGCCGCGCTCTCGATCTCCACCCACACGGTTTTCATGCGGTCATAGAGAATCTCCTCTGGCACACCACCCAATTGCCGAAACGCTTCCTCGTGCATCTTCAGCAGCGTTCCCAGTTTCTGGTCCAGCGCCGCTTCGGCCATCATCGCCCGGCTGTAGCCCAGCGTGAAGGTAAACCCATTCAGCTTCCGCTCCTGGCCATTGATCTCGATGGCGCCGAGATGTCCCCAGTCCACCTGAGCTTGCTTTCCCGGCGGTGTTTCGAATCGCCGCACGGCCACCGTCTGCGCCGACTCGCGCTGTGGTTGCAGCCAGTCTTTGAGAATCGTGTAACCACCCGTATATCCGCGGGCCCTCAGTTCCCGCAACAGCACCTGCGCATTCCACACGCCTGCCTTTTGTCGTTCTTCGATGTACGGTTTGAACGCATCCAGCTTGCTCGGCCGGCCTGCTCGCGGACCATACGCCGGTGTTCCATCCGGCTTCAGTAAGTACTTTCGGATCGTCTTGCGATCAAATCCCAACAGCCGGCTGATGGACTGAATACTTAACCCCTGCCGTTTCAACTCCTCGATCTCCTGCACTTCTTTTCCCCTTAAGATCTCGGCACCTCCTCCCTTTCAGAGTCGATGCCGGCCTGTGCCCTTGTCAGGGTGGGGAATTTTACTCCGGCGCTATGGGGATTTTACGACCGGCGGTGACAACGGCGCCAGAAGGAACTGTAGGGCGTTCTACATCCATGTGGATTGTCTTCGATTGCGCGTCATCCGCACGGGAATCGCTTTCGAGAGGCTGTGGATGGGCAAGGGTGCGGGAAGGTCTGTGGTTCTGGCTCGCCCGTCAAGTTAAACGAGCACGAACGCTAACACGTGGAAATACCGGTCATCGCGGGCCGAAGGACAAGCGTTGTCGGCGGGCTTTAATTCATAGGAGACTGACCTACGGAGTGATTTGAATGGGGACGGCCTCGCTTGACACAGTTCCGATTGTCACTACAACAGGCTGCAAACCGGGCGGGACATTTGCCGGGATCGTGAAATTGATCTGTGTCACTCCGATGGACCATGATGGGACTCCAGAATATGTAATGGAAGATGTGGCATCAACGCTACCCACCGTCACGGAAACGTTCTGCAGCGGCACCGGCGTTGCGCCGGGATCAGGCAGGGCGCCGTCGGCGGGTTGAGGTGAGACGGGTCCCTGCCCAGTTATGTAAATGGTGACGGGCTCGCCGCGACTTGCCGACTGGTACAAGATCGGCGCGCCGCTGGAATCAACGAAGATGCCTGGAGCGGCGGATTGGAGGGTGATTGGCCAAGCCGTGTGACCTTCGGCACTGTAAATTTGAAGAAGAAGCATCGTACCGAGCGGGAGATCATACGGTATTTGGAAATTGATCTGGTTCTGTGAGACGTAGTAAAGGGACACCGGAGTACTACCTAACATTGCAGTCACGTCGCCAAGTATCTTGGGAAGCGGGGTCGCCCCCGCCGTCGCAGTGAGCGGAGCTAGTTGCACGCCGTATGCGGCTGCTATTTCTCCAGGGGCGAACGTCTTCTGGCCCGATGCCGCATTCGAAACGCCCAGAATCTGCGGCAAAGCCACCACCGAGATACCGATGGACGCCGACGAGGAATAGTTGTTTGCATCGCCGTCATAGTCAACCGTCACGACAGCGCCAAAAACGGGCAGCTGCGACACGTTCAGACTGAAAACAGCTAAAGCGCTGGCGCCGGAGGTTGTGAGAACTACCGATCCGAGAGGCAGTCCCGGAGCCGAAAACGAAACGCTTCCCGTAGGGGCTATTCCTGAGGCACTGGTGACCGTCACTGTGAGCGTAATAGTCGCAGTCGGGAGCACGTACTCGTTGCTCGGCTCCGACTGGACAGATAGGACGCTGGCCACCTTCGAGAAAGACCGTCCTAGGTCCCATGAGGTGACAAGATTGTAGGCGTCCACCGACCCAACGCCCGTTACCTGGTCGTAACCTGGGCCAGCTGTGTACCCCGAACTGTACCAGATCGCATTGCCTCCGGTCGTTATGTCGTGGAACGATTGGGGTGCCACGAAGGCAAGCGTATAAAGGCGAGGATTGATGTTGCCCAACCCTGCCGTGGACTGCGAGTCCTTCGCGATCTCATATTGGTTGAGCAGCGCTACCATCCCGGCAAACGAAGGTGCGCTCGCGGAGGTGCCGCCGATCGATTGCAACATTCCGCCCGTATAAATGAGGTAGGCGTCATGGGCTGGTGACGCGGCAAGCGACAGATCGGGCACGTCGCGAACGCCATCACTGCTGGGAACCCCAAGGCCTCCCTGCCAGGACGGCTTAGGGAAAAAAGAGCTCGCGCCACCTCCGGAAGCAGACGGGCTGTCTGGACTGGGACTGGTGTTCCACGCGATCTCCGGAATGTAGAAGAGGGTGGAGCCTCCATCAGGGTCCGTGGATGAGCTCCAGTAGTTCCCGCCGTTCTCCGTGAATTCCGTCCCTCCAACGCCAGTAACTTCAGGCACGCTGGCAGGGGCTTCGACCGCTAACTCGAAGCTGGATGGATTGTCGTTCGCGCAATCCAAAGCGCCGCTGTCTCCAGACGATGCGATCCAGGTAATCCCTTGCGTCGAGGCCTGCTGAGCAACGGTGCGGAAGGCAGACAGAAGCGCATTTCCCGCGTTCGGCTCACATACTCCGAAAACTCGTGCTAAGAACAGGTGCGAGATTCTGATCGATCGCATATTGGATTGCATCAAAAGCATCGCTCGAATAAACAAACAGGATAGTTGCATCGGGTGCCACAGCGCCCGCGAGTTCTATATCCAAATCGGCTTCGATCAGGCTGGATTGAGAAATGCCTGGATCCTTGGTATTCGGGACCAAAGTGATGCGAGGATCGCTCAGCGGCAGGCCGAAGGTGCTGCGGTACTGCCGGATATCGGAAACGTCGATCTGGCTCCCTCCGATAATGGCGATAGTCTGTCCCGCGCCGCTGATGCCGTGGTCGTACAAACGCTGGATATCGTAAATGGTGGCCAGGTCGCGCGGTTCAAGAAAATGGTTAGCACGTGTGTCCATTGGAAGAGCTTTGCTGGCTCGCCAGCCTTGGATGATGTGGGGCGAGGCCTTTAGCGGAAAATCATTGAGGCCGTGGATCGTTTCCACGACGCCGCGCAATGCCGATGGGATGGAGGGATCGCTCGAATTTGCGAAATGGCGTTCCCCATTCACGCGATAGCGGTGAATCTCGGTCCGGAACGCGGTTTCAAAACTACGCACCGATCCGCTGATGGAGATTGCGTTGTGGCCTCTCGCTAGACGCAGTACTTTCAGATTCCGACTTGTCAGCCAGGAACGGATCTGGTCGATATCGGCTTCGGCCAGACCGAAGCGGGCAGCATACTGTTCGGGCGTTAACCACCGATGGTAGTCGGGCGATGAGGAATCCTGCAGGCCTTTGAGGAAGTGATCAAGATCTTCCTGCTGGCTGGCGGAAGGCGTCAGGAACAAAGTCACATAATCAAGTCTCCTGACCGCCTCGACCCGTCCCTCGTCCCTTTCGGCAGCCATCGAAGGATGCAAGTGGCCTGGTAAGCTAGCACGCACATTCTCGTCAATAGGCGCGGTAATACGTCGTATTTGACAGTAGAGTGCTGAGCTCAAGCAGAGGAGCAAAAGAAACGTGCGCGTAAACCATTTCATAAAACAGTGAAACTGGATATCCTCGAACGAAGATCCGACAATAGAAAATTTGTATGGGATAACAAAGGGTCGCGGGTTCTTTTGGATCTTTGCAACACGTATAACGTCAAGCCAAAAACTCATCTGGTGTGCGCGGCCACCAAGATGGGGCCTAAGCGAGTACGAACAGGGGGGCGACATTATTGGCGTCAGCCGATTATATCGAAAGAACACGATAAGTGGCGCGTATTGTCGGAATTTCGGAGGCAATCCATATTGACGTGTAGTCGCCGTCTCGGACTTCGGCCTAGCAGGTGGTCCCGAACCAGACGTGCAGAGCCACAGATCCTCCCTTGTCGCGAAATGTTTACTGAACCAATCCTGCGTTGGAATTTACGCCGTTCCGGAAGTTTGAACTTCTGGAACAGATGCGGTTAATACCGTGCGCGCGAGCTGGTTACAAAACGGCACCGTTTCATTCGCACCTGTGCCATTCTAATCGATCTTTGCTAACGGAAGGAGAAGGCATCCAATGGCGACCCGAATGAACTAAATCGAGGTATTGGGCTGGAGGAACTGGCCGTACCGACGGTGCTTGTCGGTCCCAAATAGCCACATACTTGCGTAGTTCCTGTCCCGGCCTCTCCAGGCTTAGCGACAATCACGACGCCGAAACGGACTTCTTGTGGAGTTAAGCGAAGGGGATCTCCGTCCACCCACTCCCAGGCGGCCGTCGCCGAGTTACCAGACTTCTGGAGGCGCGCGATCTGTACGATCTCGTCAGTTCCCTTTAGGGTAGCGGCAGTAGCAGACTCCATGGGAACAGTGGATCCGGAACCCGCCCAGTTTGTTTCGATGAGCCGCGCCTTGCACCTCGACTCACGCGGATGAACTTTGGCTGAAAGTTCCCGTGTGGTAACGTACAACTCAACATTGTCCGGCACTCCTATGAAACGGACCATGAGGCGAGTCCCGCTGTCGACGGCTGACCCGGTGACACCAGCTTCTTGGAGGTCGCTTCTGAAAGCGCCATTTATGGCTTCACGGAAACACAGTTCGAGGTTTACAATCGCATCTTCATCCTTGGGGTTTGCGGCAAGCGCGTGGTTAATCCCTGCTGCTCGCGTCAACATGAGAGGCTTTTCGTCGCCATTTTGATTGATCAACCGAAAGGACATAGCCGGGCTGATGCGCCCGACTTCCAACGGATCGGCCAATTTAACACGGTCACCAGTAAGGCGGGCACGGGCTTCGAGGGCTGCCACGATCGGTGTGTCGATCCTGAGCTGCGCTGCGTGAACGCGTACGTGGGCGATCCGGACGCGAAATTCATTCGCTTTTATGGCGTCCAATTGAAGCGCGTCCCTGAAGGTAATGGCACCGGTGCCAGACATGGCAGCGGGGCGCGATAAGGGCGTATCGTCAAGAAACGCAACGACGTCGGTGAGGTAATCGAGACCGGTCCGGTTGGTTACATTGGTGTTTAGGGCCACAACCGGGTCCCATTGCAAGGACTGAGATCCAGGGGGGAACCGACTCTTGGTGATGTCTATTATGAAATCGCCAATGCGCTCGGTTTTTCCTTCTGCCCTTGCGATCTTCCAGACAGTCGTGCTCGCGTGACCCTCGATCTCATTTCTCACATTCTCAAACTGCCGATCCGCGTCCTGAAGGAGTGCCGCAAGCCTTGAGAATTGTTCTAGGATGCTGGTCGGTACAAGTGCGCTGCCCTTATAGGCTCGATCGTGCGCGATCTCCGCCCAAGCATGGTCCAAGGTCGAACGGATTTGAATCTCGGCTTTGAGTTTCTCAAATCTTGTATATTCCAGAAGCCCGGAGCGCACAGAGTTCAGCCTCACGACCTGATGCAAGGAGCGATATCCAAACTGTCCGGGCGCACGCCTATTCTTTTCGTCTTCTACTATGAATTCTCTTCGAATGATCTCCGCGACCACATCAACCTCGTCCGAAAAGTATGTGATTACTCGAATGCCAATAACGTCGGCGACGTCAGTCAAAGACGAGTACTTGAGATCTGACAGAACCTTTCGGGCAAGACTGGTTCTGTCCTTGAGCCGGTATTGAACTGAATGGTACTTGAAGCGTGAGGCGGCCAGCAGGTCACGAGTCAGAGTATGTAACGTCCCTGCATAATCCGAATAAAGGTCGCGGTCCCTATCGTATTCCTCGACCACTGAGACCTTAACTTATTCATCAGTTCAAAGTATCCCCCACCATTGCTGAATTTCCAAGCATTAGAGGAATCTCCAAGGGCAGCCAAGTTTCGGCGTATCTTGCCAGCCCCATACAAAGCCCCGTTTTGTAATACGAGGCCCGTCGTCCTGACTCGCACATTTTCAACCGGCCTCGACTGTCAGAGCTGATGCGTTCCAGAAGTTCAAACTTTTTGGCCATGCTCGGCTCCCATACTTCCTCTAATTATCACTTCTTGCTCACGTTGGCTGGCGCACATCAACGAGTCGCGCGTTTCCCGTCAACTTGATGCGTAATCCGAAAGACGTGGCTCAGGTGTTGAGTTTCGGATAGTTCAGCGGACCGAGGGGAATTACTGAACAGTCAAGGAAACCGGTGAAGAAGAAACGGCTCCGGCAGCTACCACGAGTTGTGCTGTTCCGGAAACGCTTTGCGGAACCACAACGTTTATTTGGTACAGACCAGCAAAGCCCGGAGCGAGCCCGCTAAACGATACCTGGGCGGACACACCGCCGATCGTCACTGTCGGGCTCGCTGAGATTGCTAACGGCGATGTTGGTGCAGGAAAGCCAGCTTCGATTTGAGGATTCACGGCACCAAGTCCAGTACAGTAAACGATGATCTGTTCTCCTCGAGAAGCTGGGCTGTTCGGCGTTATGTACGAAAAGTCCGAATGAAATAACGCTCCTTGTCCGCTCACCAAGAACACGCCAGGTTGAGCCGGAAGAACCTGAATCTGGACTGGATTGCTCAGAATGCCGCCATTGTTGACCACCAAGGGCAAACTGCCATGTCCAGCAAGCCCGAACGGCATTTGGAAGTTGATCTGCGCGGTCCCGTTTGGGTTCGCAACCGCAAGGAGCGGGACCGTGCGGCCTCCAATGGTGACTGAGACCCCGTCAAGTTCTGTGGGAAGCGGCAATGTCGCCGCTACCGCGCTGGTTCCACTCGGTGCCAGGTTCGAACCGTATAAACTGACGAGACTGCCCTCGGCAGCGCCTACTGCGCCACTGGCCGCATTCGTGAGCGAGCTCGCGCTGGCGGTCGGTGTGGGTGGGGTGGTACGGGCGGGATAAACGATGAACACCTGATTCCCCACGCCAAACGCCAGCCTGCCCTGGCCGCAGGGGATCAGGCGGGTCACGTTTGTAACGTTAGCGATTATCGGACCGACATTGATCGTGCGCGAAGAGAGTGGAGCAAATGTCGTGGCATCGAACGCCTGCAGGATCATTGTCGGCGTTGATGAGGTGCCTGTCTGGAGCCAATAAGCTGTATTGCCGTCGACCGCTACTGGGCCATTTGCTGGAACGTTGCCGAGAAGTTGGTATGTCTCCGGATCGATGATTCTGCCATTAGTCGAATAAACACGGCCGTCGTGGTAAAGGATTTTCGCATCGCCGCCGATGAGGCTAGGTCCGCGGCTGGAATCGATAACCATTACACCACTGGAATCGACAGCAAGTCTCGAAAATAGGAGATCGCTGGACGAGTCGTCATAGCAGTAAAGCCGGGATGCGGTTGCGCCAGGTTGGATGGACGTACACAAATAGGGGTTGTTTGCGGACACTGGACGTGGGGTGCTGTTGTCGTAAATGGTCACAGTTCCCGATCCGAAGAAGTTGTTGATGACGGCTGCAGAAAGGGGCTCACCAGGAAGCACCACAAGGTCAGGGATGTCTAGAATATAACCGCCCTGGCGTGGCGGGGCTGCAAATTCTGGTGTGATCACCCCGGAGGGGAGATCGATCCTGCGGATTCCCTCGCCAACGTACTCCGAACCGTTATTTACTAAGCCCATTGCGAAATAGAGCTCGGAGTCGTCGTCCGATATGGCCAGTCGCCGCGGATTCGGACCCGCTGGATCGGAGACTGTTACCGCCGCCCTCCCCGGGTCAATCGCAACAATGGTGTTCGCGAGGGCTCCTTCGTTATCGGGGACGCTGGCGTAGATTCGGTCACGAGAAGAGTCGTACACCAAATCGTTAACCGTCAGATCCAAGACAGCCACGCCCGGGGTCTGCGGCAGCGAATAGACGGGCTGTGGGGGCGCGGTGGCCAGGTTCAGCGGAATCGCTGAAACATCGATGAAGTATATCTCTCCGCCCGACGTGATAGAGGCCAGTTCGTTACTGTTCGGCTTGACAAGATTGAGGAAGCCGACATTCGCCAGAGGAAGATTCATCGTGCCCAGTAAGGCATAGCTGTACATGTCAAAAACGAGAAGCTGGTCTTGGTTCTGAAACACGTCGTTAAACAGGAAATACACTCGGCCTGTGTCTGTGTCAGGGTAGACTACTGCGAGGTTCTGCTGGTCGCTGCCGTCAGACTCATTTAGTCCTGGGTATTGGAACTGCCCAATATCGCGTGACCGCACGGGGTCGATAACGTCCCCATTGGATGAATAAAGAAGTCCGTTAGCGAAGCGGATCCGCGTGTTGTAAGAAGTGGTTAGTCGAGGTTCCAACGATAGTGGGGTCACTCCCGTTTTTTGAACTGACCAGAGTTTGAGGTCAAAGCTGGACACCCACTGGTCATAGCCATAGACGGTGGTTCCCGAGGTGTCGAACGCAAGCTGGTAATTTGCACCGAATTCCGCGAAGTTGTCTTGATTGTGGTCGCCTTGGGGCCGCGGGACTCCGTGATCGAAGATTGCAATCGCGCCGCCAGGGTAGCTGACAGCCAAGCCCCCGTCTGGGCCCACGCACAGATCCCACACCCCGATCTGTTGGGTTTGGCCGGCGGGGTCAGCCGAAAAGACGAGATTGCGAGTGGATGTGGAGAGGTTAATCTGAGCGAGCGTGCCGGTGCCAGCCAGGTAAGTGTATGCGTAATTGCTGTCGTTTGAAACAGCAAGGAGCAAAGGCTCGCTTCCGGCGAAGGTCGTGGTTTCTACGTTCCCTGTGACGGGATCCATAATTAGCACGCTGTTGCCAAGGTTGGACGCCACGCTCGGAGTGGCGACGACAAGCTTCGACCCTCCGGGAGGAACGGCGATCGCGTAGGCCGGGACTGTGCTCTTTCGCACGCCAGGCGCTACCGTCTGAAGCCCCGGCACCAGCGTGGGCAGAGGTTGAAGTGCGGCCAGGGGCACCGCGATGATCTCGGTGCCGTAGATCATCGCGATCCGGTCCGTACCGGCGCGGATTGCGGTTGAGACGGGATACGGCGAAGAAGTGATCGTCAACGGCCTGATGGTCAGCGTGGCGGTCGGACGGAATGTGCTCAGATCGAACGAAGCAAGAGTAACACCGTTGGACGACCCGATCACGTATACAACCTCGTTCCGATCGGGAAGCGGCACGGGTATGCCGCTTGTGGCAAATGTGCCAACGATCGTGGTGGTATCGGAGGTCCACATGGCTCCGTCACCGCTATACAGATAGCCGTCCGCATATGCCGGTATTCTAGTGATCCCCGTGACGAGGGGATTGAGGGGCCTAGCGAGTACGACGCCGCTCGTGTCGACTAGCAACCGATAGAGGCTGCCGCTTCGGCCGTTCTCTGCGAAAAATGCATTCGGCGCATCGCCATTGATAATGATGTTGACGGGTTGAGTGAACGTCTGAGGGCGAGGGCCGGTAGGATCATACACTGCGACCACACTGCCGGAACTGACTGCGACGACGCTCTGCGGCTCTCCTGGAATAGCAGCGATAGACTGCGGTATAAGTAACCCGTTACTATACTGAGCGAGCGACGTGTTGACGGAATAAGGAGCCTCGGAAGTCTGAGTGGCAAGATTGATGGGGACGATCGCCGGTGTTCCAGCCAGCGCCACGAATACGCGCTGCTGATCGTCTGAAATCGCCAAGGTGCCGGGGGAGCTACCGGCATAAATCGTGGTAGTGATGTTGCCGGTGGAAGGATTCACTGCGATTAAATCGTTCCCGATGCTGCCACCGGAACTCTGGACGCTCGCCCAGAGCAAGTTTCGCAGCGAGTCGTACACGATATCTGCCGCCGGAACTGCCAATTGGATCACGCCTGACGAATCCGACGATGGCGCAGGTGGCCGCGGATTCGTCACGTTGGCCAGAGCGGTTGTGTTTGCGAACGCGATACCCTGACCTCCTGGATTTTGCGAACCATAGAACATCGCGATGCCGTTCGTCCCCCAGAGATAAAGATTCGCCGAATTCGAGTCAGTTAAGTCATAGGCGAACGTGGGATCCAAGGGCACCGCCTGCACAGGCAGGAAATTGGTGAGAGAAAAGCGCTCAAACGACGCGGTGCTGGTGTACTCCGTTGGGAGAGCCAGGACGGATGTTCCAGACGGGTCCGCTACACTGATGCAAAGAGATATGCCCATAGGCAAGGCGAGACGACCGCGAAGGGCCTCCGCGTCCAAGTCGAATACATCGCCCCAATTGTCGGTTACCAGACCCCCACTCCAGTTCACTCGGGCTTGCGCGGACGGGAACGCCGGCTGGCTGGCCATCACACTGACACCGGCGCTGTTGAGTGCTAGGACGGAAATCACTCCCCCCGAGTAGCCATACATCGTGCCGTTGCCTTGCCGCGCGTACAATGACGGTGCTGATGAGGGAAAGGTCGCGGTTTGGCCGCGGCTCACATTACCGTCATACACGGCCAGGTCGGTACCGTTAGCAACGAGCACGGACTGTGGCTGCAGCGGAAGCACCGCTATTGCGAATAACGATCCGTTCGTCTGTGTCGGTCCGACCGAAATATCGAAATCCGGAGTGTGCGAAGGCAGATGGAACCGCCGCACTGTACCTTTGCCATCAAGAGCCACGTAGAGATACTGTCCATCATTGGAAATTGCCAGCGCGCCCGGCGTGTCGCCGGCCGCTATGGAATCCTCTACTTGGGCGGTATTGGGATTCACGATGGCGATACTGGAGGGCCACCTGGGATCGCCGCTTCCAACACTCACAAAAAACCTCCCACTCGTTGGATCCCAAACCGCACTCTGCCGTTGAATCGTGAGCGAAGTGGTCGACAAGGTGGCGGCATTTATGCCCGACGCAGCAAATATGCTGATGGACAATGCGACGCACGAACTTACCAAACCAAGCGTATTACTGAACATAGGCTCAAGATGTGGATCAATTAGTGTAGCGTGGTCTATTTCACGCCTTCAAGTGACGACAATGTCATGTCACCGCCACGTGAGAATGTCCTAATAGTGCCATTTAGAAATGTCCTATTGACAGGATCAGGCTGGGAAGGTGCAGGAACCAGGAGTTCTGACCATGACCCAGCGGGAACGCGACTGGTTGGTAGTG
>Ga0210401_10003498_pt1 | contig 16780 bp, 12 predicted proteins | sample IncBWH32MmetaG_FD_150866 | JGI IMG/M metagenome (GOLD analysis project Ga0210401, IMG submission 150866) | Forest soil microbial communities from Barre Woods Harvard Forest LTER site, Petersham, Massachusetts, United States - Inc-BW-H-32-M | ecosystem: Environmental > Terrestrial > Soil >... | reverse complement strand
ACGGAGGCATGGCGAAATGGTACGGGGAATTTGCGGAAACCCAAGCGGAAAACCGCAATGTGCAGAGTCTTTGGTGGAATTCCCCCGGAGGTCGCTAACCGGGCCCGGGCCCGTTTACGCCACTCAGAAATCCGCCGAGATGCCCCGTCCACGCTACCAGCAATACCGCGATTCCTTCGATCGGCAACCGCAACTTTGGCAAGGGTAGCTGTGGATGACGGCGCGCACGAAGGTGAATCCAGAAAACAAGCCAGATCAGCACGCTCGAGATGCAACCGACAACCAGGTGCCCTAACAGAATGCCTTTCAGCTTTTGGCCCTCCAGGGCCAACTGCCACGCAGCAACACCGGTGGCCACGACGGGCACAGTGGAAAGTGCAGCCAGTAACAGATTGAAGTATGCGGCCGCAGCTAGCGTGAGGTTCTTTGTCCAGTGCGCGAAAAAATCGAACGCCACCGCCGTGATGAACAGAGCGATTGGGAAGTGAATGAGCACCACGTGCTGTGCGTGCTTGGCCAGAAGCACGGTCCTGATGTCAAACGGGTTTGCGCTCATCGCTTCTTCACTGCACCACAACTTTGCCGGTCATCTTCGGATGAATGGAGCAGAAGTAGGGAAAAGTTCCGGCCTTGGTAAATGTGTAGGAGAACTTTTCATCTGTATCCAATACCTTGGACTTGAACACACCCTCGGTGCTGACAACCGTGTGCGGAATATCATCGCGATTGGTCCAAACAACGGTCGTTCCGACGGCAACAGTCACCGTCCCCGGCCCAAAACTGAAATTATCGATCTTCACTTCCGCAGTTGCCGCCACCGGCTGTTGAGCCTTCGCCGCCGCGTTGGGCGATCCGGCTAGTAACACCGCCATCGCCACGATCGTCACCAACAAACCTGCCATACACACACGCATCTTCATGACCTTCAGTTCCTTTCTGGATTTCCTTACTACGGATTCGTTTACGGAATCGATTTAAGCGAGTGTTGAATCAACTACCGCCAGCGCATGCTGACCCCTAACGTAGTTCACGTCGGTAATTCCCAGCACGCTCTTCAATTGTTCCGCAGGAACCTTCATCGGTCCTGGGGAGTCCGCTTTGCCGGGCTGCGGTTGCGGAAATGCCGTGGACGCCGCGGTGTGAAAGGTCACGTTTCCTTCGACCTTTTGCATCGTTTGGTGAATGTGACCATTCAGCACCGTTACCGAGCCGAATTTCTTCAAGTACGCCAGTGCCTGCGCGCTGTCTTCGGTACCCCAGCCCCAATCCGGATAGACCGTCCATAGAGGAATGTGGGCGAACACCACCACCGGGGTGCTGGATTTCAGATGCTTGACGTCATTTTCCATCCATTCCAGTTGCTCGGGACCCAGTGTTCCCAGTCCTCCCGCCTTCAGATTCAACACGTTCACCAGACCGATGAAATGCACGCCCTTCTTGTCGAAGCTATACCATCCCGCGCCCTTGCTGCCTTTTCCATAGCGCTCCAGATACTGTTTGCCGTCATCGTTTAGCATGTCGTGCTCGCCGGGCACAAAGAAGACATCCTTCGCCACTGCGCTCTTCAGGATTTGATCCACCGTGTCGAACTCTTCGGGTTTCGAGAGGTGGCTGATGTCGCCTGTGTGCAGCAGGAATTCTGGTTTTGTCGATAGTCCGTTGATTTTGTCGATCGCTGCCTTCATCGTACCCACAACATCCGGATTCGCCGCCTTGTTGAACCCCATGTGGCTATCGCTGATCTGGGCGAAGCTCAACTCGCCCGCCGGGGCCTTGCCTCCCATCTGCGACATCTGGCTCAGACTGTAGGACTTCAACACACCGCCCTGCATGATGCAGAACGCCCCAGTTCCCGCCCAAGCCATACATTTCAAAAAACCGCGACGGTCTATTCCGTCATTGTTGTGATCGTACAGTAGTTCGTCTTTTGTCTTTCCCGCCATGATTCCTCCTCGACCTCATGATGCTGCTTACGCATGCTGACTCTCGCCCGGATGAATCTTTCTGCGGCAGGCGGCGCAGGACCGACAAGATCGGATCAGCACCTGCGCCGCGTTCGGGCGTGTTTCATCTATGTAGACCTCGGATAAAGGGGGTTTATTCCCGCGAACGGGCTTTTCTGGCATCAAAGAAACAGCAGCTGGGTGGAATAAAACTGTCGTCGACGCGGTTGTTACTAAGGAGCTGTTTCGCCTGGACCGAGAAATGTTCAGGCTCTGCCCGGGCTTACAGTCCCTGGCGCCATCAAGCGAGCCTGTGCTGCTTATTTCGGCCAGCCAATCCAGCAATACTGCCACGCCACCGAAACATTCTGAAAGTTGCCGCCGTATGGCATGGGAAATCTCCAAGGAATGGTGCAGGGCGCGGAGGGCCAGCGGCAGAGTCGCGACGATGTTTGCAGAGCCCGAAGGAATTCAGTGCATGGTAGTAAGAGAGGATCGGAACGCTTACATTGGCCGTGGCCCCTGTGATCGGCACTGCACCATCAAACTGTAGCCCGCCGGTATAGTAGGTAGAGGTCAGCGTAAGCGCATTCGAGTGTAGCGGAGTAATCACATAGGCTCGAGGCGCAAGATCCTGTCCATACGCCGCGGCACAGGTCCACGGCATAAGCGCAGCCACGATCGCGAGCTTTCGTAGAATTGGCATCCAGCCACCCGCGATCTGGCACGAATCCGAATTCTCCGATACTTATTCGCACACTTGGGTCGATCGGTTGTTTTGCAGGAGCGGTGACTACGACTCGGCAGGTTTCGCAACGTGGGCGTACGCTGTTGGATCGGGAGTCCTGCGTGCTGGTTCCCGCGGCTCCCGGAGCCCGCAGGTCAGTGATGGAATCTTATGGAATCTTACTTTTTTATTTCAGGAAATTGGTCATATTATGGCGCGTTCGAAGCGCAGGTTCAATTCCACAACAACAGCAGGCTGGCAATCAGGGCAAGGGGCATGGCGATCACACCAATTTTGAAGAACTCCCAGGCTGTGATCTGAACTTTTTCACGCCGCAGCGCGATAAGCCAAAGAATCGTCGCGAGCGAGCCGGTCACGGAAAGATTGGGACCGAGGTCGACGCCGATCAGCATGGCGTGGGCTACAATGCTGGTCTCCTGTGCGTGGCGGACGGCGGCTCCGCTCATCAGCGCAACCGGCAAATTGTTCATTCCGTTCGAAAGAAGCGCCACCCCAAAAGCGGCCGTTCCTTTGGCTAACCAGCTAGTTGTCTCCGCAAGCGTTCGCATGCCCGCCAATCCCAGGCTTTGCAAACCCGCATTCTGCAATGCTTCCACGATGACAAAGAGTCCAGCCACCAATGGCAGGACGGACCAGGACACGCCCTTTGCGACCCTCAGCGGAATACTTCGGTTTCGCCAGGTCACAACAGCCATCGCGAACAGCGCGGCGGCGCCAGTTGGCGCGCCCAGCGAAAGTCCCAGCGCCGAGGAAGAAATGAGCGCCACCGCGGCAACCGCTAGTCCTACAAGAGCCAGTTTTCCTTCCGTTGTAAGCAAAGCCTGTTCTGCTTCGCCGCGCAGTTCTTCACGGAGTTGCTTCCGTGAAAGCCCGCACAGGCACAGGAAGGTGACCAGGATGGAAGCTACCGAAGGAAGGAGAAAAATCCGCAGCCACAACACAAGCGGTGGCATGTGCTGGTCAAAAACCACCAGATTTGCCGGATTAGAAATGGGAAAAACAAAACTCGCTGCATTCGCAATGAACGCGCACGCCAACAGGTATGGCTTGGGGTCCGCCTTGGCTCTGCGAACCACCGCGAGTACAGCCGGGGTCAGTACCACGGCCGTCGCATCATTCGAAAGAAGCGCGGTAACTACCGCGCCGAGCAGATAAATCAGAGCAAACAGTCTCAGCGGGGAATTTCTGGCGTGTTGTGCCGCCACGTCGGCCACCCACTCAAACACTCCTTCCTCTCGCGCCACTTCCGCAAGAATCATCATCCCCGCCAAAAAGAGATACACGTCCGATCCTTCATACACGGCATGCATTGCCTGCGGCAACGGAATCAAACGGGCGAGGATTAGGAGGATCGCGCCCCCGCACACCCAATAGGCTTCCGCAATGCGTCGCGGACGCAGGAGCATGCACAGAATGCTGGCGAGGGAAATTGTCCAGATCAGAAGCGTGGAAGCATCGGCAATCTGCATCAAATAGATTATGCATTAGCCCGCCCCGGTTGCCGCAGGACTCGCGTTGGCGATGACGTCCGTATGCGATAGCTCGAGAGACTACAGGTCTCCGCGTAGCGTCATTTGCGGGGTTATGTCCTGTCGCATCGCGGCGTGCAGGATGACAGGAAGGCTTCCATCATTAACGGAATGCCGTGCTGCGGTACGAACGTTCGCCCCTCGTCACTAGCCCGGTTGATATGTCTCACCGAGAAGGTGACCGGGATGTGGCGCGTATGTTGTGGCACACGCGGAACCTCTCATACAATTAGGGCACAGCGCATGGAGTTCCGGTCGTATTCACGCCATGCCATAACGCCCAAGGAAGGTTATGCTTAAACCCATGACTGCTCTCATCACGTCTGGTGCCCTCGCACTGGGTAGCGCCAACACACCTGCGGTTTCCGCCGATGCGAAGTTCGGCCCGTCGAACCCGTTTTACGCCCCGAGCACGCTGCCGTTCCACGCGCCTCCCTTCGACAAGATTAAGGATGAGGACTATCAGCCGGCAATCGAAGCGGGCATGGCCGAGGAACTCTCGGAGATACAAGCGATCGCCGACAATCCGGCGCCGCCGACCTTCGAAAATACGCTGGTTGCCATGGAGAAGACTGGACACCTATTGCAACGAGCGAGGGCCGCATTCGGCGCCGTTACCGGCGCGAATACCAATCCCTTGCTGCAGAAAGTGCGGACCGAAGAGGCGCCGAAACAAGCGGCGCACCACGATGCTATTTACCTGAACGCAAAACTGTTCGCCCGCGTGGCTGCGGTCTACCAGCAGCGCGCAACGTTGAAGCTCGATGGGGAATCTCCGCGCCTGCTGGAGGTCACCTACGACAATTTCGTCCGCTCGGGAGCAAATCTGTCCGAGGCGGATAAAACCGAGTTGAAGAAACTGAACGAGGAGATTTCGACGCTGTCGAATCGCTTTTCGACCAAGCTGCTGGCGGCTACAAAAGACGGCGCCTACGTAAGTACCGACAAGAGTGCGCTCGCTGGCCTGAGTGACGCTCAGATCACCGCCGCCGCACACGCCGCTGAGAGCCGCCAACAGGAAGGCTATGTACTCCCGCTGCAGAACACGACGCAGCAACCCGATCTGGCCTCTCTAAGTGTCCGGGCCACCCGTGAAGCCATCTTTGAGAAATCCTGGAACCGCGCTGAGCGCGGAGACGCCAACGATACGCGTGACGATATCGCCCGTCTGGCACAACTGCGTGCGCGGCGGGCCCAACTGCTCGGCTATCCAAATCATGCAGCATGGAAACTGGGTGACCAGATGGCGAAAACACCGGAGGCCGCGCTGAAATTCATGGATGCGTTGGTGCCCGGCGCCAGCGCCAAAGCAGCGAGCGAGGCCAAGGATATCCAGGACCTGATCGACACACAGAAGGGCGGCTTCACGGTGCAACCGTGGGACTGGGACTTCTACTCCGAACAGGTGCGCAAGGCGAAGTACGATCTGGACGAGTCCGCGGTGAAGCCGTATTTCGAGTTGAACAATGTGCTGGAAAACGGTGTGTTCTATGCGGCCAATCAGCTCTATGGGATCACCTTCCACGAACGCAAGGACATCCCCGTGTATGAGCCGGATGTGCGCGTCTTCGAAGTCTCGAATGCAGACGGCCGGCCGCTGGCACTCTTCTATTGTGACTACTTCAAGCGTGACAACAAGCAGGGTGGCGCATGGATGGGCAGTTTTGTGGAGCAGTCAAAGCTGATCGGCACCCTGCCGATGGTCTATAACGTCGCGAATTTTCCGAAGCCGGCACCGGGCCAGCCTGCACTCATCAGCTTTACCGACGTGACCACGATGTTTCACGAATTTGGCCATGCCCTGCACGGCATGTTCTCCAACACGGAATATCCCAGCTTGTCGGGCACCGCGACAGCGCGAGACTTTGTGGAGTTCCCGTCGCAATTCAACGAACATTGGGCCCTCTATCCTAGTGTGTTCGCGCATTACGCCAAACATTACAGAACCGGCGCGCCCATGCCGGCCGATCTGGTAGCCAAGATCAAAAACGCCTCGAGGTTCAATCAGGGATACAAGCTCACGGAACTGGTTGCGGCTGCGCAGCTCGACATGCAGTGGCACACGCTTCCGGCCGGCACACCCCTGCAGCAACCGGATGCCTTCGAAAAACAGGCGCTGGAGAAGACCCATCTGCTGCTGAGCGCCGTGCCGCCCCGTTACCGCTCCAGTTATTTCAGCCACATCTGGGGCAGCGGCTACTCCGCTGGCTACTACGCCTATCTGTGGTCGGAGATGCTCGATGACGACGCCTACGAATGGTTTGAAGAGCACGGCGGTCCGACACGCGCGAATGGCGAACGGTTTCGCGCGATGGTGCTGTCACGGGGCAACACGGAAGAATTGGCAAACATGTATGCAGCGTGGCGCGGCAAAAACCCGAGCGTCGAGCCCATGATGAAGTACCGCGGCTTGCAATAAGTCCGCACAGCTCCTACACCATCAGTCCATTTCGAACTTCTCCGGGTTCAAGAACTTCCCGATTCGCAAATCGCTGAAGTTGCAATTCCGGGCCGAGTTCTTCAACGCCTTTAACCGCCCTCCATGGGGCACTCCGGACGGAACAATCACCCGTTTTGATCCCAATCGTTTGGTACGTTCGGGACCATCTTGAATACCATTGCCGATAACCGCGCTTTGCAATTCGGTCTGAAACTCGTCTTGTGATTTTCCGTGCCGGTACGTTGCCGCGCTCCGCCGGCTGGAGGGGGGATGCAAATCCTCTCTCCGGTCATTCATAATGCAGCATAATGCAGCATCTGAATTTAACGTTCCCAGGCACGACGGTTTCTAACTGTGACCCGAACGTGTCCGCAAGGAGTTTCCATGGCCTCACGAATGACCCCGAAAGCAATCACGCGCCGCAACTTGCTCAAGTCCAGCGGATTGCTGGCGTTAAGCTCCGCAATTCCTTCGTCGGCAATCAGTAGTTCGGCTACGAGTCCGCCGGATCCCAACCTCGATACCAACATCTACGAATCCATCGGCGTACGGCCCATCATCAATTGCCGTGGAACCTTTACCATCATCTCCGGTTCCCAATCCCTGCCTGAAACCAAGCAAGCTATGGATAAAGCTTCGCGCCACTACGTCCAGATGGACGAGTTGATGGAAGCAGTAAGCAAACGCTTGGCAGAGCTCACCCAGGCCGAGTGGGGAATCGTGACGGCTGGATGCGCCGCAGCAATCACGAATGCCACCGCCGCCTGTGTTGCCGGCGCCAATCCCGAACGGATGCAGCGATTGCCGAATCTGGAGGGCTTGAAAAATGAAGTTATCATGGCCAAATATTCGCGTAACGAGTACGATCATGCGACACGCATGATCGGCGTGAAAGTTATCGAAATCAATTCCTACGAAGAGCTGGTCAACGCCTTCAATCCGCGCACCGCCATGGTGCTTATCTTTTCCTCTCCCGCTGCCGAAAAAGGCCCGTTCAATCTGGAAACGACTTGCCGAGTTGCCAAAGACAAAGGCGTTCCTGTGTTCGTGGACGCTGCCGCCGAGAACCTTACTATTCCCAATATTCATTTGCAGCGGGGCGCCACGATGGTCGGGTACAGCGGCGGCAAATGTCTGCGCGGCCCACAATGTGCCGGCTTGTTGCTTGGGAAAAAGGATTTGCTGCAGGCCGCATGGCTCAACAGCGCGCCGCACCATGCGTTTGGACGTTCGCTGAAGGTTGGAAAAGAAGAAATCATGGGCATGCTGGCGGCCGTGGAAATGTGGACCAAGCGCGACCACGACGCAGAGTGGAAAACCTGGGAGTCTTGGCTGGCCGCTATCAGCGATCGCGTGACCAAGATTCCCGGCGTCAGCACAGAATACATTCAGCCCGAGGATCTTTCGAACCATGCTCCTCACCTTCGTATCAAGTGGGATGCCAAAGCGCTAAATATTACCGGAACCGAAGTATCAAAGACTCTCGCCGACGGGTCGCCGCGCATTTTCATGGCAGGCGCCACGGGCATACGACCGGACGAAATGGCCAGCTCGGTAACCGTCATGCCCTACATGATGATGCCTGGAGATCACAAAATCGCCGCCGATGCGCTGTTTCAGGTCCTCAGCAAACCGCCGAAGTTCGAGGATCCCGTCATTCCTTCCGGCGCACCAGGAAAGATCGCCGGCGTGTGGCACGTGAAGTTGACCTATCTGGTTGGCACCGGAACGCACCGTTTCATCGTTGAGCAAAACGCAAGTGCCCTCTCGGGACTGCATGAAGGCGAGTACTTTCACGGAAATCTGAAAGGCACGGTCCATGCCGATCAGGTGAGGTTCACAAGTTCTCATCGCGCTGAGGGTACGGTTCTCCATTACACTTTCGCTGGGAATGTTTCCGGCGATACCATGTCCGGCTCGGTTAGCCTCGGCGAATATGGCACCGCGACTTGGGAGGCGCATCTCGAGTCATTCAGCAGCTAGTATTCGTCCTAGGTGGATTTTCCTGCAAAATAAAGGACGCCTAACGGGCTTAGCGTGGGATTAAAGGTGACATTCAAAGAATGCGAGTTCTCTCTCTCGGAATCGCGGTCCTTCTACTATCGGTGTCCGGTCAGATTGCTACACCTGCGCAGGATCAGGTCACAATTCGAGTCAACGCTGCCCAAAAAATAGCGCCATTTGAACCGCTATATGCATTTTTTGGATACGACGAGCCGAACTACACCTATACAAAGAACGGCAGCAAACTGGTCGGGGAGCTGGCTGCGCTGACAGACGCTCCTGTTTTTCTTCGGACGCACTTCCTGCTGGCGACGGGAGACGGCACGCCGGGGTTGAAATGGGGCTCGACGAATGCGTATGTGGAAGACGCTACCGGCGCGGCGGTGTACGACTGGACCATCGTAGACCATATTTTCGATACCTATCTACACGCGCATGCAAAACCTTTCGTCGAAATCGGTTTTATGCCCCAAGCGCTGTCCACCAAGCCCCAGCCCTATCGTCCCAGTTGGATTCCTGGGGCCGCGAACAAAGACTATTCCGTCGGCTGGGCCTATCCGCCGAAGGACTACAGCAAATGGAGTGAACTGGTTTTCGAGTGGGCGCGGCACACCGCGGAGAAATACGGAAAGGAACAAGCCGAATCCTGGTATTGGGAAGTATGGAACGAACCAAATATCTTTTACTGGCAAGGGACTCAAGAAGAATATTTCAAGCTGTACGATTACGCCGTAGCAGGTGTCAAACGCGCTCTCCCCAACGCGCGCGTCGGAGGACCGGCCTCCACGGGGCCGGGAGGCGAGCAGGCCGCGGCATTCCTGAAGGCGTTCCTCAGCCACTGCGCTGAGGGAACGAACGACGCCACCGGAGGCATGGGGGCTCCGCTTGACTTCGTCAGCTATCACGCCAAAGGCAGCCCGCAAGTCGTCGACGGCCATGTGCGCATGGGTATCGCGCCGAATCTACAGGATGTAGACAGCGGGTTGAGAATCGTTTCCCGCTATCCGAAATTTCGCAACGTGCCGGTGATCTTGAGCGAGTCCGATCCGGAAGGATGTGCCGCTTGCTCTGCCCGAGTATATCCGCAGAATACCTACCGCAACGGGCCTCTGTATGCCTCCTACACCGCTACTGCACTGAAAGGCATCATGGACTTGAGTGCCAAAAATCACGTCAGAATCCAAGGGATGCTGACGTGGGCATTCGAGTTCGACGGGCAGCCTTATTTCGATGGTTTCCGGACTCTTGCGACCAACGGCGTGGACAAGCCCATTCTGAACCTCTTCCGTATGGCCGGGCTCATGCGAGGGGATCGCGTTGAGGCATTTAGCAGCGGCGCGATTCCTCTTGACGAAATGCTTGCCAAAGGGGTCCGCGAGAATGCGGACGTGGACGTGCTCGCAACGCGCGACGACCGCGGCGTCTCCATTTTGATCTGGAACTACCACGATGACGATGTTGCTGCGCCGAACGCCGCGATCGGTCTTTCGGTGCAGGGGCTGCCGGGGGGTGGGCAGCGCGTTTTGCTGTCGCATTACCGGATCGATGCGAACCATAGCAATGCCTATTCCGTGTGGCAAGGCATGGGATCTCCGCAGAATCCCACGCCCGATCAACAGAGGCAACTTGAGGCAGCAGGCCAACTTCAGTTGCTAGATTCGCCGAATTGGTTGTGGAACCAATCCGGAACCGCATCCATCCGCTTCGATTTGCCCCGGCAAGCGGTATCGCTCATCCGGTTAGTGTGGTGACGGCACAATCATGCGAAGATAGCGGCATAGCGTGGCGCTGAGCCCATGAACTCGCGGTCATCACCCTGAAGGCTTAAGGCCTTGAGCTGATTTATTCGTGCAAGTACGCCAGATTGTCACGCAGGCTTTCTTCGCGCTCTCCTAACTAAGACGTCGCGGACAGGAGACTGGCCTTTGCTGCCATCCCTGCGATATCTGCACCGAACTAATTGCCCGCGAGGCCGGCATACTCGTTTCGGACGAGAATGGTTTTCCCCTTCGTTCAGAGTTGAATCTAAGCGCAGAGGTAGCGGTGGCAACCGAGATTAGAGAAGCTTGATCGAGGTGACTTTCAACGTATCACCTTGCACATCCCCGCTGACGTCCACGCGAAGATGATCTTTCTTGTCCGACGCTTTGAGCGCGTCCGCTATCTTTGCGTTGCCCTCGGCATCGAATTTCAGGAATTGCTTGTCCTTCGTGACGATGCCGAAGCCACTTGCCGCACACTTCAGTGCGCAAGCGCGCGTGTGGGAGTCTGGATCCGCGGCCACCTTCTTCGAGCAGTTGACATCCACCACTGGAACATCTTTGTACGTCTCAACCGCCGCCAATGCAGGCATCGCAGCTAATCCAAGCAGTACCAGAAACGAAACAGCTTTCCTCATAGTTCCCTCTCCTTAAGTTTTGATTTCCAGCGTAACGCCATATCACCGCAACTACGAACTCTACGTTGTGACTGCCATATGTTTCCCCGTTGCTTGTTCGCGCACCGCCGTCAATTGCGAAAGCACAAACGCTCCTATCGCAATCTCCACATCTCGCATGGCCAGGTCATAGAACATGCCAGCGGTCAGCAGGTTCACCGCGATCCCCGCCAGCCACAGCATCACGATGTAAGCGCCGATTTTCGTCCACCGGCTTAGCACGATCAGTCCAGCGACTATCTCTACGGCCCCAACGATATGCATGAAGGTTGCCGCACTGATCGGAACCACTTTTGTCGCCAGGGGACTGAGATACATTCCCCAGTCCGTCAGTTTATTGAAGTACTTGTCGATTCCCGTGATGACGGGCCCTACGCCGAGACCGATTCTCAGCGCCCACCACGCGACATTCAGGCGGTTATCAAATTCCACCATGTTGCCCCCTACCCAAAAGAGTGGTGAGCGGGCGATCGGATACACAAGTCTTGGCAAATTTGTGATCGTTGACTCTTTCTACAGGCAAACAAGTATCCTTTAGCGGCTTTCCAGCTCTATATAATTAGAGCCATGGAAATCGCAGGCATCTCGGAAAAGACCCGCGGCGCAGGTTGGACCGACGAAGAGATCGTTGAGCGGGTAAAATCTGGTGATACCGCGCTATATGAGGTCATTATGCGCCGGCACAACCAGCGGCTGTATCGCGTCGCGCGCGCGATCTTGCACAACGATGACGAAGCGGAAGACGTGATGCAGACTGCTTATGTCCACGCCTATGAGCACCTTCACCAATTTGCTGCACGCGCACCCTTTTGCACCTGGCTGACGCGCATTGCGGTTCACGAAGCGCTGGCCCGACTGCGACTGCGGGGCCGCAACCAGCAGCTCGAAGACACCGGGAATGAGGGAGATTTCCCTATGAAAATGGTCGACACTTCGCCTGATCCAGAACTGAGCGCCTCCCGAGCCGAACTGAACCAACTCCTCGAACAGGCACTGCTTGACCTTCCACTACAGTATCGAGCCGTAGTGATGTTGAGAGATGTCGAGGATTTGAGCACCTCGGAGACCGCCGCTGCCCTTGACCTCACCGAGGAAAACGTGAAAATTCGACTGCACCGCGGCCGGGCCATGATGCGCAGCTGGCTTTATGCTCGCGCCGGTACAGAGGCAAAGAGTGCGTTCCCTTTCATGGGCGCTCGTTGCGATCGGGTCGTTCACGCCGTTTTCGCCCGGCTTTCAGAGCCGCGCAACAACGACTCGCAGATTCAGTAAAAGTTTTCCAGCCCACAGACAAGGCCCGCTCGAAAGCACATGTAGCGAATAAGAATTGGCCTTGACGATGGTAGGCCCGTGGGGACTCGAACTCGAGACCTCTACCCGCGTCAAAACCAGGCCGGAGACGCACCGTTACGCAAGGCAAAGCACCAAAGTGCACAGAAAGATAAGACTTAGACGCTGATGGCGTATCTCCTCACTGCATAGCGTCGCACTGAAAAGCAGGTGCTTGCAGGTGCCATGGACGGGAGGGTTATGGCACAAAGTACGGCACAATTTCTTGCTGCCTTCTGACGCTGCCAGGGACTCCGAGAATCCTAGTGTGTGGCTTCGAAAACCTCGATAGCACAGCTTCAGAGTCACTGGTTCACCCTAAGACGGGTCGAAGGTTCCATGGCGAAAGGAGGAGCCCGAGACCGCGTTAACGCTGACGACGGCTTGCTGCCCGGCATCCGACTCTGCTAATCGTGGCTCCACAAAAATCTACTTGACATGAGCTGAGCGAGCGCGTATTCGTCGTCAACCCAGCCACGTCCCATAAGGTCTGTTGCCTGCGGAATACGCGTGCTCGTGGAGGGGATTCGATGTCTATTTCAAAGATGGATTCAGTTTGTGCAGCCGCGAAGGTTGTTTGGAAACTACTCCGACCGATTAACACTGTGCTACCACAAGGGGAACTACCTAGCCCAAGATGGGCTCCTGGGCCTCTTCTGAAGCGAAAACAACGAACCCAGATGGCGACGGGTGTCCCGAGGAGAACGTTCTCTCTATGCCCTGACTGCAATCGTGAAGCCGTAGAAGCATTCCTCCGCGGTGCGCGCGACATCGCTGATTTCCGCGATCACCCGGGGATCATTGAGGCGGAGATCGTTGAGGACGGAAACCGTATCCTAATGCGCAAGTCGTGCCAGAGGCATGGGCCGTTCGAGGATACGCTTTCCAATCACCCTGATTTCTTTCGAAAGATGGAAGACCTTGCGTTCGGTAAGGATTTCGAATGTGTCGGCGACCACCACGTGCACAATCACGGGCCAAACAGCATCAGTTCAGGCCGCGGATCACACCTGATCGTTGATCTTACCAATCGCTGTAACATGATGTGCTCTCCATGTTTTATGGATGCGAATGCTGCCAGCTACGTCCATGAATTGGGCGTGGATCAGGTACAGACGCTCTTCTGCAACGCTGCTTCTTTTAGACCCCAGCGCGAAATCAACGTGCTCTTCTCCGGTGGGGAGCCTACGCTTTCCCCCATTTTCTTTGAGGCTCTTCGATACGCGAAAAGCATGGGTTTCCACCGTCTCCACGTTGCCACGAATGGTTTGCGCTTTGCCGAGAGCCTAGACTTTGCTGTCCAAGCCAAGGCAGCCGGTCTGCACGCCGTGTATCTGCAATGCGATGGGGTCTCCGACGAAAAGAACAAGCACCGCGGCTTGGGAAATTACATGGAAGTGAAGCTCAAAGCACTAGAGAACATTGCCGCGTCTGGAATGCGCACGACCCTCCAGGCGACGGTAGTGAACGGCCTCAACAACGACGGGATAGGCGAGATGGTACGCTTCGCGGTTCAGAATATAGACAAAATCCACGGGCTCCTGTTTCAGCCCGTGATGTTCACCGGTAGGGACGAGAACATCTCCCCGGAAGCGCGATATGCTCGCCGGTACCCGCTTTCGCAGCTCGCGTACGATCTGCAGGAGCAAAGTGCCTTTGACTGGCAGCCCTTGCGCGATTGGTTCCCTGTCTCGACCTACGGAATTTTCGCCCACCTGTGCGATGTTCTAAACCCTTGGACGGAGTTGGGTAGCCTCTTCGTGGATAGCCATCCTGACCACGGGATATTCAGCCCCTTGCTTGTAGACACACACAATAAGGAGATCGTCCCGATTCCAGTCTTCTTCAACTTCGAGCAATTCACACGGGATCTTGTGGAAATCACGGATTCAGCGAGGGGGCCCAAAGCAACTAAGGCCCTTGCCACGCTTTCCTTACTCCGCAATTTCGATTCCAGGAAGGCTCCCACCGGTTTCGGTCCTGAGCAGTTTCGCGGGTTACTTGAAGATTGCTTCTACCGGGTTGCCGGTAGCGGCAACGATTGGTCCGAGAAGGCCTATTCCTATGACAGACGCTGGAGAATTATGGCGTCAGGCGCTATGTGGTTTCAAGATGCCTTCAATTATGACTTCGCGGCGCTGGCAAGCTCGTCAACTCCGGTTGCCACCCGAGAAGGTGAAATTAGTTTCTGTGCTTACAACGGCGGCGGTTGGCGCAAGGTCGTGGAGCATCAAAGCCAGACGGCGCTGGCGCAATGGTTCAGAACACGGGGTCGTCAGGAAATCTATTCCAAGGGCAAGAAGGTGGACCTTGAGCAGCCGCGGCATAGCCGCAGAGCCGAATTGGTCCAGATCGGGAGCAAGACTGACCTCGAATAAAATGGCACATGTTCCCAACCATGACGTCGAAGCGTCGAATCCAGGGAGCATGCACCGTCCACGATTGATCCCACATGCACAGACGCTAGGTAGAAGATAGTCCGTTTAGCAGGAGCTGTCGAACTCCAAGATTATCATCCGGACGACGACGAACACTAACTACAGCTTCATTTTTGACAGTTACAAGGAGCTGCTATGACGATTGACAAGAACTCCGGTTCATCCTTTCCGTCCGCTTCGGAATACATTCTTGACAACTTCGAGCCACTTGACCGGATCGCGATGCTGGTCCTAAATCGCGACCTCGGCGAAATCCTTCAGCGCATCACCAGCGCACTGAAAGCGTCGAGTCCCGAGTTTCAGGCGTGGCTGCGCTATAAAAACGTGACCGGGTCAGACATTTATATAGGGATGAACCCGCTGCGAAAACATGCCTTAACCCGAACGAAGAAAGACATTAAATCAATCCGGCACGTCTACCTCGATCTGGATCACGGAGGGCAGGAGGCTCTGAACGCTGTTGAAAACTCGCGTACGGTGCCAAAACCGAACTACGTCCTCACCAGTTCACCGGGGAAATTCCAGATCGTGTGGAAGGTCGCAGGAATGGGTCTTCGTGAGGCGGAAGCCCTTCTGCACGCGATGGCCCGGGAGTGCGGCGGAGATCCCGCCGCCACCGACGCGACGCGCGTGTTGCGTCTGCCTGGTTTTGCCAACAAGAAATATGAAACAAATTTCTTTGTCGAGGTTCGCAAAGAATGCGCGCAGATCTATCGCCTGCGCGACTTCAAATTAGACATCGACTCTCAGGACCCGCCGCGCTACAACGATCACGAGCGCGCCAAACGAGCCGGTTCTTCGCGGGCCAACCTGAGCCAGTCCGAATACGATTGGGCTTTTGCGAAGCGCGCACTCGCTCGTGGCGAAACCCCCGAAGAAGTCATCCGCCGGATTGCTCAGTACCGAGCGGCCTACAAAAGCGATCCACTCTATTACGCACGGCATACTGTTATGAAGGTGGCGAAGCTCTTTAGACAAAACTTCTCCACCGGGAACAAAAAGGATGGGCGCCGAGACTCAAAAGAAGAGCTCCCCTCCGAGCACTGAAGTTTAGCGGGTCTCCTTCAGTTACGACCCACTATCGAATTAGCACCGCTGCGGCTAGTCCGGTTGCAGAACGCGCGCGGAAGGAATGGATCTGCAACGTCTGCGCCGGCAAGTAGCGTTCGACCGGCTCCTGGCGCGGATGTTTTCAAAAGGCCCAGGCCGATTATCCCTAGTTCTGAAGGGCAGCTACGCCATAGAATTGCGCACCCATGCGGCACGAACGACCAAAGACATCGATCTCACCCTTCATGACGGAACGAAACTTATGAGCAACGACTACTGGTAGGGTTTTGCGTCTCCACCAGTCCGTGATCCGATTCCTTCGATAGAGAAACTCTGTTGGATGTGGTCCCAGTCTGCTTTGATGGAATTGTACTGATCGAGATCGGCCATCATGAACAAGGTGAACGTGGCCTTGCCGTCGGTGGTGGTTACAACTTTCATGATGACTGGTTTCCCGGCGCCGCCCACTCCGGTGAACACTGAGAAGGCACCCTTCAGACCACCGAAGCCGACCTCACCCTGGTCCAGCTTGCGAAAATCCTTCCATTGCTTTTCGAATTGTGATCCGAGAGAGGCGATCACAGCGGGGGGCGCGTCGGATTCCGGCTGAACCCAGAGTTGCGCCACACCTGTACCGGCGGGCTGTTTCTCGAGTTTTACGCCGGTATCGTTCTTCAGGGCCTTCCAACCAACAGGGACAGCCAACGTGTAAGGCGGCTGCCGGGGATCCTTGAAAAGGATCTCACCCTTCTTCCTAGTTGCATATTCCTCGTCTGAAATCACGCCTGCTGCATGAAGGGCTTCGAGTTTTTCGGAACTCTCCCCGGCCGCCCCGATCATTTCGGGGCTAAAGCTGTCCTGA
>Ga0210401_10003494_pt1 | contig 16784 bp, 14 predicted proteins | sample IncBWH32MmetaG_FD_150866 | JGI IMG/M metagenome (GOLD analysis project Ga0210401, IMG submission 150866) | Forest soil microbial communities from Barre Woods Harvard Forest LTER site, Petersham, Massachusetts, United States - Inc-BW-H-32-M | ecosystem: Environmental > Terrestrial > Soil >... | reverse complement strand
CAAATTTTCTTTCACGTAAGGAGCCCACGGCGAAGCCAGGAGGCTACGATTCCCGAGCGCGCGTGGACCGAATTCCACAGCACCCTGAAACCATGCCACAATTTTCCCCGCGTGGAGCAGTCGTACAGTTTCAGCGAGTTTTCGTTCTTCCGAATCGCACCAGCGATACGTCGCCTTGCAATTATCGAGCACGCTTTTAATTTCCGCATTCGAATACGCCGGTCCCCAATACGGTGCGGGCATAGGCGCAACTCTTCCACGTTCAAGTTCCCGATGCCAAACCACCCACGCCGCTCCGAGCGCGGTGCCTTCGTTCCCGGCGGCCGGCTGCACAAAAACATTTTCGAACCCCGCGCCACCTTCGATCGCCACAACCAGCAATGGATTCAGAAACAGTCCGCCTGCTAAACACAACGATCGCGGCTGAAATTTGCCGCGCAAGGCCGCCAGCCACTCGCACAGAATCGTCTCGCACGCCTTCTGCAAACTCGCCGCGATATTTGCGCGCTTGGAGTCATCTACAAGCTCGGGCGTATCCGTAATTCCCACGTGCCGATAGAACTCGCGCGTAAACGCGAGCTCCGCTGCAAATTCGCGCCGAAAATATCTCGAACTCAGTCGCGGCGCGCCCGCCGCAGACCCTCGTAGCATCGCGAGAAATGGATCCGCGAATACAGGTTCGCCCACCAGGCTGAGCCACTGCGTCTTGTGTTCATCAACGTGCGAGCGAAACCCCAGCAGCTTGGTCACCTGCGAATAAGCCCATGCGAGGGAATGTGGAATTGCGATAGATACCACTTCGCGAGTGTGTTTGCCTTCGCCGAATCCGACGAACCCTGCACGCCCGTCACCTCGTTCGTCGAGCGAAACAATCAGGGCCTTCTCAAATCGCGACGCGTAAAACGCGCTCGCCGCGTGGCACAAATGATGATCGAGAGACTCCAAGCGCCCAGCCGGCGCGCCCGCCATCTGTTTCACGATGCGAAAATTATTCAGCTCGCGGCCCAGCTCGCCGAAAGCCCTATTTAAAAAGTATCCACTCGAAACGGGACCAAACCACGCCACTCGCGCGCGATACCACGCCTGCCGCCTCCATGCCCGCATGGGATCACTCGCGATCGCCACATGCGAAACATCGCGCCACGTGATTCCCGCGCGCTTTAGACAAAAATGAATCGCCGCACGCGGAATTCCTTCGACGCTACGCGTGCGCGTGAGTTTGCCTTCTTCGATTGCAGCTATTACGCCGGAATCACTGATCAGAGCGGCTGCCGAGTCGTGTGCCATCGCGGATAAGCCGAGGATGTGCATGCTAAGAGGCCGTGGTCATCGCGGGGGTGAGCCAGCCGCGTGCAGGTGGGTGCTGGTTGCGCTGGATGAAATGGCAACGCGAGGATGCCCACGGCACAGGAAACACAGAACGAGCGCGCATAGTCACGCTTCACCTACGCGCGCGGCCGGCTCAACGAGCGGCCGCCTGCCAGCAATCCCCGCAGTCCCAGAAGAATCAAGCGAGGCTGGCTGAGGCATACGCGCCAGAGAATCTTCCACGCTTCGTCGCGGGAATATTCGCTTAAAGACTGCTTCGCCGGATCGTTCAGCAGATCCACGAGCTCGCTGTAATCATCCTGCTGAAAATCGTGCAGCGAACGCCGCAGCAGCAAATGCAAATCCAGCTCGCGGCGCAATCGCCGCAATGCGCGGCTCGATCCGCCGTTCAAAATCGCTTCCGCAACACCCAGCGCGCCGCGAAATCCCGTAACAATCCCGCCAACCGTCGTCACTTTCACCTGCGCGGCCGCGTCGCCGACCAAATACACCGAGCCGTGCCCCACTTGCCGCCGTACCGGCACCCAGCCTGTGTACACCGGAATGCGAGCGCCCTGAAATTCGATCGGCTCGAGTCCACGCTTCTCCAAAAAACTTTCGAGATGCTTGCGCGTCTCGGGGCCCGTCTCGCCAATTAATCCCAGCGCGCCGCGCGTCGGCGATTCCGGAATCAGCCAATAGAAATAGGGCGTGTCCTGCGGTACGAACCAGACGCGCGCGGTGTCCGGCGCCATGTCTTTTGGCAGCGGCACAATCGCCTGAACCAGCGGCACGGTTTCGAGAGGCGACCATCCGGCCGCGCGCGCCACACGGCTCGCCGCGCCGTCTCCACCGATAATCGTATCGGCGTGAACTTCTTCGCGGCTGCCGTCGTTGCAGCGCTCCACTTCAAAAACCAGCCCGCGGCCGTTCGACTGGAGCGAATGGAACCGGCGGCCCAGCTCCAATCCCACGCCCGCGCGTTGCGCTTCTTCCGCGAGGCCTTGAATCAAAGCGCGGCGTTCGATGATCAGGTCCGGCTGCTTCAGCTCGAAAGTCGCCGAGCGCCCGTCAGTGAAAAGTTCGAAACGCCTAATTTCGTTGACGATGCTGCCTTCCGCCGCGCGTCCCAGCAGCGCGCGCATGCGGTTGGTGACGATCAGCGTCCGCTCCGGATGGTCCAGCGTTTCGATGCGCTCGAAGACACGCACCGGCATGCCCTGGCGCGCCAACACCGTTGCCGTCAGCAGTCCTGCAGCGGAGCCGCCCACCACCGCAACGCTTTGGCTAGCTGTCCGAGATTTGGACGCGGAAATATTTTTCGATTCGCGTGATTCGAGCGCCATCTTGTTGTTGAGCAGTCTGCCCCGTGCGAACGTGCAACTATGAGTGCCGAAAATCTACCCTACGAATGTAAAGCCATGGCCGACGGCTGCCTCGCGCACATGACGAGCCCCCACAGGTAGCGAGCATCCCAAGAACCGGGCTAGAAGTATATCCCAGCGAGTCACCGGCACCAAAGAGGAACCCCGGTTGCGAGAAGTTGTTGCGCGATTGCGAATTGCGGCGAGTTTTGCTTTCCGTTCGATGTGTTGCGCGCGCAAAGATGCAAGCGGTGCCCGCGAACTGACACGGGGGCGGGACAAAACGCAGATTGACGTTTTTGTTCCGGTTAGGAATTCTTGTGGCGTTTGTTTTCATGGTCTTGGCCGTTTTCTGAATGGAGGTGTGTTCCCGGTAGGCTCTTGCGCGGAGCCTTGCGCCGGGGCGCGGACCCAGACCTTGCGCTGCGCGTGCCTTTCGGTTGGTTCAGCGGTGCGGCGGAAAGCGCGGGCACGACATCCCGTGCCCCCTACGCCCGGTTCCGAGGGTTGATCGTCGCGCGAGCCGTCTGCCAGATCATCGGGGCTTCGAACCAGCGGCCCTTGGCGTCCATCAGGGGCGTGGACGTGACGGTAGAGCGAGGTGCGGCCGCCAATCTGGTATTCCTTGACGATTGCTTTGGGCTGCGCCAGCGGATGAAGTCGGCTTCGATGGCGTCGGGCGCTGCTGAACGATGCTACTGCCGCGCGCCGGGATTTTCTGGAACTGGCAGGTTGATCTCGCGGACTGGGCGGTCCAGTTCACCTGGCGTGGCTGGGAGGTCGAGGCCATCGGTTAGGAGCAGACCTTGCAGGGTGGCGGCGTTGATCCAGACATTTTCTAGCGTGGCGATGTAGCCGGATTCCAGTTGGAACAGTGTTCTTTGCGCGATGAGCACCTGGGGATAGGCGGCCGCGCCCTCATTATATTTCTCCAGATAAAGTTCGTAGGCCTGGCGCGCATTCGGAAGCGTGCTGGCGTGGTAACGATCGGCGACGGCGCGAGAGCTGGCGTAATCCTGCAAAACCGGCGCGGCCATTTGCCGCAACACCAGCGCCACGCGCTGCACTTCGGCGGCGGCGCGTTCGCGATCGGCTTCGGCGGCCTGGATATTGCCCTGATTGCGATTGAAGATCGGCACGTTCACGCCGATTTCGGCGAAGAATTCGGAACCGACGGATTGCGGCTGCGAGGCGCCAAGCTGTTCGAGGTCATTGGCGTACCCACCGCGCAAAAATAAATCCGGGATGGTCTCGCGGCGGGCGCGGATGAGTTCCGCGTCGGCGCGCGTGACGCCGAGCTGCGCGATTTTCACCGCGGGACTTTCGCGCAAGATGGTTTGCAGGATTTGTTCTGCGTTCAGTGGGGGCAAGTCTTCGAGATTGCCGGCGAGGCGCGTTAAGGGGAGTTCGGGCTGGCCGACGACGGCAGCCAGCACGCGCCACGCGCGCAATTGTTCCTGCTGCTCGGTGATGACTGCGAGCTCGGCTTGGTCGGCGTCCACTTGTGCTTGCAGCACGTCGGGCTGGTCGGCCTGGCCGACGTTGAAAAGCTGGCGGGTGGTCTCGACCGCGTCTTTCGCCAGAGCGCTGAGCTTGGCGCGCACTTCGACCATCTCCTGCGTCGCTAGCGATTGGTAGAACGCGATACGCACGCCATTTTCGACCCGCAACCGCTGCTCGTCTGCTTCGGCGACGGCTTGATTGCCTTCCGCTGCGTGAACTTTGCGGTCGAGGCCGAGCTTGTTGCCGAGGATTACATTCTGCTGCACGAAAACGCCCTGCTCGCCGCCGCCGAACGAGCCTCCGCGAATTTCGTCGCCCATGTATCCGATGGTGGGATTGGGCCACAGCCCCGCTTGACGCGTTCGTCCCGCGGCGGCGCGCACTCCGGCTTTTGCTTGCGCTAGCGTGGGATTATTGGCCAGGGCCATTTGTTGCAATTGCTCGAGCGTGATGGCGGATGTCGCGGCGGATTGCGCTGCTGCGAGGCTCGCTGTGGCGAGCGCGATCGTGATGATGAGCGCCGAACTGATTGGTCGCGCTGGCATGCGAAGCGAATTTCGTGTGGTCATGGCAAATCTCCGGTGCGGTGCTTTCATGGTTAGAAGCTCTCTTAAATATTCCGCCGAAAGTCGAGGGCTTCAGGGGCTGAAGCTCCCGCCCTTCCGTGGGCATCGTGTCTAAGACAAGTCCTCACTACTCTTGGTGCTGTTCCGGCATGTTGGGCATCGCGGCCGGGCCTGCGCCGGCTTGTTTCGCGCGCAAGCTGACGATGTGGTCGTATTGATCGGGCGGCAGGACGCGGATGAGCGTCATCATGCCTTGCATGTAGCCGCTCCAGCCGGGGCGGAGCCCGAAGGTTTCGGGCTTCGCGACCATCGCGTCCATGGCCATCATCGGGCTTTCCATGAAAGCGTCCTGCGGAAAACCGGGGACGGAGTTGGCGTCCTTGCTGACGTCGGTGTTGCCCATTTGCATCTGCATGGGCATGCCCGCTGTGGGGCGCTCGGCGTGTTGCGGCGAGAGTGGGCCGTTCGTTGTTGCCTGCGCAAGCGCTGAACTCGCTCCCATGCCGCGGCCGAGGCTTGGGGCATATTCTTCCCCTGTGGCATTTCCGCCGCGAGGCATGCCCATGCCTTCCTCCATGCCCGCGCCCGCAAGCATCCCTGCGCGGCGCGTGAGAGGGCCGGCCATCGAAGACATCTGGTTCATCATGTGGTGCGGCATGTGGCAGTGAATCATCCAGTCGCCGGGATTCGTGGCGAGGAATTCGACGGTGCGGGATTGGGCGACGCCGACGAGCACGGTGTTGTTCGGTCCCCAGGTGGATTTTGGCTGGCGGCCGCCTTCGGTGCCGGTGATCACGAATTGATGGCCGTGCATGTGGATAGGGTGATGGTCCATGCCGAGATTGATCAGGCGCAGGCGCACGCGATCGCCGTGGCGGACGATCAGCGGAGTGTTTGCGGGCCCGGATTTTCCGTTGAGCGTGAGCCAGTTGAACTCCATGTTCATTGAGTTGGGCGTGGGATTATTGGGCAGCACCGCGTATTCCTGCAGGATGATGGCGTAATCCTGGTCTACGGGCGGATCGTAAGGCTCCTGCGGGTGCATGATGAACGCGCCGATCATGCCCATCATTTCCTGCATGGCCATGTGCGAGTGGTAGAAGTAAGTTCCCTCCTGTTGCAGCGTGAATTCGTAAACGAAGCGGCCACCGGGGGAGATTGCGTCTTGCGAGAGGCCGGGACCGCCATCCATCGCGAAGGGAATGTCGAAGCCGTGCCAGTGCATCGAGGTGGGCTCGGGCAGGTGGTTGTCCACGATGATGCGAACGCGGTCACCTTGGTTCGCCTGGATCGTTGGGCCGGGGGCGCTGCCGTTGTAGCCCCAGAGATTGAGGATTTTGCTCGGGTAGATTTGCTGCTTAACCGGCTCGGCGACTAGATGGAAGACTTTGACGCCGTTGTCCATTTGGAATGGAAGGTCCGGGACGTCGGGAGTCCTCACCGGCAGAAATTTGCGTTCGCTAGCGTTGCGTTTCGACGCTTGCTGCTTCTCGGTTGTTGATGGCGGCGCGGCTTCGGTGGCGTTTGTCGTTGCGAGGGCGCCTGCGCTTAGTAGCGCGGCGCTTTGCAGGAAATTCCGGCGCGTCTTGTCCATACTTTCTCCTGAAATTCCATTGATGCTTGGTGATGAGCATATCGCGCGCTTGCAGGGCCGTCGAATGCAACGACCACGATCACGCGAGATGAAATGCGGCGCGAAGTATTTTCGTTGGGAGGTGCTGAAGCGAAGGACTAGATGCGCAGGACGGAGACTTGCTGTTGAAGTGGGATATTGAGATTTGGAGGCGGGGCCAAGTGTGGGGAAAGCGCGTCCGCCGAGACGCTGGAAGCTTCGCCTTGCATCGCGACGGCTAGCAATTGCCTCGCGGCGGCGTGGCTCGCGCTATTCAATTGAAATTGCGAAAGGACGTCGGCTTTCACGGCGTCAAAAGTGGGATGGTGATGCTTGGCGCAATCTGGATTTTGAGGATCTCTCTGATGCGAATTGCTGGACGCGCCATGATCGCAGTCGTGGCCCGCGGCATTTTGCGTTTCGATTGGGCACGCACCGAGCGCGCAGGTGGTGGAGCAGACCGAACCATATAGAAGAGCGACAACCACGAACGCGGCTACTGCAAGTTTTGCGCGCATTGTCGCGGGCAGCATCACGTAATGGACTATATCATCGCGTAGCGACGGGCGGAAAGAGGTCGTTAGCAGGGAGTCACCAGGGAGATCCCTGCGACGGGCAGGCGGCGAGGGTTCGCGATAGCCCGTAAGCACTTCCGGCACAGGAAGTTAGACAATCGGCACCTTAGTATTGTGCTACATGAATCGCTGTATTGTTTGATGTACTACAATGTTTGTGATCGGGTGGCCGTAGGAGAAACCCATGACCGTTGCTGCCGTCTTACCTCGTAAGCCGGGATTGGTCAAACCTAAAACTATTCTAATTGCAGACGACAATGAGAGAGTACGAACGGTTGTCCGCCAGGCGCTCGAGCGCGAGACAAGCTTCAAGGTTTGCGCTGAAGCGACTGACGGCACGGATGCGGTTTCCAAGGCCAAGGAACTCGAACCGGATTTAGTTATTCTGGATGTGAGAATGCCCGGCCTAAACGGCGTGGAAGTGGCGGGAATTCTAAGATACGCGCTGCCGAAGGTCCGGATCATTTTTGTGACGATGTATGCCGAAGACATCACCGAGAACTTGACGTCCGTCTTTCACATTGACGCCGTGCTTTCCAAGGCAAGCGGCCTGACCAAGTTGGTAGAAAACGTCGAGAGCCTTCTAGCCGAGCCGGTCAGCTAGCCGCTTCCAGAATCCTCAGCGACCCTCGATGTAAATACGCGGCTATTGCGTTTGCATCCAGCACATCCAATTCGAAAGATCGGAAGTTTTGCTTTGCTGCTTTACGTAGCCTCCCGCCGGTGAGTTCCAGTCAATCGGATCGCCATCACGCAACGAGTCCACGTTGGGTATCGCGCTACAGAGACTTTTTATCAGGCAGGACATCGGAAATTCGTAAATGTGGTAGCTCTTGGTTTCCGGATGAAATTCCCGACAGGAAATCGAGCGACCATGCATAACGTGGGGATCGTTTGGATTTCTGAAGCGGTCATACATCGCCTTAATCCTATCGGCGGTCTGCTGCAATTGTTGCGGAGCTTGCGAGGCGTCCTGCCATGGGTAGACGGCCGAGCCATTCACGGCGACGCCTTCATTCGTGACGACGTAGGTGCGATCGCGAAAATTCCACCATGGAGCTTCATTACAGCGTAAATTCGGGTCCAGATTGCAAACCATATAGTTGTATCCGCGACGCAACTTGCCGCAATCCGCTAGGATCTGAAATGTGAGCGTCCCGCCGCTGTTAATCAAATACCGGCCCGTTCCGCTATAGATGCACGGGCCGCCCGCATCGCCTGTGGGGAAATGGATAACGTAGCGGTCTCCCGCGGGATTTCCCGCAATCATGGATTGAGCGAAGCGCGGTTCCGGCTGGCGCACCTCGACCGTCATCGGCCGCCCGGTTTTGTCGATGGACGCAATGGGCGTGATCGTGGGCGTGAAGATTCCGTCTCCGCGGGCGGGCTGCGAATTCTGAAAGGCAGTAGCGATTGGAGCGTGGACAGACGCAACGAGACATAAAAGCGCTGCGATGTGAATGACAGACTTCAAATTTGTGCGCTCCCTCGGGAAGTTGTGAGGAGTTTCTTTCCGCAATTGTGCTGAAAATCGTCGCCTTGAAAAGCTTACAGCAGCATTTTCAAAAAACCTCTCGCGACCGCAAAAGGGGATTCCTGCTGATAAACAGTCGCAACGTTTGACTCCGTGGTGTTGTTGTCGGGTGAGCCGAGGATGCGAAACAGGTGTAGACTTGCGGCACTTGCTTCGCGGGAATCTCACCTCGGAGGTAAAAACATGCGGCGAAAGTTCTTGGCTCATCTTGTGGGCTTGCCTTTCCTGGCATTCGGAACGAAAGGGCAGGAATCGAAGAAAACCCTGAAGATCATGATGAAGAGCGCGTGGGGACCCGATGACCCGACACGGGCGGCATTTCCTTTTGGCCACGGACTCGCGCTTGCGGAAGCCGGCCACGACGTACAGATTTTCCTTCTCGCGGAAGCCACCTCGCTGATGCGAAAAGCGATGGTGAACGCAATTCTTCCGGTGGGTTGGCCGCCTTTGAGCGAGACGCTCGACAAGGTCGTGGCCAAACACATTCCGATCTTTGCTTGAGGAGCCTGTTCCCGGGCCCGTGGGGTCACGGAAACGGACTTGAATCAATGGGGAGCAAAATTCGGCAATCCGGCGATCTTTGTTTCGCTGGTGGAGTGGGCGGATAGGATTATCGTAGAGTGAAAATCGTCGCGACCGTGATTGGGTGATAGCTTATGGCTCGGACAGAAATCGCAGGATCTCGCGCATCACGCGCTCGCCTTGATCGGTATCGAATAGGAACTGCGCGTGCGCGGAGCCGTCGAGGATGATCAGCTCTTTCGGGCCTGTGGCCTTTTCGTAGTTCGCGCGAATCTTCGGAAGCCGTGGTCCCTCATCGTTGGCGTCGTCGCGGGCGACGATGAATAGCTTGCGCCCTTTCATCTTCTCGGGCGCTCGGTCGGTCCAAGCTGCCAGTAAGACCAGCCGGTCTATTTCACCTGGCTCCGCGTCGATCGAGGCGTCGGCGGCCGCTTCGCCACCGAAACTTGCGCCGACCACCGATACGGTCTTCGCGCCATTCTTGCGCAGGTAGCGCACCGCGGCCAGCACATCGTATTCGGCTCCGTCGTCGTCGGACTTCGATTGCGGCCCGCGCGACTGGCCGCGCCCGCGGAAGTCGATGGCCAGCACACGAAATCCGGCCTTCTCCAAGACCTGCGCTTGTTTGGCCCAGCTTTCTTTGGTGAAACGGCCTCCATGCGCCAGAACAACGCCGCGTTCGCTTTTGCCACCGTACAAATCGGCGTAGACGATGCCTCCGTCCTGGGTCGGAAACGACACGAGTTGTTGCGCTGCCGCGGAGCCCGCCAGAAGAAGAGTCACGAGCAGCATTCTGAGGATATGCATCGGGGGATTATATGCGTGGTGCGAATGAATTTCCTCGTGCAAACAGCGAAACAGGGCTAGGGATTCATCGAAATAACTTAGCTTGGCTGTGGTCGCTTGATGGGAAACTGACGCAGTGGCCCTCAGCTCTGCGTCTTGACACTCCGCGGAGCGAACCATTAGCATCAAAAGATTGTCTCGGGCCGGTTTAGCTCAGAGGTAGAGCGAGGGTCTCATAATCCCTAGGTCGTGGGTTCGAGTCCCACAGCCGGCACCATAAATCCAAATTCACGTTGATTCGGCTGTCCTTGCTCACTTGGCATCCCCCGATTTGTGCCCATTTGACCCTGGTTTTGCGCCGATTTTGCGCCCAAGTTTCTCTGGGCAACGAGCGTCGGTTCGGAGGTCTTCGGATGCCACGCAAGAAGAAGCGCAGACTTACCGCCACGCAGCAAGAGTTAATACGCCAGCTCGCCAAGACAAAGCACCGGGGCAAAGCTGCTATCGCAGCTGGATACAGCCCGAAGCACGCCCGGCCAGTCCGCTTATCAGGCTCTTGAATCCATTCGTAAAACTGCCCCTGAATTGCTCGCGCGCCACGGATTAGACGACGATTCGCTCATAGACAAACATTTACTCCCTCTCATGAACGCAGAAGAGACCAAATTCTTCTCGCTCCCGGTTGGGAAAGGCAAAGATCGTCGGCTACAAATCGAGAGCCGCAAGACGGCGAATTGGAGCGCACGCCAAGACGGTCTCGATATGGCTTTCAAGATTCGCGGGCTGTATGTGCGCGAACAGGAGAATAAAGGCCCAGAGTTCTCGGTGATCACCATCAACCGCGCGTATCGGCCGGACTGGGGGGCGATGCGACGCGCGGAGCCGAAAATCGAAGTTCCGGGTTTGAACGCACCTGCAAAAGAAGAAGAATGAAGATCGAGGGAACCCGATCGCTCATCTGCCGTACCAGTTTCGCTTCTGCGTTCGAGCTCTTAGTTGCGCGTGGATAGCTCGAGCCGCGAGGACGGAGCCGCTATAAGGTCATAAGCCAAGGTGATGTAGGTCACGTCCATCCCGTTCGGCTTACGACTGATCTAACTCTCCCAATTCCGGGGGTGAGGGGAGGACTGGCAACTGAGAGTACTGGTTGGCGAACACGGAACGACGCCACGGAGGTTACGAGCAGGTCAACGCCACGCACGACTCCTTCGCCAAAAAGAAAGGACACCAGAATAGCTATCCCAAGTACACCGAATAAGGCACAAAATAGGAGAAATGCGGCGAGCAGCTCGCGTACAACGAATACCTCAGTTCCCGTGACTCCAACCAGTCCGATCACGGCGCCGGCAATGAGAGTTTTCTGTATCGGCTTCCGGCTCATAGCATGTCGGTGCTCCCACGTGGGACGGCCTCTATATCTTCTTGGATGGCCTGAAGTCAAAATACTTGAGCCGGAGATTGGGAGCGGCTCGGTCCGCTCTCCGGAAGGGCTGATCGCGAGGTTAGCATCTCAACGTAGCCGGTCACTGTAACGAGACAACTGTCAAAACTACCGGTCACGATTTGTGACGACGCTTGCTGGATAGATTGTCCTCGATGAAATGCGAAATCCCATCGAATAGCAACATCACGAAAAGCACCAACCCTACGACGAGGTCCCATCCAGCACCTCAAAGCCAGCATACGCCGCGCCCTTTAGAAGCCAGTGACGCGCGCCACGCGGTGCTGTGACCCTCGTCACTCACGTCGAGAGACTCATGCGAGCCGATTACGACGTGCTGTGCGTGATGAGTACGGCTCTCCCCGTCTCCGAGGAGAGCCGTTCATGTATCAAGCAACCAGAGCCTCTTTTCGAGGCGATTCAGGCTGCTTTTCAGCAAGTCTGCACGGGCGTTACTATGCTGTTGCTACTGCAACCTTCGCCGCTACCTTGGTCGCGACGAAGTTCCTGATGAGACGTCGCGTTCGTTCCGCAAACGCGAGCTTGTCTGCCAGGCAGCTCTCCAGCAGAACACCAACCGCATAGTGTCCGGTCACGTCGGCCGCTGCTACCAGCGTTACGTACTCGGCGGTCCGAAGATGGATCAGGTGGTTAACTTTGGCTAAGACGAAGAGATGCTTTGCGATCGGGTTCTGTATCTCCGCCAGTTCTTTGCGGAAGTCCTCAACAAATACTTCTTGGAGACGGCCGCTGAGCTTCACTGGCTGCTCGCCGATCAGTTGGAAACACCGATCGATCGCGCTCAAGTCCTTTTCCGCAATCCAGGCACGTGATTCCAGTGCTTCTTTAATGTCTGGATCCTGAGCTGCCTGACTGATCTCCTGATAAAACTTGGTTGACCGCTCGGTGCTCTGCCGTGCATCACTAAGCAGCATTACGAAAAGTTCCTGTGGGTTTTTTACGGTCATGAACTTTCTCCTTACCAGCGTGTGTTGTTCGCCGGTCGAACGTTTGCTGTTCTCCGAGAATTTGAAATTGGCTTCTCAAGTTCGGGCTTACGCCCCGAAGTCAAAATCATCAGCTTGACTGACAACGGCTCGGTCCTTTGTCGAGCAGGGCTTATTGCGAGGTCAAATTATTCGGGTTTCGATCGGTCTAGGCGGCCATCGTTTTTGATGGTCCTACGACAACTTCGCCAGCAAGCTCTTTTTCAGCTCTGACCCAGTCCTCTATATCTTTCCCCGGCTCACAGCCGCGTTGGGTATACAGCTCGTAGGCTCGGTGCGCGATATTGTCTTTGGAGAGTGCTTTGCGTTCGATCATGGCAACCTCCTTGGTCGCCGGTATGACGGGCAACACTTGCCCTCATACGTGGTTTGCGATCTATTTGCCGTTTGATGAGATGCTGATCTTGATCTGCTTCGGCTTGGACTCCTCACGCTTGGCCAAATGCAGGTCAATACTCATTGCGATACTTGTCTGGCGAGGGGTAGTTCAGGGAACTTCCGTTGTGTTCAGGTGAACTGAAGAATCCCAGGTCCGTAATCACATTGGGCGCATTCTGGCCTATTGTAAAGACAATTACGACCCTGTCATGCAAATTTATCTATGAGTCGTTGGCGCATCCCAAGCCGCATTCTATCCCGGTTTGTCGGAGTATTCACTGAGGGCCAACTCCTAACGCCGTTACCGGAGTGTGGTTTTGCGGGTCCCCTGGGGCACGGCCGTGACGATACAGCGGCAAAAACCTCGCCTTCACTGTCTGCGTAACTTGTTGACAGTACATGACCCGCGCACGAGGAGATAGGCCGGGCATGAAGGCGTGCAAAAGTGAAAAGTTTCAATATGGCGTCAAGCGTACGACGCCCTCCGTGAACGGTGGGCTAAGGGCGATAAGAACTGCCAGCGCACATTGTTTTCACGATCTCGAGGCCAGCGAACTTATTTCTGCCTTCTCCTTCTGATTCTTCATCAAGCAAAGTGCGGCGGCGTCTCCGCATCTCTGGGGGTAACCTACGCCATCCTGCCGCAGATGTTTCCGAAGGAAAACGAACCGACATGTGGGCGTTAGAACTCGTGCGACCGCCCTAAAACCCCTGGTGTCCTCGGCTTGCAAAGCTCTCACCCCAAAGTGTTGGACTATTTCTAGTAAAGTGTACTAATTGCATTGACAATAGGGCGGCAGAAGCACAGTGTGATTACGGACCTGGGATTCTTCAGTTCACCTGAATACGACGGAAGTTACCTGAACCACCCCTCGCCAACCAAATTGGTCAAAGGCAAGACCTCGAGGAAGCGCTGGCCATCAAGAACACGGATTCGTGCGCGAGTTCAGCCTTCCCTAATGCAATCCTGTCCGATGCCACAAGATACTCCAGCGCCGGGGGGAGGCTACACCTGGTGTCTATTTTCTGATGCATCGTCCACTGTGAACGCTGCCGCACGAGTCGTTCCCGTGGCTGTTGCAACGCTCGCGAGGACGAAACGAAGGATCGCTATAGACGCTGAGGAGAACCCGAATGGTGCAGACAATCAATCCGGGAACCATCCTTTTCAAGGATGGGACGTTCTTGCCAAACACGCTGAGATTCGAAAGTGAGCCCTGTGCGACTGGTTGGAGATTAGTCAAGGATCTCGATGGGTATGGATTGGATCGCAAAATCCGCGAAGCGGGATGGACTTTCTTCTGCCTAGCGGGCGAAATCAAAACGATCATCTTCGGCTTCAAAGGGCAAAAGAACGTTCGGAGGGCCGTCAAGCGAATCCTGGCGAGGATGAACTCGGAGAAGTTCAATTCTTTGGAAATCACGCGAGTGGCCTCGAAACGCTTCCTGGGAGTGCCCTATGTGAGAGTCTCGGCCTGTTCAAGGCAAATCCAGGAAAGTTTGTTTCTGTTCCGTGACAAGGACCTTCGAGAGTTGGGACCGAGCAAGATTGACTGCCGCCCGGACCAAAGCATGGGGCTCGCAGGCAGCAAGGGGCTGCTGAAAGGAACGATGATACAGGCCAACGTGGCACCGATCTTGAATCGTTGATTGATTGAAGGGATTTTCAAATGAAAATGATACGCAACATGGTCGTTGCTCTTTCCCTGATCCTGCTTTCAGCTCCCATGATTTACGGTCAGGATCTTTCCAAGTACGGAGCATTCTCGCTCGGAACGAGTTTAGCGGAACTCTCGAAGCAGGTCGGCCCGTACTCGCACTATACGACTCTAATTCACCAGCGCCCGTCAGCCATTCAAGAGTTGACGTTTTGGACGCTGCACTCTTCTCGCTCTCCCGCTGGAGTGTACCCGGTTTCGCAGATTTTGTTCAGCTTCTACAATGCAGCGCTCTACAGAATCGTTGTGACTTACGATCGGTACGACACAGAAGGCCTGACTGACGATGACATGGTACAAGTCGTCTCCGCAAATTACGGAACCGCAACGAGGCTCTATCCCCAGATCAGCTTCTCCCCAACGAATTACCTCGACGGCTCAACGGACAAAGTCATCCCTTTCTTCTTAACAAGTGCTCCCAATCGCTCGGCAGACGTGGTAATTGCTCAGTGGGAGGATTCTCAGAACTCGGTAAGCCTTTTCCGCTCTACTAGTCGGAACTCTTTCGGACTCGCCATATCTTCAAAACGACTGGACGCACAGGCGGAGGCTGCCATTTTCGAATTTGAAAAGCTCGAGAAGCGCTAGGCTCCGCAGGTGGAAATCGGGCGCGTGAAAAAAGAGGCAGATGAGCTGGAAACAATGCGGCAGACCAACTTGGTAATGACATGGGTAGGCTGCTTAGGGACTCGACGAAGAGAAAATGGAAAATGCGAATAAGAAGAACCTCGCTATCGTTCGCCAGCTGCACCAGGCGATGACCATCATCTTCGATATGCCAATGCCGCCGTCGCCAGTGATTCAGCCGCGCGCGCCGCAGGCGGATTCACAACGGCAATGGTCACTGTTAAGTTTACAGTGGACGTTGGCGCAGCGCGGGATGAGAGCGGCGAACTCTAAGGCGCAATCTTATGGTCGAACATTGTTGCGGCTGAGTTCGGGGCACAGGAGTCTCGGCCACTCCAGCGCCCGCGGTTGGAATGTTCGCTTCAGTGATAGACGGGACGCCGCCAACGGGTGTAAAGATTCCTAGACTCTGAGAGAGCTGCTGTGCTTCTTCAGCAACTGACCTAGGTTCAATCGTTGCAAGCCCACCGCCCACGGGAAGGTCGAGCGGACTGGCGAAGGTGAATTCACCGGTGATGTTGCATGTACACGAATTGACGTTCGTGAACCACTGGCCACTCGGAGTCGGACCCCCGGAGTTCGAGAGTGGGCCACCGGTGAAGGTGTACGTCGCCGGATCGCCAGAGTCTGCGCGCGCCGAGGGCAAGAGAACTGCGAATGCGAGAGCTGCGAAAAGGACTTATATCAGCCGGGGGACTTAATCATCCGGCTAACGTAACTCTAGGATGTCCTAAGCGGAAGGAGGATTTGAGCCTAGCGACTCGCGCTGTATCAGCCATCAAAATGGTTCTGGATGCCGACGTCGTTGGTTATCGAGCCGTAGTCTTTCACGAAGCCGGTGTTCGAAGGGGCACTTGTAGCCGTGGAGCCTCCGTCGAAAAGCTGTTGCATGACGTCGAAGTGAGAATGGCCGGGGTCTCGGGTCAAGTCACCAAAACAGATCGCATCATTCGTAACCGTCACAAGCGTCCCGGCGCCATCGAGGTTAGATTCGTTTCCCAAAAGCCCCTCTATTGGGTAGTTCGTACCTCGCAGGAAACCCAGCATGTGGTCGAATGATCGGTTTTCCATCATTAAGCAGACGATGTGTTTCAAATCGTCCAAACCAGCAGGCATCGCTACCTTCCGTGGTTAATCTGTTCGGGAACCATTCCTTGAAGTAGTGACCGTGCGCTCTGAAACGTATCACGTTTTCGGTTCACAACTTCTCCGATTACCGCGTTAATCAGAGTTTACTGTATCTCCACCGTTGTCAATCATAGGCCCCAGCGTATTCACTGCTGGCCTTGAGCGCGATTAGAGAGTTTCGGTGTCAACTTCCGGACGATAAACTCTTGAAAGACCGACGCGACGGCTTTTTCACCAAGCCTCACCAGCGCGGTTTCGGCCACCAATCCCACTCCCCGATCGTTCGCGGGGTAGTAGAAATTTGCGATACCCGCTGCAGCGAAGTTTCCGACAACATAGGAATAATTCGGCTCCCAACGCCCGTTGTCGCCCTTGCAGATAAACGGACTGGCAAGCGCGTAAAAAAGTCGTGATCGCTTGCTACCGGTTCCCTTGTAGAAATAACGCGGATCTTGTTTCAGGAGAGACGGCATGATGGCGCTTCCGAGGAACGTACCTATAACCACGTCACCGTACGATGCGCCGTAACGCTGTGCATACCCTTGCGCTCCTTGTCCGTATCCACTGAGTCCGTTTCCTGAATGCTTAATCGCTGCAATAGCGCCAACCGAAACGAAGGTGAACGGATCAACAGACGACCTCCAGGCCAGCTCGAACTTTTGTTTTGGCGTGAGCGCAACCGCATCGGGAACGTAGCTGACATAAAAATTCGGAA
>Ga0210401_10003488_pt1 | contig 16801 bp, 11 predicted proteins | sample IncBWH32MmetaG_FD_150866 | JGI IMG/M metagenome (GOLD analysis project Ga0210401, IMG submission 150866) | Forest soil microbial communities from Barre Woods Harvard Forest LTER site, Petersham, Massachusetts, United States - Inc-BW-H-32-M | ecosystem: Environmental > Terrestrial > Soil >... | reverse complement strand
GCGGCACCATGATTTCCCGCACCTGCACTTGCCCCAGCTCGATCGCGCTCACAATGAATTTCTCCTCCCCGGGCGCGATCAACCCGCGTTCACGCGCTTGTTGAATCTGGATCTGGAGTTCTTCGGTGGAATGCGCGGCGCCATGCCCCGTGGGCTCCGACACGCCCAGCGACTTCACAATCGCTCCCGAAATGCCGTCAAGAAGATCGATCGCCCATCGGAACGTATTCAGAAACCAGGAAAAAGGTCGCGCGATCAGCAACGCCACGCGTTCCGCCCGCGCCAGGCTCACGGTCTTTGGCACCAACTCGCCGATGACCACGTGCACCGCGCTAAGCATCGCGAACGCCCCGGCAAGTGCTGCCGCGTGCGCAAGAAGCGCCCCGCGTGCCCCTTCGGTTTTCGGCCACAGCGTCTGCAGCGCATTGGCCAGGGTGTTTTCGCCAAGCGCGCCGAGCGCCAAACTCGCGAGCGTGATTCCCAATTGCACGCCGGACACCACGCGGTGCAAATCGCTCAGCAATACCTCAACGACCTTGGCCCGCGGGTTCCCCTTCTGAACCAACTGCCGCACCCGCGATAAACGCACCGCGACAAGCGAAAACTCCGTCGCCGCGAAAAAACCATTCAGCGCGACGAGCGCAAGCACGCCAATCAGCCGCACAACAAACATAAGTAGTTGGGATGGCCCCCTTTCCGCATTGTAGCAGCACAGACCTGCACACCGTGTCGGCGAGTCACGTGTCAGTTTTCCCCGAACAACGGAGCCCAGCCTCTTGGAGCGCGGCGGCTAGCCCCCGGCCTTTCACCCACGATCCTCGCCCGCCAAGACTCAATCCAACAACGCACGCCGCGAGACTATCTGGGCGCCCCAGCGTGTCGCAGTCGCAACCGGGACGGTATCAAATTCATCTCCCCTCGGTTGCGCGCCCATGCTCCCTCTTCTACACTCACAGTTTCGTTCTATCGACCGGGAGCGGGCTTGCGAGCAATCCTACGTTTCTTATTTTGGGCCGCCGCGATCGTTGTGATCGCCATCGGCGCAACTCTCTGGTGGTTCATCTATCGCCCGCTTCCCCGCCTCGACGGCTCCATTGCTCTCCCTGGCCTCCAAAAGGACGTCGTTGTCGAGCGCGACCACTGGGGCGTCCCTCACATCCGCGCAAATTCCGTGGAAGACATGGTCGAAGCTCAAGGCTACGTCATGGCCCAGGACCGTCTGTGGCAAATGGATCTCCTCCGTCGAGTCGCTCGCGGCCAACTCTCCGAGATTCTCGGCCCCGTCACGCTCAACGTCGACAAGCAATTCCGCACATTCGGCTTTGCACGCGCCGCGGAGCGCGATCTTGGCCTAATGGATCCTGCCAATCGCGCCATCTTGGAAGCCTACACTCGAGGCGTGAACCATTTCATCGAACAGCATCGAGACCTCTTGCCGCTCGAATTTTCACTGCTCAAATACAAGCCGCAGCCCTGGCAGCCAACGGACACCCTCGTCATTTCCGGCTACATGTACCAGACGCTCACCGACACCTGGGAGGAGGAGCTCGATCGCGCGAAAGTGACCGACCGCGTCGGCTCAGAACGTGCCCGCGATCTGTTCTCCCCCGACGCCGCCATGGATCATTTCGTGGTCGGCGACCCCAACGTGGTGAACGACGGTTCGCAGCGTTCCAGAGTCGACTCCGACGACCAAGACGACGACGATGATGATGACGACATGGAGCCGGACGGCGTCCTCAAGGCCAGCGCAACAGGATCAAATAACGTGAGCGCACCAGACGCCATTCCCGATCTGACGACTGCGCTGGCTAATTCCGTATCCGAATATCTGGAAGCTTCCCACAGCGAAATTCGCCACAGCCTTGGCAGCAACAACTGGGTCGTCAGCGGCGATCACACCGCCACGGGGAAGCCACTGCTCGCCAACGACACGCACCTGGAACTCTCCCTCCCGCCCATCTGGTACGAAATCCATCTAACCGCCCCAGGCTGGAATGTGAAAGGCTTCACGCTGCCAGGCGCGCCCCTGGTCGTCATCGGCCACAACGACCACATCGCCTGGGGTTTCACCAACAATGGCGCCGACGTGCAGGATCTCTACTCCGAAACGTTCAATCCCGCCGTGCCGGATGAATACCGCGTAAACGGCAAGTGGGTGAAAGCTCAACTGTTCGACGAAGTGATTCACGTAAAAGGCCAGCCGGACCAACATCTCCCAATTGTGCTAACCCGCCACGGTCCGATCGTGCGTCGCGAAAATGGCAAGTCATACGCCCTCCGTTGGACCGCCACCGAACCGGGCGGCCTGTCCAGCGTCTACAACTGGCTCGGCAAAGTCCAAAACTGGGAAGAATTTCGCAGCGTCATGAAACGCGTCTGGGGTCCCGCTCAAAACGCCGTCTATGCCGACGTCAAAGGCAATATCGGCTACATAATGGCCGCGCGCGTACCCATCCGCAAAAAAGGCCACGGAGAAATTCCTTATCCCGGCGATACCGACGCCTACGAATGGACCGGCTACATCCCCTTCGATCAACTTCCGCAAGCGCTGAATCCTGACAGCGGCCTGATCGTCACCGCCAACGCTCGCGTCGTAGGACCCGCCTACAAACCCTACTTAACCGATCGCTGGGAGGAGCCCTATCGCACGGCCCGCATCTACGATCTGCTCCACGACAAGCACGACCTGCGGCCCACCGATATGCTGAAGGTTCAGACCGACACCTTCAGCTATCCTCATCTTTTTCTCGCCGATCAGTTGGTCGCCGCCGCAAAAACCGCCACGCCAAACGACGCTCGTACAAAAAAGCTCATCGATGGCCTCAAGGATTGGAACGGCATCGCAGACGCCGACTCGCCCGAAGTCTCCTTCTTGGTCGCGTTACGACGAGCCGCGCTAGCGTTAATTCTGGAGCCATACTTAGGTGATGAACCCAATCTATACCGCTGGCGCGCCACCACCTTCCTGCAAAAGATCCTCACCGATCGTCCCGCAAAATGGCTTCCGCCAGCGTACAAAACCTACGACGCGCTCTTGGTCGCAGCTGCCGATCGTGCCGTAGCTAAACTCTCCGAGGATTCGAACAGTCCGCGTATCGAAGACTGGCCCTGGAAGCGTTTCAACTCTCTGGAAATGCTCCACCCCATCGGTCGCGAGGGTCTACTGAAGAAATTGCTGAGCATCAGCGACAAGCCGCAGTCCGGCACAAGCTACAGCGTCCGCGCCGCCACAAAAACCCACGGCCCCGCAATGCGCTTCGTAGCCAATCCCGGCAACTGGGACGAATCCATCCTCCTGATCCCGGCAGGCCAATCCGGCCAACCTGGCAGCAGCCACTACGCGGACCAATTCTCCTACTGGTACGAAGGCAAGCCCATCTTCGCTCCCTTCACCGACGCCGCCGAAGCAAAAAACCACAAGCACACCCTAACCCTCACCCCCGCCCAATAATCCCAAGGACCACCCTCAGCCTCCTTTGCATTCGGTTCAAATAACGCCCGCTTTCGGTTTAGCCTGATCTTCGAAGGGAAGCGGGCGCCTCCTCAGCGACCTCAGCGACCTCTGCGTCTCTGCGTTATTTCTCCTCCGTCCTCTCCTCTGCCCTCTCGTTCCGGCCGTACGCCACCCCACAAACGACGCCCAGCGTCAACGACGGTCGCCCTCTCCGACATAGCGATAGACACAGCTATAACTGTCATCCTGAGCCTATCCGACAAGGATAGGCGAAGGACCTCAACTTCAGCGGCACCACCCAAACGACTTTCAGTTCCGCAACTCCCGAAGACCGGTATCCACAACTGCCACAACGCCTGCTTGCCGCACGCACTTCGCACAAACCAATTGTTTCAATTCTCCGCCGTGCCGTAGAATGCTCTCTGCATCGGATCATGTAGCGGCCGCCGACCGTGGCGGGCGCCTTTAATCGCACACGAGGCCTGATCGAGTGAACTCAACGCCCGTCAAGAAGCCCGAGCCACCCAAAAAGCCGGACTTCGAGAAATCCCTGGTCCGCCTCGAAGAGGTCGTCCGCCGCCTTGAAAGCCCACAACTCTCTCTCGACGACGCCATGAAACTCTTCGAAGAAGGCGTTCAGCTCTCCCGCGAATGCCAAAAGCAACTCGAAGAAGCCGAAGGCCGTGTAGAAATTCTTCTCAAAAAAGCAGATGGCAAGCTCACCGCCGAACCGTTCGATCCCGAGCGCGAGAACGAATCGTGACGGTGGCCAACCGCTCGACCAGCACTCCTCCCACCCCGGTGAAGCTCCCAGCTTTTTTCGAGGAAGACCGCCTGACAGTCGACGCTCACCTCGAAAAATTACTGCCCTCAGAAAACACGCAACCGTCCTCGATTCACCAAGCCATGCGCTACAGCGTCTTCGCCGGCGGAAAGCGCATCCGGCCCATCTTGTGCTTAGAGACCGCCCGCATCTTCGCCGACGATGTCACCGCCGCCTTGCATCCGGCCTGCGCGATCGAGTGCATTCACACCTATTCGCTGATTCATGACGACTTGCCGGCGCTTGACAACGATGACCTTCGCCGCGGCAAGCCCACCAGCCACAAGCAATTCGGCGAAGCCACCGCTATCCTGGCAGGCGATGCCCTGCTAACGCTGGCGTTTGAAGTCGTCGCCTCTACGCCAGTTGATGCCGAACGCCGCGTGGCCATGCTGACCGAAATTGCCACTGCCGCAGGCACAGTCAATGGCATGGTAGGCGGGCAAGTCGCCGACCTCGAAGCCGAGGGCAAGACCGTTGGCAAAAAAATGCTGGAATATATCCACCGTTCCAAAACCGCCGCCTTGATTCGCGCTTCGGTCACCGCGGGAGCCTTGTGCGTTGGCGCCAGCAAAAGTGACGTAGCCCGTTTGCGCCGCTTCGGCGAAAACATAGGCTGGGCCTTCCAGGTCACCGACGACATCCTCGACGTGGAAGAATCCTCCACCGCGCTCGGAAAGACCGCCGGCAAAGACATCGCCCAACAAAAAGCCACCTACCCAGCAGTCTACGGCCTGGAGCGGTCCCACGAAATCGCCAACGACCTGGCCACCCGCGCGATCGCCGAACTCGCTCCCTTCGAAGAAAAAGCCAGCCGCCTCCGCGACATAGCCGAATACCTAGTCCTTCGCCGCGCCTGACTCCGCCCGCCCGAAGGACCTCAAGCGAACCCGCACTAACCCTCCTGTTCGTGCAAAAAAACGTCGCCCCGCCGGCAACCCGTCATTTCGACCGGAGCGGCCCGGCTTCTTCCTCCGCGTTCACTTCCTGTGAACGCGCCGGGCCGCGCAGTGGAGAAATCTCTCTTCGCTCTTGACGACCACCACTATGCAACCCAGAATCTCCCGCCTTTGACACCCCAATTCCCCACGACTACTGTATTCATGCATGAAATCCAAACCTGCGAAAAAGCGCCTCGACCTCCTCCTCGTCGAACGCGGCCTCGCCGACTCCGCAAACAAAGCCCAAGCCATGATCCTCGCCGGCGAGGTTTCCGTCGATAACGTCCGCACGGACAAAGCAGGAGCATCGATCGCCGAAGACGCTCGAGTCGTGGTAACCACCCGAACACAAAAATACGCAAGCCGCGGGGGCATAAAACTGGAAGGCGCTCTAGGAGATTTCGGCCTCAATCCCGAGGGCTTCGTTTGCCTCGACGTCGGATCATCCACCGGAGGTTTCACAGACTGCCTGTTGCAAAAAGGAGCGTCACGCGTCTACGCCGTGGACGTAAATGTCGACCAAATCGCGTGGAAGCTGCATCAAGACAACCGCGTCGTTCGCATCGAACGCAACGCCCGAGAGTTGCGCCGCGAAGATATTCCCGAGCCTGTCGACCTCGTCGTCGTCGATGTCTCCTTTATTTCCGCAACGAAAGTGTTGCCGCCCGCGGCTGCCATCGCGAAACCCGGCGCGAACCTGCTCGTTCTCGTAAAACCTCAATTTGAGCTGCCCAAAGAAGATGTCGGAACCGGCGGTATCGTCGACGATCAAGCCCTGCGCGAAAAGGCCGTAGAAAAAGTGCGCGCCGCCGCAATGGCGATCGGCCTCGAAATTCTAGGAATGCGGCCCAGCCATCTACCCGGCGCTGAAGGCAATCAGGAGTATTTTCTCCACGCGCGCAAAAAGCCGCTGGAGTAGAATCTCAGACATCCATGCACCCGTCCGTGTCCTTTCAAACCATCGGTCTTATTTCGCGGCCTCGGCGTTCCAATCTGGCCGTCGTTGTGCCCCCGCTGCTTCATTGGTTTCAAGCCCGCGGCATCAAGGTGTTCTACGACACCGAAACCGCCAGCGCCTTGAATGACTCTTCCAAGGGCCTCCATCGTGATGAGGTCGCAAAAAACTCTGAACTCCTGCTTGTCCTCGGCGGGGACGGCACCCTGCTCGCCGCAGCCCGCGTCGCCGCCCCACTAGGCATTCCCATCCTCCCTATCAACATGGGAAGCCTCGGCTTTCTCACCAGTTTCAAACTCGAAGAAATGTACTCCGCCCTCGAAGAAACGTTGGCCGGAAGACTGCCATCTAGCGAACGCGTCATGCTGGACGTCGAACTGAAACGCGAGGGAAAAATCGTCGAGCGCCAAACCGTCCTGAACGAAGCGGTCATCAACAAAGGCGCCCTCGCCCGCATGATCGACCTGGAACTGATGATCGACAGCGAATTCGTCTGTCGTTATCGCGTTGACGGTCTGATCGTCGCCACTCCCACGGGATCGACCGCCTATTCCCTATCCGCAGGCGGCCCCATCGTGCACCCATCCGTCGAATCCTGGATCATCACCCCGATTTGTCCGCACACACTGAGTGATCGCCCTGTGGTGATCCGCGATTCTTCCCAGGTAGAAATCGATTTATCCGCCGGCACCGAATCCGTCTTTCTAACCCTGGACGGCCAAACCGGCATACCCATGGAACCAGCCGACAGAGTCCGCATGACCCGCGCTGCCGAACGCCTAAAGTTAATCCAACCCCAAAAAAAATCCTATTTCGAGATCCTGCACAGCAAACTCAAATGGGGCGAAACCTAGCCAGCATCCACAGCCGGCAACCGCGACGCCCCGCCAACAGCCACCAGCGATTTTACTTGACTGTTTTAACTATTGTGTTATATTGATGACAGGTACTGTTGCGTCTTGTGTAGCACAGACACTCTTGTTTACGCTGAGTCTCGAAGCGCCTGTGTCCCCTTCAGCAAGCAGCATTCAGCTCCCGCGGAGCGCAAATCACATAGACGGCCCGTAGAAGATGAGCACTCTACCGCTCAGTTCGGCGCATACAACCCAATTCTGCGACGCCTTGGAACGTCAGCTCGACTTAAACCCCTAAGAATCAAATCACTACGCCAGACCGTAGCGGATCTCCTTTGTTTTCAAATCGTTGAAAGAAAAACTAGGGGGGAGGGGTGCATACCCAAGCTCTGCGGCCCCAAGCGAAATCAACCCACAGCAAACCTAGCGAAGCACCTGTCCTCGAAGCAAATCGCGAGAGGTTTCCCGCTTCCGAATCAACCGGAACTTGTTCCCCTCAACGAAGACTTCCGCCGCTCGACACCGCGCGTTATAGTTCGACGCTTGGCTCATCCCATAAGCCCCAGCCACCCAAACCGCCAAAGCGTCGCCCGTTTCCACTCGTCCCAGCGGCCAATCGCGCAAAAAACAATCCCCGGTCTCACACACAGGACCAACGACGTCCACCCGTTGACGAGGCGTGCCGTCGTCTCTGCCCCTCGTAACTCTCGTAATCGGATGCACCGCGCCGTACAGCGCCGGCCGCATCAAGTCGTTCATGGCCGCGTCCACAATCACAAACGTCTTGCCTCGGCTCTCCTTCACGTAGATAACACGCGTAAGGAGCACACCCGCAGGCCCGATGATCGTGCGCCCCGGCTCCAGCAAAAGGTGCAGTCCCAGCGGCCGAAGCATTTGCGACACCATCAGCGCGTACTCTGCGCGCCCAGGTGGGTTTTCGGTCGTGTAGCGAACTCCAAGACCGCCCCCGAAATCGAGATACTTCAGCGCGATTCCGTTCTTTCGCAGCTCGGCAACGTAGCCGGCAAGCCGCCGCAGCGCGCGGCGAAATGGATCCAACGCGACAATTTGAGACCCGATGTGGACGCTGATGCCCTGCCAGCGAATCCACTTCGATTCGCGGTACGCGAGATACAAACGTCGCGCCTCTTCCCAGTTGAGCCCGAACTTGTGCTCGTGCCGTCCGGTCGCGATGTGGGGATGCCCGCCGGCCTGCACATCCGGGTTTACGCGGATCGAAACGGAAGGGACCCTGCCGCCGTTTCTCATATTTCGCGATGATTCTTCTAACAAAACCTCCAGCTCCGCCTCCGATTCAACATTGAAGAGGAGAATCCCGTTCCGATTTCGCCGACCACGCACCGCCGCAGAGGGATAGCGCAGCGCTTCGCGCATCTCTTCGCGCGTCTTGCCCACTCCTGAAAAGACGATTCTGTCGCCGCGCACGCCGACGCTTCGCAGCATCGCTAGCTCTCCGCCCGACACGATATCGAAACCGTTCCCGCCCTTCGCCACATGCTTCAGGATCGACAAATTACCATTCGATTTCACCGCGAAGCACAGCGTGTGCGGAAGTGATCCAAGACCACGATGTAACTCCGCCTGCGCGTCATCAATCGCGGCGCGGCTATAAACGTAAGCAGGCGTGCCGATCTGCTCTGCAACGTCCACCAAACGCACGCCTTCGCAAGCGACAAATTCTCCGCCGGAAGCGCTATTTTCTAATTTCTTCCAGGAGAAATGAGGAGTAAATGTGGCAGGATCCACGAACACGAGCTTTCGTAAAGAGGCCTCGGCCGGTCCGCTCATCGCACTTTGAGCACGACCAGTGTGCGATCATCCGCCAGTGGCGCGCCTTGCGAAAACCATTCCACCTCGCGGAACACTTGATCCGTCAGCTCGGCTGCGGTCAGCTCGTGCTGGTCTTCAATAATTTTGCGCAAGCGCTCGGTCCCGAAGAACTGGCCTTCGCTGTTCGCCGTTTCCGCGATGCCATCCGAATGAAACACCAGGATATCGCCGACAGACAGCGTAACCGACCATTCGTCGTAGGTAACTTCCTCAAAAATCCCCAAAGGAAATCCGGTGAGTTCCACCTTGCCGCAACGCCCCTCTTTGTACAAAAGCGGCTGCGACTGCCCTGCGTTCGCAACGCGCAACTTGCTGCGTCCCTTCTGAAACGTTGCGAAACACGCGGTCATAAATCGGCCTTCAATACGCCGCTCACCAACAATCTGATTCATCTGCCGCAGCATCTCCGCAGGCTGCAGTTTTTGTGGCGCAAGGCTGCGCATAATTCCAATGGCGACCGCGCCGTACAACGCCGCCGCAGTTCCCTTGCCACTGACGTCTCCGAGCGCGATCCCAAGCTGCTGCGGACCATAGCGCAAAAATTCGTATAGATCGCCGCCGACTTCACGCGCCGAAAGATAGCGCGCCGCCATATCCAGCCCGAAGTCCTCCGTCGGCACCGAGCGTAACAGCGCGCCTTGAATGCGCTTCGCCGCCTGCAGATCGCGTTCGAGCCGCGCTTCGTCCCGCGCGACCTGCTCATACAATCGAGCGTTCTCCAGCGAAACCGCGAAATTCGCTGCCAGAATCGACAGCGTCTGCACGTGGTCCTCGGTGAAATAATTCAGCTGCGGACTCTCGAGATCCAGCACGCCAATCACGCGCCCCTTATGAATCATAGGAATGGCAAGCTCGGAGCGCGTCTCCGAATTCGCCATCAAATAGCGTGGATCGACGGTGACATCGGGAACCAGCACCGGCTCCTTGAGCGTAGCTGCTGCGCCGACGATTCCTTCACTCGCTGCTGCCCGCAACTTTCCTTGCACGCGATGACCGTGCTTCACATCGACGCGGTGACGAAAAACCTTAAGCTCTTCGTCGTAGAGCATGATGCTTAGGATCTGATAGTCGATTACCCGCTTGGTCTGTTCGGCAGCGCGGCGCAGCAACTCTTCGACGTCCAGGATCGAACTCGTCTCCCGCCCCACTTCGTTCAAGAGCAAGAGCGTCTCTGCTTGCGCGCGAACACGCTGAAACAGTCTGGCGTTCTCGACCGCTACCGCAAGACGGCTCGCCAACAACGTCAAGATACTCTGCTGCTCCGGCGTGAAGTAATCCGGGTGACGGCTCTGAATATCAAGCACACCGACACACTTGCCGCGAAGCATCAGCGGCACGGCGAGCTCCGACCTTACATTGTCAATCGCGCTGATGTACCGCGGGTCTTTCGACGTATCGCTTACACGCACGGGGTGCCCGGTAGCCGCCGCCGTGCCACTGATCCCCTGACCCAGCGGGACCCGCAGGTTTTCCGCAAGATCGCGTGGATACCCGATCGAAAAGCGATGCTTAAGGTAGGATCCATCTCCCTCAAACATCAACACGCCAAAAATCTCGTAATCAATGTGCCGCTTGATAAGCACAGCCGTGCGCGCCAGCACCTCGTCAAGATCGAGCGAAGCATTTACCTCTTCGCCGATTTCGGCCAGTGTTGCCAGGACTTCAGCGGAAGCTTCTGGGCTTCCGCTTTCGGTGACTGCCCCTGTACGTGCGTCGGTGGAATTCATCGAAGTGACTATTATAGCAGGCGACGTGAAGGCGCAATGAGTTAGACAAAATTAGTTGCGAAATGTCCGTGCGGTCGGCGTATCCCCCTAGGATTTGCCGCTTTTGGCCCCGTCGGGACCCAGGGAAAGCACGCCGACATCCGGCATGTTGCGGTAGCGCTCGGCATAATCGAGCCCAAACCCGACCACAAACTCATTGGGAATGGTGAAGCCAACGTAATCGGCGTGCACCGCGGCAATGCGCCTCTCGGGCTTGTCCAGCAACACCGCGACACGAACGCGCTTGGGTTTGCGTTGCTCAAAAACGCGCAGCAAGTATTGCAGCGTCATGCCGGTGTCGAGGATGTCTTCCACCACGATTACGGTTTTCCCTTCAATGCTGGAATCCAGGTCGCGAGTGAGCCTTACTTGCCCCGAGGAGTGCGTGCCCAGTCCGTAACTCGCCACGGCGATGAAATCAAACGATACGTCTCCTGGAATCTGCTTTCCCAAATCGGTGAGAAAAAACACAGCGCCCTTCAGCACGCCAACAAGATGCAGCGGCTCACCCGGAAAATCTTTGCGAATTTCCCGCGCCATCTCCGTAATACGGCGCTGCAGCCGCGCACGCGAGATTAGTATCCGGACGGTCTCCCCGCCCTTCCCTTTGGGCTGCGGTTTCTTCGCTTCCTTCGCTTTTGTCGCCATGGTCTTCCCTTTTTTGTGGAACCGAGACTCTAGCCTACGCCGTATCGTTCGGCAAGCCGTGACTTCTGTTCTAGAATTACTTTTTCAGCCGCGCCGGATTACGGCGCTCCAATCTGAGGAGATGCTCACTATGAACGCAAATCAGCCAGCAGAGGCAACGGCTGTCAGACCGCTACCCGAACCATGGTTGCGCGGCACGTTGACCGACATCCCCGCGGTGCCGCGAGCGGTTCTTCACGCCCTGGAACTTGCCGGCGAAGACTTGCAAAAATGGTGCGGCGCTCTGACCGACGCGGAGTTGAATGCCCGTCCCGCCGGTCTGCCACCGGTCGCCTTTCATCTACGCCACATCGCGCGGAGCCTCGATCGTTTACTGACCTACGCGGAGGGCCAAGCTCTGGCACAAGAACAGCTGACAGCGTTGAAGAATGAGATCCAGCCGGGGGTCTCGCGGGATGCACTGTTCGCTGAACTCACCAAGGCGTTGACCCGCAGTACGGAGCGCGTTCGCAGCCTGGCGCAAACGGACCTGGATCAATCACGAACGGTCGGAAAGAAAGGCCTCCCTACAACGCTCGGTGGCCTTCTCGTTCACGTTGCCGATCACACCCAGCGCCACGTAGGCCAGGCCATCACAACCGCAAAGATGATCGTCGCCCAGCGTCTTTGAACACTTTTGCGTCCGGATAGTGCTCGGATATACTCGCCCATCCGGAGGGTTCCTTGCTCGCAGCCATCAAGACCACGCTTCTACTTCTCAGCGCGCTCTTCCCAATCGTGAATCCGCTCGGCGGAAGCCCCATTTTTCTGGCGCTTACCGGGGACTATACACCTCCAGAACGCAGGCTCCTGTCGCAGCGCATCGCCATGAATAGCTTTGCCTTGCTGGTTGCATCGTGTCTGATCGGCACGCACATCCTGACGTTCTTCGGGATTTCGCTCCCCATCGTACAAATAGGAGGCGGCTTGATCGTGGTGGCCACTGGGTGGGACATGCTCAACCGCACCGACGAGGACGATGATCGCGGCAGCGGCGTGCACCACGAAGTCGATCCAAAAGACATTTACCGCCACGCATTTTATCCGTTCACTTTGCCGCTCACGGTGGGTCCCGGCTCAATATCCGTGGCCATCACATTAGGCGCGAATGCCGCCAGGCTTCCAGGGATTAATGTCCCGGGACTTTTAGCGATCATCGTCGCTTCGGCGCTTCTCGGACTCAGCATCTACCTCTGCTATGGCTTCGCGGACCGTTTAGCAAAACTTCTGGGTGCTACGGCCATGAACGTTATCATGCGTCTGTCCTCGTTCTTGTTGGTTTGCATTGGCGTGCAGATCTTGTGGAACGGAGTCAGCGCCCTGTTGCGATCATTGCCTGCGCTCCCCTGACGGAAATCCCGCTCGCTCGACAGACACTGCAGGAAGGCTTCGGCGGTTCGTCCTGATCATCAGTGAAAATCGTGCGACGAAGTTTGCGCTTGCGTTAAGAATAGCGGGCGAATGCGTTCCGCTTTCACGGAAATCACGTTGTCCTGGTTTTGCAGTCTTCCTTCAATCAGCAAAAATTGCTGATTCACGATCACCACATGATGCTGCTGAAAAATCTGCGGCGTGATGATGGCGTTGGAAATACCCGTTTCATCTTCGAGGCTAAGAAATACGAAACCCTTCGCAGTGCCGGGCCGCTGGCGCGCGATTACGGAACCTGCAACGCGAACCTCCATCCCATCGCGCAAATGGTGCAGGTCCGCCGCCGAAAGAACGCCTTCCAGTTTCAATCGCATGCGGTGATAGCCCAGCGGATGAGGACCGACGGTCAAACCTGTGTTGCGAAAGTCAGCGACCAGGCGATCTTCGGCAGTCATCTGCAGCAACGGAGAATGACCCGCATTTGATACGTTTTGCGAGGCCTCAGGCTCCTCCTCGCATGCTTCCAGAAGCGGCCCAGCACGGCGCGCAACGCGCTCGATCTGCCACAGCGCATCGCGGCGGTGAAAGCCGGTCTTGCTGCCGACGAAATTCAAGGCGCCGATTTCCGCCAGCGCCGTCAGCTCTGACTTCTGCAATCCAGGAACGCGCAGTTTTAAATCATCGATGGAGCGAAACGCTTCGAGATCTCGCTGCCGAACGATCTCTCGGCCGATCTCCTCGCGCAAACCTTTGACGTAACGCAAACCTACGCGCAAGGTCATGTCGCCGCCGATTTTCTCAATCGTGCAGATCCACTCCGAACGCATCACATCGATGGGGCGAATACGCAGGCCGTGACGTTGCGCATCCTTCACCAGCGTCGCCGGATGATAGAAACCCATCGGCTGATTGTTGAGCATGGCCGCGGTAAATGCGGCGAGATAGTGGCACTTCAGATAAGCGCTGGCGTAGGCAATCAGCGCGAAACTCGCGGCGTGCGATTCCGGAAATCCGTAGAGCGCAAACGATGTAATGGATTGGACGATGGTGTCCTGCGTCGTGCCGGTGATCCCGTTGCGATCCATACCCAGGCGCAGCTTTACTTCAACGTCCTTCATCAGCTTTTCCGAGCGCTTAAAGCCAAACGCACGCCGTAACTCTTCGGCCTCGCCTCCCGTGAAGCCCGCGGCGATCATGGCCATGCGCAACAGTTGCTCCTGAAAGAGCGGCACTCCCAGCGTGCGCTCCAATACTGGCTTGAGTGAAGGATGCAGGCATTCCGCGGGCTCGCGGCCTTGCCTCCGCTTCAAGTAGGGATGCACCATTTTTCCAACGATGGGCCCCGGCCGGATGATGGCCACCTGCACAACAATGTCGTAAAAACATTCGGGCTTCAGTCGTGGCAGGCATGCCATCTGCGCGCGGCTCTCGATCTGAAACATTCCCACCGTGTCCGCTTTTTGCAGCGTCGCGTAAACCTTTGAATCGTTCACGGGCAGGCGGCCCAGGTCAACTTCTTCGCCGTGTTTTTCCCGGATGATTTGCAGGGTTTCTTCCAGCACCGCCATCATGCCCAGCCCGAGCAGATCGACTTTGACGATGCCCATGTCCGCGCAATCTTCTTTGTCCCACTGCACGACCACGCGACCTGGCATCGTCGCCGGCTCCAGCGGCACCACCGAATCCAGTTGCCCCTGACACACCACCAACCCGCCGGAATGCTGCCCCAAATGCCGCGGCAAATCCTGCGCCTGCACGCAGAGCTCAAAAAATTTGCGAATCTTCGGATGCTTCAGGTCGAACCCGGCATCCTGAAAATGGCGTTCCAGCGTGTCGTTCGCATCTTTGTATTCCCACGCGCTGACCAGGCTTGCCAAACGCGCCACCGTTTCCGGATCGAAAGACATGGCCTTGCCGATTTCACGCGCCGCCGATTTTCCGCGATACGTGATCACGTTGGCGGTCATCGCTGCGCCTAATTTTCCGTAGCGTTCGTACACGTATTGGATCGCGCTTTCCCGCTGGTCGCCGCTGGGGAGATCCAGGTCGATGTCCGGCCACTCGCCGCGTTCTTCGGAGAGAAAGCGCTCGAACAAAAGTCCCATGCCGACGGGATCCACAGCGGTGATTCCCAGTGCATAGCAGACCGCGCTGTTCGCCGCCGATCCTCGCCCCTGCACCAGGATTTTTTTCTCCGCGCAAAATCGCACGATGTCCCACACGATCAGGAAATAACCGGGAAGATCGAGCTTTTCGATCAACGCCAGCTCGCGATCGATTTGGAGGCGGGCTTTCTCGTTTTCCGAGCCGTAGCGCGAAATCATTCCGTCGCGCGTGCGCTCGCGCAAAAACTGCATCTGCGTGCCGCCGCCCGGAACCGGATACTTCGGAAACTCGTAGCCCAGATCTTTCAGCGTGAATTGCAAGCGGGAAGAAAGTATCTGCGTGTTCGCAATCGCTTCCGGTAGATCGGCGAACAACAACTGCATTTCCGCGGGTGTTTTCAAGTGGCGTTCTGGATTGCGCGTCAGCAAACGTCCTGCCGTTGCCAGAGAGCGATGGTTGCGAATGCATGTAAAGACATCCAGCAATTCCCTTTGCTGCGGTTTTGCGTGACTCACTCCGTTTGTCGCCAACAACGGCAAAGACAACTTTCTTGCAATTTCGACTGCCGCCTGGTTGCGCGCTTCTTCTTCCCGGCACAAATGCCGCTGCAATTCAACGTAGACATTTTCGCGCCCAAAGATTTCGCACAACTCACGAACGCACTGGATTCCTCGGGTGATCCCTCCTTTCTTCAATGCATAGGCCAGCGGGCCTTCTTCGCCTCCAGTCAGACAAATCAGCCCGGCCTTGAATTCCGCCAGTTCTTCGGCCGCGATATGTCCTTCGCCTTTCACGGCGTGCAATTTCATGCGGGTAATCGCGCGACACAAATTCTGGTAGCCTCCGCGGGACTCCACGAGCAACGCATAACGCCAGCCTGACGGAGACGTGACTTCCGCTCCGATGTATGCGCGTATGCGACTTTTTTTGGCTGCCTGGTAAAATCGCGGCGCTCCATAGACGCCATCGCGATCGAGCACTGCCATTGCCGTCATGCCACGCTCGACGCACGCACTGGCCATCTCTTCGGGTATGGATGCCCCTTCCAGAAAACTAAACGCGGACCGCGCATGGAGTTCGGTGTATATCATCGGTGTACATCAATCGTAGAATCCCCGCACAAACCAGCTTCGCCGCGGCGCATCGTAATAAATCCGGTAGACGCCATATTGCGGCCACGGGCTTGCGCCCTTGTCGCGCAGCCCGCCACGCGATCCAAAATCAATCGCCAGATCCCATTCGTCCTGATCCCAGCCGTCTTCCTGCCACCATTCCCCGGAGCTGCGCCAGGGGCCCGACGCCGCCACTACATCGCCTTGCATTCCCGAGAAACAAATGCGCGCTGGCCGTTCTTCGTCTATTTCCACGCTTGCTGTCACTGCCGGTCGGATTACTCGAAATCCCGAGGCGGGTTGGCGCGCTTTCTGAGAATCGTCATCGTCAGTCAACCCCGCATTTTTCTTTCGATTTGTGCTTGACCTTTTTATTGAAGAATTCGCGCTGTCCGCCCACCGCGCCATCCGGAAATTTTCCGCGCGATGCGTGTCCAGCAATTCCGCCACGCCAACATTCGACTCCCCCACAAGCTTCGCGAGCCGCGCGATGGTCAGCTCCAGCTTTTCCGGATCGGGCCCCTTTGGCGCGAACAGCCCGCTCTGCGCCACGCGCGGAGGCGCAGCATCCGCCGCCATCTCAATTTTCTGGATGGGCGATTTTGGAGGATCCCCCTGCAGTGCCAAGCGCATCAATTTCAGCAGCACTTTGGAATCCCGCATGGGCACGGGCAAAGTGAGAACTTTCCTATACTCCTTTGGCGCGGTCTTTTCCCGCGACTCATCTTTCAACGCTTGCACATCTTTTTCAAACGATGGCTCCAGCTCAAATCGTATGCGCACGGTGCGCACCGCAAGCGCTCGTGCTTCCAGCCGCGCGCAAAGTTGATCCAGCAAGCGTCCCAGCAAAAACGACAATGGCTCCAGTTCTTCAACCG
>Ga0210401_10003486_pt1 | contig 16810 bp, 19 predicted proteins | sample IncBWH32MmetaG_FD_150866 | JGI IMG/M metagenome (GOLD analysis project Ga0210401, IMG submission 150866) | Forest soil microbial communities from Barre Woods Harvard Forest LTER site, Petersham, Massachusetts, United States - Inc-BW-H-32-M | ecosystem: Environmental > Terrestrial > Soil >... | reverse complement strand
TGCGGTGTCGGTGCGCCGGGTAGCGCGCTGGCCGTGAAGTATGCAGATATTGCGGGGGCGGAAGGCGCCGCAGGTTTGCTGCTCCCGACCCCCTATTTTTTCCGGTATCACCAGCATGACCTCGCCGCGTTTTGCACCGAGGTAGCGATGAGCGCGAAGATGCCCGTGCTTCTCTATAACTTGCCGCAATTCAGCAGCGGCTTCAGCAAGGACACGGTACGGACGTTGATTTCCGAAGTGCCGAGCATTGTCGGGATCAAGGATTCGGGCGGAACGCTGGACATTTTGCGCGAACTCACCGCGCAGGGCGTGGAGGCCTGCCGTTTTGTCGGCAACGACATCAATTTGCGCGCCGCGTTGAGCGAAGGCGTCTGCGACGGAGTTGTCTCGGGTGTGGCTTGCGTGTTGCCCGAGCTCGTGCTTCGGCTCTATGCGCAGGGGGAGCGCGCGGCGTCTGGCGAATTTGATCCCGATTGGGACCAGCTGAAGCACGTCGTCGCGCGGCTCGATGCGTTCCCGACGCCGTGGGCGCTCAAATGGATGGCAGAAGCGAGAGGTGTGGTGCCGATGGCCCATTTCTCTCAACCTGTGGCGGCGAGCGTCGCCGAGCGCGCTCGGGAAATGCAGGAATGGTTCAAGGGCTGGCTGCCGACGGCGCTGCCACGTGAGACGCGAGCTCGCTAGACGCGCTGCTTGAATAACCGCGTGCGAGGGCATATCCTCGTGCGCGAAACGAACCGCTGCCGGGCCGCCAGGATGCGAACGTTGCGATGGCTGCGTGAGGCGAGAGCGACCGGCAAGCTCCTGAGGTGAATCATGAAATTTTTTCGAGGAATGACGCCCCGCGTTTGCGTAGGCGCGATTGTTTTATTGGCCGCGGCGGCAGCCGGTGGAGCGCCCGCCGACAATCCGCCGGGAGTGCACGTGTGGACGGCTTCGGAGATCGACGCGCAGGGCAAAGCGCTCGCTGGCAAACTCGACGCTCACAAAGTGGCGAGCGCAACGATCGCGACCGAGGGAAACACGCTCTTCATGGTGGCGCACCGCGAAGGAAGCGGCCAATCCGAGTGGCACGAAACTCAGGCGGACGTGATCATGATGTCGGAAGGACATGTGACGGTCACGCTGGGCGGTACGATGGTCGGCGATTCGCAAACCGCACCCGGAGAGAGGCGCGGATCGGGCATCAACGGCGGGTCGGACGTGAAGCTCGGACCGGGTGACGTCATCTACATTCCGCCGAAGACGCCGCATTTGATGACGCTTGCGCCGGGTGAAAAGGTCACGTATTTCGTGACGAAGGTTACCAAGTAAGTTTTGAAATCGAGGCGGGGCTCGAAGTTTGTTTGATCGGCAGGCGAGCCCCGCCTTTCAACAATTTCTCCCTCAGAACGCTTGAATCGCCCCCGCGTTTCGCCGAATCACATCTTACGGCGGGGCGACGGGCTCGTCGATGACAGACAGCCAGCGCTCAACTGACGCCGCCCGCCCGCGACCACCTCGAAGGGAGACTCCATGCAACAAGCATCCGCCAAGCAGCACGATAAGGGCCTGGCCGCCCAGGCCGGCGAGTTTGTAATCGGCAACGATCTGCGCATCACGCGATTGGGATTCGGCGCGATGCGCATCACCGGCAAAGGTGTGTGGGGCGAGCCGGCTGACCGCAGCGAGGCAATTCGAGTGCTCAAGCGCGCGGTGGAACTTGGGATCAACTTTATCGACACGGCAGATTCCTACGGGCCAGGTGTGAGTGAAGAACTCATTGCCGAAGCGCTCCATCCCTATCCCACCGGATTGGTGATTGCGACCAAGGGCGGGTTCGATCGGCCTGGTCCGGATCGTTGGGTGGAGAACGGCCGGCCGGAACATTTGCGGGCGGCGTGCGAAGGTAGTTTGAAACGGTTGCACGTCGACCGGATCGATCTCTATCAGTTGCACAGGATCGATCCGAAAGTGCCGGCCGACGATCAGCTCGGCACGCTGAAAGATTTGCAGGCGCAGGGAAAGATCAAGCACATCGGGCTTTCGGAAGTGAGTGTGAAGCAGATCAAGCACGCCGAAACGATTGTTCGCGTCGTGAGCGTGCAGAATCGTTACAGCCTCACCGATCGCGGCTCGGAAGACGTGCTCAAATATTGCGAGAAACAAAAGATCGGATTCATCCCGTGGTTTCCACTTGCAGCCGGAAGACTTTCCGGCGAGAAAAGTCCGGTTGCCGAGGTTGCCGAAGAGTTGAAAGCCACGCCTTCACAGGTCGCACTCGCCTGGCTGCTCGGGCGGTCGCCGGTCATGTTGCCGATTCCCGGAACGTCACGCGTCGGGCACCTTGAGGAGAACGTCGCAGCGGCAGGTCTAAAGCTCGACGAACAGAGGATGCGGGTGCTCGATTAGTCAGTCGCGCCGCCGGCTTCTAAATATTTGATTTTTAAGGCGATAAAATGGCTGGCCCTACGTCTTCTGGGCCTGCATCGGATTCAACTATTCCGGAAACTGGCAACCCGGACAGCCCTATCAGGTGAGCGTGCAGAACTAGCTGGCGAACAAGACTTGGCTGACTCCGGACTTCTAGTCCTGTAACAGCGCGGGTCTTCGCCCGTGTAAAATAAGGCGAGGACCCGACGCGTTTTGGCCCCGATCATCAGTGCACAAAAGCTCTCCAAGAAGTTTGGAGTGGCGCCCCTTTTTAAGGAAATTTCCTTCACCGTTTCAGAACGCGATCACATTGGCCTTGTCGGACCGAATGGATCGGGCAAATCCACGCTTTTGAGAATTCTTCAGGGTCACATCAAGGCAGACTCGGGCGACCTGGCTGTGCGCAAAGGCGTGCACCTCAGCTATGTCGCGCAGGATTCCGGATTCGAGCGAGGCGACACGGTACGCTCGGTAATTGAGAGCGCAATGGAACGCGGAAATATTCCCGAAGCAGAGCGCCAGGCGCGATTTGGCGAAACGCTCGGCCGTGCCGGCTTCACCGCTTTCGAAGCGGACGCGGGTTCACTTTCCGGCGGCTGGCGCAAACGGCTTGCGATAGCGGCTGGCGTGATCGAACAGCCGGACATTCTTCTGCTCGATGAACCAACCAACCATCTGGACCTTGGCGGAATTGAATGGCTCGAATCGCTGCTCGAAAACGCGCCATTCGCCTACGTGGTGATCAGCCACGATCGATATTTCCTTGAGAACGTAGCCAGCCAGATTGTGGAACTCGACCGTGCGTATCCCGACGGCTTCCTGCGAGTCGAAGGCCCGTACAGCAAGTTTCTCGAAGCGAAGGAAGAATTTCTGCGCGCCCAGCGCAAGCAGCAGGAGGCGCTCGCCAACCGCGTACACGAAGAGATCGAGTGGCTGCGGCGCGGCCCGAAAGCGCGAACAACGAAATCAAAGTCACGTATCGACAAAGCGCACCAAATGATCGGCCAACTGGCGGAAATGAACGCGCGGAGCCGGGTCGCGACAGCCGACATCGATTTTTCGGCGTCTGGACGACAGACCAAGCAGCTTGTGACGCTTGATCGCGTGAGCTATTTGATCGGCGAGCGCCAGCTGATTCGCGACCTGGATTTCACGCTCACGTCGTCGATGCGCGTGGGGCTGGTTGGGCCGAACGGAAGCGGGAAAACGACGCTGCTGCGCTTGCTGACGGGAGAATTGGAGCCCGCAAGCGGGCGGATCCGGAAGGCCGACGCTTTAAGGGTCGTCTACTTCGATCAGAATCGCGCGCTCGAGCCGGAGATAAGTTTGCGGCGGGCACTTGCGCCGGACAGCGACTCGGTGATCTATCAGGATCGCGTGATCCACGTGGCGGCGTGGGCCGCGCGATTTCTTTTCACCAGCGAAGACTTGAATCGCCCCGTCGGTGGATTATCGGGCGGTGAGCGGGCGCGCGTTTTGATCGCGCAGCTGATGCTGCAACCGGCGGACGTTTTGCTTTTGGACGAGCCGACGAACGATCTTGATATCCCGACACTGGAAATATTAGAAGAGAGTCTGCTGGAATTTCGCGGTGCTCTGGTTTTGGTGACGCACGACCGCTACATGCTCGATCGCGTGGCGACAACAGTCGTCGGGCTGGACGGAATGGGCGCGGCCGAGCGCTTTGCAGACTATTTGCAGTGGGAATCGTGGCTCGCAGGGCAAACAAAGCAAGCGGCGAAGCCGAAAGTTCAACGCGCAGCGGCGGGCGACGGCAAGACTGAAGCAAGGCCGGCGAAAAAGAAGCTGTCGTTTGCCGAGACCCGTGAGTACGAAACGATGGAGCAGCGCATCGCCGAAGCCGAGCATGCGTTGCGATCTCAATCGTTATTGCTCGAAGACCCCGCCGTCACAAACGATCCCGCGCGTCTGCGTGAAGCATGCGTGCGGATGGAAGAGTCGCAAAAAACTGTCGATCGCCTTTACCTGCGCTGGGATGAATTGGAGCAGAAAAAGGGCTGACATTTTCCGCCACACGTTCATTGTTCCAATCGTTGCCGCGAAAAACTATTTCGGCTGCGCGGCGCTGGGCAGCTTGATTGGTTCTTCCATCGCTCCGTTGCCGGCCGAATCCCACGCGGCGAACCGCACCCACTTCTTTCCCGTCACATCAAACGGTATCTCGAAATGGTGTGAGCCGAACGGCGGAAGTTCTTTCGTTGAGATCACCTTGCGGTCGGTGTGCTGGCCGTCGCCCCAAACGACTTCGACCATGTCGAGCGGATATGTCCATTCGACGTCCGCCACAATCGTTCGCTGGTTTCCCGTACCTTGAACCGAGTAGGAAGGAATCAGCACTTCTCCGGACGTGACGAACGAGTCGCCGCGAAAGAGCGCCTTGACAACCGGGCTTACGTCTTCTGGACTCGGCAGCGCGTCGAGCTTCACGTAAGTGACCGGCGAGCTCTCGTAAACATCGTCGCCCGGCGTCTGGTGGCGGACTTCCGAAATTGAAATGAAGTACTTCGGCGGAATCGGTTTGTCGGCCACCCAGTTGTTCATATCGTCGACCAAAGGCAAGCAGCGATACTCGCAGAGCCGGACCTCGGAGCCGTCGAGTCCCATGCCCCAGCGGAATCCGATGCCCTGATAGTGCGGATCGTTGAAGAAATCGGTGTCTTTGACCGCGTCCGGGTAGCCGGTCGACCCCTTTGTGCGCGGATGCGGCATGGAAATAAGAATGTCTTCACGCTTCGCCATTTCCATGAAATCGTTCGCATCGGCCACGTAGTAGACCTTGCCGTATTTCGGATCGTTTTCGACAAACGGCTGGCCGGGCTTGCGATTGTCCCAATAGACCGGGTGTGAGAACAGAAGGTCGGTGTGTCCGCCGAGCGGACTGCCGAAGACTTCCTGGTCCGGCATGATCAAAAAACCTTTGTCGGAATGAATGCGCGCGCCTTCGACAGACGCGGCTGTGATTTCCACCTGGCTCGGGCCACCTCTTCCGCCGCGTCCACCACGACCCCCTGCCGCGGCCGCGCCGCGACCTGCCGCAGCCGCTGCACCTTGTGAAGAAGCGGCGCCGGGCGCAGGTACGGGCCCAAGGCCCATGACCGAATCGATCTGGCTGACGATATTTACACCGAGCGCTTTCAGAACTTCCAGATCTGGGATGAGCGTGTTGAGGCTGCCGGAGTCGAGAAGGCGCTGCCCGAGATCCATGTGGTAGTGATGATTCATCACCTGATAGCCGGGAAGCGGTTTGTAGTGATCGTTGTGCGTTAGAGCGAGCGCCAGATGGGCGGTCGCAGTTGCTGGGCCGGCGTTCGGATAAATGTACATCGCCATGCGCTGCGTGGTTCCTGGGCGGGCACTATAGAGCGCCCAGTTCCCCTGGCCCTGGCTTGCATCCTCTTTTTCGTTTTGGCGGATGCCGAATGAGAAAGTAGAGTCGCTGTCTTTTCGATACCAGTTGTATCCCATGTTGATCGCTACTTCGCGCGACCAGAAAAACGTGTGCGGCGTCGGAAACGCAGCGATCGATCCGGCAGAGCCTTGCTCGGCAATGACGAGCCGATTATCCGCAATAAGTGGCACTTCGACCGAATTTTTGTGCCCGCCGAATTGATAGTCCTGCCAGGTTCCGCCGGTGTCGCGCCACGCAACGCGCGAGCCGCTACCGATCGGCATGCCTTTCAAGCCGGCATCATATTTGTAAGCGACCGAATCCTGCGTCGTCTTCGCATCGATTTCCTGGCGAATCAGATTAGTGCCTTTGTAGACCGTGAATTGCAGATCGCCGCTGAAAACGCCGAGTTCGACTCCGGGGAAAACGACTTCGATGCGTCCCCCGTCAGTCTTTACATTGCAGCTCTGCGCTTGATAGACGGCCGAGGCGCGATGAATTTCGTTGGGATTGCGCGGCAATCCCGGTTGATCTGTGCCGGGGAGGCCCTCTGCCGGCGGCGGATTTCCGCCGAAACCAGCGCCGGCGGTCGGCGCAGAAAGATCGAGCGGCGCATCCCAGAACGGCTCCCACTTATATTTGTTGAGAATCTCCTGCGTGATCTGCACGCCGAGGCCGTGCAGCGGTTCGAGCTGCTGATTGCTCATGCGGCGCAGGCCCGTGACAATGTCATATTCCGGGGTCACGTTTGTCGCGAGCGTCGCCCAGCTGCCGCCTTTGTGGCGCACCGCAATTTCCTGGATCGTGGGCGTGCCGCCGTTGATCGCGAGCCGCATCCGGACCTGGTCGGTCTTGTCGCCGTCCCAGGTGAGAACCAGCGACTCGCCGTCCTGCGCTGCGGTCAAACCAGGCAACGCTTTGTAATCAGCGAGGCTGCATTTGGTTTGATCGGCGGGCGCCGATGGCCCTATGAAAAACAGAAATGCCGCAGCGAGCACCGATCCGGCGAACAAACGCGATTTGAATCTCATTGCTTCCCCCCATCCATGCGGCCATCGGCCCAAGCGCGAAGACAGCACACTCCCACTGTTTTGGCGAGGAGGCAAGCAGCTACCAGTATTGAGCGTGTGACATACGGAGATCGCAACATTCGCGAGGCAGCGTGCTACACTTCGCCTCCGAACAGCTATGAAAATTCTTCTGAGGATCGTGGGGACGCTGGTTTTTTTGGTGGGCGTCGTCTGGACGCTTCAGGGATCGAACATCCTTTTGGGAAGTCCGATGTCAGGCCAGACAAAGTGGCAGATCAACGGCATCATCGCCGTGGTCATTGGGGCCGGGCTGGTTGCCGGCAGCTTTGCCCTCAAGAAGCGCACTTGAGTCCCGCCGATGGGGTCATTTCGCACCTTCCAGCCGGAAAAACCGTAGAAACCAAAACGAGCCGTCACCCTGCCAACCCAAGGCGCGGTTGTTTCGAATCGGAATGAGATAGTTCGGCAGGGAAAGCCAGGCAGGGCAACGAAACACGATGGGATCAGCCCCTTTTTTCATCGGAATTCTGCTTGTGGCACTTGTCTCGTACGGTGCCTTTAAGCTGTACCGAGCGCTTCACGGCTCGGGCAACTACGACACCGCGCCTCCGATGTTGCCAGCTGGCCTGAAAGATCCCGCCATGCTTGTTTTTTCCAAAACGAATGGATATCGGCACGCCGAAGCGATACGTGGTGCCAATCAAGCAATCTCTTCGATTGTCGAACACAATGGATGGACCGTGTTCCTGACTGAGAACGGAGCGGCGTTCAATCCCGAATATTTGTCGCGGTTCAGAGCCACGGTTTGGAACAACACCAGCGGAGATGTACTCGGCCCCGCTCAAAAAGAGGCATTCCGCAGCTATATCGAGAACGGAGGCGGATTCGTCGGCCTTCACGGCGCCGGAGGCGATTTCAGGTACCAGTGGCGATGGTATGTTGAGACCTTGATCGGCGCGCAGTTTATTGGGCACACGTTTTTTCCGCAGACCGCAGCAGCGACCGTTCACATCGAAAATCGGAACGATCCGGCGACCAGACACTTGGCTTCGGAATGGATCCGCAGGGACGAGTGGTATTCGTTCGAAAACAGTCCAAGAGCAGGCGGTGTGACAGTGCTCGCCAAGGTGGACGAAACGACCTATAGCCCGCGAATGGCGGTGAAAAACATACGAATGGGATCGGATCATCCTCTCGTTTGGAAACACTCTGTGGGACGGGGCCGGGCTTTTTATTCAGCTCTGGGACACGATGCCGGCTCATACCGTGACCCGAACTATGTAGCGCTACTGCAGGGGGCGATTGCCTGGGCGGCCGGACTAGAGTGAAGCAGTTTCGGGCCTGCGCTACCCAACATTCACGGGCGAATATTCCGCGGAACCAAGTGCGTGTTTTGAATAGACACACCTCGTTCACGTTCTGGTTCCATCCTGCCAGACCACATGCAACTCTTACGTTGTGCCCATGCTGGGGGAGGCTCCCCGCCGACCCCGGGATATGCGTTCAGGAGCCACCGAGCTTTCCGGCGCAGCCACGGCCATGAAAAAACTCAAGTTTCTGGTCTCGCTCAGCACCAGCGACAACGATTTCCAGGCCGAGCAAGCGAAGGCGGCCGAGGAACTCGCCCGCCGGTTGGGTGCCTTCGTACAGGTGATTTATGCCGAGAACGATGCGATCAACCAGAGTCAGCAATTGTTGGCTGTGATCCAGTCATCCGGCGATCATCCCGACGGAATCATCGTTCAACCTGTAGGCGGCAGTGGCTTGCCGCATGTTGCGCGTGCGGCGGTATCGGCCGGCATCGCGTGGGCAGTGCTGAATCGCGAGGCAGACTACATCCACGACTTGCGCCGGACAAGCCTGGTTCCCGTTTTTGGTGTTAGCTCAAACCATATCGAGATAGGGCGCATTCAGGGCCGGCAACTCGGGGCGCTCGCCCCGGCGGGCGGAACGGTAATTTACATTCAGGGACCTGCGACGACTGCCGCAGCGCGCGACCGCACGCGGGGCGTCGAACAAACCAAACCTGCAAACGTAAAGCTGATCAATTTCAAGGGCAATTGGACCGAACAGAGCGCCTATAAAGCGATGTGTTCCTGGATGCAGCTCTCTACATCGAAAGGAACCTCCATCGACATCGTGATGGCACAGAACGACGACATGGCCATGGGTGCGCGCAAGGCGTTTCAGGAACACGCCCATCCCGATGTGAAACAGAGGTGGCTCAGCTTGCCCTTCGCCGGTTGCGACGGCTCACCGAAAACGGGCCAAGCCTTTGTGCGTAGCGGGCTGCTCGCGGCCACAGTTGTTATCCCCCCGAACACAAACGTGGCCATGGAAATGGTCGTCGAGGGCTTGCGCACGGGAAAGCAGCCTAAGGATCTTGTTCTTACCACGCCCACGTCGCTGCCGACGATTGAGGAGCTCGCCTCCCGCGCCGCTCGGTCGGCCAACCTAGCTCGACCAGGTCTGGCTGCACTTGAACCAACGCCCGAGAAAAACCCCAGGTTTCCGAACTCCCGTGAGTAAACTTCACGCAAGTTTTACCTTGGGCAACTCTTCCGTAATCCGGAAAGCATAAGTTTGGCGACGGGCCTGGCGAAAGTCCATGTCGCGTTCCTCGTAAGTCTTGGCGACAATGTAGGTACGTTTCTACATAAAGGACGGCTTTCATGGCCACTACCAAGCTATCGAGTCGCGAGTTTAATCAGGACACAAGCAGGGCGAAGAGGGCGGCAAAACGCGGTCCTGTCTTCATCACTGATCGAGGACGTCCGTCTCACGTGCTACTGACTGTTGAGGAATATCAGAAGCTAACGGAAGGGCAGAAGAGCATCATGGACCTGTTGCGAATGCCACAGGGCGCTGAAGTTGAATTTGAGCCGCCTCGCATGAAAGGTGATCTCCACCGGCCGGCGGATTTGTCCTGATGTATCTCCTCGATACCAATGTAGTTTCTGAGTTAAGAAAAGTAAGAAGGCAGATCGAGGAGTCAGGATTTGGGCCCAGGCGCTTCCCGCTGCGAGCCTTCACCTGTGTGCGATCTCAATATTGGAACTGGAGATACGAATCCTCCTCATTGAACGGCGTGACCGAAAACAGGTAGCGGTTCTTCGAGCCTGGATGGATAGCCATGTTTTGCCCGCGTTCCACGGTCGCATCCTTGCGATTGATACTGCTGTTGCCCAGCGGTGCGCCGCGCTCCACGTACCCAGTCCTCGCTCCGATCGTGATGCTCTCATCGCGGCCACTGCCCTTGTTCATGGCATGACGGCTGTGACCCGAAATGTGGATCACTTTCAGCCGACAGGCGTGGCCGTAGTTAACCCCTGGCAATCCTGAACGCATTTATTCGGGGCCTCGCCTAAATTGATCCTCTGACTGTACTTCCTGGGCTAGAATCAATAACTTACCAGGCTTCAACGCCGCCCCTACTTCGATCCGTACCTGAAAACAAATGGTCGGCCCTAGGTGACGATCTTAGAACTTTTGAACCCCAAAGCGGCCAGCCATGTCTTACGTCTGGAATCATGGCCGGGACGGGCGGGGACGGCCGCGTGTGCAAGTCGCTGACGCCTGGGGCGCCAGGTCGGACTACTAAAACAGCGATCGGTGGGCAGCGGGTCTGAACCCTTGTGGACTGTGGCTCGGAGGGCGGGTTGCCATTGGAGCCATTGGAGCGTTGCAGCTTGACGCCATGCGAATTTGGTATTACATTTGTAAGGAAGTAATGGGAGCTACCGTGGAATCTGCGATCACCGTGAAAGGACAAGCGACTATCCCCAAGGCCGTCCGCAAGCATCTGGGGTTGAAACCTGGAGACCGGGTCAAGTTCTTCATGCACCCGGATGGTAGCGTCGTTCTACTGCCGAAATTGCCTGCATCGGCTTTGCGAGGCATCGTCAAGTCCCGGCGCCGACGGCCGGTAACAATCGAAGAGATGACTGACGTCGCTCGCGAAGGTGCCGCTGGCGTCGCTAGCCGTGCCAGGCGTCGATGATTGGGTTAGACACGAACATCCTCGTCCGGTACCTCGCGCAAGACGATCCGGTTCAATCAGCTAAGGCAACCGAAATTATCGAGCGGCGACTCACTGAGGAAAACCCTGGTTTCGTCAGTGTTGTCGCGATGGTCGAAACCGTCTGGGTGCTCGATCGCGCCTACGGCCTGGGGAGCGATGAAATCGCCGCGGCCATCGAGCGAACGCTTCAGATTGATGCGCTCGTCGTCGAAAAAGAGCAGGAGGTTTTCACCGCCATGATTGCATTTAAGCAAGGAAAGGGCTCGTTCGCAGACGCCATCATTCTAGCCCTCGGCGCTAGAGCAGGCTGCTCGTACACTCTAACATTCGACCAAAAGGCGTCTCGGCTTTCCGGCTTCAGGCTGGCTTAGCCTACGAGCAGGCGCGGATCGAAACGCCAAGCTCTCGACGCTCTCGCCAACCGAAGGGGCGTTATGGCACAAACAACGTCGCCTGCTGAAGCAAGAACAAATCCGCAGGTTACCCGAAAACGCTGGTGGGCCCTAGTGTTGTGTCCCGGAAATACGTTCACATAGTCGTTGGATTTTTTCCAGGATCGAATCGGGTGTCGCCGTCCAGGAGAAGGGGCAAGCCTCCGCATTGTAGCGATGAACGAATCGTTCGATTTTGGCGACCAGTTCTTTGACGCTGCCGAAGGTGCCGCGACGGATAGCCTTCTGGGTGATGATGTTGAACCAGATTTCCACTTGGTTGAGCCAGGAAGAGTGGGTTGGTGTGAAGTGCAAGTGGTAACGGGGGCGTGCTGCCAACCAGCGTTGGACGCGAGGATGCTTGTAGGTAGCGCAGTTATCCACGATCAGATGCACGTCGAAAGCCTTCGGGATACTGGCGTCCACATGGCGTAGAAAGTCGAGGAACTCCTGGTGACGATGACGGCGTTTGCACTGACTTAGGACTGTTCGACTGGCGGTGTCGAAGGCTGCGAACAGTGTGGTGGTGCCGTGTCGGACGTAGTTGTGGGTGATCCCTTCGACGTAGCCGAGCCCCAAGGGCAGGACCGGCTGGCTGCGCTGCAGCGCTTGAATCTGGCTCTTCTCATCGACACACAGGACCAGGGCTTTATCCGGTGGGTTCAGATACAACCCGACAATGTCCCCTACCTTCTCGACGAAGAACGGGTCGTTGGAAAGCTGAAAGTGACGCGCTCGGTGCGGCTGCAAGCCGAAGGCGCGCCAGATCCGGTGAACGGTCGATTTCGAAAGACGGGTTTCCGCCGCCAGCGCGCGACAACTCCAATGCGTGCCGTCTTTGGGTTTGGTTCGCAGGGTCCTGCGGATCAACGTGGCCACCTTTTCATCGGGAATCGAACGCGGCCGGCCGGGGCGCAGCTGCTCGTGCAACCCCGTCAGCCCCTGTTTCACGAACCGTCGTCTCCACAGACCGACCGTCACTTGGTTCAATCGCAATCGGGCCGCGATGTCCTTATTGGACAAGCCGTCGGCACTGAGCAAAACGATGCGTACGCGCGTCACCAGGCCATGCGGCAGCGAGCGCGAGCTAGCCATCGCTTCGAGTTGTCGCGTTGTTCCTGCTCCAGTTGCAAGGGGATCAGGGGTCGTCCCAAACTCATAGGCACCTCCATTCTCCACAGAAGATGCCTAAGGGGAAGACTATTGTGCCACACTTATATTAATTACTTAAGGGACAAAACACTAGGGTGTAAACTATGTCTTCGGAACGTTCTGTAAAGGATGTCTTCGGACCATACAAACAGGGGGATGGTGGGCCCGCAAGGATTTGAACCTTGAACCAACGGATTATGAGTCCGCTGCTCTAACCGTTGAGCTACGGGCCCCACGCGGTCTGACCACCTGATTTTATATTCATTTGACGAGCATGTGCAGGGAATCCGAGTGCCCGAGAATGGTGCACCGTAGTAAATTCGTCGGATTGGAAAATTTGAGCCAAGCCGAGGCGAATAGCGTGCAACAAAGACCGCAGAGTAGCACACAGATCGGAACCGTGCATTGCGAGAAGCATGGCGACCGGACGAAGCGTTCGTCTGCGATCATCTCTTACACGGATCCAAACAGGGCTTCTTTTCGGGTGATGACCCAGGAAACCCCCACCCCGACGCTTGGCGCATCCGATGTGGCGCAATTCGGGCCTCGCACGGCGGAACCGACGGCGAGTGGAATGACGTGAGCGGGGCTCTGATCAAGGTGAGGCTTGTCTGCGGAGAGTGCTACGAGGAAATTGAGCAACGAAACCTGTAGGGCGCGGAAGACAGCAAGCCCTCGTGATGTGCGCGCTGTAGCTCGCAGTCGAGGGCGTCACGGCGGCCCAGCTTTGATCAAGCTGCACGCTCTTCATCCGCTCACGCACCAACCGTAAACTCTCTCACCCGAGCTGGTACAAAAAGTCGGGCTGGTCAAAGCGTTAGCGGACAGCGCTGGAATGCCTCAACTTCGGCTTCGTGGACATAAACAGCATCGGTGAAACTTTGAAGCGCTCGCCGAGACGGAAAGCCTGGTCCATGTTGATGCGCCGATCGCCGCCGAGTATCGCAGATACTCCGCTTTCTCCGCCAAGTAACGGAGCCAAGTCCTTCTGACGCAGTTCATTCACTGACATCAGTTCCTTCAGTATTTCAACCGGCTGAGCCCCCGCAATTCGATAGCGCTCATCCTCGTATTTTTCAATCAGCGTGGCTAGGACGTTGGCGTATTTTCTATCTTCCGCCGAAGCACGATCCAGCAATTCCAATTCGGTGAGGACCGCGATGTAATACTGATGTTGCGCGTCGGATGTAATCATCGTGGGAGTCGGTCGATCTAGTTTATATCTTTCAAGTACGGTCATTTGTACACCTTCTTGTCGTAGTCTTTATGTGTCATAACGCTGGTCAGAATGACGCGTTTATCCACATAATTCACGATTGACTCAAGCCGGGCCTCGTTGTTCGCTATGTTGAAGATCACGTAGTTCCCGACCTGCGAAGCGCTGACATATGTTTGTCGAATGTCCATGAAGTTATTCCAAACTGCATCAGCTACGACAGCCAGCCACTTCGTCAACGACGCCTTCCATCCCGAATGCTTCTTATAGGCTGCTTCTACTTTGTCACGGCCTATAATCTGCATAGCACATCTTCACACTTTGTGAAGTTCTTGTCAAGCTGGTGGCGCGAAGGCAAGTTCCTTTTCGTGAAAGCTTAGTACTGTGTTTCATATGTTCGGTCACGCATTTTTCTAGTCCGCCATTGCCGCGGGGTGCTGCAGTTTACGGAACAATGCTGTGAGATCCTTTCGCGTGGGTCGCCACTCGAAAGGTTGAGCGATGTTTTGGTAATGACGCGAAGGCGAGTATGGGACGCTCACCGCACGATCTGTCGCGTCTCATGTTGCCTTTAGGCTTTCAACCGGAAGCTGTCAAAAGCGACTGTAGTAAATTCGCAGTAGTTATCCGATCAGAACGGTTCAAATTGGGTCGAAAGATGTCAACTCCAGGCGTTGTAACTACTTGAGGATAATAGTACTGTCCGAAATTTTCAAAACGCATCAGAACGGCTTCCTGTGTTATGAGTCCGCTGCTCTAACCGTTGAGCTACGGGCCCCACGCGATCCAACGACCTGAGTTTATATTCATTTGACCAGTATGTGGAGGGAATCCGAGTGCCCGAAAATGGTGCACTGTAGGTAATTTGTAGTACTTTAAATGCATCGCTAGGCCCGCATTTATCTGATTTACGTCGCTCTCCCTCGCAGCTCTGTGTTCCGGATCCAAAGCTTGAAAGTGGTGATCATTCGAACCCGATGCGTTTCGAGTTCGCCTTGAGGCAAGCACCCAAACCCTACTCCCAATGGGGCGCCCTTTTATATTGCGTCGGCTTGCCGTCCTTTTGACGTAGTGGCACTTCACTTGGCCGATAGGCGTTAATCAAGCCTAGCGGCTGCTGGTGATTGACCGCCATGACGAAAGGCGGCTTGTCGGCGTTAGGCCTTGCGATCGTTGAAGAGGTGCAGGAGGCTCTGGTGAACGCGCTCGACGGCCCGGAAGAATTCGTCAATGCCTACGGTTTCGCGACCTACCTCGCGTGCGGCCGAGGCCGCGGTAATCGCCTCGCAGAGTTGCGTGGCGCGCCGGATACCTTCAGCTGTCAGCAAGGGGAGCACGGTTTGCGGATCTTGGTGCTTCGATTGGCGCTCTTGCCACTCTTGAACAGCCCAGGCCGTCTTCCGCATATTATCCACCGCATCCCGGAATTCGCGGAGGACACGCTGATCAATTGGGCCCGAGCGCATGTCATATTCCAGCCTGACAAGGTCGGCGCAGGCTTTCTTAAGCTGGAAACTGACGCCCCAGAAAGTCTCACTGGGGACAAGAAGCTCCACAGCAACTCCTAACAAGCGGCCTTCAGCGTTACGGCGGACACCGACGACCCGAGCGTGCGAGGCCTCATGAGAGAGAAGATTGGTTAGTTCGATCTGACTTCCGACCGTCGGGTAGGTCTTCATCTCTAACAAGCCACCCTGGGAATTCACTTCCGTGGCCCGCCCGGTCTCACGGAAAATTTTGCCGCTGGACTCCTGCCACGTCGCTTCTACCGTGGCCGCGAAAGGAAAACGTCTGCTCCGCCGCCGCCCAGCTAATGACTGTTCATTCACAATCGACTGTGCCATCGAAGCACCTTCGCGAAGCTCACTGAGCAAACCAGTACCACTATAGAACCCCTGTTTGTAAAGCTCAACGGAACTAGGCAGAGCGGTTGGCTATATGTAACGACTCTGCTTCTCGGCTACGACCGGTGGGTTGCGTAACCGGATATTGGCTGTACTAGGAATCCGCTCTGTTTGGCGCCGCCGGAAATGGCGGCGTCCTAGAACCTTTCCCAGGCAGTACAGGCGCCGAGACGTGCAATCAGCTGTCTGGGGGCGCGGGCCGAGCCTGCTGATCACCAATTCGGGCTGCTCGCCTTACAATGCGTCGCATGGCGAGCTCTGCCCGTGAAACTCCCGATGCCTACCTCGGTCTCGAAAAGCACGAGCTTTTTCTCCGCATTCAATCCGTAACTTTCTACGTTAGCAATCTCGATCGCAGTCTCGATTTCCATCGCGATCAGCTCTGCTTCCATCTCGTTTTTGACGCTCGCACGCAGCCCGGCGCGCGCTTTGTCGCCGTCGCCCCGCCCGACGGCTCTGCGAATCTTACCTTGGTTGAGTTAGAGCGGTTGTCCAGCCCAGGCAGCCTGGGTTGGCAGAAGTCTGCTAACCGGGGTTCTTGAAATAGCAGTAAGTTAGAAATGTCATGTCAAACGGTGGTAAAAAGAGACCTTCGATTTCTCTGGAAAATGTCTTTCTGCCAGGCAAGAAGCGCAAGCCAGCCCCGCATGAGTTCGTGCTCGACGCGATTGGCTCACTTTCACCATACACACACCCTATGTTCGGGTGCCTCGCTGTGTACGTGAAGGACAAGATCGTTTTTGTCCTGCGCGACAAAGCAACAAGCACGTCGGATAACGGAGTATGGCTGGCTACCACGAAGGAACACCACCACAGCCTTCTTCACGAATTTCCCAACATGCGATCGATTCGGGTCCTAGGAAAACCTGTGACAGGCTGGCAGGTACTTCCCGCGGATGCTCCGGACTTTGAGTCGGCGGCGTTGCGCGCCTGCGAACTTGTTTTGGCTGGAGATCCGCGAATCGGCAAGGTCCCGGAAGGGCGGCGGGCAAAATCACGATCAAAGCCAACTTGGAGATCCTCTGATTGACCCTGACGCCCCATCGCGAGGCCCGACGACATTTGCCCTCATCAGCCATCTTTACTTCATCCGTTCCCCTATCTCTTATTCAAGGATGTTTTTCCGTGTGTATGTATTTCGCGCATCGTGCTTCCGCGGTCGCTGCCCGGTAGCGTTATCTCGCCTCCTTGCTACCGGAGGGTCTGGCCGCATGAGCCGCTTGCCCGGTAGGCG
>Ga0210401_10003484_pt1 | contig 16814 bp, 30 predicted proteins | sample IncBWH32MmetaG_FD_150866 | JGI IMG/M metagenome (GOLD analysis project Ga0210401, IMG submission 150866) | Forest soil microbial communities from Barre Woods Harvard Forest LTER site, Petersham, Massachusetts, United States - Inc-BW-H-32-M | ecosystem: Environmental > Terrestrial > Soil >... | reverse complement strand
AATGGAGCGAGCTGGCCACTGAGGAGAAGGCATTATTCGCGTTCGAGCCGATCAGCCGAATTGTGCCGACCACCAGGACCAGAATCACAGCCAACATCACGGCATACTCGGCAATGTCCTGACCGTCGTCCTCGCACCAGAACTGAGAGATCGAGCTGACCATATATCTATCCTCCTGCTCTTTCTGGTTCTCAAGGGTCGAAACCACTATTCCCGAGCGTGTTCCCGCCGCCGTGAACCGTGTGAACTTTTTGAACCAAGCTGTTCTGTTTGATAACTTCCAACGCACTGAGCGCCTCCTCGATGGCCTGGCGCTCGCCCTGCCCGCTTTGGCTCTCGCTCAACGCCTCCAAGCGTTTGAAGATCGCCGCTTCAGCCTCGGCTACACGCTCACGTAGAGTTTCGGGATCAAGTTCAAGCAGCGCATTTAGGTATTGACGCTGCCATTGGGGATAACGCAAAGCAAATTCGCTGCCGAGGAGTGCAGGCCCTGAAGTTGTCATCGCGAAACCTCTTGCCCAGATAGGTTGCACGCGAATCCAGGAGCACATTGTAACGCTGATGGTTTAACACGTCTGCTCAAGTTTCATTACTTTAATCTCCTCTGCTCGCGGAACGCAACGCGCCACCTCCCAGCCCTGCTTGCGCGACGATACGATTCTCCCATTGTTCTGCTTCTGCGATGGTGTCAATAACGAATACCGAGACACTCCGGGACGCGTCTCGGAACTGTCTCACGAGCCTGCGCGTGTGCAGGGCCTTGTGCAGTTACTGTTTTCGTTGGCAATAAGACTATGAAAATAAAGGGCGGGTTTTAGAGCAATGCCCTTCCGAAACACGAGTGCCTGCGCGGACACGGTGCGAGGCCTGTCACGTCTCGCACCTAGACCAGTGAGGCGAAGAGGCAACGCATCGTTGGCTCGGAGGGAAGTAGTGTCAGATGTGAGCGTTCTTGATCAGACGGGTCGGAGCCGGGTTGGTACCATCAATTGATATGTCCGTCACCAGGCACATGCCAGACAATTCACCAGGCCCAACTGGAAGCGCCTGTCCAGGATACCCACGCGGTATGTGGCCACGGTTACTTTCTTCCTTTTGCGTCGATCCGTCGCCCGCCAACCCGCGACATCCCGATTGCACTGTGCCGGGTTGCATTTGCCCATGTCATAGCCGTCGCGAATTACCGCCGACCTGGAAGTTGAAGTCTCGTAGAGTGATGCCCAGCAATAACGCGGAGGACTTCAACCCGTCGAGAGAAAACTTAAGTCTCATGGAGAAGCTGGAGCGACTGGGAAGTAATCGTGACGGTACCAGAGCCCCTTCCCGGAAAGGATGACCTGGAGATGACCATGCTGGATGCGAACTACATTTCGGAGCGCCTCGGCAGTCTGAAGCAAGAAATGAGCGATTTAAGAGTCAGCAATGTACGGTATTGGAGCCGACGCGAGCATACCGCGTTGCAGAAATCAGGTCGTGCGTTAAATCAGGAACGCCTGTTGCACATCAAGCGGGAGTTGTCCGACTTGATGAAGCGCTGCGCTTAATAAGTGCAATCTGAGGTGTACCAACGTGCCCAAGCCGTTCCAATGTAGTGATTGTGGCAGTGTTGAAGGGTACCGCTCACATCCCCGCAACTTCATCGAAAAATACATTCTGCCCGTGCTGGGATTGCCAGATGGTGCGTTGCGCGGACTGCTACCGGCGGTCCTACCAGCCCTTTCTTGTGAGCGTGCGGGAGCGCTCCGAAGCTGAGATAAGACGCCGCTCTGCCGCCTGATGGTCTGTCGGCGAAAATGAAACACGCCGAAATCAGATGGAATCCGGAGCTGCAGGAATGGTTTTGTGTGAGGTGTGGCCGGACCTCAGATCACATTTCGAAGAAGGATGCTGAAGTCGAACTGGAATTGTTCGAATGTCGTCTTCCTGTCGCAGACCAGCGAGATGATCCTCCGAAGTGATCTGCAAGCGAAGCGAAACAACCGCGACGTCGTCGCGCAAGTGTCGCGCCAATTCTCAGCGGCACGGCTCTAACTTACAGAGCTTGCACAACTCCAAAATAACCCTCATGCAGTCAGTATCATGCGCAAGACTCGTGCTCCCCGCGGGCATGGTTCCACAAGGTTGAGTCATGCAGAACAAGGCTGAAATCGTATCGTCGCGCAAGGAGAGGTGCGGAGACCTAGTAGGCGGGGACGGGGGAAGGGGAGGGCAGTGGCAGAAGCGCAGCGCTAACGTCACGGCCACAGAACCTTGAGCCGCCCCACGCCCGTCAAGATTGTCCGACTGCTACTTATCGTTTGTCAAAACAAATCAGAGCCAGCAGCGAACGGCCCAGAGAACTGTGCATAGGACGACGGGTTGAGGAGAGCGGGGGCATCGCTATCTGTTGTCGAGAGCCGAGGGCTCCCCAGGCCTGGTCCCGGAGACAACTGCTATGACGATTTGTGCTTCGGTGTCTTCGCGTTAAGCGTCGAAATAAGGCCCTCTGCTGCGGGAGGGACATGCGTCTCGTGAGCAATTACAATATCCTTCGCCGAGATTTTCTCCCCGTAGATTCTTTTGTTTGCATCGTTGTCAGGTCGGATGGTTGAACCCTCGAGCGAAATGCCTGCAAATAAGCCGCGCGCGCGTGAATAGCTCAATATTTCAGCACGCATCGAGACATCGGTTTCTGCCGAGGCGTTACGACCGACTGGTCCTGCTGCTACCGACGCATCTGCTCCGAGTTTCACTTGGCTGCTCAAGATTCCATTCGCACCGCGGTCATTCATCACGAGAAGGACGAAGTCAGTCGCTTGCCCGCCGATTTGTAAGCCTACGCTGCCACCCTCAAGGGCCATCATTGAGGGCGCGCCCCAGGTGCCGTTGAAATTTTCGCCCCTGCGGCACGTCATCGCACCGCGGCCATAACTGCCACCGACCACAAACGCGGCCTTGAGGACCGATGGAAAAATAACCACACAGTCGGCTTTATCGAGGAGATCTTGAGGAATGTCGTCTGGGATATTCAGAATCTCTGTCAGCACCGTGCCGGCATTCTTCAGACGATCCTCGTCCTTTTCTTTGTCGTCTGCCCAACTGCAGATTGCAAGCAACAATGCGGTCATCGCGCACGCGAATATCCTCTTCTTCATGATGGTCCTCCTAGAACGGATATAGTTTTAGACGCTTCCCGTAAGTTACGTTGTAGTCAAAGCCGAGTCTGAGCAATAGGGATCACTCCGACGAAAGTCGGCGTTGCTCCCCAGGCCTTACATGCGCTACGCAACGATCCTCGCATCGTTCTGCGGGCCTCAACAGTGTGGCCCGCTACGTCGCGCAGCATGGCGCGTCGCCGCGCAGGAAAGGCGTCGTTTACAGATGTGGCGATTTGTAGCAGAATGAGCCCCGCTGGAGGATATATGCGACCTGCACTGAAGTTCGTGGCACAAGTGGTTATTATGTTCGGCCTCATCGGACTCGCCGGGAGCATCATGTTCTTGGTCGGTGAACTATCTTGGGGCGATACTCCCGTAGCTCTATATGGATTGACTGCCGATTTGGCTCTCACGCTTCTGGCTGGCGTCGTAGTGATTCTGGCAGAAATAGCAGAGAGATTGGAGAGCCACGAAGAGATCAGCGTGCCCACTGCCAATCCTACTAGCATCATTGCACCCCGAGATGATCGGCGTCCGATAGGCGGAGATGTCATTGGTAGGTACTAGATTCTCACCTACGGAGCCACCCGCGAAAACAGCACTTGGTTGAAGATCAGGAACCGCGATTACTCGCAGATGCAGGGACGAGAAGAATTGTTCGAGCGGGATAGACACGAGGAACCGGTTCCGGGATGGCACACTTGCGAATTGGCTTGTGCCGAAATGGAGCGAGCGTATGCCTGAGCATAGTCGGAATCCGAATTGCGAAATTGAATATGCCGCGTCTTGGTCGGATCAAGGTCTGCCCTGTGCTAAACGCGCTGTGGCGGAGTGCGCCGATTGCGGAAAAGCCGTCTGTGAAGGATGCCGGCTGGAATGCTGCAGGGATTCTTACTGCGGTCAGTGCTACGACTACCACGAAACACATACCTGCGTTCGGAAACCCGTTCAGAGTGAGCACCGGTCTGGCCGAGCTACCGTGTATTCGCCAAGCAGATGACAAATCCCCCAGCGGCATGTGGTCTGTCCACCAAGTCGGGGATCGGTTCGCTTGTCAGATCGCTCTGAATGGCGATCTGCCAAGCTCACAAGCTGACGAAAACTCACCTTGACAGTGTTACAGGAAAAGGGGGACCGGTCAGCAGCACAGACGGCGCTTCACCAGGTATGCATTGACGAGAAGGCATCCATGCCTCGCTGATCTGCTATCACGCTCGACTTGTTAAGGCGAAGAATGTGTCAGCCGACGTCAGCGAACGACAAGCGCTTTCGAGCCAAATACGTTCCTCTAGCTCATGCGACCCGATCATGAAATTTGATCGGCTCTCAACACTCATGTCGCCAGTCGATGTCAGCGCCAGCCTTGCAGGCTTAGAGGACTGCGGCGCTGTCCCCCTCTTTCCCATCATCAGTGGTTGGGAGCGATCGGAAAACCGTCTTAACCGTCTGCTTAGTTGTGTAGGAATGTCTAAACTCTTGGAATGTTTTTACTGTTCTTAGCCACGATGGCCTCCAGTCACGCAGAAGACCGTCGCCTCGCTAAGGATGGCGGAGAGGTGCGATATAAGTAGTATACGCCTTATTACGCCCTCCTGTTCGTCTGTGGTTCGGGAGCTTGACAATAGTGGTCCAGAGGACTAGGGTCGTAGTTGAGGTGGTTACCACCTTCCCCTCTTTCAGGTTCCCTGAACTAAGTCAGCCCATCTGAAGTTTTCTTTCTTAGTCACCCCCAACCTAGGAGGTTGCCATGTTTGCACGCAATGTCTCGATTCATCTGAAATCCGCCAATATGCTTTCCGATTACACGCGAACATTTGAGAAGGACGTTCTTCCTTTGCTTCGTAAACAGAATGGTTTCAAGGACGAAATCACATTCGCTGGTCCCGGCGGAGTTGATGTCACTGCAATCAGTCTGTGGGAAAACAAAACCGATGCCGAAGCATACAACACCAATACCTATCCGGAAGTGTTGAAGACGCTGGCAAGATTTATCGAGGGAACGCCCAAGGTTCAGACCGCTGACGTTATCACCTCGACCCTACATAAGATCGCCGTTCCCGTGGCAGCATAGGACTGTGAGCTTTTCGCACGAGAAGGCGGTTAACTCCGCCTTCCCGGGCTTACAAAGTGCCGAGGCATTAGTCGTTTGGAACGGAGGCTCCTTCCATGAAAACTCTTTCATCGGCCATTCTCTCTCTATGCTTTGCCCTGAGCGTCGTCGCTCTCTCGCAGGACGCTCCGAATCAGGTGTCACGGAAGACTCAGGTGGCCGCCGCGGCAGGGGCTCGGCTGACAAGCATCATGGGCACAATCCAGGAAGATGGTGACAAATTGAGGTTCGTAACCGACCAAAGAGCCTGGAATGTGGACAATCCCGACACCCTTAAGGGTCACGAAGGACACTACGTGCACGCGAAGGCTCACGTCTACCCGGACAAGGATTTAATTCACATCACCGAAGTGAAGATGCCCAGCGCAAGTGAGACCAAGAAAGATGACATGAAGTAAGCGCAATGACTTCAAATTTGTCGGGCTTTTATGCCTGTCTGGCCTTTTGCGGCATCACCATCGGGAGCAGGGTGCTCGACGAGGAAATCTACCAGCAGGAGCACCTTTATGAGCGCAAATAGCATTTTTGTCAGTCTGGCTCATTGTGTTTGTCACAATCCTTCTGCTCTACGGAATAGGCAGGCAGAGATCACGGATCGCCCAGTTCGGATCGCAACGGATGTGTCGCTCTTGCGGATTGATTACGTCCCGACTAAAAGCGAACTGCTTGGAGTGTGGGAAGTCTCTTGCGACGGTGAGAGTGACCCTGATTCTTGAAAAATAAAGCGCAGGTTGTCATCACAGCTAGCGAGCATTGATCGGTCAAAATCAGAAGCGTGAAAGATGTAAGGAGATGTCAGATGCTAGTTACAGAGAGAACAGCCAGCTTGTCGTGGGTTTCCGTAAGAGACAGACTTCCATTTGATGGTCATGAATGTGCTCTTATCTGCCGTAACCCGAATTCCAGTGACCTTAGAAGAGCGATTGGGTGTCGGCTTCATGGAAACTGGGAAATTCAGGACTGTGCACTGGCGAACTCCGATGTCCGTGCGTGGTTAAAACTTCCTTCGACTCCTTCCAGTATCTAACGAGTTGTATTGTGGAGCGATGATGCATCCACCGGAATGGTGACTGGAGCATTCCCCGGAAAAGGCTGTCACATTTTGTGCAGCGTTCCTCGGCGTAGAAGAGAAGCTAAGGAACAAATCATGAAAAACACAAAATTTGTTGTGAAAGTGAACCGTGGCGGTATCCGCAAACCCGAATGGGTGCAGCGGATTGATCGAGTCCCGATCCAAATGACACCCGACCGTAAGTTGGCGCTGGTTATGGGGAGGTTCACCGCCGAAGATGCGGTGAAATCCATTCAAAATCCCCGGTGCAATCCAGAGTTGGTGTCCGTACCGGTTAACGCCTAGGGAAGAGTTGTATCGTGAAACCAAAAGGATGCCCCAACTCCTTTCACCCCCCGGCATCCGGTTGTCGCTTATGCCAGAATTCGGCTTACGCCAAGCATGTGCGAGAAGGCAGTGGCGGCAAGCCAGCAATACCAGCGAGAGATCAAAGGAGAATCGCAATGACACAAAAAATTATTGACGTAGTTGGAACTTCCAAAGAGAGCTTTGCAAAGGCAGCCGAAAACGCCGTAACAGAAGCCGCAAAAACGGTTCGTAGTATGAAGTGGGCACGGGTTACAGAACTAGAAATGGAACTGGATGGCAAGAAGATAGTCTCGTACCGCGCCGCAACGAAGATTTATTTCGATATTGAACATTAGCCCGTTCCCCATTCGGGGAAAACGAGCCCCCACTCCTTGCTAGTGGGGGCTCTCCCGCGCTAACCGAAAGGTGTATGCGGTTCAGATTTCCTGAAGACGAGCCACGCCAGCAGTCCGACACACACCAGCACAGCGCCGGCAGCCGCTACAAGTACCAGCGTGTGCGCCGACCACATGCTTGTCACGAACCGCCTGCCGAACACAGATGCGAGGTACGCCAGTAGGGCAAAGCGGCACACCCGTCCCATGCCGAAAGACAGCACAAACGCAATGAAGGGATAGCGCGTTACACCAGCGCCAATTACAAAAGCGGAAGTCGGAAATGGTGGCGGAAGGAGTGCCGCGAACGACAGAGAGAGGCTTCCAAAACGATGTAAGAATGCCGTGACTCTGTCGAATACCACTCCCTTAATACGTCGATGGAGGATTCCAAGACGCGACAAGCGGTAAGCGACTGAAGCCCCGCAGACAGAGCCTGCCGTGCTGCACATAGCGTAATAGGGCCATAGCTCTGGGTGCCGGGCGGCCAAGACTATCGTGAGCGCGTCAACTGCCCCGAGAGTGGGTAGCACCGAGCTATCGAGGGCGGCAAGAATGAACACCCCAATCCCACCCAAGTGTCTCAGCATTGAGATAAATGATGTCACTGGTTCGATGATACCGCTTGATTAGCCTTCTTCGGCCGCGCTCTCGTTCGAACAGTTCTTCCCACCGGGCATTGGGAATGCCTGCGTTTGCCAAGGAGTACGAGGCGTACGATTGGACATGAGCAGAGCAGATCCAGAATGCCCCGACTCAGCCGATGTCCTCCTTCGACAAGAGCCAGCCGAGGAAGAAGAGGAAGACGAGGGCGACGGCAAAGAAAAAGAAGATGACGATGATGACGACACAGACGGCGGCTACTCGGAGTGAGCGTGCCCTAATTTATTTCAGTGGTGAATGATGAAGCGTGAACATTTCGTCAAGGTAGTCGAGGAGACGCTCGACTCGCTCCCGCAAGAATTTCGCAGTCGCATTCGTAACGTTGGTGTTCTGGTAGAGGATATGCCGCCGAACCAGCTATTGCAGTCGGGGCAGCAAAGGCGGCTGCTTCTAGGTGTCTTCCATGGCGTGCCCACGACCAAAAAGAGCATATTTGACCTGCCGACGGGACCCGATCATATCGTGCTCTATCAGAAGAATATTGAAGCGGTCTGCTCCAGCGAGGCCGAAGTCCGCGAACAAATCCGCCTGACGGTCATCCATGAACTAGGTCACTATTTCGGGATGGACGAGAACCAACTGAAGGATGTTTAGCCTAAGAAATGGCCGGACTGGCTCAGTGGTAGCAATCGCGAACGAGTCGATGAATAACGTGAAGTTTAATTTCCTGAGCCCTTGTGACCAGCGTGTTATTTGGCAATTGGTTCGACGGAGCGTGGCACAAATGGGATAAGCTCTAAGATGTCCGATTAGGGCTGGTTTGGGGGTGATGAGGTTGGCAGAAGTTCGACTGCAAGAGGGCGAGTCGTTGGAGAACGCCCTCCGTCGGTTCAAGCGCAAGGTTCAGACGGAAGACATCATTAAGGAAGTGAAGCGTCACTCCTACTACTTGAAGCCGGGCGAGAAGCGCCGACTGAAGCAAGCTTTGGCGCGAAAGCGTGCCCGAAAAAAGAATCGCCGAGAGCAGGATTGAGTTGCAATATTAGGGCCGCTGCTGCCTCGCGCCGGCCTTCCGGTTTCGCCGGACGAGGTTCTTTCGCAGGGTCACGGGACGCCGCAGCGCTGCCGATGTGCTCGTACTTCACCGGTACGTTCTTGCAACATTCACCCCGAGGACATTTTCGCGGCGTCTACGGACTGCCCTGTTAGCGAACATAATTCCCAGGCAAAATCCAATCATCGCCCCGAGAAATGCTGCGGTGATCATGACGCTGAGCGAAGAGACACTCTTGGTGTCAGCCAACAAGAATGCCGCATATGCCATGCACAGAGGCCATATCACTAGGCGGAGGTTTGCAAAGACTAGGCGGAGGTTCATAGCGGGGGTTACCTCCTAGCTGAAATAGTGTCCCGCACGGACGGATGAAAGGCAAGGGTCCCAATATTGGGCGAATAAAAGGCGAAGGCATATCATACCCCGATGGACGAAGGCCGCAAACGAGTGCTGGCAATCGTGGCGGGCATTCTGGTTGCTCGTCACCTGAAAACTGCCGAAGATTTATTTGACAACAAGCCAAGTCCGCGCACGGAGTCCATGGTCGCTGCTGCCGTTCAATGGGCTGAGCGGATCATGCGGAAGATTGACAATGTGTTCCCATCTGCTGGTCGCTAAAGCTTGGCCTGCGCCTATGATCTAGAACCTATCTTGTAAATACCGCCCCCAAAAGTGTTCACAATTGCACAGATTAGTGTGCAGCCTGGAAAGTACCCTACGGCTGTCCAAATGTTGTTCGCAGCGGAGCGGTCATGGACATCAACCAAAGACAAATCGCGCTATCCCTCCTCGAAGGCCTCAGAGAAGATTTGATGTATGCACACCTGAACAATGGAAGGCGCATACTTGACGTAGCCGACCTTCGTCAGTACATCTATGAACAGATGAGCCGGATAAGGACGAACGCCCTTGTAATGGATGGACTTTACGGCGACGACAATGGCCACGGGCAAGGCCTCGGCAAGAGCAATGGGAAAGCCCATTCGTAGCGAAAAGCTCCAGGCTCCCCGCTCCCCAGCCCGTCAACGTTGTGTGCTTGCGTGCCGCTACGGGCCTGTTGCGCACCGAAGCGTTGCGAAGACTTCCTAACCTTTTTACGCAGTACTTCGCTCCTGAGACCGGCGCTCACTCTGAACGGGTTTCCGAACGCAGGTATGTGTTTCGTGGTAGTCGTAGCACTGACCGCAGTAAGAATCCCCGCAGCATTCCATCCGGCATCCGTCACAGATGGCTTTTCCGCAATCGGCGCACTCGGCCACAGCGCGTTTAGCAAAGGGCAACCTTGATCTGTTCAAGCCCACGAACCAGCGAAACAGCAGGTTGTAGTCGAGCTGTTCCATCAACATCCGCTCGCTTCGCACCGAGTACAGCGCCTGGAGCAGAAGCGCCCGCAACAGCTTCTCCGGTGCTATCGATGGTCGCCCGGTTTTGGCATACAGCTTGTTGAACCGTGGTTGCAACTGCTGTAGCGCCTCGTCGGTCATGGCCCGCAGGACGCGCAACGGGTGCGCCCAGTTTGTGCTTGGATGCTGGCTGGCTTTTCGCTTGGGAGATTGGATGGTTGACGCCCTGGTCTGGTTCTTGAAGACCATATTTTTCCTGCACGCCAAAGCGGGAGCGCAGGGCTGATTCAACCTGCTCTGCCGCGTTTCCCGCCTGCGATCAGGCTCTCTTCATCAGGCGCGACAGCCAAATAAGTATGATCGCGCCGACAATCGCGACCAAGATGCTCGCGACAATGCCGCCTGCCGGATAAATTCCCAGTACGTTGAATATCCAGCCTCCGAGGGCAGCTCCCACCATTCCCAGCAGTGTGTCCTTCAAAGGACCGTATCCGCCGCCCTTCATTATCTTGCCAGCCGCCCAGCCAGCGATCAGACCAACAATAATCCACAAGATCAGGACAGAGAGCATGTCTTTCGCCTCCTAGAGTAGCTCGTGCCTCCGCAGCGACGTTAAGCAGCGTCGGAGTCAACAGAGAGTCCCCAATGCTTCAGCAGCCACTCGGGGATGTAGCAGCGATTTCTATTGAGTTCACACCAGTGCTCTAACTGCTTCGAGGTCGCGCAAGTCTGTTCATTCAGTCCAAGCTTTCGAACCTGTTCCTCGAACGCGGTTGGCAGTCGTGGTATTGGGGGGGGCGTCCGCTGGTCCAATTTGGATTTCCACGTCTACGAGGCATCAGAACGCCTCTTCTCAATCACGATGATGATACGCCGCCCAGATCATCTCGGGCTACAATCGCACAGGAGGTGGCCGGGCATGAACAAGAAATGCGAGATGTGTGAATCGTTATCGACATCCCATGTTGAGGCGGTAACCCAGCAGCTCCAGCATGCGATGGCACTGCATTGGGCTTTGCGGCTCGGCGGTGAAACTCGGGAGGTCGTCATCGGCTTGAGTGACGCCCAAGAGAAGACGATAGATGCATGGGTACGTTTGTCTGGTCACTTTGGAGAGCATTCGCTGAATAGCACAGCGGCTTAATTCCAGCGTCGCGATCCAGCAGCCTGCTTTAAGGGTCATGGCGCTACGCAAGCGACGGAAAGTGGAGGCTCTGTTCTCGGAACTAAAGAACCGGATTGGATTGCGGCGCTTGCGCCTACGCAGAATCAAGTTCGTGCGTGAGCAGTTCTACCTAGCTGCTGTGGCACAGAACCTGAAACGATTGGTGCGGTTCCTCCACATGAGAGCGCAACCAGCGATGGCAAGCGCGTAAGCAACCACTACCAAAAGAAAAACACGAATCGGAAGAAACTCCCCTGAGGGAAAACGCGTCTTCGAACCGAGTTTTTCAACACCAACGCGATTTAACAACAACTATTGGTGCAGTTTGAGAGGGAGGAGACCGCTCACGTCCGAAAGCCTTTTTCACGATCCGGGCTGGTCTCAACTTGCATCCTCGTGCTGGCAGGTGTGTGAACCGAACGCGGCTCTCATTTCCAGTTCAGCATCATCCTCGATAGATTCGTGCGACTGGAACCGTATATTGCAGGACTCGCAAATGCCCAGTGCGATTGGGGTGAGTTTTATGATCCGGAAATTGCGTTTTACCATTCGGACAGTTTCTGACAGTTTTGAAACGAATGCCAGTTCACTTCAGATTGCGTTTTACTTCCTCCACCAGTGCTTGCAACTTGACCTTGTCGGTTGACCTGACCGAGACAGAAAAGATAATGGTCCCCTGTCTGTATGTGCCCCCTATTAATCCGCTGTCGGGAGGCGGAGAAGAGCCGCGCCGATTGAGCATAGCGTCAGCTCCTGGTCCGGATGCCGTTTCGGTGAGGATCATGAATTGACCACCCGCATCCTCCGCGCCTTGATAAAAGCAAGAGGTCTGGTTCGATGAGGTCTTAACCGTGCTCGCCTCATAGCCCATGATTTGGCTGAATTTTTCCGCTGTCAGTACTTTGCACGGCTCGTTGCCTTTGGCCGATGCAGATACCGACGTGATGGCTGCTACAACCAGAACAACAGCTAACTTGGACAAACGCATCATGGAACTCCTATTCCAACCACTTCCTGGGACACCCTACCGTGCTGACATGATGCTCGTCTGGTCAAAAGTGCACATCGCGAACGGGGCTGCCGGAGTTCTAAGAGTCATAGGTTTTGGAATTCCGCTTTGGTTAAGAGCGCCGTCTCGATGAAGTCATGGCTAAATTTGATTTTCGTTTCCATCGATTCATGACTAGTCCGAAGACTACGCCCAGGGCTGCTCCGATATGCGACCGACCGGCTATCTCACCATGGCAGCCTTTCCCAAGCCGAAGTCGATTAAGAACCTTTGCGTTTCTGGGGCTTTTCGGGCTCGTTTCGGAATTTGATTCGTTCATAATTGTAGGCGAACATGCGACTGAGCTTTGGTTGCCGAAAACAGTTGATAGGTGACATGCGAAAAGAAATTAGCAGTAGGTTGCTTGGCCGACAGCTGGGACCTGCCTGCCCCGGTTTATTTGCCGCAGGTCTCGCTGACCATCTTCAGGGTAGTGACCTCTAGGTCCGCGTACTCCTGCTTGCTCGATGCCCGCTCCACCTGTCCCTCTTTTTTCTCTTCCGCCTTCGCCTCATAGGTGCGGGAACCAGTGACGGTCACGGTGTGACCGAGGTGTTTGTCCAGCTTGACGTTGGTACTGTAGAGTCCCCAGGTCTTGCCGTCTTCACCGGTGATGGAAAACTCGCCGGGCTCGTTACTCTTCTGCAAGCAACCGGTGACAGTCTCCGTATACCGCGCAGGTTTCTGTTCCGCTTTCTTTTCTTGCGGTCGCTGTGTGGAACTCCCTTGAGCACCCAGTGCGAGCGGGCAAAGGCTCAGAAAAAGAATGGTGGCAAGCCAATAAGACAACTCCGCGATTTTGCGGAACATCATTGCCCCGCCCCCAAGAAGTCGCCAACAAAGTGACGACCCAAAACTCAAAGGTTGCATGTTGCCATCCCGATATGTCTGTGCAAAATTGCACAGATTCCCAAATCAGGCTTTCCCTATACTGGCCGGATAAATTAACCAGGCCGTGCAGCCTGACTACGAGTGAACGGCAGATCGCTCTCAGTTTGATGGAAACCTTCAAGGAGAAAACGGTGTCTGGCCAGCCTCCCTCGCGGGAATCCGCGACAGATGCTTCCGGCCAGAGGGACTGGTTAGAGCGCATGTTGAAAGAACTGAGACAAGAGGCAGACGGGTAGCCCCATCGGGAACGAAAAAACTTGGTTTAACTTTCGGTTTCATCTCACTTCGGTTCAGACGCGCCAAAAACTTCCAAACTAGGAGAAGCTACGCCTAACTCGTTCGAGCGGAATCTTAGGAAGGAAAACTGTAGATCGATACAGCATGAACCCGATGGCTGAAGTTCGGATCAGAGCATAAAGTGCTTTGGTCAAGTTCGCAATTTGCCATATCTACTTCTGGACCAGGTCCGCAGACGATCTTGCCGTGCTTGTAAACCGAGACTATTGGAAGGGCCCTCAATCTGATGAGAATCGCACAAGTTGCGCCCCTCTGCGAGAGCGTTCCGCCCAAGCTATATGGAGACACGGAGCGCGTTGTATCCTGGCTTACGGAGGAGTTGGTTCGTCTCGGCCACGATGTGACTCTGTTCGCCAGCGGCGATTCTCTGTCGATGCGCTCGGGTAGAGTGGTTGTTTCATTCATAAAAATCATTAAAATGTCGTTCGTGGGTAGTGGTGCAGTTTGAAATTCCACTGACTGGCAATGTAAACGGGGCTATGGGAAACTATTCGCATGCCGACCCAAACACCAAAAGTGGGCGATACGGTCTTTGTCAAAGATCCAAAATACGCTGGAACATATGTAGTGACCAAAGTGGACTCTCAGAAGAAAGTCGCTGATGTTAAGAGCACAAAGGGTGCAGTCGTTCTGCACAGTGATGTGCCTTGGGATCTAATTTCACCTCTGGATGCAAGTCAGAACACTGCCCGGATCGTGAGAGAAGCTACTGAGAACAAGTAGTCATGGTTCCAATTTCTTCAGCATATATAGAGGCCACTTTGCTGCGAAGCATGCTACCTATTCGAGTAGGCTGTTGACGTGTGCAAATGAATCCACGACTGCGGTTCAGATAAGAGTCCGGTAGCCACACTCGCAGGCAAGAGCACTTATTTTTCTTGGAGGGCCTTCGCGTACTCCTGCACTAAGGATCTTGCAATGCTTTCCTCTGTTTGAGTATGGATGAGCGCTGCGCTAGCTTCGTCCTCGACCTCGGCCAACTCGGCACTATTGAGCTTTGAAAAGCCATCTGGAGGGCTCGTCCTTGTACCCCATTTCTGGAGGTCGAGCCACTTCTCTAAGGTGCGTTGCTGGAGCGATAAGAACTGATCCTGCACCACGTAGACGCGCGTGTAACCTTGGACCTCAGAGTAATCCATGTAGCTGACAGCCCCGGTGCTCTTGGCGGTGCTCCAAGCCGTTGCATTGAGCGGGAAAAGTCCGTAAGACCAATCCAGATTGGACGTGCGGGCAGTGGGTTTCCTACGATAGTTGTCGATTGCTTCAATCGTCGCCTTAAGCCGCTGCTCAGCGTCGGGCGCACTGTCCAATCCTTTTGCAAGGCGCTGTCGATTTTCACGAATCTCGGACGCTAGATTGGAGCGTGCCTCCTGGACGAGCGATCGGTGATGGTGCCACTCAAGCAAACCTTCGAGGGAGAGTGCGATGAGAATCCCAATTACTACCGTGAGTAGATGAAGAACGAAGTCTTTGAATGAGCGAATTGGCCCCTGGGATGGGTGAATGTCCATTTAGGGCTCCTCTAGGTTCGTTTGCCGGTGTCCATTGAAGCAGAATAGGCGTTTCGGAGCTATAGGAGTTTTCCTCGCTGGCGGTCTTCGCTTGGGTGCGACGCCATTCTCATCGTTTCGCCCAAGACCCCTGAGCTGTAGAAACGGGTGGCTACGGAAGCGTTTTCGGGTGTATCAACAAACGTTCGCCAAAACACTCACGTAGATTCAGCACCTTGCGAGTTAAAAGAGTCGTCTCATCAAAGGGTCGAATGATGCTACTCTGATTTCAGAGAATACGCCATGACAGTTGGAATCTATGCGCGAGTTAGCACCGCCTTACAGGAAAATGGCAATCAGCTGGACTCGCTACGAGAGTTTGCCCACAAGCAAGGCTGGAAGGTCACCCACGAATACGTGGACGTTGTTTCCGGCTCGGGCAAGAAAACCCGACCCAAGTTCGAGCGCATGATGTTGGCCGCCTCACAGAAGCAATTCGACCTGCTCTTGTTCTGGAAGTTGGACCGACTATCCCGTGAAGGGGTACGCAAGACGCTGGTGCATCTCACACGCCTCGATAGCTATGGTGTCGCGTGGCGCAGTTTCATGGAGCCATTCTTTGATTCCTGCGGCGTCATGCGCGATGTGGTTATCAGTATCATGGCCACTCTGGCCGAACAGGAACGAATCAGCATCTCCGAACGAACCAAGGCGGTCTCGTGCGGGCGGTGAAAGCAGGCCGGACATTAGGACGGCGGCCAGTCGCGGTGGATGTGGTTCGGGCTAGGAAGATGCGGAAGGAAGGTTTGGGATTGCGATTGGTCGCCAAGAAACTGGGTTGCAGCGTCAACACCCTGCAACGTGCTCTCAGAGCGTAAGAGGCAATGACCGCTTGGAATTCGCGAGATACGGCTCACGGTGAAGGACAAGTGACGGCGGTGCCAGATCGTGAGTGTAATGGCGACCTTACAAACAGCAATCTCCTTTGATGTTTGTTACGAAATAGCGCCAGCAGATCGAGCATGCGGCAACTCGTCAATATTGATTTTCAGCCACCTGAAGGCTGAGGGAGACGGGCGTGCGACGACCGGCTAGAGAATGTTCACGGCTCTCGCAGCGAGTAGCGCAATCACCGCCAGTGAAATCGTGGCCTGTATCATCATCAGAATCTTGGCCCAGCGCGAGAGTGCAGCCGTATCTGCGGGTGACAACGCTGTGCTGGTATTGAAGGCCAAGAACAAGTAATCCACAAAATTGGGCGACCAGTCAGAATTGGAGCCAGCTCCCCTAACCATCTGCGGAAACAGGAAAGCTCCCTCCCGGTGCCCAGAGACCCTTTCGCGCTCATGCGGGCCGCCAGCGTCAAGCCGCCAGTACCACAGAGCAAATATAAGGATGTTTGTGACCCAGAGCGCAACCGCAGACCGGAGAAGAATCTTTGGATCTATCTCATGCTTGGGAATGGCCGCTACAAGCAGTCCTAGAGACCAGATCATTGCCGTGGTCAAAATCCCAGTGCCAAGATACCCAAGCATCTTGTCGGCGGTGTGATGTCCGACCCGATGTGAGATGAATGTGGGGACCACTACCGCGACCATCACTGCCAGCAGTAGCCAACGCGGGCCCACGGAAAGATTGCTGGGCAGCGCTGCATAGATAAGTGCGGTGGCCAGCGTGGCCACGACAGCGAGCCAGCGGGGTTCATCCTTATTCTTGTTCGTTTTGGAGTTGATCGTCACCGCCAAAGCATAGTGTAGGCTTAGAGCCCGGCAGGATTGTCCAGGAAGCTGCGAAGTACTGGGTAACAGGTTAGGGAGTCTTCGCAGCGCTTCGGTGCGAAAACAGGCCGGGCGGCCCGCCAGGAGGGGCTGGGGAGTTTTCGTTACATGCCGTCGAGTGGCCTGGCGGTAAGCTCTAAGGG